>Ga0194125_10000486_pt1 | contig 66506 bp, 60 predicted proteins | sample TA2KigC250mmetaG_FD_148626 | JGI IMG/M metagenome (GOLD analysis project Ga0194125, IMG submission 148626) | Freshwater microbial communities from Lake Tanganyika, Tanzania - TA2015034 Kigoma Deep Cast 250m | ecosystem: Environmental > Aquatic > Freshwater > Lake | place: Tanzania: Lake...
GAACGAGAACCGGTGCCAGGTAAATAGTCCCCTGGAGAAGCCGCCGACGCCACCCAAACGCCCGGCAAAGCCCCCGGCCCGAGGTCGCCGCGGGAGCGCCAGGACTATTTGCCTGGCACCGAGATTAGAGGACTTGAGCAAGGGAAAGGTGTAGTCATCTTCCAGTTCACATTGTTCTCCGAAACCATTGACGAAAGAGCCGTTGTCTCGTGTCAACTCCATTACCTCTGCCGCGTCGTGCTTCACCCCGGACCGCCATTTGCGGTACTCCAAGCCGTCGAGATCGCGCAAGGCACGGTAGGCATCTATGTCAGAAACCAACTCTCCGGCAAACAGGCCAAAGGTCTGCAAAGGTTGATCGAACGATATGGTGCGATAGACGGTCGCCGTGGATTCGGACCCTCCGGTCCCGGTATGCGTGTACAACAGGCATGCGTCCACCGATACCCCAAATTCTGTGGCGGCGTCGATCAGATGCAGTGAAGATGGCCCCGTGTCAAGGCCGTTGACCCATGCGTGCCGTAAGACCTTGCGTGCCGTCGCCGTCTTGCAGAGCATGGCGATGGCTGCCCGCGTTCCCTGAAGCGCCTCCAGGATCCGAATAAGCATCCATTCGGAGATATCGAAGTTCGCCTTGCCTGTCTTGGCAGCGAAGCCGCTGTGTCCCTGGAAGTTAGTTTTCTCGGGCAAGTTGCTCCCGCCAAGGACCCCCATTCCTGCGTTTGTGATCCACGGTGGATTCCCGATGATAAGCAGAGGTTCGGCTTGCTCATGGAGGAACTCCTGCCAGTTGATGGTGTAGAAATCACGCTGTTGAACAGTGACCTGCAGTGGTCCGATCCGGGCAAGGGCAGCACTTGCCGCCTGCACATACTCCGCGTTGACGTCAAATCCACAGTAGGTGGGTGACTTGCCAAAAACCTCGGCGGTCGCCTGCAGGAATGCGCCAACTCCACACGTCGGCTCGACGATTGTCCCAACACGCCTCTCGTCTTGCCTGACAAGTGTCACAACCCGTCGCGCCAGCGACAGCGGAGTTTGGAAGTCTCCGAATTCCTTCTTAGGGCTCACTTCGACAGGCTCCTGTCTTGTCACCAATCAATGCTGTCCGGGTCCTTGATGAATCGTCTGGCAAAGTTCTGATGCTTCCTGTGCTCCTTCTGCCTGTACTTCTCGTATGCTGCCAGAAACCCTTTGTAGAAGTCGCGCTTCGTCTGCTTGCTGTCCGTCTTCAGCGGGCCGACCTTCTGAATCACCCCGTACCCCTGCGCCTCGATTGAAAGGCAGTCCCATGCGATGTGCTCAATGGGAATGGGTTTCGTTTCCTTCAGAATCTTCAAGTCCTCGCCATGTTCCTCGTAGTCAACGAATGTGCGATTGGCCGGCCGCGCGGTAGCCGCGCGAGAGGATGCGGCGGGCGGCGCCGGCGGTTGAGCGGAGCTTCTCGCGCGCGGGCAGACCCAGCCAGTTGGCGAACAGGCTGAAGCCGCGCAGGCGCGGGGCGGGCACGCCGAGGGCGCGCATGGTCAGGAGGCGGCCCCAGAGCGCGCGCCGCTTCTCGAGCAGCCGCCGCTGGGCGGCGGTCACGAGGGACGGCGCCGCGCGTTCGGCCCGCACGTATCCGGCCTCGCGCGCGGCGGCCAGCGCGCGGCGTCCGCGTTCGGTGCGCACCAGCACCAGGGATGCGCCGGCCTCGCCCTCCCGCGGCGCGCGGTACCAGGGGTCGCCGCAGGCGATGTCGGCGTCCTCGCCGGTGCCGTCGGGGCACAGGTAGCAGCGGTAAGGACGGTAGGCCTGCAGAAAGCCCCAGGATTCCGCGTAGGACAGCCTGGCCAGCGGCGCGCCGTCCCCGGCGGCGTCGGCCCGGAACATGCCGGGCCAGCCGTCGCCGCGGTAGCGCAGCGCGCCCACGGACTCCGGGTTGACGCCGCGCCTTGCGAGCAGGTCCAGCGTGCCTTGCGTGGCGGGCGTGCCGGCGCAGAAGAACGAAAGCGTCAGACCGACCTTTCTTCCCAGGCCGGGACGCAACGCGATGCTCCTGGCCAGCCCGGTGACGTCGCAGGGCTTGCCCGCGAAAACGCAGGGCGCCGGGGCCTCCGCGATAAGCGTCAGGCCGACGCACGGCGCGGCGGGCGCGTACCGCGAGCCCGCGCGCGCGAGCAGCTCCCCGCGGGTGCGGCTGAGATGCGCGCGGCTGGCAAGCGGCCGCCGCTCATCCGCGCCGATGTGCAATGTCCCGTGCATGCCCCCGCGCTCGACGGCGTGCAGGGCCAGGGCCGTGATCATGCCGCCGGACGAGCCCTGGCGGCGTATGTCCGGATCGGACGCGTAACCTTCCCATACCTCCAGCACGGGGCCGCACGTCCGCAGCAGGGACCGCTCCGCGCCGGGCGCGCGCCGAAGCGCGCGATGGTCGATCTCCCATCCCGGACAGACCCGCAGGCAATCGCGGCAGGAACCGCAGGACTCGGGATGGTCAACCAGCGGACGAAGTCCGTCGTCGACGACGTCAACCAGCCGGACGCGGCCCTCGGCGCAGGCGGGAACGCAGGCGCCGCAACCGACGCACATGCGCCACGCGGCGACGTCAACTACGGAGCGGAAGCGCATACAATCGACAGGGCCGTCATCCGGCCTGCCCGCGCCCGGAGGTCCCTACCCCTATCCGGGGAGCCGCCGGGTACGGGACCTTTCAGCGGTCCCATTCCGACAAGTCGCGTTCCAGGAATGCGGCCAGTTCCCGGTTGGGCTCGCGGAAGAGTTCCAGCAGGCGCTGCCGCGTTTCGGGACGCAGGGGAGGCAGGCGATAGCGCCGGTCCAGCCAGCGTCCGACGGGGGAGGTTCGCAGCGCCTCGAAGAGGCGTCCGCGGACGGCAGGCGGCAATGCGCCGGCCAGGCGCGAAACGAGCGGGAGCTGTTTCAGCGGCTCGGTGGTCAGGCTGCGGACATAGAATTCCGAGCTCCCGCGATTGGCATCGATGTCGCCGCCCCGCATCAGGTCCGCGGCGGCGACGCCCAGGAATTCCTGCGTGCGCGCAAGCGTTTCCGCGGTCCGGCGCCGGAGATCGGATGAAAGCAGGAACAGAAAGGCATCGCGGCCGAAGCGGGGCAGGTAGCGGCGGATCTGTTTCATGTAGAGGCTGCAGTCCACGTAGACGGCGTCGCGTTCCAGCGCTTCCTCGAACGTCATGGCGATGCGGCGGCGCATGCGGTGGGCGTAGTGCGAATAGGCGCGCTCCACGGGATGGCGCATGATGTAGATCAGCTTCGCCCCGGGCAGCCGGGCCGCGATGCGGCCGGCGGCGTCGGCCGTGTGCGGCCAGCGGGTGTAGGTCGTGGAGGCCTCGCCGCAGAGCTGCTCTTCCCGCGCGCCGCGGAACAGGCCGCGGTACCAGGCTTCGCCCCGCGCGAAGACCGTGTCGTCGCTGAAGAACTCCGGCTCCTTGGGCGTGGACAGGAACAGACCGGGGTGGCGCGCGAGGTATTGCTGGAGGGACGTGGTGCCTCCCTTCGCGGCGCCGATGATCAGGAAATCGGGCAAACGGCCCGCGCTTTCCGGTCCGTTCGTCATTACTCTCCGTTCAGGCCGGCGGCAGCCGGCGCCGCGAAGGCGCGATGGCTGGCGACGCGGCGGATCCACACCCAGGCGCCCGCCGCGAGGCTCAGCGCGCAGCCCGCCACTCCGGCGGCGAGGGCCAGGAGCGGGCGGCCGTCGGTCCACGCGCGCGTGAGCAGCCAGACCGCCACCACGGGCGCGGCCAGGGCAAGGCCGGCGGTCGTTTCGACGGCGAGGCGGCGCAACGAGAGGCCGGTCAGGCGCGCGAGCGTGGCGAAGTGGAAGATTCCGGACAGGGCGGAAACAAGCAGCACGGCGGCGGCCGCGCCCGTCGGTCCGAAGAAATGCGTGGCGGGGTAGATCGTGATCACCAGCAAGGCCGCGCGCATGAACGCATACCGGCGGTGCATGTCCGGCCGGGCCAGGGCGAAGAAGGCGTTGGCGACCGGCACGGACAGCATGCGCAGAACGGCCGTTCCCGCCGAAAGCGCCAGCACAGCGTTGAAGGCGGCGTACCGTTCGCCGTACGGCGCGCCTGCCACGAGCAGCAGGAACGGGCGGCCGTACAGCAGGGAGAAGGCCGCGGCCGTGGTGCCCATGCCGAGGAAGACGGCCGTAATGTGAATCATCGCGCGATTGAGGCGCGCCGGGTCTTGCTGGATCTGCGAAAAGGCCGGCAGCAGCAGGTGGGCCAGCAGCTTTGAGGCGGCCTGCACCGGCAGGCGCGCGAGGTTGGAGACCCAGTTGTAGAGGCCCAGCACGTCGCGCGCGAAGATCTTGCCCACGACGAAGATCTCGCTGCGCATGAACAGGAAGGTCAGTATGGGCACGCCCGCCATGCCGCGCGCGTATCTCGTGAGCTGCCTGACAAGAGTGCGGTCAAACCGCAGGTTCGGAGCGAAGGGGTAGAGCGCATACGAAATCAGGCTCAGCGCCGCCGCTTCCGCGACAAAGCCGGTCATCAGGGCCATTATGCCGGGCGCGCGCAGCACCATCAGCAGCGAAGTCGCCACGCCGATGACGGCGGCGCCCTGCGTGATGGCGACCCACCCGGCGTAGCGCATGCGTTTCAGGGCCAGGTAGGCCTTCGGGCTGAGCGTGCCGTGCAGCAGCACCCAGAGGAACACGTAGCGCAGGTAGGGCGCGAGATCCGGCTCCGCGTAGAAACGGGCCAGCCACGGCGCCAGGACGAAGCCGAACGCGTAGAGCGAGGCCGCGCGCAGCCAGGAGAACCACCAGACCGCGTTGAGAAACTCGTGCTCCCCGCCGCGCGGATTCTGGATCACGGCCTGCCGGACGCCGACTTCGGTCAGCGACTCGAAGGCGGCGTTGGTCGCCACGAGGATGGCCATTACGCCGAAATCCTCCGGCGTCAGGATGCGCACCAGGATGAGGTTACGCAGCAGCCGGGCCGTCTGCTCGATGCCGCCGCCGGCGCTCATCCACAGCGTGCCGCGCGCGGCGCGGGAAGCCAGGCTGCGGCCCGAGAGAAACTCACTGACTCTGCGATAGATCCGCAACGGAGCCTTCCCGCGCTTTCCGCGCCCGGTCCTGCATCAGGTTTTCGAGGTTGGACACCCTGGTTATGTCGCGCGCCGGGTTGCCCGCCACGCAGGCGTTGGCGGGCACGTCGCGCGTGACGACCGCGCCCGGCGATACGACGGCGTTCTCGCCGACGGTCACGCCGAACTGGATTACGGCGCCGGCGCTGATCCAGGCGTTGCGCCCGATCACCGTTTCGCCTTCGGCGGCGCGGTCGTAGCCGCGCAGGGCGTGGCGCGGACCGAGGATGCAGACGAACTGGCCGGTGCTGGCGCCGTCTTCGATGCGCACCGGGCCCATGATCACGTTGAAAAGCCCGATCCAGCAGTCGCGCCCCACGCGGATGCTGCCGCGGCGCGCCTCCCAGGCGTTCCAGTCTTCAACGTTGGTGTCCTCGCCGAGGCACACCGCGTGGGGCGCGCGGCAGTTCAGGCGGAATCCCTTGCCGATGTAGGCGCGGCGCCCCAGCCTGACAAAGCGCGCGCGGTTGAAGGCGTGAAGCGCGTCGAGATACGCGCGCTTGACGACGTTGCGCAGAGGCGTCGGCAGCAGCCGGGAGAGGCTCTTGAGCCGGCGTCTGTCCGCTGCGTTCATCGGTCGTGTCCCGCCACAGTCTCCCCGGCGGCGACGGAGGTCGCCATGTCGGCCTCGCCGCCCGGCGCGGGGGCGAGCAACGCGCCGAACACCTCGCCGAGCCTGCGTTTCGCCGCGGCAACCGCCGCCTTCAGGTCCGCGGCGGCGGCGTCCGCGGACGCCAGCAGAGCCATGGTTTTCGCCAACGCCTCTTCCGTGTCCAGCGCGCGCAGGTCCACGACCCTGTCGCCGGCGCCGACCGACGCGAACACGCCCGCGAACTTGTCGCTGTAGGCCGCGCCCACGGCCGGTATGCCCTGGGACAGCGCCGCGATGCAGGCGTGCATGCGCGATCCCACAAACTGACCGCACAGCCCGACGATGCCTTTGATTTCGTGCTGATCATAGCCGGCGGCCACGAGCGATGCACGCTCTTTGAGGCCGGCGGGCAGCGCCGCGATGACTTCGCGGCAGGCGTCGGGATCGCTGTTGAGGCCGCCGGGCGGGCCGAAGGTGTGCGGCACCAGCAGCAGGCGCGTCTCCGGCCGCGACGCCAGGATGCGCGCGGCGAGCCGGCGCGCGTATTCCGCGTAGTCGCACTTGAGGCGGAACATGTTGCCGCGCGTGTAGCCGCCGCGGTACATGAGGCCGTTCACGTTCAGTCCGACGGGCGGGGCCGCGGCGGCCGGGTCCAGAGGCGGACGGATGACCGGGCTCGGCGGGGGGCGCGCCTCCAGCGCGAAGGCCACGTCGGGGCAGAACTCGGGGCGCGGCGCGCCGCGCCGGCCGCGCACGAGGCGCTCCGCCGCGGCGACGCCCTCCCTGTCGCGGGAGAGCACGCGCGCGGCGCGCCGCAGCGTGAAAGCGGCCACGGCGCGCGCAAGGGGCGAACCGTACGGACCGTAGGTCTGCGGCAGGAGAACCAGCTTCCGGCCCAGCAGCATCGCCGTCAGGGCGGGAACCGCGTTCAGCATGAAGCGCCCCAGGCCGTAGATGTCGCTGAAGCTGTCGCCCCCCCGGATATCGCCGACGAAGTCGGCTTCCGCCAGGGCGCGCACCCACGGCGAAAGCGCGGCGATGCGGCCGCGCGCCGCGGCCGACGGCGTCAGCCTGTACGCCAGGCACAGCGCCACGATCGCCAGGAGATGTTCGCGCGGGCGGGCCCGCGGCGAAAGGCGGCAGTTGACCAGCCGCACCATGTGCTCGCGGCCGGCGACGCGCGCGGCGTGCATTCCGGGCGAGCGGTGGCTGATCAGCAGCGTGACTTCCGCGTCGGGCCGCGCTTCGAAGACCAGCTTGAGCAGCGAGGCGTTCAGGGCCGAAACGCCCTGGTTGCCCGTCCGCGGCGACGCGCCGAGCAGGCAGACTCTTACGGCGCGGCGTAGCATCCGATATCCCATCGCAGACGGCGCCGGCCGTCCTTGTCCGCGCAGAACTCCGTCACGAGCAGCGCGCCCTTTCCCGTGCAGGCGGTGTCGTCCGGCCGCAGGTGCAGGTCGTTGGACGCGCCCAGCGGCGCGTGGGACACGAAGCGGGGCGCGGCGCTCTGTCCGTGCTGCTGGCCGAGACCCCGCCGCGTGAATTCGGAGTACGGCATGTTCTTGCCGTTCCACATGATGACGTTGCCGCCGGAGGGGCCGGGGTGGACCAGGTTGTAGTCGAACTCCACGCCCTCCGAATGGTCCAGCGAACCCAGGACGTAGCCGCCGGGGCCGTCCGTGCGGCAGTTGTAGATGATGTTGTTGACCACGCGCACGCTCCTGGTCTTCGGGGCGCTGATCGCGATGGCCCGGTAGCCCATGTCGACGATGGTGTTGTTGGCGACCAGCACGTCGCTGATCGAATCGGTGCCCGTCTCGGCCTTGACGTTTATGCCGGCCATGTGCAGGCCCCGCGCCGCGAAAGCCGCCGTGCGGTAGATCTCGTTGTTGTAGATGCGGATATGCGCGGCGGCGCCCGAGCGCAGGGGGTCCGCGAAGATGCCGTGCGTGTGGCAGTCGTAGATGCGGTTGTTCCAGATGCGGTTGTATTCCCCCTGGGCCTGGATGCCGTCGGGATGGCCCTGCCCGCCGCCCGGATGCAGCCACATGTCGCCGATGACGTTGTCGTAGATGTCGTGTCCCCCGCGGCAGGCGATGCCGTCGTCGGAGTTGTGCTCGATGATGTTGTGGTGGATCTTCGTGCGCCCGTAGGCGCCGCCCTCGCTTCCGGCGGCGTTGTAGCCGTCCTTGTGGTTGTGGTGCAGGTGGGAGTAGGCGACCTCGCAGCCGTTGTCGGCGTTGCCGAAGCGGATGCCGTGCGCCAGCCCGCCCGGCGCGGCTTCGCTGCCGCATTCGGTCACTTCCACGTGCGTGACCACGTTGCCGTCGGCGTCGGCCGAGCTGATCCCGGCCCCGACCGACTTGCGCACGAGCATGCGCCGCTTACCCTCCACCTCGCCGGAGACCGTCACGTAGTCCTCCAGGAGGATGCAGTGCACCCGTTCCCCGCCGCCGTCGATGACGACCGTGCCGTTGTGGCCGGGGTCCCGGCCGGCGCGGATGACGATGTTATCGCCCCGCGCGCCGGCGCGTCCGACGGTCAGCATTTCGCGGTAGACCTTGCTTTCGGTTCCGCCGGAGATCTCGACCGTATCGCCCGGCCCGACCAGCGCCCAGTTGATGTCGCCGAAGCTGCGCCAGGCCTGCGCCCAGGAGGTGCCGTCCCCGCCCGGCGCGGCGTTGTCGACGTGCCAGGTCGTGCCCAGCGACAGAGGTTCGCACGCCACCAGCACGCAGGCCAGCAGCGCGCCGATCCGCATTGCGCCGCGTTTTCGCGTCATCGCCGACCCTCTCCTTCCGATTCCGGGCTTCCCGGCTCCGGCATCGATCGCGCGTACGCCGCCGCCATGGCGATCAGCATCCAGAGCTGGTGCGTGTTCTGTCCCCACTCGTACATCGCAACCGAGACCATCATAAAGTAGTAGGTCGCCAGGTTCACGGCAATAACGAGGGGCGTGTAGCGGCCGGGTTCGGGCAGCGCGCGGTACGCGCGCCAGGCCATCCACCACGCCGCGCCCAGCAGCAGCGCCATGCCGGCCAGCCCGACGTAGCCGCTTTCGATGGCGAAGTTCACCCAGGCGGAATCGCAGCTCAGGAAGGTGTAGTAGCGGTCGAAGAACCAGGCCTGCAGCTGGAGATGGTAGAACGAGTTCTGTCCGAAGCCGACGATCTGCCGGAACGGTTCGCCGGCCAGGGTTTCCATGACCACCCTGACCAGCGCGTAGCGGTACGAATAGGATCGCCCCAGGCGCGTTTCCGTGCTGAGCGTGGCCGTCCACATGCCGATCAGGCTGCGCATGACGCCCGGCCGCAGCAGCAGCGCCGCGCCGATCGCCGCTCCCAGCGCCAGCACGTAACGCCGCAGCGGGACGTAGAAGACCAGAAGGGCCGTCAGGGCCATGGCCAGTCCCAGCCACGGGCCGCGGCTGAAGGTCTTGTAGACGGCCAGCAGCATCAGCAGCACGGCTCCGCTCAGCAGCGCCTTGCGGCGGGCGTCGGAGGTCGAGGCGATCAGGTGCAGGGCCTGGGGAACGGCCAGGGCCAGCGCCCCGCCGAACAGGATCGCGTGCTGGAACGCCGACTTGACGCGCAGATCCCGCGGCATCGCGGCGCGCACCAGGTTGCCGAAGCGGTACGATTGCTCGGGAAAGCACTTGATGTAGGAGAAGCCCGTGTAGGCCTCGACCGCGCCCAGCGCCGCCGCCGCGGTCATGGCCAGGACCATGGCCGTGAACATGCGGTGCACGGTTGCGGGCTCCGAGATGATGCGCACGAGCAGCAGGTACATGAGGTAGTACTCGAAGACCGTCGACAGCACGCTCTTGGCGCTGATCAGGGGCACGACCGAATAGACGTTGGCGACCAGGGCCCAGACGATGTTCGCGGCGATCAGCCACCGCAGCGGCGCGCGGCGGCGCGGCGGCGGCGGGAGCTTGCGGCGGTCGACAAAAACCAGCAGCGCCAGCGCCATGACAAGCGTGCGCTGCACCGTCAGGTCGAAAACGGCCGGCTGCGGAAGCTGGGCCTCGCGCGGGAAAAGCAGCATGGCGGCGGCGAAGAAAGGCAGCGTCGCCTCGAGGCCGCGCCGGGCCCGGATGGCGAACATGGCCGCGGCCAGGGCGCCGTGGAGCAGGTAGAGAAGGGCGCTCATGTCGCTTCCGGCGCGGAGGGTACGGACGGGCGGGCGAGACCGGCGCTGAACTTGAGCATGCCGGCGTATTTCCGGAACGAACGGGCGCGGGCCGCGGCCGCGGAGCGGCCGCGCAGGGGCGACGCCGCGAGCATGGGCAGCAGCACGAGGAGCCGGGCCAGCGCCCCGGCGAACAGCGCCGCGCGGTAGCGGAGTTCCCCGGCGCGCCCCTGGTACTTGCGGATCAGGCGGGCGCGCGACGTCCACTGCATGAGCGACGCGAACAGGGGCGCGGACCTGGCGCTGGCCGCGGCGCCGGCGTGGACCACCTCGGCCTCGCTGAGGTAGTACACTTTCCAGCCGGCGTCGGCCGCGCGCCGGCAGAGGTCCACGTCCTCCGAGTACATGAAGAAACGCTCGTCAAAGCCGCCGATCCGGTCGAGCATGGCCCGGCGCGCCATGAGGCACGAGCCGTAGAGCTTGCGCACCGGGGCGCTGCGGTTCGCGTCGGCCCGCGGAAAGAACCGCGGCAGACGGCCGTAGGTGCGGTCGGACAGGAAGAGCGCCGACAGCAGTTCGTTGCCGGGGGTGGGGAACCACTGCAGGCCCAGCGGACGGACGGTTCCGTCGGCGTGGCGCACCTTGCATCCCAGCAGGCCCAGCGCCGGGTCGCGTTCGGCCGCGGCCAGCAGGCGTTCCAGCGTTTCGGGCTGGAGTTCCGCGTCCGGGTTCAGGAACAGGACAAAAGGCGCGCGGCTGCGCGCCAGGCCCAGGTTGCAGGCGCGGCCGAAGCCGAGGTTGGCGCCGGACTGAATGACCTGCGCTTCCGGGAAGGCGCCGCGCACCATGGCCTCGCTGCCGTCGGCCGAGGCGTTGTCCACGACGATCGTCTCGACTCGCCGGGCGCCGCTCGTGCGCGCGATCGCCGCCAGGCAGCGCCGCAGCTCGTCGCGCGTGTTCCAGCTGACGATGACGATGGAGACTTCGGGCGGCGGCGCGGGCCTGGCGTCGGGGGCGGGCATGGGCGTGCGTGGCTGCGCGGGTGCGTGGCTGCGCGGGTGTGAGAACAGGGGGTGCGGCGCCGGGAAGGATGCCGCCGCGCCCGCCCCGGCTAGTATGACCGGTACAGCCAGGCGGGGACGTAGAAGCGGCGGCGGTTGAAGACGACGCCCAGCACTTTGCCGCCGGCGCGCTGCAGAAGTTCCCGCGCCTTCTGGGCCTGTTCGCGCCGCACGTCCCCGGCGCCGATGACAAGCATGACGCCGTCCAGGGCGTGCGCGAGGCCGACGCTGACGCTGGTCTCCGCCACGGGCGGCAGATCCACGATCACGAAGTCGTATTCCGGCTTGCGCAGGGACGCGATCATGGCCTCGGATTCCCTGAGCGGGCGGCCTTCGTCGGCGATACCGGCCGGGGCGCAAAGCACGCGCAGGTTCGGAACCGGCGTGGGATTGCGGTCGGCGCCCTCGGCGGGGCGGTCGATGGCCGCCGCCGCGGGGACCGCGGCGGGCGAGGGCGGGGTGCGCGCGTCCGCGAGGGCCACGCGCAGCTTCATATCGCGGGCCAGCATCACCGCCCAGGCGGCGGCGAGGGAGGAGACTCCCGAAAGCGCGCGGCAGCCGGCGAGGCCGAGCATGACGGTCCGGCCGCCCTGCGCCGCGACCAGCTTGACGGCTTCGTTGTGCAGGGCTTCCACATAGGGCAGCAGCCCGTCGCACAGCGGCCAGGCGCGCTGCGCGCCGGTTTCGAGCGTGGCGGCGCAAAGCAGCTGCTTCGCGGCGGCGGCCGAGCCCGGCATGCCCCTGACGACCGGCACGGACACCAGGACGGGAATGTTCAGGTAGGCTTCCGCCTCGGCCGGCCGTTTCATGGAATGATCGAGGGCTTCCATGCCGAAGGCCAGCGCGACGCCGGCCAGCAGCCCCAGCGCCAGCAGCAGGGCCATGTTGCGCGCGGCGGAGGGGCGGAAGCCGGCCGCCGGCCGGGTGGCGGGCTGCAGCACGTTGATGTTCGAGATGCGGCCCGTTTGAAGGATGTCCTCCAGGCGGGCCTTCTCGAGGTTCTGCGAGAAGTACAGGTAGCTGTCCTCCTCGGTCTTCTGGCGGCGCTGCAGCTCCAGAATGCGCCCCTCGGCTTCGTCCAGCCGCGCGGCTTCCCGGCGCGCCAGATCCAACTGCTCCTTCAGCGCCCGGATGCGCGCCTTGATGGACGACACGCGCGCCAGCTGCGTCACCAGGGAGGCCGCTTCGCCCGCCGTCATGGAGACCATGTTCGTGTCTTCAACAAGCTTGAGCGCTTCCTCCAGGCGCCGCTGAAAAGCCTCGATCTGGCGGCGGATGTCGCGGACGGGTATGCTGTCGGGCGTGTAGGTGGCCAGCAGTTCCCGCTCGCGGGCGCGGAGCGCGCTGAGGGTCGTGTAGCCGCCACCCGTGAAGAGCGAGGGCTCTTCCGCGCCGCCTGCCGGGGGCGGAAGCATCGCCGCCTGGTCGGGGAAGGCGCGCAGAACGTCAAGTTGCGCGACGGCCGACGAAAGCGACACTTCCGCGTCCTGCAGCGAACGCATCAGCTCGTCGCTGCGGTTGGCCAGAAGCGTTTTCGCCTCCTGCAGCGAGATCACGCCGAACTGCTGGCGCACGCGGCGGAGCTCTTCCTCCGTCTGCGCCAGCTTGGCCGCCATTTCGGTGGTCTGACGCGCGAGCAGCTCGTACGACGCGGGCGGGCGGTGGACCTCGATGTGCTTGCGCAGGTAGTTGTCGATGATGGCCTGCAGCGTCGCCTGCGCCAGCTCGGGCGTGGGTCCGTCGAACGACAGCGCGATCACGTTGCTGCGTCCCGGGGTCTCGATCAGAAGAGCGGCCAGGATCTTGCGCGCGAGGACCAGCCTGCCTTCGGGCGTGTCCTCGGCGCCGGGGAAGCGCGAGACGCCGATCTGCTCCACGGCGCGTTCCGCCAGGTCGGAACAGGTCAGGATCTCGATTTCCGAATTCATGATGTTGCGGCCGCGCTCGTCGGGCGAACGCACGGCTTCCAGGGCGGTTCCGGGCTCAAGCTCCGTTGTTTCCTTGACGTATCTTACCAGCAGCTTGGCGCCGGAGCGGTAAACCGTCGGGGTGGCCTGGCGCACGGCCAGCGCGGCGATCAGGCCGCCGGCCAGGGCGGCGAGCACCTTGCCCTTGTGGCGAAAGAGCGTGTAGTACAGCTCGCCCAGGGAGAAGGGCGGGGGCCAGAGGGTTTTGAGCGGCATATTCGTCGGCATGGCTATCTCCTCACCGCACGAACGTGGTCTCGCCGGTGCTGCTGTACGCGAGGCCCAGCCGCGGCAGCAGGCCGTTGATGTACTGGTTGACGAACTGGTTGATCTTCACGATGCGCGTTCGCGGAACGTAGACGATATCGTAGGGCTCGAGATAGAACGGCCGGTACGGCTGGCCCTCGATCGCGGACTTGAGGTTGAGAATGAAGCCTTTGCGCCCGCCTTCGCCGTGACGGATCACGACCACGCTGCGCACCTCGGCCTGGGTCGCGTCGAAACCGCCGGCTTCGGCGATGGCGGCCAGCGCCGTCAGGGGCCGGTCCATCAGGATCCGGCCGGGCAACATCACGGCGCCGCTCACCAGCACCGGGGGCGTGGAGTTGATGATGATCGTGGTTTCGTGCGTCTGGAGCTGCGGGGCGTATTTTTCCGCCAGTTCCGCGCGCAGTTCTTCCATGCGTTTGCCCGCGGCGCGGACTTCGCCGACCAGCGGCAGGGCGATGTTGCCGTCGCGCCGCACGCGCTGCACGACGTTCAAATGGTCGGCGCCAAGGAAACGGATGTCCAGCTCGTCGCCTTCGACGATGCGTATGATGACCGGCGGCCGGGCGTGCTCTTCGACGGACCAGTCCGGGCGCGTCGAGCGGCAGCCGGTCGCGGCCAGCAGGACAAGCGCCGCCGCGGGACGCGGCATGAGACGCACGGCGCGCGCGACCGTGTTCGTGTGCGAGGCGTGCATGTGCTCGTTCACGGCAGATCTCCTCCGGGCCGCGGCCGATCCCGGCCGCCAAGAGACTCCGTCCTCGTCGTTTATGCGGCGCGAAGCCGTTGCCGGGGCGGCGGCTTCGCGCGCGGAAACCTGCCGGCAACATATCCGAGCGCAATCGCGCGCGCAAGATAGAATGCGCCCGACAGGTAGAATGCGCCCGCGAACGCCGGCCGTGCCTGGCCGCATGCGGCCTTGTCGCACCGGACGCGGTCGCGGGCGGACAGGCCTGAGACAGGGGGAACCGGTCCGCGAAGCCCGCGGAAAGGCCGTTCGTCAGATGCCTGTCAGCGGAATGTCGGCGATTTGTGATTTCGGCCGCCGGATGCCCGTCCGGGGCGCGGCACGGCCGCCGTGGCATCCCGCATGCTCCATAGCCTGGCCGGATCGACCCTGAGGCCACAGTGGCGGCAGGACGACGATCCATGAGGCAGTTCCCTCGGTGACGGACGGCTTGCAGAAAGGCGACTACGGTTGGTTCGGCGTAAAGCACAGGAGCTCGACAAGACCTTGAGTGTCACGGGCAATCCTATGTGACCTTACTGACCGACAGCCGCCGACATGCGACGGACCGGCGACACACACTGATGAGTCCCGGTCCGTTCGCTTTTTGCGCCCTTCAGCCTCCTTTTTTTCTTTCAACGCGTCCCGGCAAAGGTTAAATTCGGACCGGGTGGCAGATCGTGCGCCCGGCGCGGGGCGGAGCGGGGCGCGGAAGGAGGACGTCGTGAAAGTCACACGAGTAGACACCTGGGCGGCCGGAATGCAGGATAGGCCGGGAGGGCTGGCCGCCAAGCTCGCCGCGCTGGCCGAGGCGGGCGCGGACCTGGAGTTCGTGATCGCGCGCCGCGCGCCGGACAAGCCCGGCACGGGCGTGGTCTTCGTGACCCCGGTCACGGGAACCAGGCAGTGCCGGGCCGCGAAGAAAGCGGGCTTCGAGAAAAGCGCGGGCATGCACACCGTGCGCGTCGAAGGCCCCGACAGGCCCGGCCAGGGCGCGCGCATCGCCGAAGTGCTGGCCGTGCGCGGCATCAACCTGCGCGGCCTGTCCGCCGCGGCCATCGGGCGGCAGTTCGTGGCGCACATCGCGCTGGACACCGCCGCCGACGCGGCCCGGGCCGTTCGCGTGCTGCGCGGGCTGAAGTAGCCGCGTCGCCGGCGGAATCGGACGCGCGCGGCCCGCGCGCGGCGATTGTCTACGGCGCCGGCGCCGGCGCGGAACGGCCGTCCGGGGCCGCCCCGCGCGTCGCGGCGGCCAGGCGCTCGCGCAATCCCGTGCGGCGCTGCAGGATATGATCGTTGCGGATCGCGATCCACACGGCCTTCCTCGATCCCACCAGGCACACCAGGCGCTTGCCGCGCGTGATGGCCGTGTAGAGCAGGTTGCGCTGCAGGAGCTTGAAGTGCTGCGTGGCGAGCAGCACCACCGCCGCCGGGTATTCGCTGCCCTGGGACTTGTGGATTGAGCAGGCGTAGGCGTGCGCCAGCTCGTCCAGCTCGGCAAACGCGTAGTCCACGCGCCGCCCGTCGAAATCCACCGCAAGGGACTGCTCCATCTCGTCCACGGCGCGGATGTGCCCGATGTCGCCGTTGTAGACGTCCTTGTCGTAGTTGTTCCGGATCTGCATCACGCGATCGCCCGTGCGGTAGCGGCGGCCGAAGCGCGCGATCTCGGTTCCCGACGGATTGAGGGCCTCCTGCAGCACGTCGTTGAGGTTGTCCGCCCCCAGGCGGTTCTTGCGCATGGGCGTCAGGACCTGCACGTCCGCCCGCGGATCGAGCCCGAACTTGGACGGTATGCGGCGGGTCACAAGGTCGAGCATGCGGGCGATCATGCGGTCGGGGTCGTCGGTCTCGATGAAGTAGAAGTCGGAGTCCGGCGCGTTGGAGGTCTCCAGCGGCTCGCCATGGTTCACGCGGTGGGCGTTGACCACGATGCTGCCTCCGGCTTGCTGGCGGAAGATCGTGTCCAGCACGGTCACCGGCAGCGTCCCGGAGCCGATCAGGTCGCGCAGCACGTTGCCGGGCCCCACGCTGGGAAGCTGATCCACGTCGCCCACCAGCACGAGGCAGGCGCGGTCGGGAACGGCGCACAGGAAGGCGTGCATCAGCGGCGCGTCGATCATGGAGACTTCGTCCAGGATGAAAATATCGCCTTCCACGGGCCGCTCGCGGTTGAACTCGAAGCGGCCGTTGGCGGGCAGGTACTTGAGCATGCGGTGCAGCGTCTTGGCCGTGTGTCCGGTGGCCTCTTCCATGCGCTTGGCCGCGCGGCCGGTGGGCGCGGCGAGCTGCACCCGCAGCCTGCGGCGGAGGAAGACGTCGACCAGCGCGCGGATGATGGTGGTCTTGCCCACGCCGGGACCGCCGGTGATGATCGACGCCTTGGCCGCGAAAGCCATGCGCAGCGCGCCGACCTGCGCGGGCGAGAAGGCCAGTTTCATGCGTCCCTGGGCCCAGGCCACGGCCTTGTCCGTGGCGATGGGCGGGAAGCCCGCCGGCGCGGCGCGCAGGGCGGCGATCCGGGCGGCAATGCCCGTTTCGGCATGGTACAGCGCGCCCAGGTAGACCCGTTCGTCTTCCCGGATGAGGGCCTTGCGGCGCACTTCCTGCTCCAGCGCTTCGGCGAGCTTCTCGGCCGGTATGTCCAGCAGGGCCTGTCCCTGCAGGATCAACTCCGGCGCGGGACAGAAGCAGTGCCCTTCCTCGGTCAGCGCCTGCAGCACGTACACGATCCCGGCCCGCGCGCGCAGGTCGGAATCGCCGGGAATGCCCAGGCTGAGCGCCACGCGGTCGGCGGTCTTGAAGCCGATGCCCCAGATGTCGCGGCACAGCCGGTAGGGATCCTCGGTGATGCGCGTCACGGCGGACGGCCCGTAGGCGCGGTAGATGCGCGCGGCCTGCGCCGTGCCCACGCCGTGGCTCTGCAGGAAGATCATGATGTCGCGCACGGCCCGCTGCTCGATCCAGGATTCCTTGATGCGCTTGCGCCGCAGGGGTCCGATGCCTTCGACCTCCTCGAGGCGCTGCGACTCCTTGTCTATGATCCGCAGCGTGTCCTCGCCGAAGCGCTTCACCAGCCGCCCGGCGATGACCTTGCCGATGCCGCGCACCATGCCGCTGCCCAGGTAGCGCTCGATGCCCCTGGCGGAAGTCGGCGGCACGCAGGCCAGCAGGTCGGCCTGGAACTGAAGTCCATGCTGCGGATGGCGCACCCACCGGCCCGCGGCGTTCACGATCTCTCCGATCCACATCGCCGGCGTGCTGCCCACCACCGTGACGGGGTCGCGCTGCCCGGCAAGCCGCACGGAGCACACCGTGTAGCCGGTGTCCTCGTTGCGGAAGACCACGCTCTCGACGGCGCCGGTCAACTGCTCCGGCTGTTCCGTCCGCGGGCGGCGCGGCGGCGTGTGCTTGTGCGGTCCGGGCATGTCAGAGGGCGCGCAGGAGGTTGGCGACGTACAGGTAGCCCAGGCGGAACCGATCCAGCGCAAAGGATTCGTCGGGCGCGTGCACGCGGTCTTCCTCGGCGCCGAAACCCGACAGCAGCGGCGCGGCTCCGGCGGCCTCGGCCAGGGCGGCCACGACCGGTATCGAAGCCCCTTCCCACAGAAACACGGGCCTTCTGCCGCTGACCGCTTCCAGGACCCCGCGCGCCGCTTCCGCCGCGGGGGAGTCGAGGTCCAGCCGGAAACCGGGCGCGCCGGGGCCGTGCGCGACGATATCCAGGCGCAGGCCCTCCGGCGCGCGCGCGCGCAGGTGCGCGCTGATGGCGTCCAGGCAGCGCCGCGGATCCTGCCCCGGAACGAGCCGGGCGCTGAGCTTGGCCTCGGCCCGCGCCGGGATGATCGTCTTCACGCCCGCGCCACCGTAGCCCGAATGGATGCCGTTGGCGTCCAGGCAGGGCCGGAAACCGGCGCGCTCCGCGGCCGGCACCCCCTTTTCGCCGCCCGCCGGCGGCACCCCGGCGGAGGCCCGGTAGGCCTCCGCCGTCGGCGCGCCCTCGGCGGCCAGGGCCTTTTCGCGGTCCGAAGGCGGCATCACGCCGTCGTGGAAGCCGCGGACGGCGACGCGTCCGCCGGCGTCGTGCAGCGAAGCCAGCAGGCGCGCCATTTCCAGGGCCGGGTTCGGGGCGACTCCGCCGTGCGTGCCGGAATGCAGGTCGCGGTCCGGCCCGCCGAGCGCGAGCGAAAGGAAGATGATTCCGCGCAGGCCCATGACGATGGCCGGCGCGCCCGTGGGCGCCATGTGCAAGTCGGTGACCAGCAGGACGTCGGCCCGCAGCAGGTCGCGCAGGCGGGGCAAAGCGGACATGATGCCCGCGCTGCCGGACTCCTCTTCGCCCTCGAGGAGGATCTTGATCGTGACCGGGAGCTCGTCGCGGCGGATGAGCGTCTCGATCGCCTTCAGCGCGTAGAAGAGCTGCCCCTTGTTGTCGCACGCGCCGCGGCCCCACATGCGGCCGTCGCGGACTTCCGGCGCGAAGGGCGGGACGGTCCAGGCCTCCAGGGGATCGGCGGGCTGCACGTCGTAGTGTCCGTAGAAGAGGACGACGGGCTTGTCCGGCGCGCCCCGGCGCTCGGCGAACACGAGCGGCTTGCGGTCCGTTTCCACGAGACGCGCCGCCAGGCCGTCGCGCTCCAGGAGCCCGGCGAGCCACTGCGCGCAGGCGCGGCAGTCGGCGTCGTGCGCGGGATCGGCGCTGACGCTCGGAAAGGCCAGCAGCTCGCGCCATTCCGCGAGGAAGCGCTCGCGGTGTTGCGCGAAGTCGTTCTCGTATGAAGCAAGCATGGCCGCAGTGTCCGCGCTGGGGCGCGACCTGTCAAGGCGCGGCTTGGCGTGCGCGGCGCCATCGCCCTCCACGCGTTCCGGCCGTGGTGAAAGGCGCAACATGATTGGCCGCAGAATGCACATAGTTCACATGTGTCCGCTCGGGCGATGTGATAGCAGAGTGGCATGGCGCGCAAGCTGCGAATCGAGTATCCGGGGGTGCTGTATCACGTCGCCGTTGGCCGCGTGAAACGCCTTCGCCAATCCGATCAACGTATCGCAAACGCAATCACGGAACAGCGCAAGCGCAAGGTGTGGACGGCGAGTCGCTTACGGTGTCGAATGCGCGATGATCAGCAACGCCACAGGCCCAGGCCCGGGTTGTTGATGAGGTAGAACGGCTCGCCGGCGGCGTCGGTGTGGAGGCCGTCGCCGCGGCCTGCGGGCCGGAAGCGCGCGCGGGCCTGTTGCAGGTCTCCGTAGCAGAAGCCCACGCCCTCGATCTCTTCGCGCGTCAGCCCGCCGGGACAGTAGACGATCCGGAAGCGCCCTTCGGACGAGCCGTGAATGAGGTGCGCGGCCGCGCTGAGGTTGCGGCGCAGGGCCGGGTCGCGTTCCAGCGCCGCGCGCACCGCGGGTGTGCCGCGGTAGCCGTGCGCGCGGATCAGCCGGTCGATCTCCGGGTCTTCGCCGAACGTGCGCGCGCCGGGCGCCAGCACGAACAGCTCGCCGCCGTCGGCGATGGCCATGCGCGTGCGGTAGACGGCCTTGTTGCCCAGCCAGGTACTGTGATAGGCCTCGGGATCGAGCGACACGACGACCCGCGGCAGCGGGGCGGGCAGCGTGTAGACGTTCACCCGTTGCGAGAGCGCCGCGGCCCGGACGAAGCATTCGCGGCCGTCGCCGACAAACAGGCCGCGCACGGCGCATCGCCCGGCGGCGTCGGCCTCGACCACGGTGAGCGCATACACGACGGGCAGGTGCGGCGCGATGCGTTCGGCGGCGTAGTCCAGTACGCGGCGCACGGGCGTGTCGGCGCGCCCCATGATGCGCTCCATACCGTAGGCGGCGCCCAGGAAGTGGCTCTTATGAATGGCCTCGGCGCCGCCCGCGCCCACGAAAACGTTCTTGGCGTGGCCGGCCATGCCGGCCACCTCGTGCGGCACGACCTGTCCGATGGAGAGGATCAGATCGAAGCCGCCCTCGGTCAGCAGGCGGTTCACCTGCGCGGGCCAGGCGTAGTCCACGGCGCCTTCCGAGACTTCGCGCACGTAGTCCGGGGGCACTTCGCCCAGGGCGACGGTGTCTTCGCGCCAGCGGTGCGGGCGGAAGAGCTTTGTCGGAACGTCGCCGAACATCGCGCGGATCTGGGCCGGCGACATGGGAAAGTGGGTGCCCAGCGCCGGCATGACGGCGGCGAGCGCGTCGCCGTAGAAGGCGTGGGCGAAACGCGTGAGCTCGCCCGCGCGGGCGTGAGCGCGCGTTCCGTCGGGCGGCAGCGCCAGCACCCGCCGGCGCGGTCCGAGGGCCTCGAGCGCGCGGAACAGGCCGGCGCGCAGGTCCGCGTCGGCCAGCGCGAGATCGGGGCCGCCCTGTTCGAAGAAGATCACTATTCAACGCTGGATGCGCGCGCCGCCGCCGCCCGCCAGGGCTTGGACCTGCTCCAGCGTGGCCATGGTGGTGTCGCCGGGAAAGGTTGTCAGCAGCGCGCCGTGCGCCCAGCCCAGGCGTACGGCCTCCTCCGGCGCCGCGCCCGACAGCAGCCCGTAGAACAGTCCGGCGGCGAAGCCGTCGCCGCCGCCCACGCGGTCGAGCACGTCCAGATCGCAGACCGGCGCCTGGACCGCCCGCCCGCCGATCCATGCCACGGCGCTCCAGCGGTGGCGGCCGGCCGACTGCACTTCGCGCAGCGTGGTGGCCACCACTTTGACGTCGGGGTACTGCGCGGTCACGCGGTCCATCATGGCCACGAAGGCGGCCGGATCCAGTCCGGACGCGGCCTTCACGGCGGGGCCGGGAATGCCCAGGCCGAGCTGCAGGTCTTCCTCGTTGCCCACCAGCACGTCCACGTTGCGCACGATGCGGTCGAGCACCTTGACGGCGCGCCCGGCGCCGCCGGCCGTGCTCCACAGTTTGGCGCGGAAGTTCAGGTCGAACGAAACCACCGCCCCGGCGGCCTTGGCGGCCTGCATCCCTTCCACGATCGTCTCGGGCGTGGTTTCGGAAAGCGCCGCGAAGATGCCGCCGCTGTGGAACCAGCGCACCCCGCCGGCGAACACGGCCGGCCAGTCGAAATCGCCCGGCTTCAGCAGCGCGGCGGCTTCGTTGCCGCGGTTGTAGAACACGACCGGGGCGCGCACGCCGATGCCGCGGTCGCTGAAGACCAGCGCCATGTTCGGCCCGCGCACGCCGTCATGCTTGAAGCGCCTGTAGAACGGCCGCACGCCCATGGCCCGCACGCGCTCGGCGATCAGATCGCCCAGCGGATAGTCGACCATGGCCGTGGCGATTCCCGTTTGCAGCCGGAAGCAGTCGGAGAGGTTCGCGGCCACGTTGTATTCGCCGCCGCTGACGTGCAAGGCGCACTGCGCGGCCTTGCGGAAGGGCACGAGGCCGGGGTCCAGCCGGCATACCAGCGCGCCCAGCGAGACGAGATCCAGCGCGCCCTCTTCGGGAATCCGCAGTCCGTTGTCCATTTTGCTACACCCCGGCATATGCGTTGAAGCCCCCGTCCACGGGCACGACGGCGCCCGTGACGAAGGCCGACTTTTCCGAAAGCAGGTAAAGCACCAGCCCGTGCAGATCCTCCGGCGCCCCGAAGCGCCGCTGCGGCGTGCCGGCGACGATCTTTCCGCCGCGCGCGGTCAGCACGCCGGTCTTTTCGTCCGTAAGCAGGAACCGGTTCTGCTCGGTAAGGAAGAACCCGGGCGCGATGGCGTTGACGCGCACGCCCGTGCCGGCCAGGTGCACCGCCAGCCACGCCGTGAAGTTGCTGACCGCGGCTTTGGAGGCGCTATAGGCCACGACCTTGGTGAGCGGGCGGATCGCGGACATCGAGGAGATGTTGAGTATCGCCCCGCTTCCCCGCCGGGCCATGGCGCGGCCGAAGACCAGCGACGGCAGCACCGTGCCCATCAGGTTCAGATCCACGGTGCGGCGGAAGGCCTCGACGTCCACGCCGAAGAAGCCGGCGTCGGGATCGGAGCCGGCTTCGAGGCGCTCGAGGCGCGTGGTGGCGGCGGGCGCGTTGCCGCCGGCGGCGTTGATGAGGAAGTCGGCCGCGCCCCAGCGGGCCTCCACTTCGGCGGCGGCGGCCTCGAGCTCCTTGCGCGCGAGCACGTCGGTCTTGAGGCCGACGGCCTCGCCGCCCGTTGCGGCGGCGATGGCTTCGGCCTTGGACCGGGCCAGCTGCCCGTCGCGGTCCAGCAGCGCGACCCTGACGCCAACGCCGGCCAGCGCCGTGCCCATGCTCGATCCGAGCACGCCGCCTCCGCCGGTGATCACGGCCGCCTTGCCGCGCAGATCAGCGAATTCCGTCATTGGCCATTCCCTCCGTCGCCGGCTGAATGCCGAGTCGCAGGTAGTCCCTCGCGTTGTTGAAGCATATATCCTGCACCATCCGCCCCAGCCAATCAATATCGTCCGGCAGCTCGCCGCCGGCGACGTCCCGGCCGATCAGGTTGCACAGGATGCGGCGGAAATACTCGTGGCGCGGGAAAGACAGGAACGAGCGGCTGTCGGTTGCCATGCCCACGAAGCGGCTGAGCAGGCCGAGCTGGGAGAGGGTTTCGAGGTGCCGTTCCATGCCGTCCTTCTGGTCGAGGAACCACCAGGCCGGGCCCCACTGCATCTTGCCGGGCACGCTGCCGTCCTGGAAGTTGCCGAGCATGGCGGCCATGACGGCGTTATCGCTCGGGTTGAGGTTGTACAGGATCGTTTTCGGCAGCTCGTCCGCGGAGGCGAGCGCGTCCAGAAAGCGCGCCAGCGGGCGGGCCTGCTCGAAATCGCCGATGGAGTCGAAGCCCGTGTCCGGTCCGAGCCGGCGGAACATGCGCGTGTTGTTGTTGCGCATGGCGCCGAGGTGCAGTTGCATGGCCCAGCCGCGCCGCGCGTGCATGCGGGCGGTCTCCAGCAGGACCGCCGACCGGAAAGCGCGCTGCTCGTCGGCGTCGGGCGCCCTGGCCTCGCGCAGCCTGCGCAGGGCCGCTTCGCACTGCGCCGCCGTGAAGTCCGCCGCGCAGGCCTGTTCCAGGCCGTGATCGGCCAGCCGGCAGCCGCAGTCGTGGAAAAAGGCGTGGCGCGCGTCAAGCGCGGCGATCAGCGCGTCGAAGCTTCGGATCTGAGCGCCGGCGGCCTGCTCCAGCAGGCCGGCGTATTCCCGCCAGGCGGCGGGGTCGGCCAGGTTCATGACGCGGTCGGGGCGGAACGTCGGCAGCACCTTGATTTCGAAGCCGTCGTCGCGGATGCGGCGATGCCAGCGGAGGTCGCTGGCGGCGTCGTCGGTGGTGCAGATCGCTTTCACGCGCATGCGGCGCAGCAGGCCGCGCGCGGAGAAGTCCGGCGCGTTCAGCGCGGCGGCGCAGGCGTCGTAGATCCCGTCGGCGGTCGCGGGCGTCAACAGCCCGGACAGGCCGAAACAGCGCCGCAGCTCGAGATGGCTCCAGTGAAACAGCGGATTGCGCGCAGCGCAGGCGACGGTTTCCGCCCATTTGCGGAACTTTTCGCGGTCCGGCGCGTCGCCGGTGCAGAAGCGTTCGGGCACGCCGTTGGCGCGCATGGCGCGCCACTTGTAGTGATCGCCGCCGAGCCAGATCAGGGCCGGGTTGTCCCAGCGGCGGTCCTCCGCGACCTCACGCGGGTCCAGGTGGCAATGAAAGTCGAGAATCGGCATGGGCGCGGCGTACTCGTGGTACAGCCGCCGCGCGGCGTCGGAATGCAGCAGAAAATCATCGTCCATGAACTGTTTCACGGGCCCGGCATCCTCAAAGCGCCACAGAGTAGCAGGACTGGCCCGGAAAGGCAGAAAAAAAGCAAGAAGTCAAAAAAAGAGCTTTCCGGCGACCCGCGGGCGTGGTATAGAATGAGCCGAGGCGGGAGCCATGCGGGGGAGTAGACGGCGATGCGGATTCTGATCGTAGACGACGACAGGGATCTGCTGGCGGCGCTGAAGCGCGTCCTGGACGACAACGGTCACGAGACGCACTGCGCCGACAACGCCCGGCAGGCCGTCGAGATGGCCGCGGCGGGCGACTACCGGCTGCTGCTCGTGGACTACAAGATGCCCGAGCACGACGGCATCTGGTTCATGCAGAACGCCACGCTTCCCAAGGAGTCCAAGGTGCTGCTGATCACCGCCTACGTCAACCGCGAGGTGATCAACCGCATGTTCGATCTCGGCGCCGCGGGCTACCTGGTCAAGCCCTTCGACGAGGACGAGCTGCTGCGCCACGTTCAGTTCTACTGCGGAAAGGAAGGGGCCTGACGTTCGCCCTTCGAACGTGATTCGGGCGACGCGCGGCAGGCCGCCGCGGCGCCCCGCGCTTCAGGCCGCGGCGGGCCGGTCGGCGGGATAGACGACGCCCGCCGCGGCGCGCCAGGCGTCAAGCGCCGCCATGTTGCCGAGGGAGTCCTCCCACGTCATGGCCGGACTCGCGGCTTCGACGCGGCCCGCGGCGACGGCGCGGGCGACGAGGTCGGCCTCGAAGGCGAAGGACGTCTGCGCGGCCGCCACTTCGTGCGCGGCGGTCTTGCCGCCGGCGCTGACGACGATGCGTCCGGTCGTCGGCTTCTCGCGGTCGCACAGCCAGGGATCGGGAACCGCCAGGCGTCCGGCGGAGCCGTACACCTCGACCGTGTTCTCCAGCGTGCAGCGCAGGCTCGTGGCGACCTGGGCGATGATGTCGCCTTCGAATCGCAGCACGGCGGCGGCCCACTCGTCCACGCCGGTCCGGCCGACGCGCCCGGCGCCGGCGACGGCGACGGGATTCGCGAAGGGGCGGCCCAGGGCCGCGCCGGCGATCAGGCGCGACATGGAAACCGGGTAGCAGCCGACGTCCATGATGCCGCCGCCCCCCAGCGCCGGGTCGAAAAGGCGGCTTGCGGGATCGATCGCGTCGCCGCCTCCGAAGCCGAAAGCGGCCCGGATCATGCGCACTTCGCCGATCGTTCCCGCGCGGATCAGCCGCGCCAGCTCGGCCGTCTGGGGATGGCAGCGGTACATGAACGCCTCCATCAGGAAGACGCCGTTTTCCCGCGCGGCGGCGGCGATGCGATCGGCTTCGGCGCGGTTCATGGCCAGCGGTTTCTCGCACAGCACGTGCTTGCCCGCCGCGGCGGCGCGCACGCTCCATTCGGCATGCATGGGGTGGGGCGTGGCGACATAGACCGCCTGGACGGCGTCGTCCGCCAGCAGGTCTTCGTAGCGGCCGTGCCGGCGCGGAACGTTCCACTGGTCGGCGAAGGCGTCGGCGGACGACCGCGCGCGCGAGCCGACCGCGACGAGCCTGCCCGTTTGAGAGCGGCTCAGCGCGCGCGCGAAGGCGTGCGCGATTTTGCCGGTCGAGAGGATCCCCCATTGCAGCATTTTCGTTTCCCTCTTCATCCGTTCGCCTCGCCGCGCACGTCGATCATGGCCTTGATCACGCCGTCGCCGTAGGCGCTTACCAGGTCGAAGGCTTCCTTCGTCCGGGCCAGCGGAAAGCGGTGCGTGGCCATGAAGTCCGGATCGGCCCGGCCCGACGCCACCAGTTCCATGGTTTCCTCCACGCGTTCGTTCTGCCGGCGCACGTTCTGGATGCGCAGCTCGCGCCGGCGGACGAGGTCGATCTGGAACGAGACGCGGTCGACCTCCGGGATCCCCACGAGTATCAGGCTGCCGCCGGGCTTGAGCATCTCCACGGCCTGGTCCATGGCGTCCTGCTGGCCGCAGCACTCGAAGACCGTGTCCAGCAGCAGCGGTTCGCGCGCGGCGACCGCGGCGACCGCGTCCTCGCTGTCGGGGTTGCCGGCCCAGTCGGCCCCGGCCCGGCGGGCCACGGCCGCGCGCGCGTCGATGCGGTCGGTCGCGTAGATCGCCGCGGCGCCGTCCGCCCGGGCCGCAAGCATGACGCTCAGGCCGATGGGGCCGCAGCCCAGGATGCCCACGCGGGCGCCGGACAGGCGCGTGAAGGCCCGGGCCGCGTACACGCCGATGGCCAGCGGCTCGAGCAGCGCCGCGCGCGTGGCGGTCATGCCGCGCGGCGCCGGAAAGCAGCATTGCTCCGGCATGACGATGCGTTCGCACAGGCAGCCCTCGGCCTGGCCGGGGCAGCCCAGGAAGCGCAGCCGGCGGCAGGTGTGCGGCCTTCCGCCGCGGCACTGGTCGCACGCGCCGCAGGAGATGGCCGGGTCGACCGCGACCACGTCGCCGGCTTTCACGCGGGTGACCGCGGAGCCGGTCTTGACCACCACGCCGGAGAACTCGTGTCCCACCCGGAACGGGTATTTCACCACCTGGCTGCCGATGCGCCCCGTGGTGTAGTAATGCACGTCCGATCCGCACACGCCCACCACGGCCACATCGAGCAGCACGTCGCTGTCGTTCTCAATCCGCGGCTCGGGCGCCTCGCGCAGCGCCATCTGCCGTATGCCGGTCAGCGTCATTGCTTTCATTGTTCCACTCCGCGCTTGAGGTTTCAGTCCGGCCGCTGAGCGTTGCTGAGGCTTGTCGGACCCCCTCTCACCACTCGAACAAGTTCCCCCGGTTCAACCTTCCCTCCGGGTCGAACACGCGTTTCAGCGCTTTCATCTGTCCGATGCCCTCGGGACCGTACATTACTTCCAGCAGCGCGGTTTTCGACTTGCCGATGCCGTGCTCGGCCGACACCGTGCCGCCCATCGCCACCACGGTCCGCGCCCACCCGGCGTAGAGCTCCCGGGCCCGGTCGTACTCCGCCAGGTCGTGCGGCATGATGTTGACGTGAATGTGGTTGTCGCCGACGTGCCCGAACATTACATATTCCAGTCCCAGGCGGTCCAGCCCGGCGTGATACATGGCCAGCGCGTCGCGCAGCGCCGCGTCCGGCACGGCAAGGTCCGTGCCCAGCTTGGTCAGGCGCGGTTCGGCCCGGCGCCGCTCGTCGATGGTCAGGTTCACGATCTCCGGCACGGCGTGCCGGAAGTCCTTGAGGCGCTGCAGCTCGCGGGCGTCGGCGGCCACCCACGTGGCCTCCGGGTCGCCGCGGCAGGCGGTCATGATCTCCGACATGGCCGTCACGGCGGATTCCACGGCCGCCTCGTCCCCGCCGTGGTATTCCACGTACACGGCGGTATCCGCGCCGGCAGGCGCGTCCGGCAGGCTTTCGAACGCGGAGTTGCGCGCCTTCTGCCGCCGCACCAGCTCCAGCGCGCCGCGGTTGAAGAATTCGATCGCCGCGGGACGGTCCGGGGCGGCCCGGGAGCGTTCGACGAACGCGATCGCGTCGCTCTCCGACGGCAGGAACGCCATCACGCCCCAGATTGCGGAGGGCGCGGGCACGAGCCTGAGCTCCAGTTCGGCGAAGGCGCCCAGCGTGCCTTCGGCGCCCACGAAGAGGTCCAGCAGGTCCATGCCGTCGCGCGCCGCGTAGCCGGCGGCGTTCTTCACGCGCGGCATCGCGTAGGACGGAAGGCGTCCGGCCAGGACGCGGCCGCCCTCCGTGCGCAGCGTGAAGGCCCGGCCGTCGGCCCGTTCGCGGCCGCGCGCCAGGGCCAGGACGTCGCCGTCGGCCAGTACGACGCGCGCGCGGCTGACGTAGTCGCGCGTGGGCCCGTAGCGGAACGAGCCGGCGCCGGAGGCGTTGCAGGCCGCCATGCCGCCCACGGAGGCGGAGGTCTCGGTGGGATCGGGCGGAAAGCAGTAGCGGCCGCTCCGCGCGAGGTCGGCCAGCGCCGCGCGGGAGGCCGGCGTCCACGCGGAGGCGTCGAACGCGGCGCGGGCCAGCGCCTCGCGCAACGCGGCCAGCGTCAGGCCGGGCTGCACGGTCAGCAGGAACGCGTCCGCGTCCGCGGCGCGCCGCAGGCCGAGCGCGCGGGTCATGCGCGAGAGGCTGAGGACGTGTCCGCCCTCCGGCACGGCGCCGCCGGTGATGCCGGTGCGCGCGCCCTGCAGCGTGACAAGCGTCCCGCGCGCGGCGGCCGCGGCCATGTGGGCGCGCAGCTCCCGCTCGTCGGCGGGAAAGGAAACCGAGTCCGCCCGGCCCTGGCGGCGGGACTCGTCGCGCAGGCAGTCGGGATGCTCCGTCGCGACGTTTTCGATGAAGGGCACGCCCGCGGAGGGGGCCGAAGGGCCTGTCGGGTCCGGCCGCCGGACCGCGGATTTCGGTTGCTCGTTCATTTCTACCACGTCATGCGCACGGGGATGCCCGCGGCGGACAGCGCCGCCTTGATCCGCGGTATGCTGTATTCCCCGGTGTGAATCATGCCGGCGATGATCGCCGCGTCGGCGTGGGCCGCGGTGAAGGCTTCGGCCAGGTGCTCCGGGCGGCCGGCCCCGCCGGAAGCCACCACCGGAATGCCGACCGCGGCGGCGACCAGGCCGGTCAGGCGCAGCTCGTAGCCCGCGCGCGTGCCGTCGGCGTCCACGGAATTGACCACGATCTCGCCCGCGCCGAGATCCTCCGCGCGCCTGGCCCAGGCCACGGCGTCGAGGTCCGTGCGCTCGCGGAACCCCTTGACCGTGACGGCATAGCCGCTGGGGAACGCGCGGCGGTCTTCGACCGCCAGGGGGTCCATGCCCAGCACGATGCATTGCGAGCCGAAGGCCCTGGCGCCCTGGCTGATGATGTCCGGATTGCGCACGGCCAGCGTGTTGACGGATATCTTCTCGGCGCCGGCCAGCAGCACGCGCGACATGTCGCCCAGCGTGGCAATGCCTCCGCCCACGGCGAACGGGATGCGCACGGCCCGCGCCACTTCCGCGACCATCGCGATGTCGATGGGCCGGCCCTCCGCCGAGGCCGTGATATCGTAGAAGACCAGCTCGTCGCAGCCTTCCGCGCAGTAGCGGGCGGCCATTTCCACCGGATCGCCCAGGGCGACGTTGTTCTGGAAACGCACCCCCTTGGTCACGCGACGGTCGCGGATGTCAAGACACGGTATGATGCGCTTGGTCAGCATTACGCTCGTATTCTCCGCGTTCCCCGCGGTCGTTCCGCTCGCGCGGATCGGGCAAGCCGAACGACCGCGGCGATCGCAGCGGCCTGAACGATCTCAGCTCTTCCCGTTCCACTTCGCGAAATTCGCGATCAGTTGCAGTCCCGCGCGGCCCGATTTCTCCGGGTGGAACTGCGTGGCAAAGAGGTTGTCGCGGCCTACGGCGGAGGCGAAACGCACCCCGGCGTACTCGGTTTCCGCCAGAACGCACGCTTCCGCGGAAGGCGCCGGGTAATAGCTGTGGACAAAGTAGAATTCGCTGCCTTCGGCGATGCCGGCGAAGAGCGGGTGCGCGGCGCCGCCGGGCGCGCGGCGCGGCACGACGGCGTTCCACCCCATCTGGGGAACCTTGTCCCAGCGGCTGGCCGGGCGGAAAAGCCTGACCGTTCCGGGCAGGAACCCGAGTCCGTTGACGCCGCCGTCCTCCTCGGAGCGCTCAAACACCACCTGCGCGCCGAGGCAGATGCCCAGGAACGGCGCGCCGCGCGCCACGCTCGCGCGCAGCGCGTCGACCAGGCCCAGCGCGTTCAGGTTGCGCATGGCCGCGCCGGCCGCGCCCACGCCCGGCAGCACCACGCGCGCGGCCTCGCGAACCGCGCGGGCGTCCGCGGCGACCGTGGCCGGAACGCCGGCCGCCTCGAATGCCAGCCGCACGCTGGTCAGATTTCCCGCCCCGTAGTCAACGATTACGATCATGCTCCCGTCTCGCATTCACCCCGCCGCCGTCTTCCCCGGAAAAATCAGTCTACGGCGATCGGTGGACCGAGACAAGCGCGTTCGGGTAGCCACAGCGGTCAGTCATGCGGCGGAAACACGGCGGCGGGGCCGGCTTGGCCGCCCAAAGGGCGACGGCGGGAGGCTCCGCCCTACCCGTCTTCTCCCCCTGCTTGACTGAGAAGTCGTGAAAAAAACGCGCACGGCGAGGCCGCCGTCCCTCCCGTCCTGACAGTCAAGAGCCGCATGATCCATGCGATGGGAGGGGCTCCGGCCACGATATGCTTTTGCGGGCGAGCGGGGATGCATCCGGCACCCCCGGTCGGCCAGGCCGCCAGGGGCGCCGGCGCATCGGGGGTGGGGTCAAGACGCGAGAGAAAACAGGACCGCTTGAATGCGTTCCCTGAAAACGTACACCGCAACGGCCAATGCCGTCAGAAACAGATAGTTGCTCAAGGCGCGCGCCTTGGCGCGCCGGACGTGGCAGGATACCTGTTGCCTCGCCCACCGCGATCGCTCGTCAATCAGACTGGCTAGTACTGACATGTCGATCTACCTCTCTGGTTTCTCACCATGTTGTGTTGTCTTCTGTCTACGCTTGACATTCGTCTCATGCCAGAAGGTGAAGTAGCACAAATCATGCCATGCGCAAAAATGCCCTAGAATCATGGTTTGACGATATCAGGTATTGTTGCATTCTCACATTTGAGACCAGGAAAGGGCCTCTGCCGGAGCGGATGTCCACCGCAACGGCCGACGAATGCCGGGGAGCCGGTCGGGACGCGCAGTAGCCGGGGGGCTAAGACTTCGGAGCGGAGGGGCGTCTAACTGAAACGAAGGGGAGGGACGACAATGGAGGCTATGACGTGAGGCGGTTTGACGGCGACGGCAGGTGGGCAGCGGTGCTCTCGGCAGCGGTATTGTGTCTTGGCGGCGGCGCGGCTCGCGCCGATGTCATCGAGGCCGGCGGTCGCGCGCACCAGGGGACGTTCGAGGGCCTGGCGGGCAACCGCATCAGGTTCCGGGCGAGCGACGGGACGCTGCTGACGCTGGAGCGTACGCAGATGCGCGCGATGACCATTGACCCGCCGCGGGAGGTGCGACTTATCCGGCACGGCGCGTCGGAGCCGGTCACCGTGACGCTCACCGGCTACGGGGGCGGGAGCTTTGAGTTCGAACAGGCGGGCGCATCCCGGACGGTGCTGGCGATGCGGGTTGAGAGTATCGAACCGCGGCCTGCGCCGGGACCGGGGGAAGCTGGAAACGGGCGGCCCGACGGCGTCCCTCCCCTGGACGTAACGCCGCTGGAGGCGCGACGGGACCTGACCGCGGCGCAGACCGCGGCCCTGAACCGGTACCGGGCGGCGCGCCGGGCGTTTGACGCCTTTGCAGCCGAAAGCTCGGAAATGGTCAGCGCCATGAACGGCCTGACGGGAGCGCGCCGGGAAAAGGCGCTGGACGCGCTGCGCCTGCGGAAGAACGAGGAGCAACCGCTCAAGCGCGAGCTGGAACGCTCAACCGCGGCGCTGCGCGCGGCCGTGCCCGAGCCCTGGGATCGCGCGAGTCCGCTGATGGACGTAAAGGGCGACGGGGATGGAAATGACGACGCGGCGGACTGACCGCCTTATTCGAAGACCATGAAGTAGCCGTCGTCGTAGTACAGCCGCAGATCGCCGTCCTCCTCGAAGTCAAACCTGGTCGCGTCCCGGAGATTGTCCAGGTATTCGTCCTCCTGGTTGCGCCGCTGCACCGAACAGGAGTAGGAGGTTGTCCTCTGCAGGCTGTCGAAGTCCATGTAGCCGTCGTCCCTGGCGGTGTAGTCCGAGATATAGTAGTTGCAGCCCGCGTAGCCTGACGCGTCGTCGACATCGTCGAACTTGAGGTTGATCGTCGTGCCCGATATGGGCTTGTTCTCCTTGCCCGTCTTGCCCCAGGACTTGAGGACCCACGTTACGTCGCGCAGGCGCGAGACATCAAGCTTCTTGGTCTCTTCCGTGTCATCGTCCTTGTCGTCCTCGTCGTCTTCCCTGCCGCCGCCGGACAATTCGCAGGCATTCATCGAGACGAGACACGCCGCCGCCATCGCCGTCACCGCCGGACGCCACCACCTTCTCACGTGACCTCCTTTCCGGGCCCGTGGCCCGCGCAATCGCGCCATCTGCCAGAACATTCCGCCTGTCGGCCCGAACAGTCAACTCAAAAAAGCGCGAAGCTCGTGTCCTGGTCGGGAACGTTGTAGTGCACGGCCCAGCCCTCGCCTTCCACGCTCGCCGCGCGTGAGACGGCGACGGAGGCGGCCAGCAGCAACGCGGCGACGCGGGCGCGACGGCAGGGATTGCCGCCAACCGGGACGCGGGGACGCCGCGGCCCGGGGGCGGCGGGAGCGGGCACGGCCATCTAAGTCGTCACCCATTCATCCTTGAGGATTTCGCCCTGCAGGCTTACGACCAGGCACTTGATCGGGACCTTGCGCGACGCCTGGGACGCGGCCTGTCGGGCAAGCTGCAGGAGCCCCCCGCAGCACGGGACCTGCATGATCATCACCGTCAGCGTGTTGATCCCGGCGTCGTCGATGAGGGCCTTGATCTTCTGAAGGTAGATCTCCTGGCCTTCGTCCAGCTTCGGGCAGGCGATGGCCAGCGCCTTGCCTTTGAGGTAGTCCTTGTGAAAATCGCCCAGCGCGAAGGCCGTGCAGTCGGCCGCCAGCAGCACGTCCGCGCCCCGGTACTGCGGCGCGGCGGGCGACATGAGGTGCAGCTGGATGGGCCAATGGGTGAGCTGCGAAGCGCGACGGCCCGCGGTGTCGCCTTCCTCGCGCGGCTCGCGATCGAAGGCGATTGAGCGCGCGCCCGGGCAGCCGCCGTGCGCGGCGTGACGGTGTCCGGCGGCGGCTTCCGCGGCGCGGGCGAGGGGATTGGGAATCCCGCTGCGCTGCAGGAAGGCAAGGGCCTGCCGGAGATAGTCATGCTGGCCGTGCTCGCGAAGGTGCTCGAGATGCGCCCTTATGACGTTGGCGCCCTGGCGCGCGATGTTTTCCATGACCTTCGCCTCGTCGTAGGGCTCGGCCTCGCGCTCTTCGATGGTGATGGCGCCCTCGGGACAGGTTCCGAGACAGGCGCCGAGGCCGTCACAGACCAGGTCGCTCACCAGCCGCGCCTTGCCGTCTATCAGCTGAATGGCGCCTTCGGGGCAGCCCGGAATACAGAGCCCGCAACCCGTGCACTTCTCCTCGTCGATATGGATGATCTTTCTTTTCATGGCGCCTGGACTCCCGGTTAGGGTCTGGTTGTGATCGTGCAGAATACACGGGCAAAACGATCATGTCCAGCCGGGCTTGCAGGAGTGCTTGCAGCAGGCGGCCGCATCTGTATACTGCCCCATGCCGGAGGAAACCGCACGAATGGCGCACACGACAAGAGGCAAGTGAAGAGCGTCGCGCGGCGGCGGGAGATCCATCCCTGCGACGCGCCGCCCGCCGCTTGCCGCGGACAGCAAGGAGCAGCACGCATGCCCCAACCCGATCTCAAGGCCGCTTACAGGACCGTCATGGACGACCATTTCACGCCGCGCATGGAGATCCGTTTCATTGACGACGCCGCGACGCAGACGCTGTGCTACGAGAAGGTCACCTGGCGGATCGAAGGCGTGGAGAAGGGGCTGCGCTACGGCGAGAATCCCGGCCAGGAAGCCGCCCTGTACAGGCTGGTCAACGGCAACCTCGCGCTGGGCGACGTGCGGTGCATCCAGCCCGGACGGCACCTGGCCTCCGACGCGGAGCTGCTGCAGTCGGGCAAGCACCCCGGCAAGACCAACATCACCGACGTGGACAACGCGCTCAACATCCTGCGTTATCTCGCGGCCACGCCCTGCGCGGTGATCGTCAAGCACAACAATCCCTGCGGCGTGGCCAAAGGCGGCACGATCGCCGAAGCCTATGACAAGGCCAACATGGCCGACCGGCTGGCCGCCTTCGGCGGGGCGATCGCCCTCAACCGCGAAGTGGACCGGGAAACCGCCGAGCTGATCGTGCGCAACTACGCCGAGGTCGTGGCCGCGCCGGAATTCGCCGCGGGCGTGCTGGAACTTTTCGCGACGAAGAAAAACCTGCGCGTGATGCGCGTGGCGAACATCGCGCGGCTGCAGGAATACGGCATGGCGCGGTTCGTGGATCTCAAGTCGCTGATCGACGGCGGGATCGTGGCGCAGTGGTCGTTCGTGCCCCTCGCCCGCCGCAAGGAAGACCTCGTTCCCGCCCAGGCCGCGCACAAGGGCAAGACCTACACGATCGCCCGGCTGCCCACGGACAGGGAATACGAGGATCTCATCTTCGGCTGGCTGGTCGAAGCCGGCGTCACGAGCAACTCCGTGCTGTACGTGAAAGACGGCGTAACCGTCGGCATCGGGACGGGCGAACAGGATCGCGTGGGCGTGGCCGAAATCGCGCGCGACAAGGCGTACCGCAAACTGGCCGACCGCTTGTGCTGGGAGCGGCACGGGATTCCGTACAACAACCTGAAGGACGACCGCGCCCGCGCCGCCATCGACGGCGAGGTGGCCGAACGCAAGGGCGGGTTGATCGGATGCTGCATGGTCTCCGACGCGTTCTTCCCGTTCCGCGACGGCGTGGACGTGGGCATCCGCGAGGGGATCACGGCCGTGATCCAGCCCGGCGGCTCGGAGCGCGATTTCGAGTCCATCGAAGCGTGCAACGAGGCGGACGTGGCCATGGTCTTCACGGGCCAGCGCAGCTTCAAGCACTGAAAGGAGGCATCGTGAAAAGAACATCGGTCGCTTCAGCTCTTCCCGCGCTCTCCGCCCTGCTGCTTGTTGCCTTCATCGGCACGGGCTGCGCCACGTCAGGCAACCGCTACGTTTACAAGGTCGCGTACCGGCATCCGCACGAATACCAGCTCCCGCCGGGCGAAGAACAGGTTGTCAAGGGGCGGCCGAACGCATTCCTGGATTCGGCGGACTGGTGGTGGCCCAACAGCCTGCTGGGCAAACTGATACTCTGGAATTCCAGGGTGGACAGCCACCAGATCTCGGATCAGACCGAAATGGCCGTGAAGGAGTTTCTGGCCAGGAACGAGATGACGGCCGTGAAGGTCCGCCTGAACCAGTGGGCTCCGTTCCAGGAATTCGCGCGGCTGGCCCACAACGGCGCCACGGGCTGGGGCTGGCGCTGGACGTTCGGGCTCCTGAACTGGGTCTCCTACACCGTAATGCCGGGCCGCATCGTGGGCGGAGACCATTTCAATCCCTTCAGCAACACCGTGAACATTTACTCGGACATTCCCGCGGTGGCGCTGCACGAATGCGGGCATGCGAAGGACTTCGCGGGCAGGAAGTGGCGCGGAACGTACATGTTTGCCTACAATACAATACCGTTTTTCAAGCTGTATCCCGAGGCCAAGGCGACGGGCACGGCCGTCGGCTACCTGAGGGCCGAAGGCGACGTGGCAGGGGAGAAGGCGGCCTACAAGATCCTATACCCTGCCTACTCGACGTATCTGGCGGGCGAGACGCTGCCGTTCATTCCGACCGGGCCGGTGCTGTCGTTCGTGTACGCTCCGGCCAGTATCGTGACCGCGCACGTCGTGGGCCGGATGAGAGCGGGGATGGTGGTGGACGCGCCTCGGGCGAAGGCGGAAGGCGCCCCGGAGCCGGCGCTGTCGTCACCGCAACCGTAGGTTCGACGACGGATTCCAAGGTGGCCTGCGCCTGTTGCGGGCCGGGTGAATGGTCGAGGTTGCGCGGCCCGAATCGAGTGACGGTCGCGGTAGCGTTTCTGGCGTTGCTCTAACCCAACCGAACGCCGCGGCCGATTCGAGCCGCGCAACCGCAAACGCCGCCGATCATCTACAGCAGCGACATCGCCGACCCCTCTTCGGCCTCGGCTTTCCACTCGCCCGATAAGCCGGCCTCGTCGGTCCACGTGCCGCTCATGACGGGATTGCCGTCCTCGTCCTTGCCGACCGCGCCTTTTAGGAGGTAGGTCGGTCCCACGCTCCAGTAGGTCCAGCGGAAGTTGACGTTCGTGCCGGCGATTGTGCCGCGGATCGTGCCCGGCCAGTAGAACGCATCCAGTCCGAGCAGGTTGCCCCCTGATCTGGCGGACACGTTCTCTCCGTCCTGGGTGAAAGCCATTGTGCACTGGTCCTCGGACTCGAACGTGCCCGGCATGCGGTGCATGGTCCAGTCACCTGAGATGTCAGGCGTCTGCACGGCATCCCCGGGTTGATCTTGCAGGCTTGCCATGAACCCCGCGGGCGTCTCCTCGCTTTCACACGCGGTCAGAAGGAGAATACCCGCCACAAGCGCGGCCGCCGCCCGAATTGTCCATGCTGACTTGCCCATTTCCTCATCTCCTCGTTCGCCCGCGACGGGCTGACCGACGCACTGCCTCGCATTCCGGACGCCACGGAGGGCGTCCCTCCAATAGTGGACAGGATGACCGGCCTCCGTCCCAGTCGTCCCGGCCGGGGGCCGCCGTTGAGAGTAATTTCACGCCCCCACCCGCGTCGAGCAGGATGTTTGTCTGACGCGACAGGCTCCAGATCCCCTCCCCGGAGGCGGCGCGCGGGCTCAGCGTGCAATTCGAAAACCGTCGAACTCGCCGCGGGCCTCCGCGTACGTCGCCGCCACGTCCCTCACCGCCGCCGCGGGCGGGCCGCGGCGGCACCACGCCAGCAGGCTTTGCAGCGCCGCGTCCTCCCCCTCCGCGACCACCTCCACGCTGCCGTCGGGCCGGTTGCGCACCCAGCCCGTCAGGCCCAGGGCCCGCGCCTCGTCGCAGGCGTCCATGCGGTAGCACACGCCCTGTACGCGGCCGGAGACGATGAAGTGGGCCCGGCGCTTCATTTGCCTTTCACCATCGGCACGAAACGCACCCCGATGTCGTCTTCCTGCTCCACCCTGTCGCCCTTCTTCCGCAGAATCACCAGCCGCTGGAAGCCCACGCCCAGGGGCAGGATCATCCGTCCGCCGTCCTTGAGCTGATCCACCAGCGCGCGCGGCACCTGGTCCGGCGCGCAGGTGACGATGATCGCGTCGAACGGACTGTGCTCGGGCCAGCCCTTGTAGCCGTCGCCGGTCAGCACCTTGACGCGGTCGTAGCCTTGCGACGCCAGCGCCCGGCGGGCGTGCTCCGCCAGTTCCGGGACGATCTCGATGCTGTAGACCTCCACCCCCATTTCCGCCAGCACGGCCGCCTGGTAGCCCGAGCCGGTGCCGATCTCGAGGACTTTCTCGCCCTCGCGCAGGCTCATCTTCTCGGTCATGTAGGCCACGATGAACGGCTGCGAGATGGTCTGGTCGTAGCCGATCGGACAGGGATGATCGCCGTAGGCCGTATGCCGGTTGCGGTGCGCCGCCGGTATGAACGTGTGGCGGCGCACGGCCTGCATGGCGGCCAGCACGCGCGGGTTGCCGATCTCGTAGCGGCGCAGCACTTCGACCATTTCCTGGCGGCGCTGAATCCAGAACTCCTCCTCATTCGCGGCGTCGTTCGTTTGGGCCGCGCAGGACACGCAGAGGAGCATGGGCAACGCCAGGATCAACAACGCCGTCATGACGAGCACCTCCAATCCGAAGCCCCCCTTGCCCCCGCGTCGTTTTTCGGTTGCGGTTGCGCAGCTCGAATCGGCGGAGTATGTCGTCAGCCAAACCCGCCGACCGGAGCGAACCCTCACGCCCCGGAAGAACACGCAACCGCAACCGTTCAACAATTCGAGCCGCGCAACCGCCGCCGCTACCCGATCCACCCCCCTCCCAGCACCTCATCGCCGTCGTAGAACACGGCGAGCTGTCCCGGCGCCACGGCGAATTGCCGATCACGGAACTCGACCAGCCAGATTTCGTCCGACCTGTCTGACCTGTCCGAGAGCCGTGTGATCGTGGACTCCGCTTCCCCGTGAGCATAGCGGATTCTGGTGCGCGTGCAAAGCGGAGAAAGCGGCGGATGTCCGGATATCCAGTTGACGTCCTCCACGACCATTTGGGCGCTCAAGACCTCTTCACGGGGGCCGACAACGACCTCGTTGCGTTGCGCGTCCAGGGCCGCGACGTACAGGGGCGCGCCCACGGCCAGGCCCAGTCCCCGGCGCTGGCCGACGGTGAAATGGTGAATGCCCGGATGCCGGCCCAGGACGCGTCCCTGGCGGTCCACGATGTTGCCGGGGCCCGGGGTGCGCAGGCTGCGCAGGTCAATCCACGCGCCGTGCGTTCCCTCGGGAACGAAGCAGATCTCCTGGCTCTCCCTGCTCGCCCGCGAGACCAGGCCGTGCTCCTCCGCATACCGCACGACATCCGGCTTGAGCATTTCGCCGAGCGGAAACAGGCAGCGCCGGAGCTGATCCTGCCCCAGCAGCGCCAGGAAATAGGACTGGTCCTTGCCCGCGTCGCGCCCCTTGAGAAGGGCGATGCGCGCATCCGGCGGACCGGGACGGTCCGCCCTGCCGTCGGCTGCGGGAGGGTAGGGCGGGGCGTCCCGCCCCGCCGCCGCCGGAGGCACGGCCTTTGTCCGCGCGTAGTGCCCCGTGGCGAGCCGGTCGGCGCCGAGACGTTGCGCCGCCTCCATCAGCGCGCCGAACTTGATCAGCCGGTTGCAGCGCGGGCAGGGCGAGGGCGTGCGGCCGGCGAGATATTCCGCGACGAAGGGATCAATGATGTCGCGCCGGAACGGCTCCTGCAACTCCACCACGTAGTGCGCGATCCCGAGCCGCTGCGCCGCGGCCTGCGCGCGCTGCACGTCCTCGGCGGAACAGCAGCGGGAATGTTCGGCGGTCATCAGGGCGGTGAGCCCGATCACCTCGCGGCCCGCTTCAACGAGCAGCGCCGCGGCCACGGTGCTGTCCACGCCGCCGCTCATGGCCACGGCGATGAGTCCGCTACTCTCTTCGTGTTTCATGGCTGTTGTCGCGCGTTACACTATGACGGTGGCCCTCTCAGGTGGCCCGCGACCTCCGGGCGCGGGCAGAATCAATTCCGGCGCGTATCCTTATGATTGCCCGCGCCCGGAGGTCGCGGGCCACCGGGCGGATGCGAGCCCGGCGCTCTCCTTTGACCGCCGCGACACGGTCGCCAATGCGTTCTTGCGCCGTCTCCAATCCTGAGTTAGTCTAATGGACTTGTTGATCGGAAGACAGCCCCAACTCGGAGTTCGTCAAATGGAAGAGAAGATCAGACAGCGGCTGGAAGACCTGCGCGGAATGTTGCAGGCCGACGGCGGAGACCTGGAGGTGGTCGCGATCGCCGGCACGGACGTGAAGCTGCGGCTGAAAGGCGCCTGCGGCGGCTGCCCGCACGCGACCATGACCGTCAAGCAGGGCATCGAGCGGATTCTGCAGTCCGAGATAGACCCCGCCATCAACGTGGAGCGCGTGGCGTAGAACGGAGCGCCGCCCGCGCCGCCGGGCCTCCCCCGGGCCGGCGCTGCAAGGCGCCGCCTGTCATCCTGCCCGGCTGCGATCCCTACGAGGGACTGGAGATCATGGCGCCCGCGCGCGACGCCGGACTGAAGCAAGCCGCCGAGTCGGGAGCGGACTATGCTTCGCGCCAAAGGCTGTCGAGGGGCAAAGCCCAGAGCCTCTCCGCGAAACGAACGCGCTGATCGCCCGCGAAGAGGACAACCCCCCCGACGAAGCGGGACTTGGCGTCTTCCGCCAGCGCGCGCAGACCGCGAAAGTCCTCGCTCTTCAGCGTCTGCGTGAACTTCACCTCGACCCCCGCCACACGGCGCACGCCCTCCTCGAGCACAAAATCAACTTCCGCTCCCGAAGCGGCGCGATAATGCGACAGGGCAGGCCTGCTCGCGCTCCATTCGATCTGCTTCATCAGTTCGCAACCCACAAATGTCTCGACGAAACGTCCCGCCAGGGTCGTATCTTCCAGGGCGGAATCCTCCGCCACATTCAACAGATGCGTCATGAACCCCGTATCGCCCAACAACAGCTTGGGCGCCTTGACCAGGCGTTTGCTCAGGTTTGCCGTCCAGGCGCGCACGCGATGGATCAGGAAGGCCGTCTCGAAGAGCGTCAGGTAGCGTTGAAGCGTCGAGTGCGGTATGCCGGCGCTTCGCGACAACTCGGACACATTCAGCAACCCGCCCGATCGAGCGGCCAGCAGAGCCATCAGCCGGGGCGCGTCCGACAGCGCCTCGATGTTGGAAAGATCGCGAATGTCGCGCAGAAGGATCGCGCTCAGGTAGGAGGCAAACCACTTGCGCCGCCTGACACCCGCGCGTCGAACGGCCTCGGGATATCCGCCCCGGCAGATCATCGCGGCGAACAGCCCGCGCGTCAGCGAACCGGCCGGAGCATGCCAGGCCTCGCCCCGCATCAGGCGGTCCACGAAAGCCTCGCGGCGGCCCTCCTGCTCGCCTTGCGACAGCGGGCGCAGGGTGATGATCTCCATGCGGCCGGCGAGCGATTCGGACAACCGGGGCAACATGAGCACGTTGGCGGAGCCCGTGAGCAGGAACTGTCCGGGCCGCCGGTCGCGATCGACGCTCATCTTGATCGCGGGAAAAAGCTGCGGAGCCTTCTGGATTTCGTCAATGACCGCCGTGCCCTCCAGTCCCGCCAGAAAACCCTTGGGGTCATTCACGGCGGCCGCCAGCGCCGTCGCATCGTCAAGCGTCGCGTAGCTTGCCCGTTTCAGGCGTTCGGCGAACGCCTGCGCCAGGGTCGTCTTTCCGGTTTGACGGGCGCCGTTGATCAGCACCACCGGCGTGTCCGCCATGGCCGCTTGCAATTCCGGTTCAATATTTCGCCTTAGCATGGTTACAATTTGCCCATATCGTGGGGAATATGCAAGACGTTTCTTGAAGTTTTCAGGTCGCTGCCCACGGCTCAGCTACGCGTGAGAAGCGGCGAGGTGGTCCGCGACATCCGGGCGTGGGCGGCCGCGGCACAGGCGAATGCCCCATGCGCCCGCGCGCGGCCGCCGTCGCGCCGAAGCGGCGCTATGGCGCGCCACGAAGGCGGAAAGTCGCGGGCCGCCCGTCCACCGCGTGAGGCGTCACATTCGGGACGCGCCCGCGCGGCCCCCGATTTGGGTTTGTGCGCGGGCGGGCGGAGTGTTATAATGTTCGCCTTTTGGAACCGCGGGGAACCCGATGCACAGGATCGTCCGTAAAGAGCAGTTGTCGGCCGAGGTTTTCCGGCTCACGGTGGAAGCGCCGCTGATCGCCGGAGAGCGCCGGCCCGGCCAGTTCATCATCCTGCAGCTCGGGACTTACGCCGAGCGCATTCCGCTGACCATCGCCGACGCGGACCCCGCGGCCGGGAACATCACCCTCGTTTTCCAGGTGGTGGGCAGGACCACGCACCTTCTGGCCGAGCTCAAGGAAGGGGACGCGATCCCCGTCGTGCTCGGCCCCCTGGGCACGCCCACGCACGTCGCAAAGTACGGTACGGTCGCGGGCGTGGGCGGCGGGATCGGCGCGGCGCCGCTTTACCCCATCGCGCAGGCCATGAAGCGGGCCGGCAACCGGCTGATCGTCGTGCTGGGCGCGCGGCGCCGGGAGCTGCTGATCCTGGAAGACGAGATGCGGACCCTGGCGGACGAGATGATCGTCTGCACCGACGACGGCTCATACGGCCGCAAGGCGCTCGTGACCGGCCCCCTCAAGGAACTGTGCGCGCGAACGCCGCCGCCGGACCTGGTCGTGGCCATCGGCCCGCCGGTCATGATGAAGTTCTGCGCCGAGACTACCCGCCCGTTCGGCGTGCGCACGGTGGTCTCGCTGAACACGATCATGGTGGACGGCACGGGCATGTGCGGCGGCTGCCGCGTGACCGTGGGCGGCGAGACGAAGTTCGTTTGCGTGGACGGGCCGGAATTCGACGGGCACAAGGTGGATTTCGACAACATGATGTCGCGGCTGCGCTCCTACCGCGAGCGCGAGGAGGAGAGCCACCACAAGTGTCACCTGGCGCTGGGCATCAAGGAGGAAGAATGACGGATGTCGAAGCCCCAAGCCCGAAGGAAATCCGAAATCCGAATGACGAAGGCCGGTCGGCGAATCGGCCCGGGGGCGGGTGTCACCGGCCTCGGGGCGGACCGTGTTCTCGCGGCTCATGCGGATTTCGGGCTTCGTCATTCATTCGTGCTTGGGTATTTCGTCATTCGTCATTCCGCGGCGTCGCGCATGGCTGGGGGGCGGCGTAATGGCACAACCGGCGCAAAAAGAGAATCCGTCCACGGCGGGGCTCAGGCCGCGGGATCGCCTGGCCATTCCGCCCCAGCCCATGCCCGAGCAGGATCCCGCGGCGCGGCGCCGGAATTTCAGCGAGGTGGCCCTGGGCTACACGGCCGAGCAGGCCCGCCAGGAAGCGACGCGTTGCCTGCGGTGCCGGAACAAGCCCTGTGTCGCGGGCTGTCCGGTGCGCATCGACATCCCGGCCTTCATCAAGGCCGTCGCCGAGGGCGACTGCGGCGCGGCCATTGCCGTTATCAAGCGCAACAGCCTGTTGCCGGCGATCTGCGGACGCGTCTGCCCGCAGGAGACGCAGTGTCAGGCGCCCTGCACGGTCGGCAAATCGCTGAAGGACACGGCCAAGTCCGTTTCCATCGGACGGCTGGAGCGCTATGTCGCCGACCTGGAGCGCGCGCGCGGCATCGCGCCGCCGCCGGTCAAGCCGGATACGGGCCGCAGGGTGGCGGTGGTCGGAAGCGGCCCGGCCGGGCTGGTCGCGGCGGCGGACGTGCGGCGCGAGGGCCATGCCGTGACGATCTTCGAGGCCTTTCACAAGCCGGGCGGCGTGATGGTCTACGGCATCCCGGAATTCCGGCTGCCCAAGGCCATCGTGCAGGCGGAAATCGACACGCTGGCCGCGATGGGCGTGGAACTGCGCACGAGTTTCCTCGTGGGCCGCACGCGCACGCTGCGCGACCTGATGGCGAAGGACGGGTACGAAGCCGTCTTCGTCGGCGCCGGCGCCGGGCTGCCGCGCTTCATGGGGGTTGAGGGCGAGAACCTGGTCGGCGTGCTTTCGGCCAACGAATACCTGACGCGCGTGAATCTGATGGGAGCCTGCAACCCCGTGACGGCCGACACGCCGGTGATGCGTTCGCGTCGCGTGGCGGTCGTGGGCGGCGGCAACGTGGCCATGGACGCGGCGCGCACGGCGGTGCGTCTGGGCGCGGAGAGCGTCCATGTCGTCTATCGCCGCACCGAAGCCGAGATGCCGGCGCGGATCGAGGAGGTGCACCATGCGCACGAGGAGGGCGTGGTCTTTCGCCTGCTGCAGAATCCGAAGCGCATCGTGGGCGGCGCGGACGGGCGCGTGACGGGCATGGAATGCCTGCGCTACCGGCTGGGCGAGCCGGACCGTTCGGGCCGGCCGCGCCCCGTGGCGATCGAGGGCAGCGAGTTCATGCTGGACGTGGACACCGTGATCGTCGCCATCGGCAACGCGCCCAACCCGCTGATCAAGCGCACGACGGCGGAGTTGAAGACCAACGAATGGGGCGGGCTGCTCGTGGACGACAAAGGCATGACCTCGATGCCGGGGGTGTTCGCCGGCGGGGACATCGTGCTGGGCTCCGCCACGGTGATCGAGGCCATGGGGCAGGGGCGGGTTGCCGCGGCGGCGATCAACGAGTACTTGGAGGAGAAAGGGTAGCGGTTGCGGTTGCGCGGCGGGAATCGTCTTGCGGCGGCGGTGGCGGAAGAGACGTTGGAACGCAACGGCGCCGCCGGACGCGGACGCGGCCGATTCGAGCCGCGCAGCCGCGGCCGAATGACGGGAGGAACTCTGGATGCCCATTTACGAATACACCTGCCGCAAGTGCGGCGAGCGGTTTGAGTACCTGGCGCGCCGTCTGAACGAAGCGGCGCCGCGCTGTCCGGGCTGCGGCGCGTCCCGGCCGGTGAAGGAGCTGTCGGTGTTCAGCGCCGGCGAGAGCCGCAAGGGCGGGAGCCTGCCGTGCGCGGGCGGGGCCTGTCCGGCCCCGGCCGCGGCCGGCGGCGGCTGCGCCGGCGGCTGCTGTCCGCTGGAGTAGCATGGACTCGGAAGAAATCAGGATCACGTTCCAGCCTTCCGGGCGGAGCGTCTACGTCTTGCCGGGCACCTCGCTGCTGGAAGCGGGCGCCCTGGCCGGCGTCATCCTGCAGACGCCCTGCGGCGGCCGCGGCACGTGCGGCAAGTGTCGCGTGAAGATCGTCCGCGGGGCGCCCCCGCCTCCGGCGGCGCCGTCGCCCCTTTCCGCGCGCGAGAAGGAAGCGGGCTGGCGGCTGGCCTGCCAGTGCCGCGCCGGGCGCGAGCTGGTCGTGGAGGTGCCGGCCGAATCCACGTTCGAGAGTCCCCACCAGATCCTGGTCAGCGACACCGGCGCCAAGGGCCGCTTCGACCCGACGGCGCGCAAGATGCGCTTCCGGCTGAATCCGCCCGCCCAGGACGACGAGCGCTCCGACCTGGCGCGGCTGTGCGACGCCGTCGGCCGCGACGTGGAGATAGGCTATGACCTCAAGCGCGCGCTGCCCGGCCTGCTGCGCGCCCACAACTGGTCGGGCACGGCCGTTCTGTCCGGCCGCGAGCTGATCGGCCTGGAGGCGGGCGACACGACCGCGCGGGTCTTCGGCGCGGCCTTCGACATGGGCACCACCACCGTGGTCGGCACGCTGTTCAGCCTGGCCGACGGCCGCGAATGCGGCGTGGCCTCGCGCGTGAATCCGCAGGTGCCTTTCGGGGACGACGTGCTTTCGCGCATCAGGCGCGTGCGCGAGGAGCACAGCGCCCTGGCGCAGTTGCAGGAGCTTATCGTCGAAGCGATCAACGGCATTCTGGAGACGCTGTGCGAGGAGGCCGGCGTGTCGCCGGCGGACGTGTACGACGTTTCCGCGGCCGGCAACTCGACCATGCAGCAGATTCTCTGCGGGCTCGATCCCTCGGCGCTGGGGGAAGTGCCCTTCGTGCAGGTTTTCGACAGGGCGCAGGCTTTTCCCGCGGCGCGGCTGGGGCTGAAGACCAATCCCGGCGCCCGGCTCTACGTGTTCCCGCAGATCGGCGGTTTCGTGGGCGGCGACACCGTGGCCGGCATGGTGGCGGCGCGCCTCGACCGCTGGGACAGGCCCGTGCTCTTCGTGGACATCGGCACCAACGGCGAGATCGTCGTGGCGCGTGACGGCGAGATGCTGGCGGCGTCGACGGCCGCGGGCCCCGCCTTCGAGGGCGCGCGCATCCGGCAGGGCATGCGCGCCGCGGCGGGCGCGATCGAAAAGGTGATCGTCGGCGACGACGTGGTCCTGAACGTCATCGGCAACGTCAAGCCCGCCGGCCTGTGCGGCACGGCGCTGATCGACGCGGCGGCGGGACTGCTGCGGCGCGGCATCCTGGACGCGACCGGCCGCATTCTCTCCGCGGAGGAGGCGCCGGCCGGTCTGCCCGCCGCCCTGCGGGCGCGCCTGGTGGCGGAAGACGGCGCGACCCGTTTCGTGCTGGTGCGCGCGGAGCACTCCGCGACGGGCCAGGACATCAGCCTGTGGCCGCGCGACGTCCGCGAGCTGCAGCTTGCGGCCGGGGCCATCCGCGCCGGCATCAACCTGCTGCTCAAGCGCGCCGGGCTGACGCCCGGCGACCTGGGGGCGGTCCTGCTGGCCGGCGCGTTCGGCAATTTCATCCGCCGCAGCAACGCGCGCCGCATCGGCATGCTGCCGCAGATCCCCTGCGACCGCATCCGCTTCATCGGCAACGCGGCTTCGCTGGGCGCGAAGCTGGTCCTGCTTTCCGCGGACGAACGCCGCTACGCCTCCGAGATGCGCGACCGCACGCGCCACGTGGACCTCTCGCGCGAACCGGGGTTCCAGTCCGAGTTCGCCGAGGCCATGCTCTATCCCGAGGCGGACTTCGACCACTGCGGCGAGGAGTGAGGCGCCGCCGTCTTCTTTCAGGCTCGCTGCTTTTCGGGGTTGACCGCGGCATACCGCGCGGGTACGCTTTTTGTTCTCAATCAACGGCCGACCGGGGCCCGAAAGCGAGGAAACCGACATGATCGTGACCACCAGGCAGCTGTTCGAGCACGCCTACGGCAAGTACGCGGTAGGCGCCTACAACATCAACAACGCCGAGCAGACCATGGGCCTGTTCCGGGGCTGCACGGACAGCCGCGCGCCGTTCATCGTGCAGATCTCCAAGGGCGCCCGTTCGTACACGGACAAGCGCATGCTGGAGGCCATGCTGCGGGCGGCGGACGAAATCTTCCCCGACGCGATTTTCGCCGTGCACCTCGATCACGGCGACGAGGAAACCTGCTACGACTGCATCGCCGGCAGCTTCTACAGCTCGGTGATGATTGACGCCAGCCACGAATCCTTCGACGAGAACGTGGCGATCACCAAGCGCGTGGTGGACGCCGCGCACGCCAAGGGCATCTCCGTGGAGGCGGAGCTGGGGCAGCTCGGCGGCGTGGAGGAGCACGTCTCCGTCGCGGAGTCCGACGCCAAGCTCACCGACCCCGCGCAGGTCGAGGAATTCGTCAGGCGCACGGGTTGCGACTGCCTGGCCTGCGCGATCGGCACCAGCCACGGCGCGTACAAGTTCACGGGGTCGCAGGGCCTGCACTTCGACGTCATCCGGGAGGTGCAGAAGCGCCTGCCCGGCTTCCCGCTGGTCATGCACGGCTCCAGCTCGGTGCCTCAGGACGAGGTCCGGCGCATCAACGCCGCGGGCGGGGCGCTGAAGGGCGCCAAGGGCGTGAACGAGGCCGACATCAGCAAGGCGGCCCCCATGGGCGTGACCAAGGTGAACATCGACACCGACGGGCGGCTGGTGTGGTGCCGCGTGCACCGCGAGGCGTTCCGCGACGACCCCGCGAACTTCGACCTGCGCAAGCCGGGCAAGGTTTTCATCGCGGAATACGCCGCGTACATCGTGCACAAGAACAAGGTCCTCGGCAGCGCCGGGCAGTTGGACGGCCTGCGAGAGGCGCTGGGAGCGTAGAAGAGCGTTGGACGGCCGCGGTTGCGCGGCGCGAATCTTCATTCGTGTTCCGGCCGCGAGGCGAACCGCGGCGCGGGGTTTGCGCGGGACAGCCGCGCGCGGCGGAATGCGGGACACGACAGACGCAACCGCAACCGATTCGAGCCGCGCCGCCGCAACCGCGGCCGAACGGATGATGGACTGAAACGCAGCGACGGCATGGAGAAAGCGATGTCCGACAAGAACATGGCCATGATTGACGGCAACACGGCGGCGGCCAACGTGGCCCACGCCTTGAGCGAGATATGCGCCATCTATCCCATCACCCCTTCCTCGCCCATGGGCGAAACGGTCGACGAGCTCAGCGCGGCGGGCGTGGAGAACATCTGGGGCACGAAGCCGCTGGTCGTGGAGATGCAGTCCGAAGCCGGCGCGGTGGCGGCCCTGCACGGGGCCGGCACCAGCGGCGCGCTGACCTCCACGTTCACCGCGTCGCAGGGCCTGCTGCTGATGATCCCGACCATGTACAAGCTGGCCGGCGAGCTGACGCCCACGGTCTTTCACGTCTCGGCCCGTTCCCTGGCCTGCCAGGCGCTCTCGATCTTCGGCGATCACTCGGACATCATGGCCGTCCGCCAGACCGGCTTCGCCATGCTCGGCGCGGGCAGCATCCAGGAGATTCACGATCTCGCGCTGGTGGGGCACGCCGCCACGCTGGAATCGCGCGTGCCCTTCCTCAATTTCTTCGACGGCTTCCGCAGCTCCCACGAGGTGCAGAAGATCGAGCTGCTTTCGCGCGAAGTGATGCGCGCCATGATTGACGACCGCCTCGTGGAGGCGCACCGCCTCCGCGCCATGACGCCCGACAAGCCCGTTCTGCGGGGGACCGCGCAGAACCCCGACGTCTATTTTCAGGGCCGCGAGACGGTCAACCCGTACTATCTGAAGGCCCCGGGCATCGTGCAGAAGGCCATGGACCGCCTGGCGGAGCTGACCGGGCGGCAGTATCGCCTGTTCGACTACGTCGGCGCGCCCGACGCCGAGCGCGTCATCGTCGCCATGGGCTCGGCCACCGAAACGGTGCATGAGACGGTGGCCCACCTGAACGCGCACGGCGCGAAGGTCGGCCTGGTGAAGGTGCGCCTGTACCGGCCGTTCGACGCCGGCGCCTTCGTCGAAGCGCTGCCCGCCACGGTGAAGAAGATTGCCGTTCTGGATCGCACCAAGGAGCCCGGCGCGCCGGGCGAGCCGCTCTACATGGACGTGCGCACCGCGCTGGGCGAGGGCATGGAGCAGAAGCGCGCGCGCTTCGCCCGCTATCCGCTGGTCGTCGGCGGCCGCTACGGCCTGAGCTCGAAGGAGTTCACGCCCGCCATGGTCAAGGCGGTGTTCGACAACCTGGACGCCGCCGAGCCCAGGAACCATTTCACGGCGGGAATCAACGACGACGTCACCCGCGCCAGCCTGGCGTACGACGCCTCCTGGCAGATCGACCACGGCAAGCGCATCGAGTGCATGTTCTACGGCCTGGGCTCGGACGGCACCGTCGGCGCCAACAAGAACTCGATCAAGATCATCGGCGACGACACGGAGAACTATGCCCAGGGCTACTTCGTGTACGACTCGAAAAAGGCCGGCACCCTGACGGTCTCGCACCTGCGCTTCGGCCCGGACCTGATCCGCAGTCCCTACCTGTGCACCAAGGCCGATTTCGTGGCCTGCCACAACTTCTCGTTCCTCGAGAAATACGACATGCTGGGCGCGGCCAAGCCGGGCGCGGTGTTTCTCCTGACCGGCCCCTATCCGGCCGAGGAGATCTGGGAGCACGTGCCCGACGAGGCGGCCGCGCAGATCATCCGCAAGAAGATCCGCTTCTACGTGATCGACGCGATCAGGCTGGCGCAGGAGCTGGGGCTGGGCGCGCGCATCAACACGATCATGCAGACCTGCTTCTTCGCCATCTCGGGCGTGCTGCCCACCGACGAGGCCATCCAGGCGCTGAAGAAGGCCATCCAGAAGACCTACGGCCGCAAGGGCGAAGAGATCGTGCGGCAGAATTTCAGGGCCGTGGACGAGTCCCTGAGCCGGCTGCAGGAGGTGAAGGTGCCCGCCGCGCCGGCCGGCCGGCTCAAGATGCCGCCCACGGTGCCGGCGCACGCCCCGGAATTCGTCCGGAAAGTCACCGCGGCCATCCTGCGGCAGGAAGGCGACAGCCTGCCGGTGAGCGCGATGCCGGACGACGGCACGTGGCCCACGGCCACCACGCAGTACGAAAAGCGCAACATCGCCGTGCAGATCCCGGAATGGCACCCCGAGCTGTGCATCCAGTGCGCGCAGTGCGCGCTGGTCTGCCCGCACGCCGCCATCCGCGTGAAGGCCTATGCCGCCGGCCTGCTGGCCAAGGCCCCGCCGGCGTTCAAGTCCGCGGACGCGCGCGGCAAGGGCCTGGAAGGCATGAAGTACACCGTGCAGGTGGCGCCCGAAGACTGCACGGGCTGCGGCCTGTGCGTCCAGAACTGCCCGGGCCGCGAGAAGGACAAGGCCACGAAGCAGGAGACGGGGCGCCGCGCCATCATGATGGCCGACCAGATCCCGCTGCGCGCCGCCGAGGCGGAGAATTTCGCCTTCTTCCTGGACCTGCCGGACCCCGATATCGAGGGGCTCAACCGGGCCACGATCAAGGGCAGCCAGTTCTGCCGTCCGCTGTTCGAGTTCTCCGGCGCCTGCGCGGGCTGCGGCGAAACGCCGTACGTGAAGCTGCTCACGCAGCTGTTCGGCGACCGCGCCCTGATCGGCAACGCCACGGGCTGCTCGTCCATCTACGGCGGCAACCTGCCCACCACGCCCTACTGCACGCGCCCGGACGGCCGCGGTCCCGCCTGGTCGAATTCCCTTTTCGAGGACGCGGCCGAGTTCGCGTTCGGCATGCGCCTCAGCGCGGACAAGTTCAACGAGTACGCGCGGGAGCTTGTCGGCAAGCTGCTCAACGGCGGCTGCGCCGCCGGCGGCGTTCCGGCCGACCTGCTGCAGGCCGTGCGCGACGCCGCGCAGAACACCCAGGCCGAGATCGAGGCGCAGCGCGGCCGCGTGGCGCAGCTCAAGGCGCGGCTCGCGCGCTGCAAGTGCGGCCTCTGCGACGCGCTGCGGCAGGTTGCGGACCACCTCGTCAGGAGGTCGGTCTGGGCGCTGGGCGGCGACGGCTGGGCCTACGACATCGGCTACGGGGGTCTGGATCACGTGCTGGCCGCGGGCCGCAACATCAACGTACTGGTGCTGGACACGGAAGTGTATTCCAACACCGGCGGGCAGGCCTCGAAGTCCACGCCCATGGGCGCGGTGGCGAAGTTCGCCGCGGCCGGCAAGCCGTCCATGAAGAAGGACCTGGCCCTGATGGCCATGACCTACGGCACGGTTTACGTGGCGACGGTGGCGATGGGCGCCAACCCGGCGCAGTGCGTGCGGGCCTTCGCGGAGGCCGAGTCGTACGACGGGCCGTCGCTGATCATCGCCTACTCGCACTGCATCGCGCACGGCATCGAGATGTGCGAGGGTCTCGAGGAGCAGAAAGACGCCGTCAAGTCGGGGCATTTTCCCCTGCTGCGCTACGATCCGCGGCTGACGGCGCAGGGCAAGAACCCGCTGCAGCTTGACAGCAAGCCGCCGGTCATGAAGTTCAGCGAGCACGCGCTCAAGGAGAACCGTTTCCGCATCCTGAGCAAGAGCGACCCGGAGGAGGCCGGGCGGCTCATGGAGGAAGCCGACCGCCGGGTCGCGGCCAAGGCCGACCTGCTGCAGAAGCTGGCGGCGATGGAACCGTGCGCGTGAGAGATGCGCGGAAAAGCACGATGCGGGGGGATAGACGATGACAACAACAACGACGCTGGGCGGATGGCTGGTTCACGTGATGCGCGAATCCGACGGGGCCCTCTCCCTGGAAGAAGCGCTGCACGTGATCATGGACAGCATGAAGGAGTATTTTCCCTGCCAGAGCGTGGCCGTGATCCTGATCGACGCCGAGACCAAGGAGCTGCGCATCAAGATCTCGCGCCAGATCAGCTACACCTTCGCCAAGAAATTCCGCCGCGACGGGCCGGGGCCCACGGCGGAACGCGTGGTCCTGGAACAGCAGCCCATGCTGCTGAACGACGTGGATCCCGCGTCCGACGTCTACCGCGACCTGAAGCTGGAGCACGATTTCAGCTCGGCGGTGCTCGCGCCGATCATCATGGAGCAGCGCGGCGTGGGCTACATTTTCTGCGACCGCGCCAACCACGAGCGCTTTGACGACTCGGACATGCTGCACCTGCAGGTCATCGGCTACCTGATCGGCACGCTGATGCAGAAGTTCGATCTGATCCACTCCAGCCGCGAGCTGTCGCAGATCGACGACGCTTCGCAGGTCCTCAAGTACAAGGCGTTCGTGCCGGCCCTGGCCACCGAGCTGCAGCGCGGCACGGAGCACGGCTACTCCGTGACGCTGGCGATGATCGTCGTGGACGCGTTCCGCCGCTACGTCGACACGTACGGCATCGACCAGGCGCATCGCCTGCTGGCGGAAGTCGCGGGCATCGTCAAGGGGCGCATCCGGGACATGGACATCCTGGCCCGGTTCGGAGCCGATGAATTCATCCTCTGCCTGTCCGGAATGACCGGCGAGGAGGCGGCCGGGCGGCTGGAGGCCATCTGCCGCGACGTTGTAGAGAAAGCCGTGGGACAGGGCGAGTCGTCGCCGGTCACGGTCACGACGGGCGGCCTGGCGCTGTCGGGCGGCGCGGCGCTCAGGCGCCCGCTGCAGCACATCCTCGCGGCGCTGGGCAGGGCGATGGTCAAGGCCAAGGCCGGGAAACACAAGCAGATCGTGGTGGAGAAGATGGTGTAGTCATGGCTGAAGAACTGCAGAGCCTGCTGGAACGCATCCGCACGGAAGGGGTCGCGAAGGCGGAAGCCGATGCCGCGCGCATTGTGGCCGAAGCCGAGAAGAAGGCGGCCGGGATCGTCGCCGCGGCCGAGAAGCAGGCCGCCGCGCATCGCGCGGCCGCGGAGCGGGACGCGGACGCGCAGGCCCAACGGGGCCGCAAGGCTCTGGAGCAGGCCGCGCGGGACGTGGTGCTGTCGGTCGGCGAGAGCGTGAACGCCCTGCTGGAGGCAATCGTGCGCCGCAAGGTCGGCGAGGCCCTGAACGGCGACACGCTGCGCCATCTGCTGGTCAAGGCGGTGGAGGCCTATGCCTGCGCGGGGAAGGAAGGCGGGCGCCTGGAGGTGCTGCTTGCGGATGAACAGCGCGGGGAGATCGCCGACGCCTTCCTGGGGGAGCTGTCGAAGGAATTGCGCGAAGGCGTGCGGGTCACCGGCGACGGAAGCGTGGTTTCCGGATTCCGCGTTTCCCTGGCCGGCGGGCGCATCGAGCACGACTTCTCCGCGGATTCCATCGCCAGGGCCCTCGGAGCGCTTCTGCGCCCGGCCCTGGCGGAGATCGTTCAATCCGCCCTGAAGGCCTGAGCCGTGGACTACTACTATTTCGTCGCCACCCTGCCGGCGCTCGCGCTGGGCGCGCCGCCGCCCATGAGCACCGACGCTTTTGACGCGCTCTGCGGCGAGTATCTTGACGAAAGCGACCTGAACGGCCTGCGGGAGCTGCGGGCCGGCTTTGACGGCGCGCCGCGCCATCCTTTCGCGCGGGAGTGGGACGCGGCGGAGACCTGCCTGCGCAACGCCGTGGCGCACAGCCGCGCCGCCCGCCTGAAGCGCGACGCGACCCCCTGCCTGCGGCCGCAGGCCGCCGTGGATGTTTTCGTGGAGCACGGCGTGCAGGAGGCCTTCATGCGTCCCGATCCGCTGGAGCGGGAGCTGGCGCTGGACCGGCTGCGCTGGCAGCGGGCGGAGGAACTGGCGGGGCTGGACCCCTTCGCGGGACGGGCCGTGCTTGCCTACCGGGTCAGACTGGGCCTGGTCGAGCGCTGGGACGCCATGAGCGAAGCGCGGGGCGCCGCGCGCAGGGACGCCCTCGTGTCCGCCACGGCGGGGGCAAACACGGCGGAAACCGCCACGGAGGCTTCATGAGCGACGCCACGGGAACAATCGCGGGAGTCAACGGCAGCATCCTGACCGTGTCGTTCACCGGCGCGGTGGGACAGAACGAGGTGGCCTACGCGCTGGTCGACGGCGTGCGCCTGATGTGCGAAGTGATGCGCGTGAGGGGCAACCAGGCCGACCTGCAGGTCTTCGAGGACACCACGGGCCTGGCCGTCGGCGCGCCCGTGGAGTTCAGCGGCGAACTCCTTTCGGTCGAGCTCGGCCCGGGACTTCTGGGGCAGATCTACGACGGCCTGCAGAATCCCCTGCCGCGCCTGGCCGAGCAGTGCGGGTTCTTCCTGCAGCGCGGCACCTATCTGGAGGCGCTGCCGCGCGACGCGAAATGGCATTTTACGCCGGCGGTCAAGCCGGGGGACGCGGTGACGGCCGGCGAGACGCTGGGCAAGGTCCCCGAAGGGATCTTCGACCACCACATCATGGCCCCTTTCAACCTGGAAGGCGTCTGGACCGTCGAGCGGGTGGCGGAGGCCGGCGAGTACCGCGTCACGGACGCCGTCGCGCGGCTCAAGAACGCGCAGGGCCTGACGCGCGAGGCGGCCATGCTTCAGCGCTGGCCGGTGAAGATACCGATCCAGGCTTTCGCGGAACGGCTGCGGCCGGCCGATCCGCTGGTCACGCAGGTGCGGGTCATCGACACGTTCTTCCCCGTCGCGATCGGCGGCACCTACTGCATCCCCGGCCCCTTCGGCGCCGGCAAGACCGTGCTGCAGCAGATCACCAGCCGCTACGCCGACGCGGACATCGTGATCATCGCGGCCTGCGGGGAGCGCGCCGGGGAGGTCGTCGAAACGCTGCGCGAGTTCCCCAAGCTGACGGACCCGCGCACGGGCAAAACCCTCATTGACCGCACGGTCATCATCTGCAACACCAGCTCCATGCCCGTGGCGGCGCGCGAAGCGTCGGTCTACACGGCCATGACCATCGCCGGCTACTACCGGCAGATGGGCCGCAACGTGCTGCTCCTGGCGGATTCCACGTCGCGCTGGGCCCAGGCCCTGCGCGAGACCTCCGGGCGCCTCGATGAAATACCGGGCGAAGAGGCCTTCCCGGCGTACCTGGAATCCGTGGTGGCCTCGTTCTACGAGCGCGCCGGCGTGGTGCGCCTGAAAGACGGGCGCCGGGCTTCCGTCACGGTGGGCGGCACCGTCTCCCCGGCGGGCGGCAACTTCGACGAGCCGGTCACGCAGGCCACGCTCAAGGTCGTGGGCGCTTTCCACGGCCTGTCGCGCGCCCGCTCCGACGCGCGGCGCTACCCCGCCATCGATCCGCTCGACAGCTGGAGCAAGTATGCCAGCGTGGTGGACGCGGCCGACGTGGCCATGGCCAGGGAACTGCTTCACCAGGGCGCCGAGATCGCGCAGATGATGAAGGTCGTGGGCGAAGAGGGCACCTCCATGGAGGACTTCGTCGTCTACCTCAAGGCCGAGTACCTGGACGCCGTCTACCTGCAGCAGGACGCCTACGATCCCGTGGACAGCGCCACGTCCGCGGAACGGCAGCGTCACGTCTTCGGCGCGCTGGCCGGCATTCTTCGCGCCGCGCTGCGCTTCACGGAGAAGGAACAGGCCCGGCATTTCATGCACGGGCTCACGCAGATCACCAAGGACTGGAACCGGATCGCGATGGACGCGCCCGAGTTCAGGGCGACCGAGGAGCGCATCCGGCGCACGGTCGCGGAGGCAACCGGCCGTGCATAAAGTCTATCACCGCATCGAGGACATCGCCGGCAACGTGATCATCGTGCGCGCCGCGGGCGTCAAGTACCGCGAACTGGCGGAGGTCGCCTCGCGCCGCGGCGTCTCGCTGGCCCAGGTCATCCGGCTTGAGGGCGACCACGTTTCGCTGCAGGTCTTCGCCGGCGCCCGGGGCGTGGCCACGGACGCGCGCGTGCGCTTCCTGGGACACACCATGCGCGTGCCGTTCTCCGACGCGCTCCTGGGCCGCGTATTCACGGGCAGCGCCCAGCCCCGCGACAGGGGCCCGGCGCTGTCCGAAAACATGATCGAGATCGGCGGGCCGCCGGTCAACCCGAGCAAGCGCATCATTCCGCGCAACATGATCCGCACGGGCATACCCATGATCGACGTGTTCAACACGCTGGTTGAGTCGCAGAAGCTGCCGATCTTCGCCCCGGCGGGGCAGCCGTACAACCAGCTGCTGGCCCGGATCGCCCTGCAGGCCGAGGTGGACGTGATCGTCCTGGGCGGCATGGGCCTCAAGCACGACGACTACCTCTTCTTCCGCGATACGCTTGAGGAGCAGGGCGCCATGATCCGCTCCGTGCTCTTCGTGCATACCGCCGCCGACCCCGTCGTGGAGTGCCTCCTGGTGCCCGACGTGAGCCTGGCCGTGGCCGAGCAGTTCGCGCTGGCGGGCAAGCGCGTGCTGGTCCTGCTCTCGGACATGACCAACTTCGCCGACGCCATGAAGGAGATCGCCATCACCATGGAACAGATCCCCTCCAACCGCGGCTACCCGGGCGACCTCTACAGCCAGCTCGCCGCCCGCTACGAGAAGGCCGTCGACTTCGATACGGCCGGATCGATCACCGTGCTGGCCGTGACCACCATGCCCGGCGACGACGACACCCACCCCGTGCCCGACAACACCGGCTACATCACCGAGGGCCAGTTCTACCTGCGCGACGGCGTGATCGACCCGTTCCGCTCCCTGAGCCGCCTCAAGCAACAGGTCAACGGCGACACGCGCGCCGATCACCGCACGATCATGAACACCCTCATCCAGCTCTACGCCGGCTACCGCGAGTCCCTCGAAAAGCAGGCCATGGGTTTTCGCATGAGCGAGTGGGACGCCAAGCTGCTGAAATACGGGCGGCGCTTCGACCGCGAGCTGATGGATCTGTCCGTGAACATTCCGCTCGAAAAAGCCCTGGACCTGGGATGGGAGATCCTGGCCGACTGCTTCGAGCCCATGGAAACCGGCGTGCACACCCGCCTGATCGAACGGTTCTGGCCGAATTCGGCGAAACGAAGCATGGAGTCGGACAAGTCGGACGCGTCCGACCCGTCCGACAACGCCTCTCCCCCAACCCCTGAAACCTGACGGCCTCTCTCATGCCCCGCATCAAACATACGAAGAACGAGCTGAAGGCGCAGCGCGAAGCGCTGTCGCGCTATGAGCGCTACCTGCCCATGCTGCAGCTCAAGAAGCAGCAGCTTCAGACCGAGATCCGCGCCATTGAAGCGGGTATGGCCGCGCTGCGCACGGAGACGGAAGAGCATCAGCGGCGCCTGCAGCCCTGGATCCGGCTGCTTTCGGAGCCGCTTGCCCTGCAGGATCTGGTCGCGCTGGAAGCGGTCGAAACCGAGGAAGGCAACATCGCCGGCGTATCCATCCCGGTGCTGCGCGAGGTGAAGGTCAGGCAGGCGGAGGCCGACCTTTTTCTCACGCCGGCGTGGGTGGACGACGCGGTGGCCGTGCTGGCGTCCCTGATCCGGCTGCGGGCCGAGACCGCCGTGCGCGCGGAGCAGCGGCGGCGCATCCGGGAGGAGCTGCGCGTGACCACGCAGCGCGTGAATCTGTTCGAGAAAGTGAAGATCCCGGAGTGCCGCGAGAACATTCGCGTTATCAAGATATTCCTGGGCGACGAGCAGACGGCCGGCGTCGCCAGGGCCAAGCTGGCCAAGGGACGGCTGGAAGCTTCGCTCGCCGACGCGACCGCGTAACCGGCGATACGGAAGACGGCGCATGATCGTCGCAATGAAGAAAGTCACGCTGCTCTGCCGGCAGGCGGACCGGGACGCCAGCCTGGATGCGCTCCAGACGCTGGGCGTGCTTCACCTGGTCCCGGTATCTCCGCCGCGCAGCGCCGACCTGGACCAGGCCGGCGGGCGCCTGCGCCGGACGCGGTCCGTCCTGCAGGCCCTGGAAAGCTATGCGCGGCCGGACCAAGGGGACCGGACAGCGCACGCGGCGGCGCCCGGGGCGGAGCAAGTGGTCGGCGACGTCCTGGAGCTTCTCGAAAAGCGGCGCGAACGGCGCGAGAACCTGGCGGCGCTGAAGCGGGAATACGCGGCGCAGGAGCCCTTCGGGCAGTTCGATCCGCGGGAGATCCGCGCGCTGGCCGCGCGCGGCGTCTTCGTCAGGCTGTACCGCGTGACCGGCAGAAAGCCGGTCGTTCCGCCCGCGGGAACGACGGCGCGGATCATCCGCAGGGATGCGCGCGGGACGTGCGTCGTTGTGGCCGGCAACGCGCCTTTCGAATTCGAGGGCGAGGAATTCCCGGCGCCGGAACGCTCGCTGGCCGAGGTCGGCGCCGAAGCCGGCCGCGTCGAGGCGGCCCTGCGGGATATCGAGGCCCGGCTCGGAGAACTGAGCCGCCATGCCGGGCTCATCAGGGCGCGCCTGGCCGCCCTGACGGACGAAGTCCGCTACCTCGAGGCGTCGGCCGGCATGGGCGCCGGCTCCGGGGTCGCCTACCTGCAGGGATTCTGCCCCGCCGACGGCATCGAACGGCTTCGGCGCGCGGCGTCCGAACACGGATGGGGCCTCGTCGTCGACGAGCCGGGCGCGGAGGATGTTGTGCCGACGCTGATCCGGAACCCGGCCTGGGTGCGCCCGATCCGCAGCCTGTTCCGGATGCTCGACATTCTGCCGGGCTATCGCGAGATCGACATTCGTCCGGCGTTCATGCTCTTCTTCACGCTCTTCTTTGCCATCCTGGTGGGCGACGCCGGCTACGGGCTGGTCTTCCTGCTGCTGGTCCCGGTGTTGCGCGCGAAGCTGGGGGCGAAGGCGCGGGAGCCGCTGCGCCTGCTGCTGATCCTGAGCATCGCCACGGTCGCGTGGGGCGCCCTGACGGGCGTCTGGTTCGGCGTGGAACCTCTGCCGGCCCTCCTGCGGCGGGCGGAGTTTCCCTGGATGAAGGACGAACGCAACATGATCGTGTTCTCGTTCCTGGTCGGCGCCGTCCACCTGACGGTCGCGCATGCCTGGCGCGCGTTGCAGACCGTGAACAGCACGCGGGCGCTGGCGCAGGCGGGCTGGATCATGATCACGTGGATGATGTTCTTCGTGGCCCGGTACCTGATTCTCGGCATGCCCCTGCCCAGTCCCGCGCTGGCGCTGGGCGGCGCGGGGATCGCGCTGCTGATTCTGTTCATGACGCCCCTCAAGCGCCTGAAGACGGAGTGGCAGGAACACGTGATGCTGCCCTTCAGCGTGATCGGCGATTTTTCGGACGTGGTGTCCTACGTCCGCCTGTTCGCGGTGGGCAGCGCCGGCCTGGCCGTTGCCGCGGCCGTGAACGATCTGGCCCTGGGGCCGGAGGGGGTGCGATCGGCCGGCGACGCGGTGAAGGCCGCCCTGATCCTGGCCGTCGGCCACATCGGCAACATCGTTCTGTGTCTGATGAGCGTGCTGGTGCACGGCGTGCGCCTGAACACGCTCGAGTTCTCGGGGCATATCGGCCTCGAGTGGACGGGACTGAGATACAGGCCCTTCGCCCGAGGCGAAGCGGGAGGCGTTGAAACGGCATAGGCGGCGTGCATCACAGAAAAGGAGGAGGTGGAGTATGTTCTTCGAGACTCTGTCGAACCTGGATCCGGAAATGCAGAAGGCGGTTGTCGCCTCGCTGGGCAAGGCCGGCGCGGCCTGCGCGCTGAGCTTTTCCGCCATGGGGTCGGCCGCGGGCACGGGCGTGGCGGGAATCGCGGCCGTGACGGCCTGGAAGAAGTGCTACGCGCAGAAGCGGATGGCCCCCTTCATGCTGGTGGCCTTCGTCGGCGCGCCCCTGACGCAGACCATCTACGGCATGATCGTGATGAACGGCATCCTGAAGGCCGTCGCCGAAGGCACGGTCATGTACCACAATCCGCTGCTGGGCGGACTCGTGGCCGGGGTGGCCATCGGGCTGTCGGCGCTCATGCAGGGCCGCGTGGGGGCGGGCGCCTCGGATGCCCTGGGCGAGACGGGCAAGGGGTTCGTGAACTACCTCATGGCGCTGGGCGTGATCGAAACCGTGGCGCTGTTCGTGATGGTCTTCATCACGCGCGCCGTGACCTGATGCCCGGCGGCGGAGGATCCTCTCCCGCGAGATCATGGATGCCGGGATGTCAGGCCAGGTGGCGATGTCGCTGGGCAAGCTGGCGGCGGCGTTCTCCCTCTGCCTCGCCGCCATGGGGTCTTCGCTCGGCACGGGCATTGCCGGCCTGGCCGCGGCGGGCGCGTGGAAGCGCTGCTACGTCCAGGACAAGCTGGCGCCCTTCATGCTCGTGGCTTTCGTCGGCCTGCCCCTGACGCAGACGATCTACGGCATGATCGTCATGAACGCGGTGCTGAGGGCCGCGCAGTCCGGACGCATGGACCCCTGCGTGGCGCTGGGCGGCCTGGCCGGGGGCGCCGCCATGGGGCTGACCTCGTGGCTGAAAGGGCGCGCCGGAGCGGCCGCGTCCGACGCTCTGGCCGAGACCGGATCGGGTTTCATCAACTACCTGATGGTGCTCGGCGTGATTGAGACCGTGTCCCTCTTCGTCATGGTCTTCATCACCCGGGCGCTGACGTAGAAACCGCCTGTTTTCGCTTTCCTTCCGACGGACGACTGAGGTAAAGTCGCGCGTTTTTCCGACGGATGCGCCGCTTGCCGGCGGCCAACGCGCGGGGCTGCCCGCGGAGTGCGTTTTTCGATGACTGCTTATATTCTGATCATCGTCAGCGCCGTGCTGGTGAATAACTTCGTGCTGACGCGCTACCTGGGCATCTGCCCGTTCCTGGGCGTCTCGCGCAACCTGCCCACGGCCGTCGGCATGGGCGCGGCCGTCATTTTCGTGATCACCTGCGCCTCGGCCGTCACCTGGGGCGTGCAGGTGGCCCTCTTGAACCCGTTGCGCCTCGAATACCTGCAAACCATCGCGTTTATCCTCGTGATCGCCACCTTCGTGCAGTTCGTGGAGTTCGTGATCAAGAAGACCTCGCCGGGACTGCACAGAGGCATGGGCATCTACCTGCCGCTGATCACCACCAACTGCTGCGTGCTGGCCGTCGCCGTGCTGAATATCCAGTTGCAATACAACCTGCTGCAGAGCGTGGCCTTCGGCTTCGGCGCGTCCGCGGGCTTCGCCCTCGCGCTGGTCATTTTCGCCGGGCTGCGGGAGAAGATCGACCGCGCCTGCCCGCCCGAGTCGTTCCGCGGGACCGCCCTGGCGCTGCTGACGGCCGGTCTGCTGGGCCTGGCGTTCATGGGGTTCGCGGGGTTGGTGAAGATCTGACGCGCGGAGACGGCTACCATGGGCATCACGATCGCGGTTCTGACGCTGGGCGGCGCCGGCCTGGTCTGCGCGCTGATCCTCGTCGTGGCCGACCGGTTTTTTGCCGTTCACGAGGATCCGCGCATCGAGACGCTGACGGCCCTGCTGCCCGGCGTGAACTGCGGCGCCTGCGGGTTCGGCGGCTGCGTCGAGTATGCCCGGGCGCTGTTGGCCGTCGTGGGCGCGACGCCGGCCAATCTCTGCCCGGCGGGCGGGGCGGAGACCGCGCACGCCGTCGCCGCCATGCTCGGCATTGAGGCCGGCGCGACGGACAAGAAAGTCGCGCTGGTCCTGTGCGGCGGCGACAGCGCCAGGGCGCCGCGCCGGTTCCTCTACAACGGCGTCGCGGATTGCGCCGCGGCCCACGCCGTGGGCGGCGGCGACAAACTCTGCCGCCATGGCTGCCTGGGCTACGGCAGTTGCGCGCGGGTCTGCCCCGCGGGGGCCGTCGAGATCACCGCCGGGCAGCTCGCCCTGGTGCACGCGGACCTCTGCATCGGCTGCGGCGCCTGCGTGAAGACCTGCCCGCGCAAGCTCATCAGGATGATCCCGGCCGGCCGCACGATCCACGTCCTGTGCAACTCCCCGGAAAAGGGGCCCGCGGTCAAGAAGGCCTGCCAGGTGGGCTGCATCGGCTGCACGCTTTGCGCGAAGCTCGCCCCCGAAGCCATCCAGATGAACGGCTTTCTGGCCGCGGTGGACTACGCCAGGGAACTGGACAACCAGGAGGTCGTGGACAAGTGTCCTACGCATTGCATCGTGAGGCGGTAGCGCCGGCGGAAGCGGCTGCGGCCGCGGTTGCGCGGCTCGAATCGGCTGCGGTTGCGGCCGCCGCCGATCAACGAGACACGAATGAGCGCTTCTAAACCCAAGCTATCGCCCAACGTCGGCGTGCATCCCGCCTATCACAAGGAGGCCACGTCGGCCAAGCCGATCGAGGTCATGCCGCTGCCGCCCCTGCTGCGCGTCTCCATGTCGCAGCACCTCGGCAAGCCCGCGCTGCCCGTGGTCAAGAAGGGCGACACCGTCCTGCGCGGGCAGGTCATCGGGGAAGCGGCGGGTTTCGTCTCCGCGGCCGTGCACGCGCCCACCTCGGGCGCCGTCAAGGACGTGGCCGAAGCGCCCACGGCCGGCGGCATCATGGCCCTGGCCGTGGACATTGCGCCCGACGGCCGGGACGCCTGGGCGCCCGCCGTCGAGGAGAACCGGCGGAAACGCGCGGATCTCCTTGCGCGCCTGCGCGACGACCCCGCCGCGGCGCGCAAGGAGGTCGTCGCGGCCGTGGCCGACGCCGGCATCGCCGGCATGGGCGGCGCCGGGTTTCCGACGCACGTCAAGCTTTCGCCTCCGCCGGACAAGCCCATCGAGACGCTCATCATCAACGGCGCGGAGTGCGAGCCTTACCTGACCGCCGACGATCGCCTGATGGTCGAGCGCGCGGCGGAGATCTGGCAGGGCGCGCTGATCATCCAGGCCGCGCTGGGCGCGAAGCGCGTGCGGGTCGCCGTCGAGAACAACAAGCCCCGCGCCGCCGCGGCCATGGGCGCCGCCGTCGCGGACAGCGCGGGCGACTGCGCCGTGGTCATGCTGGAAACCATGTATCCCCAGGGCGCGGAGAAGCAGCAGATCCTGGCGATTCTTGGCCGCGAGGTTCCCTCCGGCGGCCTGCCCATGGACGTGGGCGTCGTGGTGGAGAACGTGGGCACGGCGCTGGCCGTGCGGGACGCCGTCGTGAACGGGCGGCCGCTGACCGAACGGGTCACCACGGTCACCGGCCCCTGCGTGGCGGAGCCGAAGAACGTGCTGGCCCGCCTGGGCACGCTGTACTCCGACCTGGTGGCCTTCTGCGGCGGGTTCGCCCGGCCGCCCTGCAAGATCGTCTCCGGCGGCCCCATGATGGGCCTGGCGCAAAGCGGGCTGGATGTCTCAACGGCCAAGACCACCTCCGGACTGGTGGCGCTGCCGCGCGAACTGGTCGGCGCGTTCGTCTCCATGCCGTGCATATCGTGCGGCCGCTGCGTCGAAGCCTGCCCGTCGGGGCTGATGCCCTGCGAGCTGAGCCAGATGCTGGAGGCGGAGGACTATGAAGCCGCGGCCGGCTGCAACGTCGCGGACTGCATCGAATGCGGGTGCTGCGCTTACGTGTGCCCGGCGCGGCGGCCCCTGGTGCAGCACATGCGGCGCGGGAAGGCGTGGGTGGCGGCACAACGGAGGAAGCCATGAGCGCCGAGCCGGCCGCCGTGTCTCTTATCGTCAGCTCCTCCCCCCACGCGCATTCGGGCGCGTCGGTGCGGCGCATCATGCTGGACGTGATCATCGCGCTCGTGCCCGCGCTGGCGGTCGGGCTGTACTTGTTCGGCTGGAACGCGCTCCGGCTGGTGGTGGTTTGCGTCAGCGCCTGCGTGCTGATCGAGGCGTTGTGCCGCAAGGCCATGGGGCGCGATCCGGGCGTGGGCGATCTGAGCGCGGTGGTCACGGGAGTCCTGCTGGCTTTCAACCTGCCGCCGGCGCTGCCGGGCTGGATGGCGGTCATCGGCTGCGTTTTTGCGATCGCCGTCGCCAAGCAGATCTTCGGCGGCCTCGGGTACAACCCCTTCAATCCCGCCCTGGTGGGACGCGCCATGCTGCTGGTCTCGTTTCCGGTTCACATGACGACCTGGGCCGTGCCCGCGCGTCTGGCGTCCGTTCTCGAGCCGGCCCGGACCGCCGTGGACGCCGTGACCATGGCAACGCCGCTGGGCTGGGCCAAGACGAGTCTCAGCGCCGGCAATGCCCTGCCGCTGGCGCTTGACTCCGTCGCGACCGCGTGGGAGTTCTTCGCGGGGTTCAAGCCGGGCTGCATCGGCGAAACCTCCGGCCTGGCCCTCCTCATCGGCGCCGCCTACCTGCTGTACCGCCGCTGCATCGGCTGGCAGACGCCGGTCTTCTTCGTCGGCGCCGTCGCCGTCTTCGCCGCGATCCTGTGGCGCGTCGATCCCGCGCGCAACCTGCACCCGGTGTTCCACGTTCTGACCGGCGGCGTCATGATCGGCGCGTTTTTCATGGCCACGGACATGGTCACCTCGCCCGTGACGAGGGCGGGTATGGCCGTTTTCGGCGCCGGTTGCGGGGTGATCACCATGCTGATACGCGCGTGGGGCGGGTACCCCGAGGGCGTCAGCTTCGCGATCCTGCTCATGAACGCTGTTACACCGCTGATCAACAAGGCGACGCGGCCGCGCGTTTTCGGCCACGGGAGGCGCAAGTAAGCCCATGTCGAACGGAATCCGGATGCTGCTCGTTCTCACCGCCTTCAGCGTGGCGTCGGGGCTGGTGCTCGCCTGGACCAACGCGGTGACGCGCGCGCCCATCGAGAACGCCCGCCGCGCGGAATTTCTGGCCGCCCTGCGCAGCGTGCTGCCCGCGTGCGACAACGACGTGGCCGCGGACTGCGTCGCCGTCGTGGAGGGCGGCCGGACCTGGACGAACCACGTGGCGCGCAAGGGCGGCGTCTATGCCGGCGCCGCCTTCCGCGCGTCGGCCGACGGCTACGGCGGCCCGATCGAGTTGATGGTCGGGTTGCGCGCGGACGGCACGGTCAACGGCCTGGCGGTCGTGGCGGCCGACCGCGAGACGCCGGGCCTGGGGTCCCGCATCAAGGAGGCCGCGTTCCTCGACCGGTTCAAGGGGCGCAGCGCGCGGGATGCGCGCTGGTGCGCCGTGCGCAAGGACGGGGGCGAGATTGACGCCATCACGGGGGCGACGATCTCGTCGCGGGCCGTGGCCCAGGCCGTCAGGGCCGGGTTGGAAGCGTACGCAGGACACGCCGGGGAGATCGAACGCGCGCCATGAGCTTTCGCCGCCAGTTTCTCAAGGGGCTCTGGGAGGAGATTCCCGTCTTCCGCGTCGTGCTGGGCATGTGCCCGACGCTGGCGGTGAGCACGTCGGTGGAAAACGGCATCGGCATGGGCCTGGCGGCCACCTTCGTGCTGATCTGTTCCAACGTGGCGGTCGCCGCGCTGCGCAAGATCATCCCTCCCAAGGTCCGGATACCGTGCTACATCGTGATCGCGGCGACGTTCGTGACCGTGGTGGATCTGTTCATGAACGGCTTTGCCCACGCGCTGCACAAGAGCCTGGGCATCTTCATCCCCCTGATCGTCGTGAACTGCATCATTCTCGGCCGCGCCGAAGCCTTCGCCGGCCGGAACTCGGTGTGGCTGTCGCTGGCCGACGGCCTGGGCATGGGTCTGGGGTTCACCATCGCCCTCATCGTGGTCGCGGCCATCCGCGAGCTCAGCGGTAACGGAACCGTCACCGTCTGGGGCGACCTGCGGTGGACGTTGCCGGGGTACCAGCCGGCCCTGATCATGATCCTCGCGCCCGGCGGATTCGTGACGCTGGGCTGCATTCTGGGCTTGATGAACCGCATCAATGCCGCGCTCGCCGCGAGAACTGGACGCTACGCCGCGCCCGCTGACTTCGACTGCCGCCACTGCGTGATCTGCAAGTGGGGCGAAGAGCCCGCCCCTTGACACACGGCGGCGGACACGCGACACTCCCGCCCGCATGCAGTTCGCGGTTGTTTCCGACATCCACGCCAATTCGCAGGCCTGGAAGGCCGTCCTGCTGGACATCCGCAGCTTCGGCCTGGACAAGATCATCTGCCTGGGCGACATCGTCGGCTACGGCGCCAGCCCGGCCGAGGTGCTGCAGTCGGTCCACGCCAACGTGGATCACTTCGTGCTGGGCAACCACGACGCGGTGGTATGCGGCAAGATGGACGTGTCGCTCTTCAACGCGGGCGCCGGCCGGATCATCGAGTGGACGCGGGCGCATCTCAACGCCCAGGCCGCGCGCTTCCTGCGCAGCCTGCCGTTGTCGCTCGAGGGCCGCGCCTTCCGCTGCGCGCACGGCGAGTTTGCCGAGCCGGCCGCGTTCAACTACGTGATCGATCCGGAAGACGCCATGCCCTCCTGGCGGGCGGTTCCTCACCAGTTGCTGTTCGTGGGCCACACCCACCGCCCCGCCATCTTTGTGCTGGGCGCCAGCGGGCAGCCGCACATGGTTCCGCCGCAGGACTTCGCGCTGGAAGAGGGCAAGCGCTACCTTGTGAACGTGGCCTCCGTGGGACAGCCGCGCGACGGTCAGGCCCTGGCCGGCTACTGCATCTATGACACGGAGGCGGCGTCGGTGTGCTGGCGCCGGATTCCATTCGACATCGACGCCTATCGCGAAACGCTCCGTGCGGCGGGCGTGCCGGTCGAGGCCAGTTACTTCCTGCGGCACGACCCCCGCGAAGGCGCGCCGCTGCTGCGGGAGATCCTCAACTTCTCGCCCGCCGCCACGCCCGAGCAGGCCGTGCGGGACGCCGTGGAGGTGCAGGATATCGAGGCCCTGCGGCGGCGCGTGACGCGCTGGAAAGTCTTGGCCGCCGCCGCGCTGGGCGCGGGGCTGGTCGCGGCCGCGGCCGCGGGCGCGGCGTGGTGGCGGCACGGCACGCGCGGGCTGGTCCTGGCGGAGCCGGCGCTGGCCCCGATTCCGTCCGTAGCGGTGCGCGCCGAGTCGAACATCCTGCCGGTCCCGCCGCCGGCGGCGCCCGCGGGCGGCGTGGTTCCCGGCTGGCGGATCGTTCTGGGCGACAGGCGGCGGCAATCCGTTTCGGTGGCGGGCGGGGACGGCGCCGGCCCGGTGTTCCGGCTCGAGTCCTCGTCGTCGCGCGACCAGCTGCGCCTGGAGTCGGCGCCGGTCCTGGTGCGGCCCGGGCAGAAGATGTGCGCCGAAGGGCTGTTCCGGCGCGGCGAGGGCTTTGCGGGCGCCGTGGCCCTGGTGGTGTCGCTGACGCGCGAGGGCGCGGACGGCCCGGAGCGGGTCGACCAGTTTGTCGTCAAGGAGCCGAACCTGCCGCGGCAGGGCGGCTGGCTGCAGGCCAAGAACACCTTCGACGTTCCGGCGCGGGCGACGGCCGTCAGCGTCCAGGTGCGCGGCCGGTTCACCGGCGACCTGGACGTGTCGGGCCTCTCGTTGATCCGGAAGGAGTGACGCGCTTGACTCCCCGGCCGGACGCATGTAGGCTTGCACCCTCGCATTCCTTATCTCGCATCGGGGCGTAGCGCAGACTGGTAGCGCGTTTGGTTCGGGACCAAAAGGTCGAGGGTTCAAATCCCTCCGCCCCGACCAGCCTTCGCTCGCCGCTGGCGCGGCGAGCTACGGCTCGGCACGCCAGCGGCGAGCGAAGGCTGCCGCGCCGAAGCTGCGCAGCAGCGTAGGCGGGCCGGGCACACGCCAGCGGCGAGCGAAGGCTGCCGCGCCGAAGCTGCGCAGCAGCGTAGGCGGGCCGGGCACACGCCAGCGGCGAGCGAAGGCTGCCGCGCCGAAGCTGCGCAGCAGCGTAGGCGGGCCAGGCACAAGGCATGAAGACCGGCTTCTTCTATGTCTACATCCTGAGATCCGAGGGCGAGCCTCTGCATTTCTACACCGGCTTCACCAAGAACATGGAAGCCAGACTCGTCCACCACAACTACGGTGGCGATCCGCATACCGCCAAGCATCGCCCTTGGCGCATCAAAACGGCCATCGCCTTCACGGATCGAGAGCAAGCTCTTGCATTCGAGCGCTATCTGAAATCGCCGTCCGGGCGTGCCTTCGCCAAAAAGAGGCTGTAGTCTACGCCACCAAGCATTGCCGGGCGGTCATGAACGGCAGCGACGGATCGTCGAAAACGGTCACTAAC
>Ga0194125_10000488_pt1 | contig 66368 bp, 60 predicted proteins | sample TA2KigC250mmetaG_FD_148626 | JGI IMG/M metagenome (GOLD analysis project Ga0194125, IMG submission 148626) | Freshwater microbial communities from Lake Tanganyika, Tanzania - TA2015034 Kigoma Deep Cast 250m | ecosystem: Environmental > Aquatic > Freshwater > Lake | place: Tanzania: Lake...
GCGCGGAGTGGCTGGTGGACGCTGGAGCGCTTGCGGTTGCGGGGGTGCGACGCGCACCAGGCCGGCCGGATCGCGCGGGATCCCGCCCCGCCTGCGGCGTTGCCGAAGGGGGCGCGGACACGAGTCCTGCGCCCCCTTCGTCGCCTTGCATCCGGGGCGGTCTGCCGCGTTCCCGGCCGGGCCCCTCGCGGGCTCGGGGCCACCCGGTGCGCGCCGCGGCAGCGCCTTGGCCTTGATTCAAGGATCGTTCGGCTGGGATCTCCCTTTCCCGGCGATGGAAGGGGAATCCTGAGGATCCCGAGCACACGGCCCGGTTTCGACAGGAACAAGATGCGTCGGCCCTGCCCCGGACCGCGGCGGCGCTGGCGCCGGTGCGGCGGCCATGGCATCATGCGCGGACGTTCCGGCCGCGCGTGCGCGTCGGGGGATGCGCGGCGGCCCGGAGGGGGGATGCGGATGAAGTCGATGCGGATCGTGGGGTCATGGATCGCGGCGGTGATGCTGGCCGCGGGGGCCGCGCAGGCGCTGTCGCTGAACGGGATGTTCACCGAGGGGGCCGTGCTGCAGCAGCGCGTCCCGGTGCCGGTGTGGGGCACCGCCGAGCCCGGCGAGGAGGTCGTCGTGACGTTCGCCGGCGCGACGCGGCGCGCCCGGGCCAGCGACGGCGGCTGCTGGATGGTCCGCCTCCCCGCGATGCGGGCCTCGTCCGAGCCGCGGTCGCTGACGGTGACCGGCAAGGCGCCGGACTCGAAGATCGAGATCGCCGGCGTGCTCGTCGGCGAGGTCTGGATCTGCAGCGGCCAGTCGAACATGCAGTGGACCCTCGGCGCCTCGGAGGGCGGCACGAATGCCGCGGCGGAGGCGAAGGATCCGCTGCTGCGGCTCTACAAGGTCCCGATGGTCAAGGCCGACGCCCCGCAGTGCGCCGTCACCAGCCAGTGGACCTCCTGCGAATTCACCAACTCGATCGGTTTCAGCGGCGTCGCGTTCTACTTCGGCCGCGAGTTGCGCACCCTGCGCGGCGTTCCGGTCGGCCTCGTCCAGACTGCGTGGGGCGGAACCCCGGCGGAGTCGTGGACCCCGCGCCCGATCCTCGAGGGGCACGCCGACCTCAAGGCCATTCTCGACGACCACGCGAAGGCCGTCGCGGACTTCTCGCAGCCGAAGGCCGATGAGAACTACGCCAAGGCCCTCGTCGCATGGAGCAACGCGACGGCGAAGGCGAAGGCGGAGACCCGCGAGCTGCCCCAGCGGCCGCGCAGGGCCGAGCCGCCGGCGGACTCGCCGAAGCGCCCGTGCTGCCTCTACAACGCGATGATCCACCCGCTCGTGCCGTACGCCATCCGCGGCGCCATCTGGTACCAGGGCGAGTCGAACTCCGGCCGCGCGAAGCAGTACGAGACCCTCTTCCCCGTCATGATCGGCAGCTGGCGGCAGGCCTGGGGCCAGGGCGACTTCCCGTTCCTGTTCGTCCAGATCGCCCCGCACAACGGCATGGTGCCCGAGATCCGCGAGGCCCAGCTCGTGTCGTGGATGAAGACCCCGAAGACCGCGATGGCCGTCATCGCCGACGTCGGCGAGGAGAAGGACATCCATCCGAAGAAGAAGGAGCCCGTCGGGAAGCGCCTCGCGCTGGCCGCGCAGGCCGTCGCGTACGGGGAGGACCTCGTCCACTCCGGCCCCCTCTTCCGCGTGATGACCGTCCACGGCAACCGCGCCATCGTCGAGTTCTCGCACGCCGGATCGGGCCTCGTCGCGGCCGAGGGCGGCCTGAAGGACTTCACCCTCGCCGCCGCCGGCAGCACGAACTTCGTACCCGCGCAGGCCGTCATCGAGCGCGGCCGCGTCGTCGTGACCAGCCCGGAGGTCGCCGTGCCCGGCGCCGTCCGCTACGGCTGGTCGAACTGGTTCGTCGGAAGCCTGTTCAACCGGGAAGGCCTGCCGGCGACCCCGTTCCGCACCGACCGACCCCGGTAGCCCCCGGCCGCGCCGGACGACGGAACACGAAGACGCAACGAGCGCAAAGGCGGACGGGGACTCGGCACAACGGCCGAAGCGTTCAGAGCGGGATCCGGCCCGGACGTGCCCGATCGGTCCGCCCCTGCCTTCCTTCGCGGCCTTTGCGTCTTCGTGTCGGGTCTTCCGCCGCGGGCGACGGGGACTACGCGAGGCCGAGGGCTTGCTCCGTCTCGCGCCTGAGGCGCTTGAGCTTCCCGGACAGCGTGACCTTCTTCACCGCCGACATGCGGTCGCAGATCAGCACGCCGGCGAGGTGGTCCATCTCGTGTTGCACACAGCGGGCGACGAGCCCCCGCAGCCGCTGTTCGCGCTTCGCGCCGTCGCGGTCGGTCCAACGGACCGTGACCTCGCTCGGCCGCGTCACGGGCGCGCGGATCTCCGGGAAACTCAGGCAGCCCTCGTCGTAGACGTCGGTCGCATCGGAGGCCTCGACGATCTCCGGGTTGAAGAGGATCATCGGCATCGCGACGTCCGGGTTCAGCCGGGTTCCGGCCTCGTCCGTGTCGCCCGTGGCGGGGACGTCGACGACGCAGAGCGACACCGTCTCGCCGACCTGCTGCGCGGCCAGCCCGATGCCGTCCTCCGCGTGCATCGTCTCGACCATGTTGTCGGCCAGCGTCCGCAGGCGGTCGTCGACCGCCGCGACCGGCGCCGACTTCTGCCGCAGCGCCGGATCCCCGTAGAATCTGAGGTCGAGCTTCACGGGGTCACTATACGGGGTCGGCCGCGCCCGATCAAAACCTCCGCGCAATGCCGGCCCCCTCGCGCCGCCGCAGCTCCGACGGGCTGAACCCGAAATGCCGCCGGAAGACCCGCGCGAAGTAGAACGGGTTGGCATGGCCCGCCGCCGCCGCGACTTCCTGGACGCGCAGCGACGGATCGCCGAGCAGGTGCCGGGCGAGGTCCATCCGGCGGCGCAGCATGTAGGCGTGGGGCGTCAGGCCGAAGGTCGCACGGAAGCTGCGGTGGAAGTACGCCGGGGCCATCCCGGCCGCCGCAGCCAGCTCCGCCAGCGGGGGGTTGTCCCGGAACCGCGCGTCCATGAGGCCGATCACGCGCTGGAACCGGCCGGCGCCGCCCCACGCCGCGCGCTCGGCGGCCGGCCGGTGCCGCTCGAGCACGTGGCCGATCAGGTGCAGAAAGAGGCCCTGCACGCGGCACAGGGCGGCGAGCGGCGCGCCCTCGACCGGACGGTTCGTCCCGGCGCCGGGATCCTCGAAAATGCGGCGCAGCGCCCGCCACTCGTCCGCCTGCGGCGCGGACTCGGCCGTGGCGTCGGTCACCGGCGGCAGCGCCGAGAGGACGCGGTGGAGGAAGAGCGACTCCGGGGCGAAATGGACCCAGAACACGTCCATCCGGCGCGGACACCGCTGCGCGGCGAGGCGGTGGCCGTCAATAAGGTATATGCGCCCGGCCCGCAGCGGATGGCGGCCGTCGCGCGAGGCGATCTCGGCGGCGCCGCCGGCGACGAAGTAGATCTTGAAGCACGCGTCGATCGCGTCCGCGGGCTTGTCCCACGCGGGTGTGCACCGGGCGTGCCCGCCGGCCAGGAGCAGGATGTTGAAGTTCGCGATCATGTCCGTTCCATGGGGCACAGGGTCAGGTTCGTGGCGGTCGAATGTCAAGATCGTGCATGGTGGAACTCCCGGCGTTGGGCGCAGCATGGGCAACGATCAGGCCGGGACACGGCGGAGCGGCGGACGGCGGGGTCCGCCCCGGGGGGGAAGGGAGCGAACATGAAACGGATGCGGACGTGGGCTCTCGCGTTGGCGGCGTGGACGTCCGTCGCTTCGGCGGCGGAGCCGGTGGACCTGGCGCGGCGGACCGCCGAACTCCAGTCGTTGCGCTGGGGCATGTTCATCTGCTGGAGCTTCAGCACGTTCTCCGGCACCGAATGGACGCCCGGCGTCACCAACCTCGACTTCTTCCGCGCGACCGAGGTCGACACCGACCAGTGGGCGCGCACGGCGAAGGAGGCGGGGATGGGCTACATCCTCTTCCTCACGAAGCACCATGACGGCTTCTGTCTCTGGGACACCGCGACCACGGACCGCAAGGTGACGAAGGCCCCGCTCGGCCGCGACGTGCTGGCGGAGTTGAAGAAGAGCTGCGACCGGCACGGCATCAAACTGGCCCTGTACTTCTCCGAGGGCGAGTGGCGGCAACCGGGCGGGCTGGATGATCCCGCCACGCCCGGGCCGAAGCGGCGCAACCAGGGCGGAGCGAACGCGGACCTGAAGAAGGCGCAGTTGCGCGAGCTGCTCACGCAGTACGGTCCGATCGAGTACATCTGGTTCGACCATGCGGTCGGCGACGGCGGGCTGAACCACGCGGATACGATCGCCTTCTGCAAGGCCCTCCAGCCCGGCTGCTTCGTCGGCTTCAACCACGGCGAGCAGGAGGGCGCGGACATCCGCCTGGGCGAGATGGGCAAGCCCGGGCCGCTGACGGACCACGGCGCCGCCGGCCCACACATGCGCAACGCGCCCGCGACCACCTACCGCCTCGCCGAGTTCACGTACCCGATCCTGCCCCCGCACAAGGGCGGCGCGATGTGGTTCTACTCGCTGCCGGAGCACGACGGGCTGGTCCTTCCGCCGGAGAAGCTCTACCGGGACTACCTCGGCGCGGTGAAGCACGGCAACGTCTTCGCGCTCGACATCGGGCCGGACTACCGCGGACGGATCCGCGACATCGACGTCGCCACGTTGCGCAAGGTCGGGGAGATGATCCGCTCGAAGGCGCCGCTGCCCGAGGGCGCCTCGCTGCTCGTCGACGACAAGGTCGACTGGACCGCCTTCCTCGCCCGGCAGGACCTCGTCTTCGATACGCTGCCAACCCAGTTCGACTTCGGGGCCTTCCTCGGCAACGGCCTGATGGGCGCGATGATCTTCCGCGAGGGCGACAACCGGCTGCGCTTCGAAACCGGCCGCTCCGACGTCACCGAGCACCGCCGCGACAACAACCGGCTCCCCGTCGGAGGTCTCGTGCTCGAAACGGCCGGCGCGATCCGCGACGGCACGATGCGCCTCGACCTCCGCAACGCCGAGGTGCGCGGAACGGTCGCGACGGCGAAGGGGTCGCTCAAGTTCCGCGCACTCGTCCACACCGACTCGATGGCGCTGCTGATCGAGCTCGAGTCCGCCGGCGGCGAGACCAACGCGGCCTTCTCGTGGGTCCCCGGCCACGGCCAGGACCGGCGGAACCTGGAGAAATTCAAGGATCCGCCCAATCCCCCGGCCGTGACGGAGACGATCGACGGCGTGCCGGTCTGCATCCAGCCGCGCCATGCCGGCGGCGAGTTTGCGACGGCGTGGACCGAGGTTCCGACGCCGTCCGGCCGCCGCGTGATCCTCAGCGTGGCCGACTCCTTCCCGGGCGCCACCGCGCGGCGCGAGGCCGTGGCGACGGTGCGGGCGACGGCCGCGGCGGACTTCGAGGCGCTCCTCGCCTCCCACCGCGCCTGGTGGCACGCGCTGTATCCGCGGAGCTTCGTGTCCGTGCCCGACCCGAAGCTGGAGGGCTTCTACTGGGCGCAGATCTACAAGCTGGCCTCCGCGTCCCGCCCCGACCGCGTGCCGGTCGACCTGCTCGGCCCCTGGTTCCGAGACACCGGCTGGCCGCGCATCTGGTGGAACCTCAACATCCAGACGCTCTACCTGCCCGTCTACACCGCCAACCAGCCCGCGCTCGGCGAGTCGCTCGTTCGCTTCATCGACGCGAAACGCGCCAACTTCGTCCGCAACGCGAAGGACATCTGGGGCTTCGACGACTGCGCCACCGTGCCGCACACCACGTGCTACGAGGGCCTGCGCGGCGACGGGTCCTGCGCGCCGGACAAGTACATCAATCCCGGCGACTTCACCTGGGCGCTGCACAACGTCTGGCTGCACTACCGCCACACGATGGACCACGCGATGGTCACCAACCACGCGAAGCACGCCTTCTATCCGCTGCTGCGCGGCAGCGTGAACCTCTACCTGCGCCTGCTGAAGCCCGGCGACGACGGACGGCTGCACCTGCCCGTGATGCACTCGCCCGAGTACGGCGAGGCCGCCGACAACAACTACAACCTTGCGCTGCTCCGGTGGGCCTGCCAGACCCTGCTCGCGCTGAACGAGCGGTACGGGCTCAACGATTCACTCGCACCCCGGTGGCGCGAAACGCTCGAGAAGCTGACACCGTGTCCGGTCGATGAGACGGGCCTGCGGATCGGCGCGGACGTCGCATTCGAGAAGTCGCACCGGCACTGGTCGCACCTGCTCGCGGTGCATCCGCTGCACATCGCCGACCTCGACGACCCGGCGACGCGCGAGTTGTTCGGGCGGTCGATCCTCCACTGGCTGACCGTCGACCGGAGCCGCGGCGTCAACGGATGGTCGCGCGCCGCCGCCGCGTCGCTCTACGCCGCGCTCGGCGACGGCTCGAACGCGATCGCGCAGATCCATGGCCACATGTCCGACGCGCGCTTTGTGCGCCCGAACACGATGTACATCGAGGGCTCGCCGGTGATCGAGTGCTCCATCGTCCTCGCCCGCTCGCTGCAGGACATGCTCCTGCAGAGCCACGGCGGCGTGATCCGCGTATTCCCCGCCGCGCCCGCGGCGTGGACGAACGCGGTATTCCACAACCTGAGCGCCGAGGGCGGATTCCTCGTCAGCGCAGGCCGCGCGGACGGCCGTACGGCGTGGGTGCGGGTCCGCAGCCTGGCCGGCGAGCCGTGCCGCGTCGCGCCGGGGCTCGCGGGGGATGTGAAGGCGGACGTTCCGATGAAGCCGCTCGGGAACGGGCGCTACGAGCTGACGCTGCCGCGCGGCGCGGAGGCGTTGCTGTACGCCGGCGACACGCCCCCGCGGCCGGCGGTGGCGGCGCTGCCGATCGTTGCCGCGGACGCCAACCCGCACGGATTGCGAAAGCCCCGGGCGGCCCGGTCCTCGCTCTCCGCGGGCAAGCCGGCGAAGGCCTCGAGCGTGTGGAGCGGGGGGTTCGACGCGGCGCAGGCGTTCGACGGCGACGAGACGACCCGCTGGGGCGCCGCACCGGGCTCGCGCAGCGGATGGATCGAGGTCGACCTCGGCGCGGAGAAGGAGATCGGCCGCGCGGTGGTCATGGAGATCGGCTTCCCGCGCACGGACGCGTTCGCGATCGAGGCGCGGACGGGCGACGCATGGAAGTCGCTCGTCACCGGCACGACGATCGCCGGCTGCCGCACGTACGACTTCGCGCCCGTGAAGGCGCGGTTCGTCCGCCTGAACATCACCGCCGCGAACGAGGTGCCGACCATCGAGGAGTTCCAGTTGTACGGGGCGGGCAAGCCATGACTTGGCGGACGGCTCTTGCGGCGGCTTCGCTGCTCGCGTCGGCGTGCGGGCCGTCGGCCGCGGCGGCGCCGGGGGGCCGGGCGAACGTGGTCTTCATCCTCGCCGACGACCAGCGCCACGACGAACTCGGCTGCACCGGCGATCCCGTCGTCCGCACGCCGAACATCGACCGGCTCGCGCGCGAGGGCGTGCTGTTCGAGAACTCGTTCGTCACGTCCGCCTCGTGCATGCCGAACCGCACGAGCCTGCTGACGGGCCAGTGGGAGCGGCGGCACACGATCGGCTGGAACAACGCGGGCGTGCTCTCGCCCGGGCAGTGGGCCGAGACCTTCCCGATGGCCCTGCGGCGCGCCGGCTACGTCACCGCCTACCTCGGCAAGAACCACACGCCGGGGCTTCGTCCGTGGAATTTCGACTACTACTACGGCAACCGCCTCGGCCACCTCGGCTTCTACCCCAAGCCGGCGCAGCCGGTGTTCTCCAACGCGACGGCCGACACGCAGATCGAGATCCTCGGCGAGGGGGCGGCGAGCTTCCTCGAAACGGACGCGGACTTCGTGACGCGCGCCGGCGACCGCGCCGGCGTGTTCCTGCGCGCGCGGCCGGCGGACCGTCCGTTCCTCCTCTACGTGTGTTTGAACGTGCCGCACGGAGCCGGGACGCGGTCGATGGAGCGGCGGCCGACGGACGACGCGCTCTACCGCACGGCCTACCGCGATGTCGCCGACCGGATTCCGCTGCCGCCCGGCTACGTCGCCGCCGCGGACCTGAAGGAGCTGAAGATCCCCGCGCAGGTCTACAGCGGCCGGCAGATCAGCCAGTACGACTACCGGCTCACGCCCGACGCGCTGCGCGAACAGCGGGTCCGCATCTGCGAGACGGTGGAGGGCATCGACCGCGTCGTGGGTCGGATCCGCGGGCAGTTGGAGCGGCTCGGCGTGGCGGACCGCACGGTGTTCGTCTACAGCGCCGACAACGGCATCCTGCACGGCGAGCACGGGTACGGCGGCAAGTGCCTGCTCTACGAGCCGTCCATCCGCGTGCCACTGATCGTGCGCGATCCCCGGCTTCCCGAGCCGTTGCGCGGCCGCCGGCTGAAGGAGCTCGTGCTGTCCGAGGATGTGGGCCCGACGATCCTCGATCTCTGCGGCGTGCCGGTCCCCGGCGCGATGCAGGGGTGCAGCCTGCGACCGCTCCTGCGGGGGGACCCGGTGGGATGGCGGAAGGACTTCCTGTGCGAGAGCCTGATCCTCTTCCAGGAGTACCCCGTCATCCAGGGCGTGCGCGGCGAGGGGTGGAAGTACATCCGATACTGGCCCAACCGGCCGGCGCCCGCGGACTACCGCGAACTGCTGAATCTCGGGCTCGCCGGCGAGGTGCCGGCCCACGAGGAGCTCTTCGACGTGACGGCCGATCCGCTCGAGAAGCGCAACCTGGCCGGCGAGGGCGCGCAGAAAGCGCGCCTCGAAGCGATGCGCGCCCGGTGCGTGGCGTTGCTGCGCGAGGCGCGCGGCGATCCCGCCGCGAAGCCCGCCATAACGGCGGCCGAGTGGCTCGCGGAGGCGCCGCCGGAGTGGAAGGATGTCCTGCCGCTGCTCGGCGCCCGGGGCGAGGTCGGGGCGGGCTCGACGAAGCGGGGAAATCCGAAGAAGGGGAGGTCTGAATGAACCGGCCCACCATGGTTCTCGCCGCGCTGCTGGCCGCCGCGCCTCCGACCCTGCGGGCGGCCGGCCCGGCGGCGCCGCGGGATCCGATCCGAGCGTTCTGCGTCGACTTCAACTGGGGACCGGGCGGGCCGAACGGCTTTGCGCCGCCCGGGCTCTGGGCCGACGCCGATCCGGGGACGCACGTCGCGTGGTACGCCGCGCTCGGAGCGAACGTGATCCAGACCTTCGCCGTCTCGTGCAACGGCTACGCCTGGTACAAGGGCGGGGCGATCCCCGCGCAGCCCGGCCTCAAGCACGACTTCCTGCCCGAGGTCGTCCGCCTCGGCCACGCGAAGGGGATGAAGGTCATGGGCTACTTCTGCGTCGGCGCCAACACGCGGTGGGGCATGGAGCACCCGGATCTCAGCTACGGCGCGCCGAGCACGTACCACATCCCGCTCACGGACGCCTACCTCGACCACCTCGCCGGCTCGATCGCGGAGGCGCTGGCGAAGAGCGGGATGGACGGCTTCATGATCGACTGGGTCTGGAATCCGTCGGACAAGGCGCGCAACGGTCGCTGGATCCCGGCGGAGCAACGGCTCTTCGAGCAGCTCTGCGGACGGCCGTTCCCCGGCGCGGACCAGCTGTCGCCGGAGGCGAAGCTCGACTACGAGCGCAAGGCGATCGACCGCTGCTGGGCGCGCATCCGCGCCGCCGCGCGGAAGGCGAAGCCGGACTGCGTCGTCTGGCTGACGTGCAACAAGGTCGCCGACCCGACCGTCTCCGGGTCGGCCCTGCTGCGCGAGGTCGACTGGATGATGGACGAGAGCGGCGCGCCGGACGCGCTGCGCGGGGTCGCGCACATGCTGGGGCCGCACACACGCCCGGTGCTGTGCGTCGTCGGTTGGGGCGACCGGCACGACGCGCGCCGCGTGGTGGCGGACGCGGCGAATGCGGAGTTCGGCATCTACGGCTTCTCCAAGCCCAACCCCGACTCGCTGCCGCTCCCCGTGGAACGCTACCTCGCCGGGCCGCCCGAGTCCTTCAAGGGCAACGACCGGAACATCGCCGTCCTCGCCCGCTTCTTCAACGGGAAGCCGATTCCCCAGCCGGCCGCCGCGCCCCGCGCCCCGTGGCGTGCCTCCAGCGAGTGGGGCCCGGGCTACGAGGCGGGCAAGGCCTGCGACGGCGACGAAGCGACGCGCTGGGGCGCGGCGCCGGAATCGCGCAGCGGCTGGCTGGAGATCGATCTCGGCGCGGAGCGGGAGATCGGCCGCGCGGTGGTCATGGAGATCGCCTTCCCGCGCACGGAAGCGTTCGCGATCGAGGCGCGGACCGGCGACGCGTGGAAGCCGCTCGTCACGGGCACGACGATCGCCGGCCGCCGCGCGTTCGACTTCGCGCCCGTGAAGGCGCGGTTCGTCCGCCTGAACATCACCGCCGCGAACGAGGTGCCGACGATCGAGGAGTTCGCGGCGCTCCCGCCCGGCGCGCCGCTGCCGGCCTCGATGGCGGAGGAGGAGCGGAAACAGGCGCGCCTGCCGTGGTTCGACGAGGCGAAGTACGGGCTGTTCATCAACTGGGGCCTCTACGCGATTCCGGCCGGCGAATGGAAGGGCCAACCGGTGGACGGCATCGGCGAGTGGATCATGAACCGGGCGAAGATCCCGGTGAAGGAGTACGAACAGCTCGCGAAGCAGTTCAATCCCTCGAAGTTCAGTGCCGACGAGTGGGCGCAGCTGGCGGTCGACGCCGGCATGAAGTACGTGGTCTACGACTGCAAGCACCACGACGGCTTCGCGATGTACCACTCGCGCGTCAGCCCGTACAACGTGCACGATGCGACGCCCTGGAAGCGTGATCCCTTCCGGGAACTGCAGGAAGCCTGCGCGAAGCGGGGGCTGAAGTTCTGCTTCTACTACTCGCAGGCGCAGGACTGGCACGAGCCGGACGGCGCCGGCAACGAGTGGGACTTCGGGGCGGACCCGGCGAAGGACTTCGACCGCTACCTTGAGCGCAAGGCCCTGCCGCAGGTCCGCGAACTCTTGGAGAACTACGGTCCGATCGGCCTGATCTGGTTCGACACACCGCGGCTGATGACGCCCGAGCGCTCGAAACGGTTCGTCGACCTCGTGCGTTCGATCCAGCCCGCCACGCTGATCAACAGCCGTCTCGGCCCAGGGGGTCTGCACGACTACCAGTCGCGGGGCGACAACGAGATCCCGCACCTGGTGACGCCCGGCGCGTGGGAGACCGCCGCGACGATCAACGACACGTGGGGCTTCAAGAAGGGCGACCGGGCATGGAAGACGCCGGCGGACATCTGCTTCAAGCTCGTCGACATCGTCAGCAAGGGCGGCAACTACCTGCTCAACGTCGGTCCGGACGCGGAAGGCTTCATCCCGCAACGGAGCCAGGACATCCTCCGCGAGGTCGGCGCGTGGATGAAGGTCAACGGCGAGGCGGTCTACGGCGCCGGCCGCACGCCGTTCGGCGACGAACTCGGCTCGGTCCTCCAGGGGCCGAAAGACCGGCGCGGCCAGCCGCCGTTCGCTCCCAGGACCGACTGGCGCTGCACCACGAAGCCCGGGCGCCTCTACGTTCACCTCTTCACGTGGCCCGGCGCGTCGTTCGAGCTGCCGGCGGCTGTGGGCCGGGTCGCGAGGGCGACCCTCCTCGCCGACACGCAGCGCAGGGAGCTGGGGCTTGTGGTCCGGGAGGGCCGCACGAGGATCGCGCTGCCGGAGGCCGCGCCGGGGCCGCTGGCCACCGTGATCTGCGTTGAGACAGTGCCCGTGGCGCCCTGAAGGGAGGACCGGCCATGCTGCACGACCCGAGCCATCGAACCCCGCCGCCGGTGGACGAGCCCATCGTCCTCCGGGCGGGGGAGAAGGAAGTCCTGCGCCGGCTGGTCGGCGAACTCGCGGAGATTGCGGCGCTGCCGGTGCACCGCGAGAAGGCCCTGCTGTGGCGGCGTCTGAACGACCTCGATTCCGTCCGCCCGATGGTGTGGATCAACGAGATCCCGTGGCACGAGATGGACGTCGACGGCGAACTGACGCTGCGCTGCGGGCACCCGTGGGCGCGCGACCTGGAGACGACGCTGCGGCGGACGATCTACCAGTGGCGCCACATGCCCGGCGACATGATCGTCGGCGACGCGCTCGAGTGTCCGCTGGCGCTCCACAGCAGCGATTTCGGCATCCTCGAGGAGGTCGACGTCGAACGGACCGACGCGGCGAGCGACATCGTCTCGCGCCACTTCCACATCCAGATCCGCGACTGGCCGGACCTGGAGAAGATCCGGATGCCGGTGGTCACGCACCACGAGGCCGTCACGGAGCGCTGGGAGGCGGCGATGCGGGAGATCGCCGCGGGGCTGATGCCGGTGCGGCGCGTCGGGCAGACGCACATCTGGTTCACGCCGTGGGACTGGCTCATCCGCTGGTGGGGCGTCCAGGAGGCGATGGTCGACATGATCGACCGCCCCGACTTCGTGCACGCCGCGGTCGAGCGCATGGTCGACGCGTGGATGAGGGAACTGGACCAGTTCGTCGCGCTCAACGCCCTCTCGCTCGACTGCAACGCCACGCGCATCGGATCCGGCGGCTACGGGTACGTGGGCGCGCTGCCCGGCGAGCCCTTCGACCCGGCGCGCGTGCGGCCGCACAACCTGTGGGGCTGCTCCAACGCGCAGATCTTCTCCGAGGTGTCGCCGGAGATGCACTGGGAGTTCGCGCTGAAGCACGATCTGCGCTGGCTCCGGAGGTGGGGCCTGACCTACTATGGCTGCTGCGAGCAGCTCGACGGGAAGCTCGACCTGTTGCGCCGGATTCCGAACCTGCGCAAGATCTCGGTCAGCCCGTGGTGCCGGACGGACCGCGCGGTGGCGGCGATCGGGGCGGACTACGTGATGAGCCGCAAGCCGACGCCGGCGGTCTTCGCGGAGGACGCCTGGCGGCCGGAGAAGGCGCGGGCGGATCTGCGGGAGTTCCTGGACCGGGCGCGCGGGGGGCACGTCGAGCTGATCATGAAGGACATCTCGACGGTGCGGCGCGAGCCCGGGCGGCTGTGGGAATGGTCGCGGATCGCGATGGAGGAGGCCGGGCGGGCGGCGCGGTGAGGGACGGCGAAGGCGGCCGGCGGACGGCCGCGGGGAGGCGGGCATGTTGCGGATCGGCGGAGTGGATCTGGTCATCCTGGCGGCGTACCTCGTCGCCATCGTGTCCTTCGGCCTCTGGGTCGGCGTCCGCCAGCGGCGGCGCGCGACCGCGGAGGGCGGCTACTTCCTCGCCGGCCGCACGCTCGGCTGGGCGCCGGTGGGGCTGGCGCTCTTCTCGACGAACATCTCGACGGTGCACCTCGTCTCGCTCGCCGAGCAGGGCTACGTCAACGGGCTGGCCTTCGGCAATTTCGAGTGGATGGCCGCCTTCACGCTGATCGCGCTGGCGCTCTTCTTCGTGCCGTTCTACCTGCAGACGCGCGTCGCGACGCTGCCCGACTTCCTCGAGCGCCGCTACAGCCGCCCTTGCCGCGACTACCTGGCGGTCGTGTCGATCATCTCCGCCGTGTTCATCCACATCGGCTTCTCGCTCTATGCCGGTGCGGTGGTGCTCCACGCGCTCTTCGGCATCAACGTGTGGGTCTCGGTCGTGACGCTGACGATCCTGACCGGCGTCTACACGCTGGTCGGCGGCCTGATGGCGGTCGTCTTCACGGAGTCGGTCGAGACGGTCGTGCTGCTGCTCGGCGCGGTCTGCATCACGGTCTTCGCGTTCCTCAAGGCCGGCGGCATCGACGGGGCGATGGAGCTGGTCGCGGCGGCGGGCGAGAAGTTCCCGGCGGCGACGATGTCGATGCTGCGTCCGCGCGGCGACCCGTCGGGCATCCCGTGGTACGGATTCCTGCTCGGCTACCCGGTGATCGGGCTGTGGTACTGGTGCGCGGACCAGACGATCGTCCAGCGCGTCCTGGGCGCGAAGTCGGAGAACGACGCCCGCGTCGGCGCGCTGTTCGCCGGCTTCATCAAGATCCTGCCCGTCTTCCTGTTCGTGCTGCCGGGGCTCGTCTACCTGGGGATCACGAAGGACGCGCCGGTCGCGGACACGAAGGCGGTCTACGCCCACATGATCCAGGCGCTGCTGCCGGTCGGCGTGCGCGGCGTCGTCGCGGCGGCGCTGGTGGCGGCGCTGATGAGCACGATCTCGGGCGCGCTGAATTCCATCGCGACGCTCTTCAGCTACGACCTCTACAAGCGGTTCCGGCCGGAGGCGTCGGAGCGCCGCACGGTGCTGGTCGGCCGGATCGCGACGCTGATCGCGGTCGTCATCGCGATCGCGTGGACGCCGTTCGTCGCGCAGTTCAAGACGATCTTCGACGGCATCTCGGCGCTGATCTGCTTCATCGCGCCGCCGATCACCACCGTGTTCGTGTGGGGCGTCTTCTGGAAGCCGGCCTCGGCGCGCGGAGCGCTCGTCACGCTGTGGAGCGGGTTCGTGGTGTGCGGCGCCTGTTTCGTCCTCTTCTACGCGCCCCCCGAGTGGGCGAAGTGGCTCGCGGCCGTGGCGCCCGGTCTCGGCGGTGCATGGGTCGGCTGTCTCGCGTGGTACTCGGAGACGGTGGCGATCCCCTACATGCTTGCGACCTTCATCCTGTTCTTCGTCTGCTCCGTCATCCTGGTGGTCGCCTCGCGGCTGCGGCCCGATCCGGAGAACGCCCCGGGCCGTCAGCTCGTGTGGGGCAACGCGCTCGACGCCTTCCGCCGCCCCGCATGGCCCGGCCTTGGCGACTACCGCCTGCTCTCCGCCCTTCTCGTGGGCGTCATGGCAGTGCTCTACGTCGTGTTCCGGTAGGCAGGACGCGCACGGCCCGGGAGCGGCCGGCTATCCGATGCCCTCGAACAGGACGGTCGACAGGTAGCGCTCGCCGGCGTCGGGGAGGACCACGACGATCGTCTTCCCGGCGAAGGCGTCCTCGCGGGCGATCCGCAGCGCGGCGGCCGTGGCGGCGCCGCAGGAGATGCCGGCCAGGATGCCCTCCTCCTTCGCGAGCCGGCGGGTGGTCTCGACCGCCTCGGCGCTTTCGACCTGCTCGACGCGGTCGACGATGGAAAGGTCCAGCGTGTCCGGGATGAACCCCGCGCCGATGCCCTGGATCTTGTGCGGACCCGGCTTGAGGTCCAGTCCGGCGAGCTTCTGCGAGATCACCGGGCTCTCCTTCGGCTCCACGGCGACCGAGACGATCGCCTTCTTCTTCGTGCGCTTGATGAAGCGCGAGACGCCGCTGATCGTTCCGCCGGTGCCGACGCCCGCGACAAGCACATCGATGCCGCCGTCGGTGTCCTCCCAGATCTCCGGCCCGGTCGTCGCCTCGTGGATCGCGGGGTTGGCGGGGTTCTTGAACTGCTGCGGCATGAAGTAGCGCTGCGGGTCGGCGGCGGCGATCTCCTCGGCCTTCCTGATCGCGCCCTTCATCCCCTCGGGGCCGGGCGTCAGCACGAGGCGCGCGCCGAACATCGCCAGGACGCGGCGGCGCTCGATGCTCATCGTCTCGGGCATCGTCAGCGTCAGCGGGTAGCCCCGCGAGGCGCCCACGAAGGCCAGCGCGATGCCGGTATTGCCGCTGGTCGGCTCGATGATCTCCATCCCCTGCTTCAGGGCGCCGCGCTTCTCGGCGTCCCAGATCATGTTGGCGCCGATGCGGCACTTGACCGAGTAGGCGGGGTTGCGGCCCTCGATCTTGGCGAGGACGGTGGCCTTGAGGCCCTGGGCCAGGCGGCTGAGCTTCACCAGTGGCGTGCGGCCGATGGAGAAGGAGTTGTCTGCGTGGATGCGGCTCATGGTCGTGTCTCCTATTCCGACAGGGCCCCGAGGAGATCCTCCTCCAGGTCCTTCACATTCTCGATTCCAACCGAGATCCTCAACAGGGTCTCACGGATTCCCCGCGCATGGCGCTCCTCCGGCGTGAGCGCTCCGTGGCTCATGCGCGGGGGATAACAGATCAGCGATTCGACGCCGCCGAGGCTCTCGGCGAGGAGGAAGACCTTCAGGCGCGACAGGAACCGCTCGATCGACGCGAAGTCGCCGGCGAACTCGACGCTGAACGTGCCGCCGAAGCCCTCCATCTGCCGCGCCGCGAGGGCGCGCTGCGGATGGGAGGCGAGGGCGGGATGGTGGACGCGGGCGATCCGCGGGTGCTTCTCAAGCACCTGCGCCAGGTGCCGCGCGTTCCGGTCGTGCTCGCGCATGCGGACCGCCAGCGTGCGCAGGCCGCGCAGCACGAGCCAGCAGTCCCACGGCGCGGGGACCCCGCCCATGCCGTTCTGGACGAACCGGAGGGACTCGAACAGGGCGTCGTCGCGCACCACGATCGCACCGCCGATGACGTCGCTGTGGCCGCCGAGGTACTTCGTCGCGCTGTGGACGATGATATCCGCGCCGAGTTCCAGCGGCCGCTGGAAGAGCGGCGTCGCGAACGTGTTGTCGACAACCAGCTTCGCGCCGCCGCGGTGCGCCGCCTCCGCGACGGCCGCCAGGTCGGCGATGCGGAGAAGCGGGTTCGTCGGCGACTCGACCCAGACGAGCTTCGTGGCCGGCCGCATTTTCGCCGCGAAGTCGGCCGGGTCCTCGACCTTCGCGTAGGAGAAGTCGAGGCCCCACGGCCGGTAGATGCGCTCGAACATGCGGATCGTGCCGCCGTAGAGGTCCTCGCCCGCGACGACGTGGTCCCCGGGGCGCAGGGTGTGCAGGACCGCCGCCATCGCGGCGGAGCCGGAGGCGAAGGCCAGCCCGTGCCGGCCGCTCTCGAGGGAGGCGAGGGCCTCCTCCAGCGCCTTGCGCGTCGGGTTGCCGCTGCGGGTGTACTCGAAGCCCCGGTTCCGGCCGATGCCGTCCTGCTGGAACGTCGAGGTCTGGTACACGGGCACGACGACGGCCCCGGTCTTGGGGTCCGGCGCCTGCCCGTCGCGAATGGCTCGTGTCTCGAATCGCATGGATCGTCGTTCCGCGTCGCCCGCGGCGGGGTCAGCCCGCGGCCTTCTTCAGGGCCTGGTCGATGTCCGCCTGGATGTCCGCGATGTCCTCGAGGCCGACGGAGAGCCGGACGTAGTCCGGCGTGACGCCCGTCGCCGCCTGCTCCTCCGCCGTCAGCTGCGAATGGGTCGTCGACGACGGATGGATCACCAGCGACTTCGCGTCGCCGATGTTCGCGAGGTGCGACAGCAGCTGGACGGAGTTGATGAACTTCACCGCCGCGTCGTAGCCGCCCTTCACGCCGAACCCCAGGATGCCGCCGAAGCCGCCCTTCATGTACTTCTTCGCCACGGCGTAGTCCGGGCTGTCCTCGAGGCCCGGGTAGGTGACCCAGCTGACGAGCGGATGCTTCTTCAGCCACCGCACGATCTCCAGCGCGCTCGCCGAGTGGCGCTGCACGCGCAGCGGAAGCGTTTCCAGGCCCAGCAGGAACTGGTGGGCGTTGAACGGGCTCAGGCACGCGCCCATGTCGCGCAGCAGCGTCACGCGGATCTTGAGGATGAAGGCGACATTGCCCATGCCGGGCACGTTGCCGAGGGCGTCCCAGTAGACGAGGCCGTGGTAGCTCGGGTCCGGCTCCGTGAATTCGGGGAACTTGCCGTTGTTCCACTTGAAGTTCCCGGAGTCGACGATGACGCCGCCGATCGACGTGCCGTGGCCGCCGATGTACTTCGTCGCGGAGGCGACGACGATGTCCGCGCCGTGGTCGAACGGCCGCACGAGGCCGATGCCGACCGTGTTGTCGACCACCAGCGGCACGCCCGCGTCGTGGGCGATCTTCGCGATCGCCGCGAAGTCCGGCACGTCCAGCTTCGGGTTGCCGATGGTCTCGATGTAGACGGCGCGCGTCTTCGGCGTGATCGCGGCCTTGTAGGCCTGCGGGTCGCGCGAGTTGACGAACTTCACGGTCCGTCCGAGCCGCGGGAACGTGTGATGGAACAGCTGGTACGTGCCGCCGTAGAGGTTGTTGCCCGAGACGATCTCGTCGCCCAGCCGCGTGATCGCGAGCAGCGCGTACGTGATCGCCGCCTGGCCCGAGGCCACGCCCAGCGCGCCCGTCCCGCCCTCGATCGCGGCGATCCGCTGCTCGAAGACGTCGGTCGTCGGGTTCATCAGCCGCGTGTAGATGTTCCCGAATTCCTTCAGCGCGAAGAGGTTCGCCGCGTGCTCCGTGCTCTTGAACACGTACGACGTGGTCTGGTACAGCGGCACCGCGCGCGATCCGGTCGCCGGATCGGGCTTCTGGCCCGCGTGGAGTGATTTCGTGAAGATGCCTTGCTCGCTCATGGGTGTCGTGCCTTTCGGTCGGTTGTTTGTCGTGTCCTGGTCTTTCGTTTGTTTCCGGTCCGTTGGCCACTGTGGTTCAGGGGCGAGGGTCGGGGGGCGAGGGGGGTCGGAAGTGACTCACCGTAGACCGCTCCGTCTTCGCAGACTCGATCCGCCTGAGTCACGGATCCGCCCGACCGAAGACGCTCGATCGTGCTGGTCAGGATTCCGATGATCTCATCGCACGTACGGACCCGCTTCTGGACGTCGTCCTCCGGAAGCCATCGTCGCAGGCGGAGATAGCGTCCGCGCGTTTCCCTTGCGGACCCGCGGGCGAAGTCGAGAAACCGCGCGTACTCCGTGCGGCTGTATCGACCATGCCCCTCCTCGATGTTGGCGCAGATGGAGTCCGCCGATGCGATCTGCTGGGACACAAGCCGGCGGAGTTCGAAAGCGTCGACGAGCGTCTTCATGTCGTCGACGACCGCGTCGAACAACTGAAGCGCCTTCCGATACGCCCCGAATGACTCCAGACTCGCCTGGCTCATCTTCCTCGCCCCTCGTCCCTCGCCCCTCGTCCTTCAGATTGCAAAATCCATCGCCGGACGCTTGCTCCTTGCGCGGTGCCGGTCCGCGAGGGCCTCGAGCGTGATCGCCTCCAGGGCCTGCTCGAATCCCCTGCCGGCCTCGCGCCAGGCGTCGCGCATCACGCCGGCGGCCACGCGGTCCGTCCCCACGGGTTCCGCGCGATCCGCCGGGTCCACCTCGCCGTCGAGGGCCGAGACCACGTCCTTCAGCGTGATGCTCCGCAGGGGCCGCGCCAGCCGGTAGCCGCCCGCCGCCCCCCGCACCGCCTCGACCAACTGGGCCGTCTTCAGGGCCGCGGCGACCTGCCAGAGATACTTCTCCGACACGCCCTGCCGCGCCGCCGTCGCCCCGAGCGACACCGCCGCCTTCCCGCCCTGGATCGCCAGATCCAGCAGCAGCCGGGCCCCATATCGACTCCGCGTTGACAGTTTCATGATCTCCACCAATCCAATCGAGATACGAGATAATACGCGCGCGCCATCTCTTGTCAAGGCAGGGACATTATTTCCCCCGGAGCCGGCCTTTGAATCCCGTCAGATGACGTAATCCTCCGCGAAGATGCGGAGATTCGACGGGCGTGCGAACACCCGTTCGCCGACGGTCAGTCCCAGCCGGCGCGCCGACTCCTTGCCGAGTTCGGCCTCGAACGGCTCGCCCGTGTCCGAGCGGCGGAGGCCGACGCGGACGATCGGTCCCACCGGCAGGATCTGCACGACCGTGGACTCGATGCCGGACTCGCTGGTCCGCGTGCGCTCGATATCCAGTTCGTGGGGCCGGGCGTAGGCGATGGCCTGCCGGTCCCGGGCGGCCGCGTGGGCCGGCGCCTCGACCTCCAGGGTCCCGATCTGCGCCCGGCCCTCGTGGACGCGCGCGTGGAACAGGTTGACGTGGCCCAGGAAGTTGCACACGAAGGCGTTCACGGGGCGCTCGTAGACCTCGTCCGGCGTGCCGACCTGCTCGATCCGGCCGTGGTTCATGACGACGACCACGTCCGCGACCTCGAGGGCCTCCTCGACGTCGTGCGTGACGAAGAGGCTGGTGACGTGGATCTCGTCGTGGAGCCGCCGCAGCCACCGCCGCAGTTCCTCGCGCACCCGCGCGTCGAGCGCGCCGAAGGGCTCGTCGAGAAGCAGCACCGACGGATCGACCGCCAGCGCCCGCGCGAGCGCCACCCGCTGGCGCTGTCCGCCCGAAAGCTGCCCCGGAAGCCGTCCGGCCAGGCCTTCGAGCTGGACCAGCCCGAGCAGTTCGTGCACGCGGCTGCGGATCTTCTCCTCGGGCGGCCGCTCCCGGCGCGGCTTCACGCGGAGGCCGAAGGCGATGTTCTCGAAGACCGACATGTGGCGGAAGAGGGCGTAGTGCTGGAAGACGAACCCCACGCGGCGGTCGCGCGCGCTGCGGGCGGTCGCATCCTTCCCCTCGAAGAGCACGGTTCCCGTGTCGGCGGACTCCAGCCCGGCGATGATGCGCAGCAGGGTCGTCTTGCCCGAGCCCGACGGCCCCAGCAGCGCGACCAGCTTGCCGGACGGGAAGACCGCCGACACGTCGTCGAGGGCGGCGAAGGCGCCGAAGCGCCGCGAGAGGTTCCGGACTTCGATGCTCATGGCGGGGCGGGCTCCGTGGATTCGGCGGCGGGCACGACCGCCGCCCGGGCGGCGTGCCATTCGACGAGGTTCTTCAGGACGAGCGTGACGAGGGCCAGCAGCGCCAGCAGGGACGCGACGGCGAACGCGGCGACGAAGTTGTACTCGTTGTAGAGGATCTCCACGTGCAGCGGCATCGTGGTGGTCAGCCCGCGGATGTGGCCCGACACCACCGAGACCGCGCCGAACTCGCCCATCGCGCGCGCGTTGCAGAGGACGACGCCGTACAGCAGCCCCCACCTGATGTTGGGAAGCGTCACGCGGACGAAGGTCGTCCACCCGCCCGCCCCGAGGACGATCGCCGATTCCTCCTCCTCGCTGCCCTGCGCCTGCATCAGAGGGATCAGCTCGCGCGCCACGAAGGGGAACGTCACGAAGATCGTCGCCAGCACGATGCCCGGCACGGCGAAGACCACCCGGATGCCGTGCTCGATGAGCCACGGCCCGAACCAGCCCTGCGCGCCGAAGACCAGCATGTAGATGAGGCCGGACACGACCGGCGAGACGGCGAAGGGAAGGTCGATCAGCGTCAGCAGCAGGCTGCGGCCGGGAAAGCGGAACTTGGCGATCGCCCACGCCGCGGCCACGCCGAAGACGAGGTTCAGCGGAACCGCGATCGCCGCGGCGAGGAGGGTGAGGCGGATCGCCGCCCGCGCGGCCGGGTCGGCCAGCGCGGCCGCGTAGGCGCCCGCGCCCTTGCGCAGCGCCTCGTGGAAGACGGCCGCCAGCGGCGCGAAGACCAGGAGCGCCAGGAACGCGAGGGCCGCGCCGATCAGGATGCGGCGAACCCAGGCCGGCTCGGCTGCGCCGCGCCGGCGGACCGTCCCCGTCGCGTGCCTGGACACGGTGCCGGTCATCCGCGCCCCTCCCTGGAGCCTCGCCGCGTCATCGCCGGGAACTCCAGGACTGCAGGACGTTGACGAGCAGCAGCAGCGCGAAGGAGACCGCCAGCATCACCACGGCGATCGCGGTCGCGCCCGCGTAGTCGAACTGCTCGAGCTTCGTGACGATCAGCAGCGGCGTGATCTCGGTCTTCATCGGCATGTTGCCCGAGATGAACACGACCGAGCCGTACTCGCCGACCGCGCGCGCGAAGGCCATGGCCATGCCCGTGACGAGCGAGGGCGCCAGGGTGGGGAGGACGACCCGTGTCACCGTCTGCCAGCGGTCCGCCCCGAGGCTCGCCGCGGCCTCCTCGATCTCCGCGTCGAGATCTTCCAGCACCGGCTGCACCGTGCGCACGACGAACGGCAGGCCGATGAAGACCAGCGCGACGCCGACGCCGAGCGGCGTGAACGCCACCCGGATCCCCAGCGGCTCCAGCAGGCGGCCGATCCACCCGTTGGGCGCGTAGATCGCCGTCAGCGCGATGCCCGCCACCGCCGTCGGCAGCGCGAACGGAAGGTCCACCAGCGCATCGACCAGCCGGCGGCCGGGAAACGAGTAGCGCGCGAGAACCCAGGCGACGAGAAACCCGAAGACCCCGTTCACGAGGGCGGCGAGGAACGAGACGCCGAAGGTCAGGCGGTACGACGCCAGGACCCGCGGCGCCGTGACCGTCGCCCAGAAGGCCCCCCAGTCGAGCGTCGCCGACTTGAGGAAGACGGAGGCGAGCGGGATCAGGACGATCAGGCCGAGGTAGGCGACCGTGAAACCGAGCGACAGCCCGAAACCGGGCAGCACGCGGATCTGGCGGGAACGGGCCATCAGCGGGCGTAGATCCGATCGAAGGTGCCGCCGTCGCTGAAGTGGACCGCCTGCGCCTTCGCCCACCCGCCGAACTCGCGGCCGATCTCCACCATCGGGATCCTGGGGAACCGGTCCGCGTGCTTCGCGGCGACGGAGGCGAGGCGGGGGCGGTAGAAGTGCTTCGCGGCGAGTTCCTGGCCCTCCTCGGAGTAGAGGTGTTTCAGGTAGGCCTCCGCGACCGCGCGCGTGCCGCGACGGTCGACCACCTTGTCGACGATGGCCACGGGCGGCTCGGCGAGAATGCTGAGCGACGGCGCGACGATCTCGAACCGGTCCGCGCCGAACTCGCGAAGCGCCAGGAAGGCCTCGTTCTCCCAGGAGATGAGCACGTCGCCGATGCCGCGCTGGAGGAAGGTCGTGGTGGAGCCCCGGGCGCCGGAATCGAGGACGGGCACGTTCTTGAAGAGGGCCTGGATGAAGGCGCGGGCTCCGGCCTCGTCGCCGCCGGCCGCACGGGTGGCGTAGGCCCATGCGGCCAGGTAGTTCCAGCGCGCCCCCCCGGAGGTCTTCGGGTTCGGCGTGATCACGGCGACGCCCGGCTTCACGAGATCGTCCCAGTCCCGGATCCCCTTTGGATTCCCCTTGCGGACCAGCAGGACGATCGTCGACGTGTACGGAGCGCTGTTGTCGGGCAAACGCGATTGCCAGTCCGCGGGCAGCAGGCCTCCGACCCGGTGGAGCGCGTCGATGTCGTAGGCGAGGGCCAGCGTGACCACGTCCGCCTCCAGACCTTCGAGCACGGAGCGCGCCTGCTTGCCGGACCCGCCGTGCGACTGGTTGACCGTCAGCCTCCCCCCGTGCGACGCCTGCCATTGCCGCGCGAACGCAGCGTTGTACTCGGCGTAGAACTCCCGCGTCGGGTCGTAGGAGGCGTTCAGCAGCGTGAAGTCCGCCGCGCCGGCAGCCGATGCCCACAGGGCCGCGAGCGCCGCCAGGGCGCCTCGGGGTGGGGTGGAATGGGGCTTCATGGCATCTCCATCGGACGGGGGATCAAATCACGTAGTCCAGGATCACGTGGCGGGCTTTCAGCAGCTCCCCGACGCGCGCGATACCGGCCCCGATGTCCCCGGCCGGATCCAGACGGAGGCTCGTCGCGGGGGCGGACGGCTCGTCGCCGCCGACGCTGACGGTGAGGATCTCGTTCGGGTGGTTGAGCTGCCCGAGGATCCGCAGGTCGTCCGCGTCGGCGCCGGACAGCGAGGTGATGAAGATCTGGCCCGACCCCGTCAGGATGCGCGCCAGCTCGCCCAGCCGGCGGATGCGGTCGTCGCGGGCGTCCTCGCCCAGGTCCGCGTCGAGCCCCCGTTCGAGGCTCTCCATCCCGACGTAGTACGCCTTGAACCCGCGATCGAACAGCGCCTGCTCCAGCGCCCGCGCGTGGGCGTCGGCGGCGCCGTCCGCCGGTCCGCTGAAGACCACGAACTTGGCGCCGTGGCCGTAGGCCCGCGCGCGCTCGGCCGCGGCGATGGCGCTCGGCTTCCACGCGATCTCGCGGGCTCGGACGTGCTCCTGCAGCGTCGACTCGGCCGACTCGACGGCCGCCAGCACGATGCCCGCGGCGGCGATCTCGTGGTGGTCGACGATCACCAGCCGCCCGGTGGTCTCGAGGTCGGTGACGAGGTCGAACGCGACCGGCTTGGGCGTCTCCAGCACGCACTCGGCCACGTCGTGGCGGTCCACCTGCTGCTTGCCGGCGACGGTCGAGAGCTCCGTCGCGTCGAGGACCGCCAGCACCTCGACGAGCTTCACGGGCGACCGCGTCGCGCCGAGCTTCAGCTTGTAGGTCTTCCCTCGGACCATCGGGTCGCGGCCCATCCAGAACAGGTTCGCGCGGAACCGCGTCGCCGTCTTCAGCGGCGGCTCGCCGGCCTTCACCATCCATTCGCCGGGGCGGATGTAGATCTGCGTCGTCAGCGTGAACCCGGGCGCCTCGCCGGCGGCGGCCGTGTCCCGGGGCGGGCGGTTGAAGACCTCGATCGACTTCACGGTCGAGGTCTTGCCCGACGGCTGGAAGACGACGGCGTCGCCGGCGCGGATCGTGCCGGTCTCGATCGTGCCCGTGACGATGCGGCGGTCGTCGCCTCGGGCGGTGAACTTGTAGACGTCCTGCACGGGCAGCCGGAAGGGAAGCGACTCCGGGAACTCGCGGCGCTGGAAGGCGTCGATCTGCTCCAGCACCGTCGGGCCGTCGTACCACGGCGTCTCCGGCGACCGCGCCGCGATGTTCGCGCCCTGCATGCCGCTGACGGGGATGAAGCTGACCGGGCGGATGCCGAGATGGCCCAGGAAGGCCTCGTACTCGGCGCGGATGCGGCGGAAACCCGTCTCGTCGTAGCCGACGAGGTCCATCTTGTTCACGAGGACGGAGACCTGCCGCAGCCCGAGCATCGAGAGCATGTAGCCGTGGCGCTTCGTGTTCTCGCGGATGCCCTCCTTCGCGTCGATCACGAGCAGCGCGGCCTCGGCGCGCGAGGCGCCGGTGATCATGTTCTTGAGGAACTCGATGTGGCCGGGGGCGTCGATCAGGATGTAGCGGCGCTTCGCGGTGCGGAAGAAGCAGCGCGCGGCGTCGATCGTGATGCCCTGCGACTGCTCGTCCTTCAGCGCGTCGAGCAGGAACGCGTACTCGAAGGGCTTGGAATTCCTCCGGCACGTTTCGCGCACCTGTTCGAGCCGCCCCTGGGGCAGGGCGCCGGCCTCGACCAGGAGCCGGCCGATGACCGTGCTCTTGCCGTGGTCGACGTGCCCGGCCATCACGATGCTGAGTTGCTGTTCGTCCGTCGTGGGATTCATGGGATTCATCCGGGATGCCTACATGTAGCCGCCGCGCCGCAGGGTCTCGAGGCCGCCGCCGTCCTCCTGGTCCTGCGCGCGCCCCGAACGCTCCGCGACGTTCGCGAAACGGCCGGTCCTCAGTTCCTCGACGATGTCCGCGACGTTGCAGGCCGGGGACTTCACGCAGCCGGTGCAGGGGAGGCAGCCGAGCGACCGGTAGCGCGTGCCGCCGCCGCGGTCGAAGTAGAGCGGGATGATCGGGATCGACTCGCGTTCGATGTACTCCCAGATGTTCAGCTCCGTCCAGTCCAGCAGCGGGTGGATGCGCACGTGCGTCCCGGGCGCGAAATCGGTCTTGTACTGCTTCCACAGCTCCGGCGGCTGGTCGCCGACGTCCCACTCGCTCTGGCGGTCGCGCGCCGAGAAGTAGCGCTCCTTCGACCGGCTGCCCTCCTCGTCCGCCCGCGCGCCGACGATGACGCCGCTGAACGCCTCGCGCGTCGCCTCCCACTCGAACTCCCCCGTCGCGGGGTTCAGCCGGCGGCGCGGCCATTCGCCCGACAGCGTGTGCTTGAGAGCCTCGCTCTTCAGCGCCTTGCAGCACTCGACCCGCGTGAGGGCGCCGTCCGGAAACGTCTGCTTGGCCTCCAGCGCCGCCGTGTTCTGCCCGACGATCAGATCCAGCCCCCACTCGCGCGCGATCCGGTCGCGATACGCGATCATCTCCGGAATCTTGAACCCCGTGTCGATGTGCATCAGCGGGAAGGGGACGTGCCCGAAGAACGCCTTCCGCGTCAGCCACAACAGCACCGTGCTGTCCTTCCCGATCGACCAGAGCATCACCAGGCTCTTGAACTCCCGGTACGCCTCCCGAAGGATGTGCACGCTATGCGCTTCCAGCCTCTCCAATGTGTCCATTCCAAACCCCCGAATTATTCTCTCCTATGTCCATGGAGATACTACTCTATCATGGCGCGCCCGTTTGTCAAATCGGGCCACGTGCCGGCCCGGGGAACGACAACCGAATGGGGGAGGAAGTGGCGGGTGGCGAGTGGCAGGTGGCGAGTGGCAGGTGGCGAGTGGCGAGTGGCAGGTCGGATGGGATGTCGGCTGCCGGAGATGGGCGGTTGGGTATCCTGTCCCGCTGATGGACGCCATGCGGGTTCGGGTGCATGCTCTGCCGGATGGACGGGCACGAGATACGGGTGGCGGCGGCTCCGGGCGCGAACGCGCTGGACCGCCTGCGGGCGGATCTTCCCGCCAGCGCCTGGCTTCCCGTGACGGGCCGAGGGGATCCGCTTGCGGTCCTCGATGCCGGCGAGGCACGGTTCGCCCTCGCGCCGGATCTGCCGGACTGCCCGGCGCTGGACGGCTTCGTCCTGCCGCACGCCCCGCGCGAGGCCGTCGTCTTCCGCGCCGCCGATCCCGTCGGCCGCATCGTCCGCGGGCTCTACGTCCGCACCGTCGTCTTCGCCGGCGCGGGCTGCGGCCGTGCCGGCTCGTGCACGCTGGATGCGGCGCGCGCCCTGCGCCGCTGCGAGGCCTGCCTCCATGACGCGCTGATCGATCCGGCCTTGCTGGACCTCGTCCCCGCGGGCGCGGAGGTTGTCGATGTCGGCAAGCGCCGGGGCTGCCATCACGCGCAGCAGTCGGAGATCAACGCGCTGCTGCTCGACCGCGCGCGCCGCGGCCTCCGGGTGGTGCGGCTCAAGGGCGGCGACCCGGGCCTCTTCGGACGGCTCGCGGAGGAGACGTCGGCGCTGGAGACGACCGGGCTCCCGTATCGCGTGCTGCCGGGTGTCAGCGCGCTGAGCGCGGCGACGACGGGCACGGGCCTGCTGCTCACGCGCCGCGGCGTCTCGCGGGGCTTCTGCGCCATCACTCCTCGCACCCACGAGGGCGGTGTCGCGCCGGTCGATGCGTCCGCCCGTGCCGGTCAGCCGGTCGTGCTGTTCATGGCCGTCGGCGCGGTCGCCGGGGTCGCGGCGCAGCTTCGCGCGGAAGGCCTGCCACCCTCGACGCCGGCCGCGATGGTCTTCCACGCCGGCGCGCCGGAGGAGGCGGTTCTGCAGGGCACGCTGGACGATATCGCCGCGAAGACGGCCGGGCTTCTGGCCGCGCGCCCGCCCGGCGCCCATCTTCCGCCCGGCGTCCTGATCGTCGGCGAGGTGGCGGGAGCCGCCCTCCCGCGTCCATCCGGCGCGCTGGCCGGCGCGGCGGTACGGCTGCAGGGCGGTCCCGCGACGCTCGACGCCCTGGAGGACCTCGTGTTCGACCTCGGCGGCCGCCCGCTCCGTCCGCCCCGCCCCGGCGGCACCCCCGTCCCCGGTTTCGCGGACGCCCCGGCCGTAACCTGCGAAGCGGAGATCTTTGCCCTCGCACGTAACCACGTGAACGCAGTGCTGACGCGAGTATTGAAATACGGGTAGGCAACCCATACGGCGACCCATATGAAGACCACCCTTGAGATCGACGAGAAGAGGCTGCGGAGCGTGATGGCCCTCACCGGCATCAAGACACGCCGGGCGGCGGTGGAGCACAGCCTTCGAGAGGCGGAGCGGCTCGCGCGTCTCGATCGCATCGTGGCGAAGCCATGGACGCCGGAGGAAATGGCCGGCATTCTCGACCCTGCCTACGACCTCGCCGCTCTGCGGGCCATGGACAAACCGGCCGCCCGATGATCCTCGCCGATTCCAACGTTTACATCGACTTGATCCGGTCGCGTCGGGATCCGCGCGCGGTTCTGGCGCCGTACGTCCGGGCCGGCTGGCTCCGGACCTGCGACGCGATCCGGCTGGAGGTCCTCCGGGGTGTCGCGGTGCCGGAACGGCGCCACGCCCTGGGGGAGTTCTTCGACCTGATCCCCTCGCTGCCGTTGAACGATGTGGTCTGGCGGGAGGCGGTCAACCTCGGCTGGCGGCTCGATCGTGCGGGACGCGTGCTGACATCCATGGACTCTGTGATCGCCGCGTGCGCGCTGGTGCATTCCGCGGCCTTGGTCAGCGCCGACCGGCACTTCGGCCGCATCCCCAACCTGAAACTGTGGAAGACCCTTCCGTCGCCGGTCAGCCTGTGACGGGCGTCACGTCGCCAGGTCCACGGTCGCGGCGCCGTCGGCGGCGCGGACGGTGCGGAGGCTGACGCGCTGCACGCTGATCGCGTCGACGGGGCAGGCCTCGACGCAGGCATTGCAACGGATGCAGTCCGCCTGGTTGATCCAGATCAGCTTCGTCGCCTCCGTGGAGGCCGCCGGCTGGTGCGTGACGATGCGGCCCTGGCGGTCGTGGACGATCTCCGCCGCCTTGACGATGCAGTTCGGCCGCGGCTTCGCCTTGAGGCACCAGTCGCAGAAGATGCACTTGTCCGGGTCGATCTCGTACTTGAAGTGGCAGAGATAGCAGCGCTGCGTCTCCTCCGCGGCGCCGTTGGGGTCGAAGCCGCGTTCGACCTCGGCCTGCAGGGTGCGCTGGTCCACGGGCAGCGACGGCATGGGCTGGCGCGGCACGTAATCCATCTCGCGGATGCGCCCCGTGGCCTCGACGTCCTCGATCCTCGCCACCTCGCGCAGCCGTTCTGCGCCCATCAGGAACGCATCGACCTTCCGCGCGCAGTCCTTGCCGTGCGCGATCGCCTGGATCAGCGTGCTCGCGCCGGTCGCGAAGTCGCCGGCGACGAACAGTTTCGCCAGCGCGGTGCGGGAGTCCTTCCCGCTCCTCAGCCAGCCGTCGCGTTCGACGAGCCCGGCCTGCAGTTCCGCGTCGATCCACGCCGCGTCGGGGAATTGGCCCGTCGCCAGCAGCACCGTGTCGGCCGGGATCTCGAACTCGGACCCCGGCACCGCCACGGGACGGCGCCGCCCGCCCGCGTCGGGCTCGCCGAGCTCGGTGCGGACGAACCGCATCGCCTTCACGCGGCCGGCCTCGCCGACGTAGGCCACGGGGGCGACCATGAACTGCATCGGTATGCCTTCGTGGTTCAGCTCCTCGAGCTCGCCGGGCGTGATGAGCATCTCGGTTCTGGACCGGCGGTAGAGCACTTTCACGGACTCGCGCCGCAGCTTCATCACGGCCGGCTGCCCGTCCGCCGCCGTCTCCAGCTCGAGCTCGACCGTCTGCGCGCCGAGACGCGCCGCCGTGCGGGCGCAGTCCATCGCCGTGAAGCCGCCGCCGATGATGACGACATGCCGTCCCACCTCCGCCGCGCGCCGCTCGTTGGCCTCCAGCAGGAACGGCAGGCCGTGCCGGATGCCCGCAAGGTCCGCGCCGGGGATGTCGAGCAGGTTCGGCCGGAGCGTCCCGCAGGCCATGACGACCGCATCGTGGTCCGCCAGCAGCCGCGACAGCGGCAGATCGGGGCCGACGGCCGAATCGCAGACGATCCGCGCGCCCTGCCGCCGCACCTGGTCGATCTCGCGGTCGATCACGTCGCGCGGCAGCCGGAACTCCGGGATGCCCTGGTTCATCATGCCGCCGGGCGTCGAGTGCCGCTCGTGAACGGTTACCGCGTGGCCCATCAGCGCCAGGTTGCGCGCGGCCGCCAGGCCGGCCGGCCCGGCCCCGATCACCGCGATCCGCTTCCCGCTCGGCGGAAACCACGGGTCGAGCACCACGGGGGCCTGCGAGCGGAAATCGGCGGCGGACCGCTTAGAGAAGCAGATCGCGACCGGCTCGCCGAGGCCCTCCCAGCCGTGGCGGCACTCGGCCTCGCAGGGCCGCGAGCAGACGCGCCCGAGCACGGCGGGGAAGACGTTGTCGTGAAGGTTGATCCGGTAGGCCCGCTCGAAATCGCCGCGATGGATCGCGTGCAGGTAGCCGGGAATGTCGGTTCCGGCCGGGCACGCCTTCTGGCACGGGATGTTGCGCGCGAGCCAGTCGAAGTCCTTCGCCGTCGCCGCGTCGCCGCGCAGCTTCGACACGGCGTTCGAGGCGTAGGGCGCCGGCGCATCCATCGGCCGTTTGTCGCGCGGGCCGCCCAGTCCCTGCGGGGCCTTCGTCCAGGCGCGCCCGGCCGGCGGCGCCCCGCCCTCGACCGCGGCGCGGGCCTCGTCGAGCGCGACCGCGTACTCGGGCCTCGCCAGCCGCCCCGCCGCCGCGCGCTCGATCCACGGAACCGCGTCCGCCGCGCGACCGAGCCGCAGCAGCGAGAGGCCGAGCATGAACTGCGAGGCGCCGGGGCTCCTGTCCGTCACGTAGCGGCCGAACAGACCCGCGGCCTCGTCGAACATCTCCTTGCGGAAGGCGGCGACGGCGCGGATCGCCAGGAGCTGGTTCGTCGCGACGCCGAGGTCCATCGCGCGGGTCGCGAAGAAATGGCTCGAGTAGACGTCGCCCCGGCTGTCGCCCCGCTGGAAGTAGGCGCGGGCGAGCAACGCGCAGCGGGCGGCGTCGTTCGGCGCGTCCGCGGAGCGGAGCAGGTCGATCGCGGCGTCGTTCTGCCGCGCGGCGACCAGGCCTTCGGCTCGGCGGAGGATCTCGTCGTTCGGCATTGTCATGGCGTTGGAAGGGCCCCCGCGGCGGCGTCTACGATTCCCATGCGACCGCCTCGTCGAAGACCGGCTGCAGCTTCAGGTTCGCCTGGTTGGCGGGTTCGCCGCGGACGGCCGGCACGCCGAGCCGGGCCGACACCGCCCCGGCGCCGACGCGGCGCGCGTACTCGCCGAACGTCTCCGATTCGCCGCGCCGGTCCTCCAGGTAGATCTCCAAGATGCGGCGGACGGCCGGCACAAGCCCGGCGGACGCCACCTCGGCCACCGGGCGCGCGATGTGGCCGGGGCCGGACAGCCCGCCGCCGATGCAGATCTCGAAGCCCTCCTCGCTGCCCGTCGCGGTCGTCGTGCGGCGGCCGCGGAGGCCGATGTCCGCGATCCAGTGCTGCGCGCACGAGTTCGGACACCCGTTCATGTGGATCCGCAGCGGGCCGACCTTCGCCCAAAGGTCGCGGTCCGCCGCCAGCTCCGTGTGCAGCCGCCGCCACGCGTTGGGCGTGTCCGACACGGCGAGATTGCACTGCGTCGTGCCGACGCACGCGACCATGTCCGGCAGCCGCTCGAGGCCCTCGGTGGCGTAGCCGGCCGCGCGGATCCTCTCGATCAGTTCGGCGACGCGGGCATCCGGGACGAAGCGGAACTGCAGGTTCTGGCGGGCGGTCAGCATGACCGAGCCGTCGCCGTACTCCCGCGCCCATTCGGCGAAGAGCCGGGCGTCGCGGCAGGGCAGCTCGGACCGCGGCACGATCAGGCGGACCGTGTTCGTCCCCGGCTGGCGCTGCGGGATCACCGCCTGGCCGTCGAGGTACATCGGGCCGATCTCCGCCGGCCCCGAGGCGCGTTCAATCCGATCGAGCCCGGCGATGCCGCGGGCGCGCAGCTCGGCCAGCACGGCGTCGCCGAAGCCGGCCGGGCCGAGGCGGTCGACGACGAACTTGAGGCGGGCACGGGCGCGGACGCGGCGGTCGCCCTGGACGCGGAAGACCTCGGCCGTCGCGCGGACCACGTCGAGGACGAGATCCTCCGGCACCCACGCGAACACCGCCTTCGCCATGAACGGGCGCGCGCCGAGCCCGCCGCCCGCGTGAAAGCGCCAGCCGGTCTCCTCCGCCCCGCCGGGGCCCGCGCGGCGGACCGGGTGCCAGCCCTGGCAGTTCATCAGCGTCTGGCCGCAGGCGCGCCCGCAGCCGGCCACGCTGATCTTGTGCTTGCGCGGAAGGTTGCGCTGACGGTCCTTCAGCTCCGGGTCGTCCGCGATCGCCAGCAGCATCGCGCGCACGTCGCCGATCTCGTGCGGGCAGACACCCTGCAGCGGGCACGTGACCACGTTGCGCGTGACGTCGCCGCACGCGTTCTTCGTATCCAGCCCGATCTCCCGCAGGGCTTCGAGCACCTTCCAGAGGTCGTCCTTGCGGAGCCAGTGGAACTGCAGCGTCTGGCGCGTCGTGATGCAGAGCTGACCCTGGGCGTACTCGTCTCCGAGCTCCGCGATCCGCGCGAGCTGGTCCGCCGTCAGCAATCCGCCGGGCACGCGGACCCGCATCATGAAGAAGCCCTTCTGAAGCTGCGGATAGATCCCCGTCCACTTGAACATCGCCAGCTCGTTCGGCGTGATGTCGGCCGGATCACGTTGCGCGATGTCGTTCTTGAAGTCGAAATCGGGGTTGATGGTCAGCTTGTCGCGTTCAACCGGGGTCAGATCGGGCTGTGCCGGCATCGTGATTCCGTCGTCTCGGGGTTGCGTTCGGACGCCGCACAGCGTAGGGATTGGCGGCCGTTTGTCAAACGACGGCGGCCGTAAAACGGTCGAAAATGTCCCGTAAAGGGGCGGAGATTTACAGCGGATGAACGCGAGCGACGGTGGGGATGCGTGGGCCGGAGTCGACCCGGACGATGCGGGAGCGGTGGTCGCCCGGGCGCTGGAGCTTCACCATCCGGCCATCGCGCTGGCGTCGAGCTTCAGCATGGAGGACTGCATCCTCATGGATCTCCTCGCCCGCCGGCGGAAGGATGCCCGGGTGTTCGCCCTCGACACGGGCCGGCTGAACCCCGAGACCTACGAATGCGCGGAGGCGATGGGCGCGCGCTGCGGCCTGCGCGTCGAATGGTTCTTCCCGCAACGCGAGCCGGTCGAGGGGCTGGAGCGGGGGAAGGGGCTCTTCTCCTTCCGCGAGTCGGTGGAGAACCGCCGCGAGTGCTGCGGCATCCGCAAGGTTGAACCGCTGGGCCGCGCGCTGGCCGGCCTCCGCGCGTGGATCACGGGGCTCCGCCGGGGGCAGGGCGTGACGCGGACCGACCTTCGCGTCGTCGAACCCGACGCGGCCCACGGCGGCATCGCGAAGATCAGCCCGCTGGCCGGCTGGACGTTCGACCGGGTGAAGGCGTACGTCCGCGATCACAAGCTGCCGTACAACCGGCTCTACGACCAGGGCTACACGTCGATCGGTTGTGCGCCGTGCACGCGCGCCCTCCGTCCCGGCGAGGACGAGCGCGCCGGCCGCTGGTGGTGGGAGAGTCCGGACCACAAGGAATGCGGCCTGCACCTGCGTCCGGGGCCCTGAGCCATGGCCCCTCCGCGCCCATCGTCCGCCCGCCGGCACCGCCGCCACGCGGCGTTTCCCGTGGCGCTGGTGACGACCGGGCGGCGGCTGCTGATCGCCGGCGGCGGACCGGAGACCGCCGACCGCCTGTCCGCCGCGCTGCGCTTCGACTGGGCCTCGATCACCCTCGTGACCCTGGCGGTCCGCGCCCCGCTGCGGCGCATCGCGTCGCGCGATGCGAGGGTTCGGCTCGTCGAGCGTCCGGTGCGCGAGGCCGACGTGCGCGCCGCGGATGTCGTGATCGAGGGCTGCGGCGATCCGGGCGTTGTCGAGCGTCTCTCCGCGTGGTGCCGCCGGCATCGCCGTCTGTTGAATGCGATGGACTCGCCTCCGCATTGCGATTTCCACGGGGTCTCGTTCTTCGCCCGCGGTCCGCTGCTGGTCTCCGTCGCGAGCGGCGGCCACGCCCCCGCGCTGTCCGCCGTGCTCCGCCGCCGTCTCGAAGCCGCCGTCGGCCCCGGCTGGCAGACCGCCGCCTGCCTCATGGCCGCCGCGCGCGGCCGCCTGCCCTCCGGCCCCGTCCGCCGCTCGCGGATGAAGGCGCTCGCCGCCGACGCGGACCTGATGGCCGCCATCGCCCGCAACGACCGCCGCGCGATCCGTGCGCTTCTCGCGGGTCCCCGGTCACCCTTCGCGACCCGGAAACGCCGGCCGGCCCCGGCCGGGGAGAAGACACGATGAGCAGGACGGTTTGCGGATGGGCCGCCGCGGCGGTCATGGCGCTGACGGCCGGATGCGGCTTCGAGATTGGCCCCGCCCATCCGGAGCGGGATGGCGGCGCGTATCTTCGGAAGCATGGGTACCCCGCCGAACTGGTGGACGCCGTGCTGAAGGGAGGCCCCCTGTCGCAATCCGACGTCGTCAGGCTCGGCGCGTGCAGGAGCGCGGATGTCCGGTTCCTCGTGGCGGCGAACACGAACCTGGCACAGCCGGAGATCGACGCCTTCATCCGCGACAGGAACGATTTCGTGCGCTCCGGCGCCGCGCGCAACCCCGGCCTTTCGCCGGCCCAGATCGCGACCCTGGCGGCGGACCCGTCCCACACCGTCTACTGCAGCCTGGCGGGCAACGAGGCGCTGTCGGACGAGGAACTCCTCCGGATCCACACCACGAGGAATCCGGGTCTCGTCTGGTTCGCCTTGAACCCGAACTGCCCCGACTCGATCCGGCGCGAGATCCTCGACTCGAACGACTCCTTCGCGAAGGACTGGCTCGGCACTGTCGACGGCTGGAAGAACAGCGGCGTGTACGTCCGGGACTCGAACGGCCGCTGGCGGAAGGTCCCCAAGGCCTCCTGAAGAACGTCCCCTCGTGCCGCCGGGTGGCGCCACGGCTACGACGTGGCGTGCCGGGGCGTTCGCGGGCGCTGCGGCGCCGCGCCGCTGGAATCCCGGCCCGCCGGCGGGTATGGTGCAGCGCCCATGGGCGGGGATTCCCAGACCGCGGCGCCGACGCGCGCGGAGGTGCTCTCGTGGCTGTCCCTGAAGGGGGCGGACCGCGAGGCGCTCTACCGTCGCGCCGACGCGGTGCGGCGCGAGCGCAAGGGCGACGAGGTCTTCATCCGCGGCATCATCGAGTTCTCCAACGTCTGCGCCAACGACTGCCTCTACTGCGGCATCCGGCGGTCGAACGGCAAGGTGCGGCGCTACCGGCTGCCGGCGGACGAGATCCTCGGTGTCGCGCGGCAGATGACCGGCTGGCGGCAGACGACCGTCGTGCTGCAGTCCGGCGAGGCGCCCTCCGCCGCCGGGGACCGCGAGCTCGGCGAGGTCATCCGCCGCATCAAGGCCGAGACGGGCCTGGCGGTGACGGTGTCCGTCGGCAACCGGCCGCGCGAGGTCTACGCGCGATGGCGCGAGTGCGGGATGGACCGCTACCTCCTGCGCTTCGAGACGAGCGATCCCGCGCTCTTCGCGCGGCTGCATCCCGACTGCACGCTCGACGAGCGCCTCCGCTGCCTGCGCGATCTGCGCGACCTCGGCGTGCAGGCCGGCGGCGGGTTCATGATCGGCGTGCCCGGCGAGACGCGGGAGACCCTGGCGGACAACCTGCTCCTGTGCCGCGAGCTCGAGTTGGACATGGTCGGCATCGGGCCGTTCATCCCGCATCCCGACACGCCGCTCGGCGCCGAGCCCAATGCCTACGCGGATGACCCCGACATGTTCTTCGTCGCCCTTGCAGCCCTGCGGCTGGTCCATCCGCGCGCGCACATCCCCGCCACAACCGCGTTCGACGCCGTCTTCCCCGGCACGGGCCGCAACCTTGCCCTGAAGCGGGGCGCGAACGTCTTCATGCCCAACAACACGCCCGGCGAGCGGCGCGGCGACTACCTGCTCTATCCGAACAAGCCCTGCGTCGACGAGAACGCCGGCCAATGCGCCGCGTGCGTCGTGATGCGCCTCCGCTCCCTCGGCCGCACGATCGGCGAGGGCCCGGGGCATGCGGAGGGGTGAGCGTTCCGGGACGCAGGTCTGGGCGGGTTGGGAGGGTCATAGGTTCGCCTGCGAACCCAACCGGGCTGTGATAGATTCCATGACCATGAGCAACGCGAGCGAAGACCGTCTCGTCGCCCTCCGCAGCTGGCTCCGCGCCCGCGGCGCGGTCGTCGTCGGGTTCAGCGGCGGGGTGGACAGCTCCTTCCTCGCGGCCGTTGCGACGGAGGTGCTGGGCGACAGGGCCCTGGCGGTGACGGCGGATTCCGCCTCGCTGTCGCGCCGGCATCTCGAGCAGGCGCGGGAGATCGCCGGGCGGTTCCGGATGAACCACCGCGTCATCACGACCGACGAGATGGCCAATCCCGCCTACGCCGCGAACAACCCGGACCGCTGCTACCACTGCAAGACCGAGCTGTTCACGCGGCTCTCCGCGATCGCGCAGGCCGAGGGATACGCCGCGGTCCTCGACGGCACGAACGTCGACGACCAGGGCGACTACCGGCCGGGGCGCCAGGCCGCGCGCGAGCGCTCCGTGAGCAGCCCGCTGGCCGAGCTCGGCTTCACCAAGGCCGACATCCGCGAGGCGTCGCGCCGCATGGGCCTGCCGACCGCCGATCTTCCGGCCTCGGCCTGCCTTTCGTCCCGCGTGCCCTACGGCACCGCCGTCACGCCGGAGATCCTCGGGCGCATCGAGCGGGCGGAGGGGGCGATGCAGGACCTCGGCTTCCGGCAGGTGAGGGTGCGCGCGCACGGCGACGTCGCCCGGATCGAACTCGATCCCGCCGGGATCTCGCGCCTGCTCGACCCGGCCGTCCGCGCCGACGTTGCGGCGAGGGTCCGCGCCTGCGGCTTCCGCTACGTGACGCTCGACCTGCTCGGCTACCGCACCGGCAGCCTCAACGAGGCGCTGGGGTAGGCGAACATCGAACGCCGAACACCCAACATCGAACACCGAAGGTCGGGAGGGCCGCACTTCCGCGCGGACGCGGCCGGCTACGGGGCGGGATGGGGCTCCGGCGCGGCCGGTTCGATCGTTCCTCCGCCGAGGACGTCGTCGCCGTCGTAGAAGACCGCGATCTGGCCGGGCGTGATGGAAAACTGGGGCTCGTCGAACTCGACATCGACGGTCGTGTCGTCGACCCGTCGCATCGTGGCCGGGGCGCCCGCGTGTCGCTGGCGGATGCGGCACTCGACGCGCGAGGGCTCCGCGGGCGGCGCGGCGATGCCGATCCAGTTGACGCGCGCGGCGCGGAAGCGGAGTCCGCCGAGGTCCTCGCGCCGGCCGACGACGACGCGGTTCTTCTCGGCGTCGAGTTCGACGACGTACCACGGCTCGCCCGCCCCGCCGACGCCGAGGCCCTTCCGCTGGCCGACGGTGTAGTGGATGAGTCCGCGGTGGGTTCCGAGGTGCTCGCCGGCGCGCGTCACGATCGGTCCGGGACGGGCGTCGCCGCTGCGGAAGAGGGCGCCGTAGTCGCGGCTCTCGATGAAATCCTGGCTCTCCGCGCGGGCGGCGAGATCGGGGAAGCCCGCGTCGACGGCGAGGGCGCGGACCTCCTCCTTGAGCAGGCCGCCGAGCGGCAGCACGAGCTGCGCGAGCTGCGCCTGCGAAAGATGGGAGAGGAAGTAGGTCTGGTCCTTCGATGCGTCCCGGGCCTTGAGCAGCCGCTGCCGGCCGGAGGCGTCGTCCCGTCGCCGCCGCGCGTAGTGCCCGGTCGCGAAGGCCTCGAACTCGACGCCGAGTTGTCGCGCGCGGTCGAGCAGGAACCCGAGCTTCATCTGGCGGTTGCAGTGGACGCAGGGGTTCGGCGTCCGCCCGCGCAGGTACTCCTCGCGGAAGTAGTCCAGCACGACGCGGCGGTATTCCTCCGCCAGCGGCACGACATGGTGGGCCATGCCGAGGCGGGCGGCGAACGCGCGCACGGCCTCGAGGTCGCGGACCTCGCCGGGGCCGAAGCAGCCCGACCGGCCCTCGTCGGACAGCGGGATCGCGCCGTCCCAGATCTGCATGGTGAGCCCGACGACATCGAAGCCTGCGCGGCGGAGCAGGAGCGCCGTCATCGAGGAATCAACGCCGCCGCTCAGGCCGACCGCGATCCGCGCGCCCGGCCGCAAGCCGGCCAGCGCGTCGTGCAAGGCCCGGGAATTGAAAGCGTCGCCCCCCACGGCGTTCACGATAGCCCGGCCGCACGGACGACGCAACCGGCCGCTCCCCGGGGCCTCGCCGCTCGATGTCCGCCCCCGACGGGCACGATCGTGACAGCGCATGACAGGCACCGGAAGTCCCGGCGCGGGTGCGCCAGGGCCCGAAGGACGGCCTGAAAGCCCTTGCACCGTCCCGTGCGGATGGCCATTCTGGGGCGAAAGACCGGGAGGATTCCATGCCCGACACCACGGACCGACGCGAGTTTCTGAAATCGGCCGCCGCCCTGTCCGTCCTCGCCGCCTGGCCGGCGGGATGCGCCACGCTTCCGACCTTGCCGCCGTCCCCCGGGGCGCGAGCGAAGAAGCCGGCGGTCATCCGCGGCGCGTTCTTCTACCCGTCGCAGGAGGTCGTCCTGGCCGGCAAGTGCGAGGACAGCTGGAGCGCGCAGCAGTGGTCGACCTGGCCGGGCAACCAGTTCCGGCCGGAGGAACAGCACGCGAAGTTCCTCGGCGAGCTCCGCCGCATGGCCGCGGGACTCGACGTCCGCCTCGCGCTGGAGGAGCAGCCGCTGGGCACGAACGCCGGCGTGGAGGCCTTCCTCGCCGACATCGCGAAGACGAAGCCGGACGCGCTGCTCCTGGTGAACTTCTGGAACACGTTCAGCGCGAAGATCCGGCCGATCCTCGATGCGTTCCAGGGCCCGATCATCCTCTACCACGCCGTCGGCGCGAACCACCAACTGCCGCCCGAGCCCTTCCGCGCCGCGCCGCCGCACGTGCAGTACATCCATTCCATCGAGAACTGGGAGGCGATCGAGCGGGGACTGCGCGCCGTGCACGCGAAGACGCGGCTGGCGCAGAGCCGCCTGCTGCGCGTGTCGGGGCGGCTGACGCAGGAGGCGGACGACCGCGACGCCCTCCTCGGCCTGCCGATCCACGGCATCCCGGCCGCCCACTTCAACGACCTCTTCGACGCGACCCCGGTCACGCCGGAGATGGATCGGCTCGCGCGGACGGTGCGGCGCGCCGCCCGCCGGGTCACGGACCTCGAGTCGAAGGCCTTCCTCGACGGCGTCCGCGCGCACGCGACGGTCAACGCACTCCTGGAGCGCCACGGGGCCGACGCGATCACGATCGAATGCCTCTTCCTCAAGCACCGCAAGCCGTGCCTGAGTTTCGCGCTCAACAACGGCGCGCTCGTGCCGTGCGGATGCGAGAACGACCTGAACGCATCGCTGTCGCTCATGCTCGGCGCCGCGCTGTTCGGCCGGGGCGGCTTCCAGCACAACCCGGAGTTCGACACGGAGAGGAACCGGTACTTCGCCTCCCACTGCACCTGCACGACCCGCCTGCACGGGCCCCGCGGCCCGGACGTGGTCTACGACCTGCGCCCCTTCTTCCACCAACAGCCGAAGTCGCTCGCGCTGGACGTGCAATGGCCGGCCGGGGAGCGGGCGACGCTCTTCAAGCTCCAGACCGCGACGAAGACGATCGACGCATGGCGCGGGACGGTCGTCGACTCGCCCGCCTGCCCGCCGACCGGCGGGTGCGCGACGCGCGTGCTGCTGGACCTCGACGGCGTCGCCGACGTGTGCAGCGTCTACGCCGGCCCGCACCCGATCCTCTACTGCGGCGACTTCGCGAAGCACGCCAAGGTCTTTGCGCGGTTCTACGGGCTGGAGATCCGGACCAACGCCTGACGCGCGCCACGGGCGCTCGGGCGGCCGGGCGAGGATCCTCCATCCGGCTCCGACTTTTTCTCCCCACCGGGACAAGCCCGGTGGGACCGTGAGGTACAGGGCGGGGGTCAAGCCCGGTGGGACCGTGAGGTACAGGGCGGGGGTCAAGCCCCGTGGGACCGTAAGCCCGGTGGGACCGTGAGGCACAGGCGCTGTGAGACCGCGATGCGCGGGATGGGTCAGCGGCGCGGCGACTGGACCTCGCCCTCGTCGGGACCGTAGGGGATCGCCCCGTTGGCCCGGACGCGGTAGCCGTGGTGCGCAAGGTAGTGCGCCTTCGGCTTGAACTCGTCGCCGATGCGCTTCAGCGCAGCCTGCAGCTTCGCGTCGAGATCCTTGCGGAGATCCGCCGCGGCGGGGTCGCCGGCCAGGTTCCTCATCTGGTGCGGGTCGGCCATGGTGTCGTAGAGCAGCCACGGTCCGTCGATCGCACGGACGTAGCTGTGGCGGGCCGTGCGGACGCCCCGGTACTCGCGGCCCTTGGAGAAGTTGTCGAACGGCGCGACGTTCATGAAGAGCACCGCGCGGTCCTCCGGGCCGCCGCCGCGGACCAGGGCGGACATGTCCTCGCCCTCGACCGACGGCGGCACGGGCACGCCGGCGAGGGAGAGCAGGGTGGGGAGGATGTCGGGCGTGACGATCGGGGTGCGGACGACGCGGCCCTGCGCGCCGTGCAGCGCGGGGTAGCGGAGCAGGAACGGCACGAGGATCGACTCGTCCCACGGCACCTGCTTCTGGCATGCCGGGCAGCCCTGCGAACCCATCATCTCTCCGTGGTCGGACGTGAAGACCAGGATCGTGTCGCGCTCGATGCCGGATTCCCGAAGCGCGTCGAGAAGGCGGCCGACGCAGCGGTCGAGGGCCATGCCGTGCGCGTAGTAGCCCTGCGCCTCGCGCCGCAGCTTCTCGTCGATCGACTCCGCGGGCACGTTGGGCGGGAAGCGGATCGACTCCGGCGGGAGGAGCGCCTTGAACTCGTCCGGCGCGGTGGCGTGCGGGAAGTGCGGCGTGCCGTAGGAGACGGTCAGGAAGAACGGCCGGTCGCCGTTCGCGTGCGCGGCGATGTAGCGCCGCGCGTCGTCGGTCTGCGCGTAGGCGTCGTAGCCCTCCCAGATCCTCTTCACCGGCGAGTCGCCCTCGTAGTAGTGGGACTTCGGGTAGTCGTGGTCGCACTCGGCGGCCTTCCAGTAGTCGAAGCCCTGGCGGCGCGCGGGCGCAACGAAGGCGGCGCGGCCGTGGCCGTCGAGGTGCCACTTGCCGATGTAGCCGGTCGCGTAGCCGGCGGCCTTGAGCGTCTCGGCGAGGCAGACCTCGCCGTCGGGCAGGTAGAGGTCGTTGAGGAACATGCCGGTCGAGGTCGGGTAGCGCCCGGTCAGCAACGCGGCGCGGTAGGGCGTGCAGACGGGACAGACGGAGACCGCGGTGCGGAAGTCGACCGACCGGGCGGCGAGGGCGTCGATCACCGGCGTCCGCGCGTTCGGGTCGCCGGTGTAGCCGAAGGCCGAGGCGCGCCACTGGTCCGCCAGGACGTACAGGATGTTCGGGCGGCGCGGCGCGGCGGCGGCCCGGGGCGGGCGGGCGGCGAGCGCGAGGGCAGCGGCCGAGGCGGTCCGGAGGAAATCCCGTCGAGGCATCATGGCGTGCTCCTCCCGCCGGCGGCGTCCGCCAGCATGTCGTCGTACAGGGCGCGGTACTTCGCGATGGTGGTGTCGATGGAGAAGGCGGTGCGGACGCGTTCGAGGGCGCGCGCGGCGCAGGCCCGGCGGAGGGCGTCGTCCCCGGTCATCCGCCGCAGCGCGGCGGCCAGCGCCGCGGCGTCGCCGGGCGGGGCGAGCAGGCCCTCGACGCCGTCGCGCACGATCTCCGCGGGTCCGCCGACGTTGCTGACGACGGCCGGGACACCCTGCGCCATCGCCTCGAGCACCGCCTTGCACAGGCCCTCCTGCTCGTTGGACGGCATGACCATGATCTCGCAGGCGCCGAGCAGCGACGTCGCGTCGGCCTGGTGCCCGACGAAATGAATGCGTCGGCTGCGCGCCGGGTCGCGGGCCATCCGATCGAGGGCGGGGTCGCTGATCTCCCCGATGAACAGAAGGTGGACCTCCGGCTCCGCCGGAAGCCGCTCGAAAGCCTCGACGAGCGTCGGCCCCATCTTCCAGTCGCGCCAGCGGGCCGCCGTTCCGACGAGCCGCGCGCCGGGCGGCAGGCCGAGGGCCGCGAGGCGGTCCGGCGTCGCGGCGCGGTACCACGCGGGGTCGTGGCCCTTGTAGATCGTCGCAAGCTTCGGGGCCGGCCAGCCCTGCCGCTCGATCTCGGCGCGCACGGTGGAGCTCAGGCATGCGATGCGCGTGACGCCGCAGCGGCGGTAGAGCCGGCGCGAGCGCCACGAGACGAAGGGGGCGCCGCGATAGATCACCCACGACCCCGGCCCGGGCGGCAGCGCCTTCCATGTCTCGTACAGCGCGGTGTTGTCGAACGCGTGGACGATGTCCGGCCGCAGGTCCCGCACCAGCGCGCGCAGCGCCCCGCGCCGCGGCGACCAGAAGGCGCGCGACCACTTCCACGTGTGAACGGGGATGCCCTGCGCCTCGACGATCGATGCGTGCCGGCGCGTCGGGCCGACGATCGTCACGGCGTCGATGCCGCCCCGGGCCAGGCCCGCGATCATGTGGGCCTCGGGAAGGTCCAGCTGGGTCGCCACAAAGAGTACGCGCATGAGACTCCGTCCGCCCGCGCGCCGGCCGGCCCGCGGACAGCCGCGCGATCCTACACGAAGTCGCGGAACGCGGCGAGGGTGCCGCCTTGACCTCCGCGATTCGTTTCCCCACTATGCGGCCCCGAACGGCCGCCCGGCGGCCGGCACGCATGCGACTGATTCCGAAACCAACGCGAAAGCGGATCGAGGTGTGGCTCGCCCGGGCGGGGCTGGTCGCGATCCCGAGCCTTCCCCGGCGGGTCGTCGTCGGGCTGGCCCGGACGCTCGGCGCGCTCGGCAGCCTCGTGCCCAGCCGCGCCCGCGCGGTCGGGCTGGCCAACCTCGACGTCGCCTACGGCGCCTCGATCGACGCCCGGCGCAAGCGCGAAATCCTGCGCCAGTCGTTCCAGACCTTCACCCTGCTCCTGATCGACACCTTCTGGTTCACCCGGGATTCGGAGAAGCGGATCGCCCGCTGGGTCGTCTTCGCGCCCGACGCGGAGCGCGTCTTCGTGCCGCGCCGCCAGGTCTGCGTGACCGGGCACTTCGGCAACTGGGAGATCATCGGGCAGGCCGTCGCCCTGCGCGGCCATCCGCTGATGAGCGTCGCGACCCCGCTGGCGAACCCGGCGGTCGACGAGCTGTTCAACCGCATGCGCCGGACCACCGGGCAGATCGTCGTGCCGAAACGGGGCGCGATCCGCCGCCTCCTCGGCTTCCTCAAGGACGGCGGCAAGGTGGCGCTGCTGCTCGACCAGAACACGAAGCAGGCCGACGGCGGCGTCTTCATGGACTTCTTCGGCCTCCCCGCGCTCGTCTCCCCCGCCGGCGCCTCGCTCGCGCGCCGCGCGCGCGCGGAGATCCTGCTCGGCTTCTGCCTGCCGCGGCCCGACGGAACCTACCTCGCCGAGTTCCCCGCCACGATCGACTCCGCCGCGCGCCCGGGCGAGGACATGAAGGCCGCCGTCGACCGCCTCAACCGCGAGATCCTCGCCGCGATCGAGGAGCGCATCCGCCTCCATCCCGGGATGTGGCTGTGGATGTACAAGCGCTGGAAGCACCGCAAGCCGGGCACGCCGCGCGACCGCTACCCCGACTACACCGGCGAACTCCCCGAGACGCCGCCCGCGCCGGACGCGCCCGCCGGCGAGGAGTGACATGATCAGCATCATCACCAGCGTCCACAACCAGCTCGGCATGAACCGGCTCTTCGTCGAGGCGCTGAAGGCGAGGACGCACCACCCGTTCCAGCTGATCGTCGTGGACAACGCCTCGACCGACGGCTCCGCCGACTACTTCGAGTCCGAGGGCGCCGAGGTCATCCGCAACCCCGGCAACTACAGCTACCCCTACTGCCAGAACCAGGGCATCGCCCTCGCGAAGCACGACCCCCTGATGTTCCTGAACAACGACGTGATCGTGTCGCAGGACTGGGACCGCATCTCCCTCGAGCTGATGGCGGCCCACGGCCTCGACTTCGCCTCGTGCGCCGGCACCAACCGCCTGCACCGCAAGACCACGACCCGCGTTCACATGAAGCGCTGGTTCGCGATCAAGTACCCGCTCCTGCACCTCGGCCACGGCCGCGGCATGCTCAGGTTCATGCACGACCTCTTCTTCCTGGGGAACTTCGACGGCTTCTGCCGCCGCCACCGCCGCCACAACGCCGGCCTCGTCGTCGAGGGCATCGCCGGCTTCAACGTCTGGATGACCCGCCGCGGGCTCGAGGCCATCGGCCCGTGGGACGAACGCCTCATGGCCGCCGACTTCGACGTCTTCCTCCGTGCCAAGACCCGCGCCCTCGAGGTCGGCGACATCAAGCCCGTCCACCTCCTCTGCGAGGTCTACATGCACCACTTCATGCGCCTGACGCTGAAGGGGGACCACCCGCCGTTCGCCGACGCGGACCGCCTCATCGAACTCGCCGACAAGTGGGACCGCCCGACGATCCGCCGCCTGATGGCCGACTGCGACCGCATCTACTTCCAGAGCGACCGCAGCAGCGCGGATTTCTGAGGCAAGAACCGCGTCGGGGTGGCCATGGTCGGGCTCCCGGCGGACCGGCTTCCGTGCATGGCGCACGCGACGCCCGCGGTCTACGCGACCATCGTATTCCTGTGGGTCATGGGGCCGCTCCGGCCGGAGGAGAACGGCCGGACCGGGGCGGGCGGACCACCCCGCGCGTGTCCGTGATCGGCCCGGGTCCGGTCAGCAGTTCCCAGAACTGCCGGGGAGAGAGGATGCGGATGCCACGGTAGGCTCCAAGGGCAAGGAGGTCGTCATCTCCAGTCACGACACAATCGGCCTCGCCCGCAACTGCCGTGGCAAGCACCAGATCATCGTCGGGATCCCGGCAGACGCCCCGCACGTCACGGTCGGGTTCCACGAAGTGGCACAACTCCGCCCACGCTGCGGTGGCCGTCCGGGTGCCAGGGCCGGACGGATGCTTCCGGTGCAGCAGGTCGGCAAGCTCATGCTGAATCGGACGGGACCAGATGATCTCGCACTGTCCGACGGCCTCGTCGACGACGTCTTCGCAGAACCCCTTGGCCACAAGAGCCGCGTAGAGCACGTTGGTGTCGACGACGATTCTCACGAGACGATCTTGAAGACGTCCTCGTCCGTATAGATCCCGCGAGCCCGCGCCTGGGGCACGAGTTCACGGCGCGCCGCGCGCAGGGCACGGCGGAAGATGTCCGCCTTGAGGGCCCGGCGGACATACTCGCTGCTGGTGACGCCCTCCGCCCGCGCCATCCGGTCCAGATTCTGGCGCAGCGGCCCGGGCAGGCTGACCGTGAGGGTCTCTCTCATGGTGTAAGACACTATCACACACGAGGGCCGACGGCAATCGGCGCGACCGCTGGACAGTCCGCACCGCCCGCGGGATCATGGGGGCATGGGCGGACACGGACACGCGCGCCGGACGGACCTCGGTTTCCCCTGGCCGGACCCGCCGCTCCGCGTCGTGCTCGTGCAGCCCGAGATCGCCCCGAACACCGGCGCCATCGCGCGGCTTTGCGCGGCGACCGGGACGCCGCTTCACCTCGTCGAGCCGCTCGGCTTCCGCCTCACCGACCGTGCGCTGAAGCGGGCGGGGCTCGACTACTGGGACGCGGTCGACCTGCACCGGCATCCCTCGTGGGACGCCTGGCTGGCGGAAGCCCCTTCGCGGTTCCACCTGCTCAGCACCGCCGGGCCGCGGGCGCACTTCGAGGCGCAGTACCGGCCGGGCGACGCGCTGGTCTTCGGGTGCGAAACGTCCGGCCTGCCCGACGCGATCCTCGCGCGATGGCCGGACCGCGTCCTCCAGATCCCGATGCGCACCGACCGCGTGCGGTCGCTCAACCTCGCGACGGCGGCGGGCATCGTGATGTACGAGGCGCTGCGGCAGTGCGCGCGGTAGGGCGGGAGGTTCCAGGTGCCAGGTGTCATGACGGAGAATCCCGGCCCGCGGGCGGTCGGCCCTGTGCCTGCGGCGCGATGGGTCGAGTTCCTCGCGCTGTTCGCCGGGCTTCCGCTCGCGCTGGTGGCGCTGGCGCCGGGCCGGCCCGTGCTGCCGGCGCTGTGGATCGCGACGGGGGTCATCGGCGCGGCGCTCGCGCTCGACCGGACCTTCGATCGCGGCGTGTTCGCGGCCTCCCGGCTGCGCGCGGCCGGCTGGCGCCGCATTCTCGTCCGGTGGGCCGTCGCGGCGGCGGCGCTGACGGGCATCCTGGTGCTCGCGAAGCCGGAGTACCTGCTCCAGCTCCCGCGCGAGCGGCCGCGGATCTGGGCGCTCGTGATGGTCCTCTACCCGCTGCTCTCCGTCGTTCCGCAGGCGGTCGTCTACCGCGCCTTCCTCTTCCACCGCCACGGCGGCCTCTTCCCGTCGCCCCGCGCCCGGCTCGCCGCCGCGGCCGTGGCGTTCGCCCTCGCGCATGTCGTCTTCCTCAATCCGTGGGCGCTGGCGTTCACGCTCGTCGGGGGCTGGCTCTTCGCCGGCACCTACGTGCGGACCGGCTCGCTCTGGGCCTCCGCGATCGAGCACGCGCTGTACGGCTGCTTCCTCATGACGATCGGCTGGGGGCGCTTCTTCTACCACGGCAGCATCGCCACCGCCGAGGCGTGGGCGGGACGATAGGGTTCAGGTTTCAAGTCCGGCCACTTCGGCTCCCGCACGGTGCCGGGGGGTCGCCTCACAACGAGGTCTGGAGGGCCGCGCTCCGTCGCGGCCGGCTTGATGCGTACATCGTGGAGTCGCCCTTCCGGTTCCTCCTCCAGAGCTTCCAGGGAACGAGATCTGGAGGGCCGCGCTCCGTCGCGGCCGGTTCGATGCGTACATCGAGGAGGCGCCCTCCCGGGCCATCCTCCAGCGGTTCCAGAGAACGAGATCTGGAGGGCCGCGCTCCGTCGCGGCCGAGGTCAGGGGCGCAGGACCGCGTTGTCGATGAGGCGCGTGCGGCCGACGAAGACCGCCATCGCCGCGAGGGCGGGGCGCCCGATCAAGGTCACCGGCTCCAGCGTCTCGTCGTCGACGATCTCGATGTAATCCGCGCGCGCCAGCGGCGCCCCGGCGATGACCTCCGCCATCGCCGCGCGGAGCGCCGCGGCGCTGCGTTCGCCCGCCGCGAGCCGGGACGCAGCCGCGTCGAGCGCGCGGCGGAGGCAGGTCGCCTGGAGGCGCTCCTCCGGCGAGAGGTAGGCGTTGCGCGAGCTCATCGCGAGGCCGTCGGTTTCGCGCACGGTCGGCCCCGCGACGACCTCCACGGGGATGTCGAGATCGCGGACCATCCGGCGGAGGATGCGGAGCTGCTGGGCGTCCTTCTCGCCGAAGACCGCGACGTGCGGCTGGGTCAGGTTGAAGAGCTTGGCGACGACCGTGCACACGCCGCGGAAGTGCCCCGGGCGCGAGGCGCCGCAGAGGCCGCGGGAGAGGCGGTCCTCGTCGATCCAGACGCTGGCATCCGCCGCGTAGACGGAGTCCGCCCCGGGAGCGAAGAGGATGTCCGCCCCCTCGGCCTCGCAGAGCGCGCGGTCGCGCTCGAAGTCGCGCGGGTAGCGCGACAGGTCCTCGTTCGGCCCGAACTGGGCCGGGTTGACGAAGAGGGTGACGATCACGACATCCGCCCGCGCGCGCGCGAGGCGGATCAGCGAGGCGTGGCCCTCATGCAGGAAGCCCATCGTCGGCACGACGCCGATGCGCCGCCCCGCCGCGCGCAGCGTCAGCGCGGCGTCCTGCATGGCCCGTGGAGTGGTGAGGATCTGCATGGGCTGCGATCGCGTCAGACGCCCGCCATGACGGCCCGGAGGAACTCCTCGAAGTCGCCCAGCCGGTGGCGCAGGATTCCGGCCAGGACCGGCATTTCGATGGCGCGGTAGTCGTGGACGGCGATATTGCGGAAGCCGACCATCCGTTTCATCCGGGTCTCGGTCTCTGCGGACAGGACGCCGGCGGCGGCCAGCAGCGCGAAGGCGCTCCGGGCGTCCTGGGGCACGCCGAGACGCCGCGCGGCGACCACGTGCATGGCGAGGTCGATGGCCGCCTCGCAGGCGCGCTGGAGGTTCAGCACGATCGAATCCTGAATGGTGAAGTCCTTCAGGCGGGCGGGGTCGCCCCGGTACTCCTCGGTCACCCGCCGCAGGCAGCGCCGGATGCTGTCGGCCTTGTTGACCGTGACATCATCGGGCATGGAAGGACTCCTCAAACACGCGGAGCGGTTCCCGACGTTCCTCGTTGGCCCGCGCGTAGTCGCTCAGGGCGTACATCTCGAACGTGGCGGTCGCGCCGGGATCTCCTCCCGCCAGCCGGCGCCCGGTGCCGATGATCTGGGCCTTCAGGACGGCGGATGCGCGGTGGAGGTCGACGAGGTCGACCTCCCGTCCGAGATCCGCGGCGATCTCCTGCGCCACGTCGAACACGCGAACCGGGTCCGGCGGCGACGCGGCAAGAAAGGCGACATCGATGTCGGAGTCCGGCCGCGAACAGCCCTTCGCCGCCGATCCAAACAGGTAGACGACAGCCGGCCGGAACGGGGCGAGCCGGCGGGACAGGACGCCGTCGATGTCGAGGGTTGCCTTCATGCCACCGCCCCAATCATACACAGGAATGACGGGCCTGCACACCCCCGGGGGCGGGGCGGGCGCATGGCAACTCCGCGGGGCTTCTGTCGGCGCGACCGCACCGTCGCGGTTGCAGAAGGCCGGCTCCGGCGCGCCCCGCCGAGCCGCCTCCCGCCCGGTCGGGGCTCAGTAGCCGTGCTCCGCGCCCGGGAAGCGGCCGGCGGCGACATCGCGGCGGTAGGCCGAGAGCGCGCGGGTTGCGGTGGCGCCGAGGGAGGCAAAGCGCTTCACGAAGCGGGGCGCCGGGCCTGACACGAGGCCGAGGAGGTCGTGGATCACGAGGATCTGCGCGTCGCACGCCGGACCGGCGCCTATGCCGATCGTCGGCACGCGCACCGCTCGCGTGATGCGGCGCGCGACCGCCGGCGGCATGCCCTCGAGGACGATCGCGAAGACGCCGGCCTTTTCCAGGGCGCGGGCGTCCGCCACCAGCGCGGCGGCCTCGGCCGGCTTCCGGCCCTGCACCTTGTAGCCGCCCATCGCGCGCACGTTCTGGGGCAGCAGGCCGATGTGGCCCATCACCGGGATGCCGTTGCGGACGAGCGCGCGGACCGTCGCGGCCCGGAACGCGCCGCCCTCGATCTTGACCGCGTCGGCGCCGGCCTCCTTGAGGAAGCGCCCGGCGTTCCCGACCGCACGCGCCGCGGTGGCCTGGTAGGAGAGGAAGGGCATGTCGGCGACGACCAGCGCCCGGCGCGTGCCGCGGGCGACCGCCGCGGTGTGGTGAAGCATCTGCTCCACCGTGACCGGCAGGGTGGTGGCGTAGCCGAGAACCGTCATCGCGAGCGAGTCGCCGGCGAGCACGACCGGGATGTCCGCGTCGTCCGCCCAGCGCGACGTGACCGCGTCCACCGCCGTGACGCACGCGAAGGGCGCGGCGCCCTTCAGCGCGCGGATGCGGTCGACGGTCCACTTGAACCCGGCCTTCTTCATGCCCGGCAGCATACCATTCCCCGGGCGGGCGGCGAAGCGGTTGAAGGCTTCGGGGGATGTGCGACGCTCGCGCGGTGAACAGGGACCGTGCAGCGGCCGGACGGATGCGGGAGGGCAGGCCCCGCGACGACTACGTCGGCGGCACGGCGGCCGACCGGCTGGCCATGGTCTGGCCGCTGACCCGCGAGGCGGCTTCGTTGAGCCCCCACCACGATGCTGAACGAAGACTACAAAGTGATGGTGCAGTGCTCGTCCGACGAGGGCGCTAGGTTCCTCCACGACCTCATCCTGAACAAGCGGGCCTCCGGCCGCACCAGGGATCTTGCCGACGCCGAGGCGTTGGAGGATCTCAGGGACGGCCCCGGACGATAGGTCGTCCCGGCTGGTTGCCGACGTTCCGCTCCGTGCCGCCGCAGATCCTTCCAACGATTGGACGTTGAACGCGGTTTGCCTTCCAACCCTTGGAAGAGCCTCATCCGCTCCTTGCGCCTTCGTGCGGTCTTCGTCCGCCGGCTGTCACCATTCGGCGGCGAAGAGGCGCAGGTCGGAGGCGGGGTCCTCGAGGGTCGCGAGGATCGCGGCGACGGTGCCCGGGGCCCCCGGCAGGCGGAGGGCGGGACGGACGTCGGCGAGGGGTTGGACGACGAAGCGCCGCTGCGCCCAGCGGGGGTGGGGGACGGAGAGCCCGCCGCGGTCGATCCATTCGTCGCCGCAGTAGAGCAGGTCGACGTCGATCGTGCGCGGGGCGTAGCGGTCGGGTCCGCGGACGCGGCCGAGCGCCGTCTCGATCCGCGAGAGCGCGGCCAGCCACGCGCGCGCGTCGAGCGGGGCCGCGACGACGACCACCGCGTTGAGGTACTTGAGGGCCCGGTGTTCGTCCTTCACGCCGACGGGTTCGGTTTCGTAGACGGGCGACTGCGCCGCCAACCGGGCGCCGGGGACGGCGGCGAGGGCGTCGCGCGCTCCGCTCAGGAACGCGAGGCGGTCGCCGAGGTTGGACCCGAGGCTGAACCCGGCTTCCGCATGGCTTCCGTCCGTTGGCTGTTGGCTGTTGGCTGTTGGCTGTTGGATGTTGAGCCTCACGTCTTCAGGCAGGCGTCCACGGCCCGGGCCATGCCGTCGATGAACGGCTGTTCGCCGAAGCGTTCGGCGTTGGCGCGGATGCGGGCGGGGCTCCAGGTGCGGGCGTCGCAGGTGCGCAGGGCGTCGAGCAGCGCTTCCTCGGTCTGCTCGTGGAAGAGGACGCCGGTCTCGCCGTCGACGACGGATTCGGCGACGCCGCCGCGGCCGTACGCGACGACGGGCCGGCCGCAGGCCTGGACCTCGACGGGGACGAGGCCGAAGTCCTCCTCGCCGGGGAACACGAGCAGCCGGCATCGGCGGTAGAGGTCGCGGATCTCGTCGTCCGACCGGCGGCCGAGGAACGTGACCGTCGGCCCGGCGATGCGGCGCAGGTCCGGGGCGAGGCTGCCGCTGCCGACGATCCGCAGCGCGCGGCCGGCGCGCGTGTAGGCCTTCACCGCGAGATCGATCCGCTTGTAGGGCACGAGCGCCGAGACGATCAGGTCGAAGGGCGACTCCGCGGGCGCCGCGCCGCCGTCGGGGGCCGGGGTGTAGTAGTCGAGGTTCACGGGCGGGTAGACGACGTCGGCGTCGCGCTCGTAGAACTCCCAGATCCGGTTGCGGACGTGGCGGCTGAGGGTGACGAAGCGGTCGACGCCCTCCGCGGTGCGGCGGTCCCACGCGCGCAGGCGGGCGGAGACGGGCGCGAGCAGGGCGCGCTTGAGCGGGTTGCGGCCGAAGTACTCGTCCTGGAACGACCACACGTAGCGCATCGGCGTGAAGCAGTAGCAGAGGTGCTTCATCCCGGGCGCGGGCCGGAGGGCCTTGATCGCGCAGTGGCTCGTCGTGACCAGCAGGCCCCCCGGCGGGCAGCGCAGTCGGGCGACGGCCGCCGGGAAGAGCGGGAGGAGGTAGCGGTAGTAGCGGTGAACGCCCGGCAGCCGCTGGAGGGGCGAGGCCAGGAGAGGGTGGGACCGGATGGTGTCCGAGATGCACTCCGGCCGGCCGAGCAGGGTGGCGATCGGGGCGCGCGGAAAGGCCCGGCACAGCACCTCGAGCACCCGCTCGCCGCCGCGCATGCCGGTCAGCCAGTCGTGCCCGAGCACGACGTCGAGCGCCGACCACGATTCCGGAAACCTCGTCACCCGATCCCCGTTCCTTCGGTCCGGCGGTCCGTCCGCCGATCGCGCAGATGGTATGTGCGCGGCGCGCCGGCGCAATTCTTTTCGGAGGGGGCGGGCCTTCGCCCTTTGCGTTTTCGCCGGTTTAAGGCATTATCCGGGGTGTTTGGGGCTGGAACGGAGGGTGCAACCATGTGGCATTTCGCGCGAGACGGGAAGACGGTCGGTCCGCTCGAGAAGTACGAAATGGTCGACCGGGCGGCCCGCGGGGAGTTCGGGCCGGACGACCTGGTCTGGCATCCGGACTTCGGCACCGAGTGGCGGCGTGCGCGGACGGTCGGCGGGCTCTTTCCGGCGACGGCGGCGGTGACCGTGCCCGATCTGCCCGTGGTGGGCGGAACGGGCGGGCTGACGCCGAACCGCGACATCACCCGGCGCGCCCGCGAAGTGCTGGGGGGGCGGTGGGGGCTGGCGGTCGGCTTCACGCTCCTGTTCCAAATGCTGATGGTCGCGATCGCCATGGTCGCCAGCCTGTTCAACCTCTTCCTGCCGATGTCCAGCGTCGTGGTGCAGCTGGCCGTGGCGGCGCCGCTTTCGGTGGGCGCCCTCGCTTTCTACCTGACCCTGTCCCGGGGCGGGCCGGCCTCGCTCGGGCAGATGTTCTCGGGCTTCCGTTCCTGGTGGCCGGCGGTCGGCGCGAACCTGATGATGATGGTCCTCATCATCGGGTGGATCCTCGCGGTCCTGCTGCCGTTCGGCATCGCGGCGGTGGTGCTGAAGATCACCAACAACCTGAAGCCCGACACCTGGCTGACGCTGGCCCTGATGGGTGCGGCCGGGTTCGTCTACGCGACGACCATCATCGTCCTCAGCTTCCGCTACGCCATGACCTTCTTTGCGATCGCGGACGATCCCGCCTGCGGGCCGGTCGAGGCGATCCGGCGCAGCATCCGCCTGATGCGCGGAAGCAAGTGGAAGCTCTTCCGCTTCTACTGGCGGTTCTTCGGCTGGTCGCTGCTGTGTGTGCTGACCTGCGGCATCGGCTTCCTGTGGCTGGCGCCGTACGCCGCCGTCTCGATGGCGGCGTTCTACGATGACTTGAAGCGGCCCGAGATGTAGGGCCGCGGGAGGATCGCGATGGGCGACATGGTGCCGCGGATGTCCGGGGCGTCGAGTGGCGGCGCGCCGGGGGTGGCGGCGGACGATCTTCACGCGCGGATCGAGGCCGGCAGCGCCCCGCTCGTGCTCGACGTGCGCAGCCCGGACGAGTTTGCCGCCGGCCACATCTCCGGGGCCCTCAACATCCCCCACGACACGATCGCCGCCCGCCTTGCCGACCTCGGGCCCGATCCCCGCCGCGAGATCGTCGTCTGCTGCGCCATGGGCGGCCGGGCGGCCCACGCCGCCGGGGAGCTGCGACGGGCGGGTTTCACGGACGTGAAGCTGCTCGAGGGCCACATGCGGGGGTGGTGTTCCTCCGGCAGGCGGGTCCATCGATGATGCGGCTCCGTCGCCCGCGGGCCGGCGCATGAGCGGCTTCTTCCTGTCCCGGCTCGCCGAATCCCCGTGGGACTACGTCTCGTGGGTGCTCATCATCATGTTCTCGATCTGCGTCCACGAGTACGCCCACGCCCGCATGGCGCTCCGGTGCGGCGACGACACGGCGGCGAGGGCCGGGCACCTGACCCTGAATCCCCTCGTCCAGATGGGGCCGCAGTCGATGCTCGTGCTCGCCCTCATCGGCATCGCGTGGGGCGCCGTGCCGGTCAACCCGGGCCTCCTGAGCCGGTCCGGCCGCGCCAAGGTCGCCTTCGCCGGTCCCGCATCGAACCTCGCCCTCTCGATCGTCGCCGCCGGCCTGGCCGTGGTCGTCGCGCGACTCCTCGGCGACGGCGACGGCCGCGGCGCTCCCTACCTGCTCGCCAAGGCCGCCCAGGCCAACGCGACGCTCTTCGTCCTCAACATGCTTCCGATCCCGATGTTCGACGGCTGGTCCGTTGCCGAAAGCCACATCCCCGCCATGGAGAGCTTCCGCCTCCGCGTCGGCCCGCAGCTCAACTGGATCCTCCTCCTCCTCATGTTCCTCACGCCCCTCTTCAGCTTCGTCTGGTTCGGCGGCGACCTGATCGCCGTCCACGCCCTCCGTCTCTGGGCCCTCCTCCTCGGTTTCGGCAGCTGACCTGCGCCGCCTCCGGGCAACGCGAACTCCGTCCGCGGTCGACAACATCCGTGTATCTGCAGGGGTCAGTCGATACGGAATTGTAAGCGCTCCTCCGCGCGGCTCGGTTATTGAAGTACCGGTGATCGAGATGTAACAAATTGTCGTGAAACAGATAACGGCCTGAACCTCGCGGCGACTGCGTCTTCGTGGCACGTGCCATGCTTCGGCCTCCGGCGTCGGCTTGGGTGCGGTTGAAGCGGGTGTTGGCAGTCGCGAAGCGGCGGCTGCGGGCCGACGGGGGAACTACCGATGACGATCAACGGGCGGCGGATGGTGACCGTGCTGGGCGCGGTCATGCTGGTTCTGGGGCTTTGGGGCTCGGTCACTTCCTGGGCGCAGGAGGCGGCGCCGGCGGCGCCGGCCGCCCCGGCCGTGGCGGCTGCGGCATCGACGCCGGCCGCGCCGGCACCTGCGGCGCCGGAACCGACGGTGGACAGCGGCGACACGGCGTGGCTGCTGGCCAGCGCCGGGCTGGTGCTGCTGATGACGCCGGGTCTTGCGTTCTTCTACGGCGGTCTGGTGCGCAAGAAGAACGTCCTCTCGATCCTGATGCAGTGCTTCATGGCGATGTGCCTGGTCACGATCCAGTGGGTGCTCTTCGGCTACAGCCTTGCGTTCGGCCCGACGGTGAAGGGGCTGATCGGAAGCCTCGACTGGGCCCTCCTGAAGGGCGTCGGCGGAACGCCGTTCGCCGGCTACGCGGCGACGATCCCGCACTCGGTCTTCATGGCCTTCCAGCTCAAGTTCGCGATCATCACGCCGGCGCTGATCATCGGCGCGTTCGCGGAGCGGATGAAGTTCTCGACGTTCTGCGTGTTCATCCTGCTCTGGACGACGCTGGTCTACGACCCCGTCGCCCACTGGGTGTGGGGCCTCGGCGGGATGCTGGCGCGGTTCGACGCGGCCGGCAACGCGATCCCCGGCGCGCTGGACTTCGCCGGCGGCGCGGTGGTCCACATCAACGCGGGCGTCGCGGCGCTGGCCGCCGCCCTCGTGCTGGGTCGCCGCCTCGGGCCCTCGTCGCCGCCGCACAACCTGCCGCTGGCGATCCTCGGCGCCGGCATGCTGTGGTTCGGCTGGTTCGGTTTCAACGCCGGCAGCGCGCTCGGCGCGAACGCGACGGCCGCGAACGCCTTCGTGACGACCCACGTCGCGACGGCCGCCGCCGGGCTCACGTGGGCGGTCTGCGACTGGCTGCACCACAGGCGCGCGACGACGCTCGGCATGATCACCGGCGCGGTCGCGGGCCTCGTCGCGATCACCCCGGCCTGCGGCTTCGTCTCGCCGCTCAGCGCGATCTGGATCGGCATCGGTTCCGCGGTCTTCGGCTTCCTGGCGGTGACTTTCCTGAAGGCGAAGCTCGGCTACGACGACGCGCTCGACGCGTTCGGCGTGCACGGCGTGGGCGGGTTCTGGGGCGCGCTGGCGACCGGCCTCTTCGCCCAGGAGTCCTACGGCGGCTTCAACGGGCTCTTCTACGGCAACGCGGCGCAGTTCATGATCCAGCTCAAGGCCTCGGCGATCACGGCCGTCTACTCCTTCGTCGTCTCGCTGGTTCTGTTCAAGGTGCTGGACCTCGTGATGGGGCTCCGCGTCAACGACCTCGAGGAGCGCGTGGGCCTCGACCTCACGCAGCACAAGGAAACGGCCTACACGGTGCTCGACTGAGCCGCGGAGATCCACCATGAAGTACATCGTTGCCATCATCCAGCCCGACCGGCTCGACGCGGTGCTCGACCTGCTCGAGAAGAAGGAGATCCACCTCGTCACCGTCTCGACCGTCATGGGTCGCGGCCGGCAGAAGGGGATCTCCGCCGTCTACCGCAGCGTCAAGGAGGCGGGCAGCCTGCTCAAGAAGGTGAAGCTGGAAATCGCCGTGAACGACGAGTTCGTGCGGCCGACGCTCGACGCCATCCAGGAGGGCGCCCGCACCGGCCAGGTCGGCGACGGGAAGGTGTTCATCCTCGACCTCGACCAGTGCCTCCGCATCCGCACGGGCGAGACGGGTGGGGCCGCCATCGGCTGAGCCGGCGGCTCACGCGGCGGGCGTGCCGGTCCGGGCGAGGACGTCCTCGTAGACGTCGCGGAGCGTCCGCTCGATCGGGATCTCCGGCGTCCAGCCCGTGTCGCGCAGGATGCGCGAGCAATCGAGGCGCGGCGACGTGTCGGCCGGCCGCCAGCGCGCGGGATCGACGATCCGCTCCGGCGAAACCCCCGCGATCGCGCAGAGCCGGTCGAGCAGTTCCGAGATCCGGTCCAGCCGCCCGCCCGCCAGGTGGTAGGCCAGCCCCGGGCGCCCGCCCTCGATCAGCAGCCGGTAGGCCCGCACCGCGTCGCGCACGTCCATGAAGTCGCGCCGGCTGTCGAGGTTCCCGCTGCGCAGCGGCCCCGCCTCGCGTCCCGCCGCGATCGCCGCGAGCTGGGCGGCCAGCGACGGGATCACGAAGTCCAGCGACTGCCCCGGACCGATGTGGTTCGCCGGCCGCGCCGTCATCACCGCCATGCCGAAGCGAACCGCGTAGGCGAGGGCGATCTGGTCGGCCGCCGCCTTGGAGATCGCGTAGGGCGATTCCGGGCGCGCGGGGGTCGCCTCGTCGATCGCCGCGTCGCCGGCGTGGTCGCCGTAGATGTGGGCCGAGGACACCGCGAGGATCCGCATCTCCGGCCGCAGCGCGCGCGCCGCGTCGAGCAGTCGGATCGTGCCGGACAGGTTGACCTCGAACGCCCGCGCGGGGTCGGCCCACGAGCGAGGGACGGACGAGACGCCGGCCAGGTGGATGCACGCGTCCGGGGCGAACGTGCCGAGGGCCTCGCGGAGGTCGCGCTCGCGGACGACGTCGCCCGCGACCGACGCGACGCCGGCCGGCGGCGTCTCGCCCGGCAGGCACAGCGCGACGGGCTCGTGGCCGTGCGCCGCGAGGTCGGCGGCCAGGTGCCGTCCGACGAACCCCGCCGCTCCCGTGATCAGCACGCGCATGTCAGGCCCCCGGCGCCCCCGAGAGGCGCGCGATGTCCGCATCGACCATCATCCCGACCAGCCCGCGGAAGTCGACCTCCGGCGTCCACCCGAGGGCGGCGCGCGCCTTCGCCGGGTTGCCGATCAGGTGGTCGACCTCCGCCGGCCGCATGTAGCGCGGGTCGGTGGCGACGTGCGCCGCCCAGTCGAGGCCCGCGCGCGCGAAGGCGATCTCGCAGAACTCGCGGACGGAGTGGCTCTCGCCGGTGGCGATGACGTAGTCGTCGGCCCGCGGTTGCTGCAGCATCAGCCACATCGCGCGGACGTAGTCGCCGGCGAAACCCCAGTCGCGGCACGAGTCGAGGTTGCCCAGCTTCAGGTCCTTCGCCAGCCCCCGCTTGATGCGCGCGACGCCGTCGGTGATCTTGCGCGTGACGAACTCGAGGCCGCGCCGCGGGCTCTCGTGGTTGAAGAGGATGCCCGACACCGCGAAGAGGCCGTAGCTCTCGCGGTAGTTGACCGTGATGTAGTGCCCGTAGACCTTCGCCACCGCGTAGGGGCTGCGCGGGTAGAACGGCGTCAGTTCCGTCTGCGGCACCTCGCGGACCTTGCCGTACTGCTCGCTGCTCGAGGCCTGGTAGAAGCGCGACTTCGGGCACACGAGCCGGACGGCGTCGAGCAGCCGCGTGACGCCCAGCGCGGTGAACTCGCCCGTCAGCGTCGGCTGGCTCCACGAGGTCGGCACGAAGGACATCGCCGCCAGGTTGTAGATCTCGTCCGGCCGGGTCTGCTCCAGCACCCGGATCAGCGAGAACGGGTCGAGCAGGTCGCCCTGCAGCAGCGTGAGGCGGTCGCGCAGGTGCTCGATCCGCTCGAAGTTCTCCGTGCTGGCGCGGCGGACCATCCCCGCCACCTCGTAGCCCTTCGACAGGAGGAGTTCCGCCAGGTAGGAGCCGTCCTGGCCCGTGACGCCCGTGATCAGTGCGCGTTTCGACATCGAGGTCTCCCTTGCATTCAGGTCCCGCCGCTCATCCCGCTCATTCCCCGGCCCTCTTCCCTCATCCGTAGAACCCCTTCGCCGGCGCCGGGTCCCGCGCCGGCCGCGGCGCGGGCCCTTCCCACGCCTTCTGCAGGTGGCGGACGGCCTCCTGCAGGACTTCGACCGGCACGTCGCGCTCGGGCTCGATGACGCGCGGGACGTCGAGGCGCGCGAACTCGCGGAACGCGGCGAAGTCGATCATCCCGTGGGGCGGCAGGATGTGATCCGTCGCCGGCGGCTTCACGTCGTGCACGTGGAACCCGCCGATGTGCTCGCGCATCCGCTCGAGCAGGCGGAGATGGTTGATGAAGCCGAGGTTCTCGCGGATCTGTCCGTGGCCGAAGTCGTGCCAGTAGCGGATCCGGTCCGAGCCCAGCCCGGACAGCATCGCGGCGAGCTCCGTTTCCGCCGGTACCGCCTCCCACGAGGGGAGGTTCTCGATGCCGAGGCGCACCCCGCATTCGCGCAGGACCGGGTCGAGCAGGGCGAGGCCCTCGCGCAGCCACTCGAGGGGACGCGCCGCCTTGCGTTCGCGGACGCGCTGCGCGGCGTTCCACGTCCAGTTCCACCACCACGAGCCCTCGCGCCCGCGCTCCGCCAGGTCGATGAGCGTCCGCGTGCGGTTTCGCATGCGGACGTAGCCGGCGTGCATCACGACGGCCTTCGCGCCGACCGACGCGGCGAACCGGATCGTCTTCGTGGTCTCCTCGACCGCCTTCCGGCGGACCGCCGGATCGGGCGACGCCAGCACCCACAGTTCCGGGTGCCCGCGCGGCACGCCCATCGGCACGGGGCAGTAGTTGTGGACGCTGACGACCTCGACCGCGCGCTCCGCGACGCGCTGCTCGATGCCCGGCGCCAGGTCGCGGCGCAGGTCGTAGCCGAGTTCGACGGCGCGGAAGCCCGCCGCGAGGATCTCGTCGATCATCGCCCCGCCGTCCCGGTGACGGCGCGAGTTCCATCTCGTGGATAACGCCAGGTTCATAAACGGGAAAACTCCCGGACCCGGGAGTTTTTCACCGATCCCCCGACCGGGGGCTCGCTTACGCCGAGCGGCTTCGCGCCCGCGCGGCCTTCCGCCGCTTCTGCTCCGAAGGCTTCTCGTAATGACGCCGCGCGCGAACCTCGCGCATGACGCCCTCGCGATCCAGCTTCTTCTTCAGGCGCCGCAGCGCCTTCTCGATCGTCTCGCCCTTCCGCACCTTCACTTCGGTCGACACGTGATACTCACCCCGCTTTCGCACCCGCTCCGCCGCCTGCCGGGCGGCTGAAACGAGCGGAAAGAGTAGCCCGCCCGGCGGCTCGCGTCAACGCTTCCCGCCCGCCGGGTGAGGGCGGGGGGGACGCATGACGCGGCGGGCGGGCGGATCGGATATGCAAACAGCTGGGCTTCCAATGGTTGGAAGAGAACGGTCCGGAGGGTTCCAAGGGTCGGAAGCGGGATCGCGGGGCTACCGGATGCCCGGGGTGTCCGTGACCTCGCGGCTGAGGGACTGCGGGTGGAAGCGCTGCATGATGACGCGGCCCTCGGGATCGAGGAGGCTGACGGTGAGCCCGTGGAACTCGTCGCCCGAGTAGCTCCGGATGCTGCCGCGCGTCGAGGTCGAGACGGATTCGGAACGGTACAGCGAGATCCCCTTGAACTCCGCCGTGTAGGATTCGCCGCGGCCGATGCCGGGCAGCACGGACTGCTCGGAGCTGTGGTACTTCTTGCTGTTGTCGGTCAGCGAACGGCTGAAGTACTCGACCACCAGCCGGCTCCCCGGCGGCACCTCGCTGTTCCGGCCGCCGATGTTGATCCGGACCTGGTAGCCCACGGCGCCGTCCTGGCTCTTGGCAGAGGTCTTGGCGCCCTCGGACAGGCGCTCGCGGACGCGGGAGGTGTCCTCCGTGAGCCCGACGCTGATCGTGTAGCCCATCACCACCGCCACGTCCTCGTTGCCCGGGCCGTACATGCGCAGGATCCGGTCGCTCACCTCGACCCCGCTGCCCGTGTCCACGGCGACCGCGGCCTGGTTCGTCAGCGATCCGGGTCCCGCGAGGCTGCCGGCGACGGCCTTGCGGATGCGCGTGTTGGTCAGCAGGCCGTCGCGCTCCGCGTCGAGCGCCAGCAACATGTCCGGGTCCGCGCGCTCGGCCATCGACCGGCGCAGGATCGCCAGGTTCTGGACGTAGATGGCGGCCGCGCGCGTGACGCAGACATCGTTGCTGTACTGGGCCGCGCGCAGCGAGCGGAGGTGCTCCTCGGCGAGCAGCTTCAATTCCGCCGGCTCCGTGGCGGCCGTCGGGGCGGGGGGCGCGTGCCTGGCCTGGAACCTCCGGGCCTCGTCGTACACCGCCATCAGCTCGCGCAGCCGGCCGGCGTACTGCAGAAGGTACTGGAGCTGGCGGAGCCGGTCGGCGTAGGTCAGCTCGAGGCCCTGCATCAGCCGCTGCGTGGCGTCGTCGGAGGACTTCACCGCGGCCTCGTACTCGGCGCGGTAGACCTCGGCTTCCCGGGGGAGGTCCGGCCCGCGCTTGGTCGCGCCCAGCGCCGCGGCGGCCAGGCAGGCCGCCGCGAGCCATTGGATGGGCCGACGCGCGATCATGATCGCCCAGCATGCGAAACGGCGCGGACCTTGTCCACCCGTTTCGCCGCCTATTTCGCCTCCCCGTGATCCCGGACCCACGCATCGAGCAGCGAGCCCTCGCGCTTCGAGCGCTCCTCCATCGCCGTGAGAACCTCCGCCTGCGCCCGCGCCAGCTTGCGCTTCTGCGCCGGGGTGAGGATCGACCGCAGCGCCTCCGTCATCCGCGCGCGCTGCACCGCCAGCTCCTCCTCGGCCGCCGCGCTCGCCCGCGACGCCTCGCGGATCGCCGCCTCGTCGGGCGGCTCCGCGTAGGCCCGGCGGAAGACCTCGCGCTTCGCGGCCGACGCCGCCCTCAACGCCGCCGTCAGCGCCGGCTGGCGCTCGCCCAGGATCGCCGCGGACTTCTGCTTCTGCTCCGCCGTGAGCCCCAGATCGTCGGCCGGCGTCGCGGACTCCGCCGCGGGCGCGGCGGCGACGGCGCCCGCCAGGAACAGGCCTGCCAGGAACAGACGTGGACGGTGCTCGGTGTTCATTTCGCCGCCACCTTGCCCCCGTCGGAAGTCCGTGGCAAGCCTGCCCGTCCGCGATTTCCTTGCGGCGGTCCGCGCCCGCTTGTGCTATCACGCCCCGCATTCGATGAGCACCGTTCCGACCAGGGCCCTCGTTCTCGCCGCGGGACTGGGCACGCGCATGCGCCCGCTCAGCCTCGACCTGCCCAAGCCGCTCATGCCGTTCTGGGGCGCGCCGCCGCTCGGGCGCACGCTCCGGATGCTCCGCGCATGGGGCGTCACGGAGGCGGTCGTCAACGTCCACGCCGGCGCCGGCGAGATGCTCCGCTGGATCCTCGCGAATCCGGTCGACGGGCTTCGCGTGGACCTTTCGTTCGAGCCGGACGCCCTCGGCACCGGCGGCGCGCTGGTCCGCGCCCGCTGGTTCGTCGGCGACCGCCCGTTCTGGATCGTCAACGCCGACATCGCCTGCGCCCTCGATCCCGCCCCGCTGCGCGCCGCCCTCGCCGCGCGCTCGACGGTCGCCGCCGTCTGGGTCGATCCCGCCCGCGGCCCGCGCACCGTCGAGACCGCCCGCGGACGCGTCCGGTGCTTCCGCAGCGCCACGCCGGGCGCACCGGGCACCGCCACCTTCTGCGGCGTCCACCTCGTGCGCCCGGAGCTGCTCCGCTTCCTGCCGCTGCGCGAGGCGTTCGGCACCATCGTCGCCGCCTACGAGGCCGCCATGAACGCCGGCCGCCGCATCGCGGCCGTCGCGATCCCCGGCGCCTTCTGGGCCGACCTCGGCACCCCGCGCCAGATGGTCGAGGCCCATCGGGCGGCATTCGACAGCCAACAGCCAATAGCCAATAGCCAATACCGAACGTCCAACATCGAACATCGAACATCGAACATCGAACAGCCAACAGCCAACAGCCAACAGCCAACAACCAACATCCAACATCCAACGTCGAACATCGAACACCGAACATCCAACATCGAACATCGAACATCGAACATCGAACAGCCAACATCCAGCAGCCGGCAGCCAACAGCCGACAGCCAACGAGGAAAGGGAAGGGCCCGCCCCGGGGGCCGGCCGGATGCCGGATGCCCTCCGGTGGATGTTGGCCGTTGGATGGTGGACGTCGGATGCTGCTCCTCCCGTCGCCCCGCGTCGCTCGTCCGTCCGCCGTTCGCCGTCCGCGGTTTCGCCTCCATCGCGCCGGATGCCGTCCTCGGCCGCGGCGCCGTGATCGAGGACTCCATCGTGTGGCCCGGCGCACGCGTCGAACCCGGCGCGCGGCTGTGCGGCGCCATCGTCGGCCGCGGCGCCGTCGCGCGCGGCGTCGTCCGCGGACCGCTCGTCCGCGCGGACCTCGTCCTCGCCCCCGCCGAACGCGCGGCGGTCGGCCGGCGCCTCGGCGGGGACGTCTCCGCCGAGGCCTTCGAGCCCCGCGGATCGGACCGCACCTTCCTCCGCCTCCGCGGCTCCCGTCGCGGCGCGATGCTGATCCGCCACGGCCGCGAACGCCCCGAGAACGACCGCTACGCCGGCCACGCCCGCTTCCTCGCCGCCCTCGGCGTTCGCGTGCCCGCGCTGCTGGCCGATCGTCCCGCCGCGCGGTTCGTGCTGATGGAGGACCTCGGCGACCGGACCCTCGCGGATGTCATCGCCGGCGCGCCGGAGCCCCGCGTTGCCGCGGCCTACGTCCGGGTCGTCCTCGCGATGGCCCACTGGCACGTCGCCGGCCTCGCCGCCGCGCGCCGCTCGGGGCTCGGCCTCGAGGAGCCCTTCGGCCCCGCCCTCTACGAGCGCGAGCACCGCCTGTTCCTCGACCAGTACCTGGCGGGCCGCCTGCACGCCCCCGCGGCTCTCGTCGCCGCCGCGGCGCGGGACCTGGGGCGGGTGTCGTCGTGGCTCGCCGATGCCCCGCCCGTGCTGCTCCACCGCGACCTGCAGTCGAGCAACGTCCTCTGGACGCGCGGACGCCCCGCCTTCATCGACTTCCAGGGGATGCGGTCCGGTCCGGCGATGTACGACCTCGCCTCGCTGCTGTTCGATCCCTACGTCCGGGTGCCCGCCGCCGTGCGGACGCGCGCGCTCGACGCCTATGTCGCGGAGGTCGGAACGCGCCGGGCCCGGCCGGACGTCTTCCTGCCGGCCGCCGTGCAGCGCCTGACGCAGGCTCTCGGCGCCTACGCGCGCCTCGGCGCCATCCGCGGCGCGGAGCGCTTCCTGCGCCACATCCCGCCCGCGCTCGGCCTGCTCGAGGAGGCCCTCCGCGGCTGCCCCGCCGGACTCCCGGCCCTGGAGGCGATCGCCAGGTCGCGATCCTGAGGCGATGGAGGGCGCCGCTCCGTCGGCGCCGGTCCGCACCCGGGGCGCGCGCGTGACGCGGGGGGCGTCTCCCCGCTTCAGTTCCTGCGTGCCCGCACGCGGAAGTACGCGGCCGCCCCTCCAACGCTTCCCGTGTACGCATTCGCGGGCGGCTCGGTTGGGAGGTTCGACGCAATGCACGAGTACCCCGTGGTCGGGGCCGCGCTACGCTCGACGAAGTAAACGTGGTTCGAGGCCGAGGACCACCGCAGCGCCACCTGGTCGGCCGCGGCCGTGCCCGCCACCTGGATCTCGGGCATGTCGGCCGGCGCCTTCGGGTCCGCGAACTGGAAGTGGCGGATCGCCATGTCGTCGTTGTTCCCTTGGGGCACGGTGTTGTCGCCGTCGACCACCGCGCGCCCGATGGGCTCGTCCGACACAACCCCCAGGAAGGCGTAGCCGCCGGAAACGGCCGGCAGGGGGAACGGGCCGCCCAGGACCTGGCCGGAGGTTCCGTACACCGTCAGGCCCGGATCGTTCAATCCGGGCTCGTTGTCGCCCAGTTCGAACGCCAGCGCGCGCAGGGGCGGGCCGCCGAGGATCACGATCTCGCAGTCGTCGTCCTCGTAGTTGTCGATGTCGCCGATCGACAACGCATTCTCGTATCCCGCCCCGGGCGGGCTGGAGGGGCCGATCTCGTTGTCGTTGAACGTGAAGGTGGCGCCCGGCTCCAGCGTGGCGACGCGGAAGGACCGGGACAGCCCCGTCGTGGCGGCCAGGAAGGTCAGGTTGCTTCCGACGTCGATGTTGTTCGCCGTCGGCGCGGGGACTTCCTCCGCCATCCCCACGCCTGCGGCCGTGGTGGCCAGTATCTGCCGCCCCGTGACCACCGCCGCCCATTCGGTCTCGTTCGTGTAGACGTAGACCGCCGCCCCGGCGCGACTGCCGCCCGCAGCCCACGCCGCAGCCGCCAGCACTTCCAGCACCCGCCGGCACGCCGCCGGCCATCCCCGCATCGTCGCCTGCATGGCGCGCCTCCCAGCCGCCCCGCGGCAGGGCAAGTGTGGCGCGACAATCGACAGGGATCAAGACTCGAATGCGACGATCAGGGCTCCCGCGAGACCCGCAGCGACCGGACATTGATCGACTTCCAGGACGCCGCGTCGCGGGCCTTGAGGTTCAGGACCAGGTCCCCGGTCTCCTTCACCTCGACGGCGCCGAATCCGACGCCCTTGAACTCCGCCCAGTCGCCGGTCTTCGCGGGCTTCGCGGACAGCGTCCTGCCGGCGAACTCGACGACGCATTCCGCGCCGTCATGGACGGTCGCGAACTGGCCGCCGATCCTGTAGACGCCGGGCCGCTCGATCCTGAGCCGCCACGAGACCCACTCCGCCGGGAGGTCCCAGAAACCGATGTTGGCGTGGACGCCTTTCATCTCGACCTTGATCTTGTCGCCGTGAAGCTCGGCGTCGTCGGCGCGGAGGTTGAACGCGCCCTTGTCGTCGGCCAGGACGACCACCGGCGGCTCGACCACCGGCACGGGCCGGAGGTCCGCGCCCTCGATGCGCAGCGAGCACGTGTACTCCGACACCTTCGCCGCGGGCACCGTGACCGCGAGCCCCTCGTCGGTCTGCTTCCACGCCACCTCGCCCGCGTGGCCCAGCACGCCGACTTTCGTCACCCGGCCCGCCGCCGTGGCGAGGGAGCGGACGAGCAGGGTGCCGTCGGCCGGCCAGCCGAGCGCCGTTGCGTAGAGCGTCGCGCCCTTGGTCGTGAAGCGGATGTCCCGCGCGGAGTAGGCGAAGTCCTCCTTGAAGTGGCCGCCGCCGGCGCGGACGGGCCCCTCGCCGTAGACGTCCCACGGGCGCGTGCCGTAGATCGCCTCGCCGTGGACCGCGGTCCACGTCGCGAGATCCGCGAGCTGCTGCTCGACCTCGGGGTCGAGGGAGCCGTCGGGACGCTGCACGATGTTGAGGAGAAGGTTGCCGTTCTTGCTGACGATGTCGACGAGCATGTGGATGGTCCAGCTCACCGGGCGGAACTTCCAGTCGCGATTGTAGTACCAGTCGCCGATCGAGGTGTCCGTCTGCCACGGGTGCGGGTTGACGCCCTTCATGACGCCGCGCTCGAGATCCTGCACCCACCGCCCCTCGGACTCCTGCTTGCAGGTATAGATGATCTCGGGCTTGCCGCCGCGGCGGGCGGCGTCGGCGTTGTAGAGATGGGCGATCATGCTCAGGCCGCACTCGTTCTCGAACGGCACGCGGCCGTCGGTGTAGACGAGGTCCGGCTGGTAGCCGTCGACCAGCTCGCGGATGCGGTCGAACCACTGGCGGTGCCAGCGCGGATCCTTGCTGTACCAGCCCTTGTCGTCCGGCGCCGCCGCCGGGTGGTAGAGGTCCTGCCACTCCGGGTTCGCGCCGTCGTAGGGCACGCCGGCCTTCGGGCCGTCCTTGTCCGCGCCGTGGCTCGTCTGGAACCAGGTGAAGCTGGCGCCGAGGTGCTCGGAGACGCCGAACTTGAGGCCGTGCTTCTTCGCGGCCTTCTGCCAGTCGCCGACCACGTCGCGCTTCGGCCCCATTTCGACCGAGTTCCACCGGTGCAGCTTCGAGGCCCAGAGGTAGTAGTTGTCGTGGTGGGAGGCCATGCTGACGAAGTACCGCGCGCCCGCCTTCCTGTAGAGGGCCATCAGGCGGTCCGGATCCCACGTCTCGGCCTTCCACAGCGGGATGATGTCCTTGTAGCCGAACTCCGACGGATGGCCGTAGGTCTTGACGTGGTGCTCGTACTGGCTGCGCCGGGCGCCGGGGACGTACATGTTCTTCGCGTACCAGTCGCCGACCATCGGCACGGCCTGCGGTCCCCAGTGCGCCCAGATGCCGAACTTGGCGTCGCGGAACCAGTCGGGGCACGCGTAGCCCTTCAGCGAGTCCATGTCGCCCTTGAACGGCCCTGCCGCGATCGACCACGCCTGCGTCTCCGCCGCCGCGGCCGCACCCGCCATCCACGCCGCCGCCAGCCCCGCCGCCCATCCGTGCATCCGGTTCATGCGCTCGCCTCCGCCGCGGGACCGTCCGCCCCGCGCCCCGCCAGTATGTCCGAACGCCCGCGCCCCGCCATGGCCCAGACTGGCCGCCGCATGCCGAAAATTGACTTCGCGGACGAGGGGCGGGGAAAGTGTCGGGTGGCCAGTGGCGAGTGTCGGGGCGGAGGAAGGCAACGGCGCGGTCGATTGATCCCCGACAGCTTCCTCCTTCTCTTTCAGGTTTCAGGTTTCCTCCCTCATCCCTTCCCCGTTGGTTGTTGTATCCGCACTTCGGTGTTCGATGTTGGATGTTCGATGTTCGGTGTTCTCCGAAAGGGTCGGGGGTCGAGGGGCGAGGGGGAAGGACGAGGGGCGAGGTTCGATGGGCGAGGGGG
>Ga0194125_10000492_pt1 | contig 65953 bp, 46 predicted proteins | sample TA2KigC250mmetaG_FD_148626 | JGI IMG/M metagenome (GOLD analysis project Ga0194125, IMG submission 148626) | Freshwater microbial communities from Lake Tanganyika, Tanzania - TA2015034 Kigoma Deep Cast 250m | ecosystem: Environmental > Aquatic > Freshwater > Lake | place: Tanzania: Lake...
TCACATGGAGCACTCCTACAGCCGATTGACTTCGTTTACGATCGTCTCCAAATCCGCCTGGCTGAGCTGGGGGTGCACCGGCAGCGAGATGACCTCTTGCGCCAACCGCTCGGCCACGGGCAAGTCCGCATCACCCAGCCCCATCTCCACCAAATGGCGCTGCCGGTTGGCAGGCACAGGATAGAAGATGCCCGCGCCGACGCCGGCCGCGTTGAGCTGCTTGACCGCGGCGTCGCGGTCGCGTCCCCCATCCATGCGCACGGTGTACTGATGCCACACGTGCCCATAACCAGGCCGCACGGCCGGCGTGACGACGCTCTCGATGCCGTGAGTGAGGTATTCGGCGTTGGCGCGGCGCGCGGCGGTGAATTCCTCCAGCCGCGCGATCTGCGCCAGGCCGATCGCCGCGTGCAGATCGGTCATGCGGAAGTTGTAGCCCAGGATGTCGTGGTAATAGCGGCGCTCCATGCCGTGGTTGCGCAACAGCCGACACTGCCGGGCGAGCGTCTCGTCATCGGTGGTGATCATGCCGCCTTCGCCGCTCATGACGTTCTTGGTGGCGTAGAGGCTGAAGCAGCCCGTACCGAACCCGCCGACGCGCTTGCCCCGGTAGTCCGCGCCGATGGCCTGGGCTGCGTCTTCGATCACCACCAAGTTGCGCCGCGCCGCGATCGCCAGGATCGCGGCCATGTCACACGGATAGCCGTACAGGTGCACCGGCATGATCGCCGCGGTGGCCGGCGTGATCGCAGCCTCGATCAGGTCCGGGTTGATGTTGAACGTCTCCGCTTCGATGTCCACAAAGACCGGCCGGGCGCCGACGTAGAGGATGGTGTTGACCGAGGCCACGAAGGTGAACGGCGTGGTGATCACCTCGGCGCCCGGGCCGATGCCGTGCGCCAGAAGCGCGATGTGCAGCGCGGTCGTGCCCGACGAGGTCGCGATCGCGAACTTCACGCCGCAGGCTGCGGCCCACTTTTCTTCCAGTTTGGCGGTGCGCGGTCCTTGCGCCAACATGCCCGATTCGAGGACTTCCAGCACCGCGGCCTTTTCAGCCTCGCCGATGAAGGGTTTGGAGATAGGGATCATGCGTTATCCTGTTCCGCTCAGCGCCTGCATGAAGCGTGCGACCGTCTCGCTGTCCACGCCAGCGATCTCGCCGAGCGCCTGTAGGGGGTGGGGTTTGGGCTGCTGCCACAACCATTCGACTCGCAGCCAGAAGCCGGGGATGACGGCCGAGTGGTAGACTCCTTCCGCGCCGGCGAAGGCCGTGCGGTAGCGACCATTCTCGTCCAGGCGATAGAACTCGGCCCAGCGCGTATCAGGGTCAATCAGCCAATACTCGGCTACGCCCCCGCGCGCGTATTCATAGAACTTCTCCCCGCGATCGCGGCCGCCGCTTTCGGGAGAGGCGATCTCGACGACCAGGTCGGCCGGCCCATCCAGGTAGGTCTCCCGCAGTCGTTCTCGATTGCTCTTCGAAACGAACAGCAAATCGGGTTCACGGCCGTGTTCCAGTTTCATCTGGAAGGGCGGCTGGACAACGGTTCCCAGATCACGAGTTGAGACATAGTCACCCAGAACCGTTGCCAGAAAGAGTGATATTTCCTGATGGCGCATTGATGCTGGACTGGTCATAACCACCTCCCCATTTACCCACTCGGCGTGTGTGTCCTCGTCGGCCCAGGCCAGGAACTGCTCATACGTCATCTTGTCAGGTTCCGCCGAACGGCGCAGCAGCTCCTCCAGCCATCGGCGCAGCTCCGCGTCCAGCAGGGGCGGCCCAGGCTGAGATCGCACGCGCATCTCTGCGCCTGATGCGGTTAGTGTCTGAACGTGGCTCATGGTTCACCTCCAACCCATCCGGCTTTCCGCTCACAACCGACCTCAGCTTAGCACAACTGGGGGCTTTCTGTCTAGTCCTTCCAACATCAGGCAGGGGGTGAATCCGCTGCCCGCGCCTCATCATACAGCGCGCGCAGTCGCGCGGCCACCATCTCGATGGCCACTTCGTTGAAGCCGCCTTCGGGAATGATCACGTCCGCGTAGCGTTTGCTCGGCTCCACGAACTCCAGGTGCATCGGCCGCACGGTGCGCAGGTATTGGTTGATCACCGACTCGGCGGACCGGCCGCGCTCGGTCATGTCGCGCTGCAACCGGCGAATGAAGCGGATGTCCGCATCGGTGTCCACGAAGATCTTCATATCCATCAGCTCGCGCAGCCGCCGATCCGCGAAGATCAGGATGCCCTCCACCAGGATGACCGGCTGCGGTTCCACGCGGCGCGTTTCAGGCAGCCGGCTGTGGGTCTTGAAGTCGTACACGGGAATCTCGACGGTCTGGCCTGTCTGCAACCGGCGCAGGTGTTCGATCAGCAGGTCATTGTCCAGCGAATCGGGGTGATCGAAGTTGAGCCGGCCGCGTTCGACGGGAGGGAGATTGCTGGCATCGCGATAGTAGGCGTCGTGGGCCACGTAGGCGATGCGGTCGAACCCCACCCGCTCCAAGATTTTCAGGGCGACCGTGGTCTTGCCGGAGCCGGTGCCGCCAGCGACGCCAATGGTGATCGGTCTCATCCGGCCCTCACGGATAACCTGTCGCCCAGCAGCGACCCCAACCCAATCAGCGTCAGCAAGCCGCCGGCGAGCAAGACCGCCAGGCCCGGCAGATGGAGGACCTCCAGGACCGCGTAGCGGTCTCGGCGGAGGGTGAAGAGATCGCCATCCACTACCATCTCGGCCTGGTCCTCGAATTGCTGACTGATGAAGGGGGTCGTCTCCTCGCCGCGATACGCCTCGGCCAGGAACAACGGCCGATTGATGCCCTGTTCGGGCAGGGCCGGATAGCTGATGACTCGGAAGGAGAGATTGCGCGACGCGGCGGCGAATGCCTGTTCGGGCTGGTTTGGTCGAAAGAGGACGTGGATCTCGGGGCCGGCCTCGCCGCCCGTCAGCAATGATTGCAGTCTGAGCGGCCGGCCCTGGCGATCTTGAGCTTTGACCTTTAGCGCGACATCGGTCGCGCGCTGGATGAGCCACAGGCTGCCGCTGCGGGCAGGTCGTCCGCTTTGCGCTTGCAGGGAGTGTGCGCTGCCGACCGATCGGCTGATGACGACGGACGATACGACCTGCGGCTCAGCGCCCGCGAGGCTTGTCAGGTGCAGGCGCAGCCCGGGCGCCTGGGGCAAGGGGACCGTTTCTCCTGGGGTAAGCGCCATCCCGGCCGCGCGCCAGCCCCCCGCATCGTTGATCAGCAGTCCCACCAGCGCGGTCAGGACGGCCAGGCAAGTCACGACGATGCCGACCGGGCCGCCGCGCAGACGTCCCACAGAGCGTCTGACCTTGGGGATCTCGATGGCCAGGCGCACCAATAGATGATATGCCAACCCCGCGAGCAGCAGACGCAACCAGAGGCCATCCAGGACAGAAAACACGCCGAGGCCGCGCAACAACGCGCCGGGGCCGCGAAAGTCGTTTGCCGCAGCCGTCAGCCACTGCTCGGCCGCCGCGCCGGCCAGCCCGATCGGTTTTTGGGGGAAGATGATCGCGACGAGCAAGGTGGCCGCGAGGAGTCCGAGCAGCCCGGCGGTCACGCTCGCAGCGGCGCTGAGATGCCAGAGGCTGTCGAGGGGGTCTCGTCGCGCTGCCACCTTCTCACCTCCAATTCCAATAAAAAAAGCCACCCGTCGGAATTGAACCGACAACCTAGCGCTTACGAAGCGCTTGCTCTGCCGATTGAGCTAGGGTGGCGGATGGCCAGGCCTGTTCGGCCTGGCCTATTCGTATTATAGCAGGAAGCGCCCGGTTTGGCAAAACAAAGCCGGTCGTCCGCGCTCACACCCGCGTCACGTATTGCCCGGTACGCGTGTCAATCCGGATCTTGTCGCCGGCGGCGACGAAGAGCGGGACCTGCACCTGGTAGCCGGTGGTGACGATGGCGGGCTTGGTGGCGTTCGTCGCAGTGTCGCCGGCAAAACCAGGATCGGTCTGGATCACTTCCAGATCCACCGTCGTCGGCATCTCGATGGTGATCGGTTCGCCATCCCAGCTTTCCATCTCCAGGGTGGTGCCATCTATCAGGTAGTTGATCGCATCGCCCAGCATCTTGGCGGTGAGCGCCGGCTGTTCGTAGGTCTCGGTGTTCATGAAGTGGTAGAGATCGCCGTCGTGGTACAGGTATTGCACCGTCGCATGATCCAGCCGGATGTCATTGACGCGAGTGCCTGATGGATAGGTCTTCTCGGTGGTCGCGCTGGAGCGCAGGTTGCGCACGCGCACGCGGATCGTGGCGTTGCCGCGGCCGCCCTTGATGTGCGCGTACTCCAGCACACGCCAGAGCTCGTCATCCTCGATGTAGGTCGTTCCCTTACGAAGGTCTTGCACGCCAATCATGGTTCACCCTTCTCCTCTCAGCATAAGACTTCCGAAGTCCTGGAGACCTCGGAAGTCCACGCTTCATGATAGCGCGATGAGGGCGGGCTGTCAAATTCGCATCTGGCGAGTGCGCGCCGCACGGTCATTCCAAACGCTCGAACCGCGCCTGGAAGAAGCGCAAGTATTTGGGTTCGTACACCATCCGCAAGCCGCGCGTTCGTTCGCGCGCATCGTAGACCGTCTTGACCGCCTCGGCGACCACGTCCATGTGCGCCTGGGTATAGACGCGTCGCGGGATGGTGAGCCGGGTGAGCTCCAGCCTGGGGTAGTAGTGGTCGCCGGTCTCTTTGTTGCGGCCCGCGCTGACAACCCCCCGTTCCATGGAGCGGATGCCCGAATCCAGGTATAGCTCGGCCGCCAGGGTCTGGGCTGGAAATTGGGCTTGCGGAATGTGGGGGTAGAAGCGTCTGGCATCCAGGAAGATGGCGTGGCCGCCGACCGGCTGGACGATGGGGATGTCCCAGGCAGTCAGCAGAGCGCCCAGATAGCGCACCTGTCCCACGCGCGCATGGATGTGGTCGTCCTGAACCGATTCGGCGATGCCGATGGCCATGGCCTCCATGTCGCGGCCGGCCAGCCCGCCATAGGTGTGCAAGCCCTCGTATACCACGACCAGGTTGCGCAGCTCCTCGAACAGGTCCCAATCGTTGACGGCCAGCCAACCGCCGATGTTCACCAGGCTGTCCTTCTTCGCGCTCATCCAGGCCGCGTCGGTATAGCTGCAGAATTCCCGCAAAATGGCGGCGATCGGCGTGCTCGCGTAGCCGTCTTCTTGCTCCTGGATGAAGAACGCGTTCTCGGCCATGCGGGTCGCATCCAGGTAAATCTTGATGCCGTAGCGGTCGCATAGCCCACGCAACGCCTTGACGTTCGCCATGCTCACCGGCTGGCCGCCGGCCATGTTCACGGTCCCGGCCAGGCTCACGTAGGCGATCTTGTCCGCGCCAACGCGTTCGATGAGCGCCGTCAACTTGTCCAGGTCAATGTCCCCCTTGAAGGGATGCAGGCTTGCCGAGTCGTGGGCCTCGTCAATGATGACATCCACGAAAACGCCGCCGGCCAGCTCCTGGTGCAGTCGGGTGGTGGTGAAGTACATGTTGCCGGGCACGAACTGGCCCGGTTTGATGGCGGCCTGGCTGATCAGGTGCTCGGCCCCGCGACCCTGGTGCGTCGGCACGATGTACTTGTAGCCGTAATAGCTCTGGATGGCGCTTTCCAGGTTGTAGTAGTTGCGGCTGCCCGCATACGCTTCATCGCCGAGCATCATGCCGGCCCATTGGCGGTCGCTCATCGCGCTGGTGCCGCTGTCGGTCAACAGGTCAATGTAGACATCGTCCGACCGCAGCAGGAAGGTGTTGTAGCCGGCCTCGCTCAGCGCGGCCTGGCGTTCCTGCCGGCTGATCATCCGCAGCGGTTCGACCATCTTGATCTTCCACGGTTCGGCCCACGAGCGTCGGCCGAATTGCTGGCCCATGGTGAGAGGAGCAGCTTGCGTCATTGGATATCTCCTTGTGGAAATGTCTTGAAACCCACCAAGCGCCGGCGCTTGGTGGGCGATTTTCAGGACGGAGCGCCATCTACCCAGCGCTGCGCCATGCCGGGCAGGTTCATCAGCGGCCCGCGATGCACGGTGCAATCGGGCAACGATTCCAGAAAGAGCTGACCGTAGCTCTTGGACACGATGCGTCTGTCCAGCACGACCACCACGCCCCGGTCGGTCTTGCTGCGGATGAGGCGACCGAAGCCCTGGCGGAAGCGCAAGATCGCATCGGGGACCTGGAAATGATAGAATGGATCGTCGAACGTCTCGCTGCGCGCGGCCACGATGGGATCGGTGGGCACGGCGAAGGGCAAACGCACCAGTACCAACGCGCTGAGCGCCGGTCCCACCACATCCACCCCTTCCCAAAAGCTGCGCGTGCCGAGCAGGATCGTTTTGCCAGAGGCCTTGAACGTCTCCAGCAGTTGGTGGCGCGAGCCGCCGCTGCCCTGGCTGAGCACCGTGATGCCGGCCTCGGTCAATGCGGGGACGATGGCCTGGGCCGTGCGACGCAGTTGGTTATACGAGGTGAAGAGCGCCAGAGTGCGGCCACTGAGCGCGCGCGTCAGACCGATCAGCGCCTGCTCGACCGCGGTCTGGTAGCCGGACGCAGTCGGTTCCGGCAGATCGCTGGGCAGATAGAGCAGCGTGCTGCTCTTGTAGTCGAAGGGCGAACCGACCGCGATGGTGTCTGCCTCGGTCGCCTGCAGCCGGTCGCGCATGTATTCGAAGCTGCCGGCGGTGCGCAGGGTAGCCGAGGTCAGCACGACCGTGTCGTTATGGAACAGGATATGTTGCTGCACCAGGGGACCGACATGCAGCGGCGCCGCGCGCAACGCGACGCGGCGACCGCGGCCGCTGTTGGCGGCCGTCTCGATCCAATAGATGCCGTTGGCGCCCGGCTTCACCACCCAGGCTTCCATCTGGCTGTACAGCTCGGCCAGCCGGCGGAGCGCGCCGTCAAGCTCTTCGATCAGGCTCTCCAGATCGGCCAGTTCGAAGCCACCCTTGCGTAGATCCTGCAAGCCTTCGCGCAACATCTCCAACTGCTTCAGCGCCGTCTGCCAGGCGATGCCCAGGTTCTCCCACGAAACCTCCACTTCCACCCAGATCGGTTGACTGCGGGTGGCTGACGTGATGCGAATCCGCACATCGTATTCGCTGACATCGGCCTGCGGCTGTAGAGTGTTCAGCACCTCGTCAATGACTTCCCAGAAGTTCTCCAGACGCATGTGCACCGCCTCGATGTCGCCCTGGATGCGCATGATCTGGTTGTGGATCAGCGCGAAGATCTCTTCCGGGATGCGCGGCCGCAAGACTTCCCGAATTTCCGCCAGGAGGCCAGTGGGTTGAGCCGGCCGCGGCGCAGCAGATGGCGTTCCGCCCCCAAAGCGGACTTCGACGCCAGGCTCGCGGCCCGTCTGGCGTGCGCTGACCGGCCGCGATCGTCGCCACCCGCCGCGGCCAGCCGCCGACGCCTGTGCGGCGCCGCCCCTGGGATAGAGCGCCCCGAAGGTTTGGCTGAGGATGAAGCTGTCAGCCCGAAAGCTGAGCTGCTCGGTAACCGCGCCCTCCAGATGGTGCGCCTCATCCACGATCAGGCGATGATATTCCGGCAGCACACGATTGTCGGTTGCGGCATCGGCCAGCAGCAGCGCATGGTTCACCACGACGATGTGGGCTGCCTCGGCCTGCTTGCGCGCACGATAGAAGAAGCAGCGCCCCTTCTGCTCGCGGCCGCAGCGTTCCAGGGTGCACCCCTCGTTTTCGGCCGACACCTGGCTCCACACCAGGCGGTCGGCGGTCAGGGGCAGCGACAGCTCGCTCTGATCACCGGTCTGCGTCAGCGGCAGCCAGACCAAGATGCGCGCGATCATGCGCAGATCGTCGCGCGCAAGGTTCTGACGATTCCTGAGCGCGAGGAAACGCCGGGGGCACAAGTAGTTGGCGCGGCCTTTGAGCAGCGCCGCCCGAAACGGCGGGTCTCCGTCCCACTCGCCTGTCAGGATGCGCTGCAGGTCGGGCAGGTCCTTCTTGAAGAGCTGATCCTGCAGATTGATGGTGTTGGTGCTGACGACGATGCGCGCACCGTTCTTGACCGCATAGGCGATGGCAGGCAGCAGGTAGGCTAATGATTTGCCCGTGCCCGTGCCGGCCTCGGCCAACAGGTGATGGCCCTGGTTGAACGCCGCGGTCACGGCCTCGAGCATGGCCACCTGGGGCAGGCGGTATTCGTAGCCGGGGAAAGCTCGTTCCACTGCGCCGCCGGGCTTGAGCATGGCGACCAGCTCATCTGTGTCCACCAGCTCTTCGTCCTCGGTTGGCGAGAGCGGTTCGCCGGCCCGCAGCGGCTGGAACAGGGGGCTTTCGGCGGCCAGCACTTCCAGCGGCAGGGGGTTGGCCGGCCCGCGCACCACGCCCGCGGCGATCAGCGCCTCCGCGAAAACCTCTGCCAGGGGCCAGCCGCTGTCCTTCGCCAACCGGACGATCTCCAACAGGGTCGGCCGCGGCAGGCGGCCGGCCCTTTCCGCGAGCAGCAGAAAGAGCCGACCCGTGCGGAGGGCGTCGCCGCGTGCGCGATGCTGTCCTGCCAGATCCAGCCCGAAATGCTCGGCCAGCGCGCCCAAACTATAGCCGGAGAGACTGGGCAGCAGGATCGTGGAGAGTTCCCAGGTGTCGAGCCCGCTGTTCTCCGTCAGGATGCCGTGGGCGTGCAAGAAGCCCAGGTCGAAGCCCACGTTGTGGCCGACGACGGGCAGCAGCCCGACAAAGCGCGTCAGCGGGCCGGCAGCCTGGTCGAATCGCGGCTTGCCGAGCAGATCGCGGTCCGTGATGCCGGTGAGTTGGGTGATCTCGTAGGGGATGGGCCGGCCGGGATTCACCAGCGTGGTGTACTCGTCTATCGGTTCGCCATCCCGAAACTTGACCGCGCCGATCTCGATGATCGCATCGCGGTCGGGCTCCAGGCCGGTGGTTTCCAGGTCCAGGGCGACAAAGGTGCGGGGCACGAAAGCTGTCCGTTTCTAGGGCCGGCCGGCGGCGCAAGGAAAGAGGCCTCGCCTTCCGAACAAGGCGAGGTTGCGTCTGCCAGGAGCGGCGTGAGGAGATTATACATCAGGGGAGGGGGAAAACGGAAGTCGGTCGCTTTACCCCCACAACTCGCGCGCCAGAATTGACAATCGGGTACATGGTGCTACAATAACCCCAATGCCAACCTCGTTCTGGACACCCCTGAACTGAGAGTCTGTGAAAATATCCAGGCGACAGGTTGGGGGCGACGTCATGGCTACTACCTGTAGTGGCCGTGATACCACCGAGCTACTACAGACAGTGTGCCATTCAGGGGGCGTCCGCGCCCAGGGGATATTTTCACAACCTCTGAGCGCGCTTCGGTGACTCCGCCTGAGATGTGATCTTGGAGTTTTGCGCTTTTTGGGTATTGGCCCACTGACGAAGTCGCAGGGATGCGATTTGATGAGATGATTCGCCCAGGATGCAACCTGACCCACTGCGGCTGCGTCTTAAATGAAAGGAGCACAGCATGGCGCCGTACAAATCCAATCCGGCCGTCACGGGCGAGTGGGAATGCATGGAATGCGGCTACATCGAGGAGGGCGCGGAGGCGCGCCGGCCGCTCAAATGCCCAGAGTGCGATGCGCCAGGGAGCGCGTTGGAGTTCTTTTCCTATGAGGATGATGACTCGATCGCGCAGGATACTGGCGAAGACGAGTTCTTCGAGGAAGATGACGACGCGTTCGACGACGAAGGTCTCGACGATCTCGATGCCGATTACGATGATGACGAGCGATAGTCCAACTGTTCCATAACCTGAATGAATCTGAATGGAGATGAACCAGATGTACAACGTGTCTGAACTGATGGCCCTGAGCGAAGAGCCTCCGCAACAGAGCGCCGCGGAGGAACCTCCCCACCGTAGCACACCGGGTCGCGCGCCCCTGTGGGCGCATGTCCCCGATGCTCAGTGGGACGATTGGCGTTGGCAGCTCAGCCACCGGCTGAACAGCCTGGAAGAGTTGAGCCAACTGATCCGTTTGACTCCCGAGGAAGTCGCAGGGGTGCGCAGTCACCACTTCCGGGTGGATGTCACCCCCTATTTCGCATCGCTGATTGACCCCGACGATCCGAATTGCCCCATCCGCCGCCAGGTCATCCCCACCGGCCACGAGTCGGCGGCCTACGATGGCATGTTCGTAGACTCATTGAGCGAAGACGCCCACAGCCCTGCGCCGGGCCTGGTGCATCGCTATCCCGATCGCGTGCTGATGCTGGTGACGACCCAGTGCGCGAGTTACTGCCGCTATTGTACGCGCAGCCGGATCGTGGGCGACTCGGCCGCGCAGTTCAGCCGCAGCGATTACGACGCGCAAATCAACTACATCGCGCGGACGCCGCAGGTGCGCGACGTGCTGCTATCTGGCGGCGACCCGCTCATCCTGCCGCAGCGGATTCTGGAGGATCTGCTACGCCGGCTGCGCGCCATTGAGCACGTCGAGGTCATCCGCATCGGCAGCCGCGTGCCCGCCTTTTTGCCGCAGCGCATCACGCCCGAGCTCGTGAACATGCTGCGCCAGTTTCATCCGCTGTGGATGAATTTGCACTTCAATCATGCGCGGGAGATCACGCCCGAGGTGGCGACCGCTCTGGCCCGGCTGGCCGACGCCGGCATCCCACTCGGCAGCCAGACAGTGCTGTTGGCAGGGATCAACGACTCGGTGGCGGTCATGAAAGAGCTGGTGCAGCGACTGGTGCGCCAACGCGTGCGGCCCTACTATCTCTATCAGTGCGACTTGGTGGAGGGCGCCGGCCATTTTCGCACCACTGTCAGCAAGGGCATCGAGATCATCGAGGGGCTCCGCGGTCATACCAGCGGCTACGCCATCCCCACCTATGTGGTGGATGCGCCGGGCGGCGGCGGCAAGATCCCCGTCATGCCGCAATACCTGCTCAGCCAGGCGCCGGGCAAAGTGGTGTTGCGGAATTTCGAGGGGTTCATCACCACCTATCACGAGCCGAATGACTACACCGGTCACACGGTCGCCCGACCTGAGCGCCCCCAGGTTAACCGGGAGGTGGGCCAGGAGGGGATCGCGGGCTTGCTAGAGGGCGCAGCCCACAGCATCAAGCCGCAGGGCTTCGATGAGGTGCACCGCCGGGGCCGGCAGCCCGCAGCGTTGGGCGAAGTTACCTGGGAGCCGATTCAGCCCGAGTTGGCTTTGGCGGCGATCGCGCACCGGAATGGGAATGGCAACGGCAAGGAGCGCAAGTAGTCATGGGCCTGCATGTCGCCGTCCTGGCGAACCTGAAGAAGAACGCATCCCACTATGACGATATGCCGGTCGACGCCTGGGCCGATCTCGATTCCGAGGCGACCATTCAGGCCATTGTCGCGGCCCTGGAGTCAAGAGGACACCGCGTCACATTCCTGGAGGGCAACCTTTCCCTTGTGGAGAGCCTGCCCAGGCTGAGGCCGGACATCTGCTTCAACATCTGTGAAGGGCATTGGGGCGATAGCCGCGAATCGCACATTCCTGCTATTCTGGAGATGCTGCGCATCCCGTACACGGGCAGCGGCGTGCTGACTCTGGCTCTGACCCTCGACAAGCCGATGACGAAGCGCGTGCTGGCGTTTCATGATCTGCCCACGCCCGCGTTCCAGGTTTTCGAGTGCGATGACGAGCCGTGCGATCCCGATCTGGTCTTCCCGCTTTTCGTCAAGCCCAGCCGCGAGGGGACGGGCATGGGCGTCAGCGCGCAATCCATTGTCCACAACGAGGTGGAGTTGCGCGAGCGGTTGAGTGAGCAATTGGCGCGCTACCGCCAGCCGATCCTGGTGGAACGCTTCGTTCGTGGGCGCGAGGTGACGGTCGGCTGCGTGGGCAATCTGACAGGTCCTGTGGCGCGGCGCGTGCCGGCCGATGAGAACGCTCCGCGTGTCACCGGCGGGCTGCGCTTTTTCCCGCCGCTGGAAGTGGATTTCGCCGCCTATCCCGAGAGCGAGGGCGGAGTCTATACTAACCGCATCAAGACCGAATGGGCGAACGATTTCCATTTCCTCTGCCCGGCGCCGTTGCCGGCGAACTGTGTGGCGCAGCTTGAGTGGCTGACCGCGGCCGTCTTTCGCGTGACCGGCTGCGTGGATGTGGCGCGCGTGGACTTCCGGCTGGATGCGGACGATGGAGACAAGCCGTACATCCTGGAAGTCAATCCGCTGCCAGGCCTGAATCCCACCGTCAGCGATCTGGTGCTGGAATCTAGGGCGGCGGGTTGGACGTATGAGGAGCTGCTGGATGCCATCTTGCAGGCTGCCTGCCGTCGCCATGGGTTGCCGTTCGCGTAGCACAGACCCCTTTGCCCGCGCGCGCAAACTTGCATAAGCAGCCAAGTTGTGGCATTCTCCACGCGCGCTTCGGTGCATGATCCCGTGTTGAAGGAGAGGCGCTGTTTGCCTGCGGCAACTGGCTTTTCAGCCTTCAACACACAACCTTCTGAGCCCGAGGGAGATGCCATGACCGTCAAAGTGTTCTGCAAGCTGGCCGACTGCGTCAATTGGGACAACGGTCTCTGCGGCGCGGAGGAAATCCGCGTTGACCGCGAGGGTTATTGCGCCACCTACGAGGAAATCCCCGAAGAGGCCGCTGACGAGATTGACCTGCCCGCCCACGTCGAGGATCTCAATTGGGAGGAGGAAGAGGAAGAGGACCTGGAGATCGAGGAGTTGGGCGAGGAAGAGTGGGACGACCTCGACGATGAAGACGAGGAGGAAGAGGAAGAGGAAGAGGAAGACCTGGACGACGACGAGCGTTGGAGCTAGGTCATCCCTGACGATGTAGTGCAAGATGTTATCTTGCGCCTGGCAGGCCAGGCGCGCAGCCTCCCTGTGGCGACATATGAAACTCACTACGTGCCAGGCGCTTCCGAAGCGCCTGGCACGTGTTTTGCTCCGCGGATCGCAGTGAGACCGTCTTCTTTTTGCCAAACACGTGCTTTTCGCGGTATACTGGGGAATAGCGCCACAAACTGAATAGTCAAACAGGAGGTTTTTCATACGATGTCTACGAAGTGGGTTTATCTCTTTACGGAAGTCGCGCAGGCTGAGAAGTACGTCGGCGGCAAGTGGGACGATGTGCGCGCACTGCTCGGCGGCAAGGGTTCGGGTCTGTTCGAGATGACGCGCATCGGTCTGCCGGTGTCGCCTGGCTTCACCGTCACTACCGAAGCCTGCAGTGCCTATATGAACACCGGCAAGTTCCCCGCGGGGATGTGGGAGCAGGAGCTGGCGGCCCTGTCTGAGGTCGAAAAACTCACCGGCAAGAAGTACGGCGATTCCATGAATCCTTTGCTTGTGTCTTGCCGCTCTGGCGCCAAATTCTCCATGCCAGGCATGATGGACACCGTCCTCAACATCGGCCTTACCGATGTAACGGTCGCGGGCATGGCCGAGCTGACCCAGAACACGCGGTTTGCCTGGGACGCCTACCGGCGTCTGATCGAGGGCTTCGGCAAGGTCGTCCTGGACATCCCTGACGAGGCTTTCGAGCATGCGCTCGACCATCTGAAGGAGAAGGTCGGCGTTAAAGCGGATGTGGACTTGACCGCCGAACACCTGAAGACGTTGGCGGCCGAGTTCAAGGCGATCGTTCGCAAGCATACGGGCCGTGACTTCCCCCAGGATCCGCTCGATCAACTTCGCATGGCCACCGAGGCGGTCTTCAAGAGCTGGAACGGCAAGCGCGCGGTGGATTACCGGCGCCACGAGGGCATTCCCGATACGCTGGGCACGGCCGTCAACATCCAGACGATGGTCTTCGGTAACATGGGCAGCACATCGGGCACCGGCGTAGCCTTCACGCGCAACCCCGCCACGGGCGAGAAGAAGATCTATGGCGAATACCTGATCAACGCTCAGGGCGAGGATGTGGTGGCAGGCATCCGCACGCCGCAAAAGGTGGACGTGATGGCCAAGGACCTCCCCGAGGCCTACCAGCAGTTTGTGGAGATCTGCGGCATCCTGGAAAAGCACAACAAGGACATGCAGGACGTCGAGTTCACTGTCGAGCACAGCAAGCTGTGGATGCTGCAAACCCGCACCGGCAAGCGTACCTCGGCCGCCGCGATCAAGATCGCGGTGGACATGGCGAACGAGGGATTGATCAGCAAGACCACCGCGCTGACGCGCGTCCGCCCTGAAGACGTCAACACCCTGTTGCACCCCCAATTCAATCTGGAAGCCAAGGCGAAGGCTGCGGCTGAAGGCAAGTTGCTGGCCAAGGGTGTGAATGCGTCGCCCGGCGCGGCCGTCGGCAGGGCCTACTTCGATGCCGACACCGCCGAGGCTAAGGCGAAAGAGGGCCCTGTGGTCATGGTCCGACCCTTCACCAAGCCCGATGACGTCCACGGCATGATCGCGGCCAAGGGCATCCTGACCAGCGAGGGCGGCGCCACCAGCCATGCGGCTGTGGTCGCCCGCCAGTTCGGCAAGCCATGCGTTGTGGGCGCCGGCGCCATCAAGATTGACCTGGCTGCTCGGCGGATGAGTGTTGGCGATGTGGTGGTGAAGGAAGGGGATTGGATCAGCGTGGACGGCGGCACGGGCGAGGCCTTTGTTGGCCAGATGCCTACCGTCGCGCCCAACTTCGAAGAACAGGGTGATCTGATCACCCTGCTTCAGTGGGCCGATGAGATCGCGGCTGAACCAGGCAGCCGGCCGGCGGGCAAGAACAATTCCCCAACCCGCGGCATGCAAGTCTGGGCCAACGCCGACTATCCGGCCGACGCCCGCCGGGCGCGCGGCTTCGGCGCGCGCGGCATTGGCCTGTGCCGCACCGAGCACATGTTCTTCGAGCAGGAACGTTTGCCCATCGTCCAACGCATGATCCTCTCGAAGACCAGCGAGGAGCGCACCGCAGCCCTGGATGAGTTGCTGCCCTACCAGCGCGGCGACTTCGACGGCCTCTTCGAGGCGATGACCGGCCTGCCCGTCATCATCCGCCTGATTGACCCGCCGCTGCACGAGTTCATGCCCGACGAGGAAAAGCTTCTGGAAGAAGTCATCGAGATGCGCGTGAAGGGCGAGACTGCCGGCCTTGCCGAGAAGGAAAGCCTGCTTTCTGCCATCCGCGGGATGCACGAATCTAACCCGATGATGGGTTTGCGAGGCATCCGTCTCAGCATCGTCATGCCCGAGATCGTCGAGATGCAGGTGCGCGCGATCTTCGAGGCCGCGTGCGATGTGGCGCGGCGCGGTTTCGAGCCGCACGTCGAGGTAATGATCCCGCTGACCGGTACGGTGAATGAGCTGAAGGTGATCCAGCCCAAGCTGGAACGCATCGCCAAGGTCGTCATGGAGGAAAAGGGCGTCGAGGTGGACTACAAGTTCGGCACCATGATCGAAATCCCGCGCGCGGCCGTCACCGCGGCCGAGATCGCGGGCCTGGCCGAATTCTTCTCCTTCGGCACCAACGACTTGACGCAGATGACCTTTGGCTACAGCCGCGACGACGCCGAGCGCAACTTCTTGCTCAAGTACGTCGAGGACGGCATCCTGCCCTTCAACCCGTTCCAGACGATTGACCGCGAGGGCGTGGGTCGGCTGATGGACATCTGCGTGGAAGAGGGCCGCACGGCCCGGCCGACGCTGGAAGTTGGGATTTGCGGCGAGCACGGCGGCGACCCCAGCTCGATCGAGTGGTGTCACCTGATCGGCAACAACTACGTGAGCTGCTCGCCGTTCCGCGTGCCGGTGGCCCGGTTGGCCGCGGCCCAGGCCGCGATCAAGCACGCGGGGAAGAAGTAACAGGTAGATTGGTAAATCGGTGGACCGGTAGACAAGGAAACAAGTAGATAGGAACCCTCCCGTGGGCGCAAGCCGGCGGGAGGGTTTTTGTTTGGGTTGGGGGTGTGGTAGAATTCGAGTAGTTGAAAAGTACGGAGGTGGGTGAGGTATGGACGCTACGCTGACCAAAATCCAGAACCTGGAACGTATCTATATCGGCGGCTTCGGCGACGACTTCATGGACCGGGCGCTGGACAAGTTGATGGCACAACAGCGCTCCGAGGACGAAATCTCGCTGCGCGTTTTGCAAGCGGATCTGGCGGAGTTGGAGCAGAGATATGGCATACGATCCGATGAGTTCGCGCAGCGATATCGTCAAGGTGGCGTGGGTGACGCTGCCGATTTCGTCGAGTGGAATGCGCTGTATCGGATGTATACCAAGGTGCAAAACCGCTTAAGTTTGCTGCAAGGATGATGCCGTGAACGATCCGGTAGCCTATCTGGATGCGATTAAGCTCCGCCTGATCGCAAGCCCGATCATAGCTGAATACCGCATCGTCAAAGAACGAGCCACGCGTACTGATGGTTATCTGCGCGTCAGGGCAACCCTCGTCAACGGCGATTCCCTGGAGTTGGTTGAAGCGTTTGAGCGCGGCCGTTCCGAAATCGTCGTCCTGGACTACCGCCATCAGTGGATGGACGCCGTACAATCACGGCTCCGCCGTCGGTGGGATGGCGCACCGCACCACCCAGAGCTATCTGGGTTCCCTCACCACGTTCATGCCGAAAACGAGGAGCATGTCATTGCTGGACATCCTATGTCCATCCTGGCGATCCTCGACGAATTGGAAAGGCTGACCTGATTCATGCCCACACCACCCGCTTTCGCCCAAGCCTTCCCCGCTTATCTTGCCAACGCGCGCGCCGCGCGGGTAGAGAACCGCCACCACGACTACCGTCGCGGCCTGTTCCTCTTTGCAAAGTTACTGGCCTGCGCTGCGTTGACCGACGGCGCGCCGGCCGGCGATGCGCTGCTACTGGACATCACCACCGGCGAAGCATTGGCGCACGCCATCATCGCGGCGTCCCAGCCCCAAGGCGGGGTTGTCCAGGCGCGGCGGCTGGCGCGGGAGGCGGTCGCCGGGGAGATCGCGACGATTGATGTGATCGCGCAGCGGGTGTTGAGCGGAGTCTGATTTGAAAGACGCAGACTCGACCGGTCGACATGGCGAAGTACTGATCGGCATTATGAACCGGAAGGCCGACTTCGAGATTTTGCAGGAGGAGCTTTGGTATCGAATCCCGGTTAAAAGCCGACCGCGAGCCTGGCCCCCGGACTGGCTGGCTATCTATCATACGAGCGTTTTTGGCGCAGACAGATACACTGTGCAGTACTACGGCCGTGTGAGGCGGATTGAGCGTGCTTTGCGTCGAGATATTTTTCCGGCCGAAACGCCGAACCTGAAATCCGATCGAGAATACTACCAGATTCATCTTCATCAGCTGGAGCGTCTGCGCATCCCTATTGTAAGTGCAAAACCCCGGCGCAATCCCTTCATCGCCACAACCTGGTGCAAGTTCATGGAAGCTGGGGGGATCAACGATTTGTTCGATGAAAGCCCACTGGAAGATCAATTATGGGGGGAACTGAAGGCGCGCCAGATTCCGGCTGAACGCCAATGGGAGGTTGAGGCGGGAGGTAAGCGATACTATTTGGATTTTGCTCTTTTGTGCAGAGAGGGCAAGGTTGATGTGGAAACGGACGGAGACACCTGGCACAAAAGTCGTACCAGACAGGATAACGAGCGCAACAACGCGGTGACGTCCGCGGGATGGCACGTTCTGCGCTTCAATACGCAGCAGATACGAGAAGCAGCAGGCACGTACTGTATTTCCCAGATTGAAACAACGATTAGGACTTTGGGGGGCTTGCAAGAAGAAACACTGGCACCGCGGCTGTTTTATGAGTTGCCCGAAGGTCCTGCCCAACAACTTGCTCTCTTTGAAGAGGGCCCTTCGTATGATTTGGACTGATGCTTCTCGGTGAGCGCGGTCAAGCAGTCTTGATTCCATTTGCTTTGACCCTTCTCAAAGTGGTAAGATCGAGTTGGCAATGATGAAAAAGCCCAAGACAGCGTTTCGTCAAGTGTCTCACCAACCAGGGTGACAGCTTTTCTTTGACGCCCGGCTAGTTTTATCGCCTCCTTCCCGATAAGGCGGAGGCGCACGGCATGTTGCGCGTAGTGGATAAAACCGGTGAAGATTATCTGTTCGATGCCGGCTTGTTCGAGGAAGTGAACGACCTTTCCGGTTGGCTGGCTGATTTGTCAGTCAGTGTTACCGTGCCGATGAAGGCCGCCCTCTATCAGAGGGCCAGTCAGCGCGGGATCAGCATGCCTGCGTTGCTGCGCGAGTGGCTGGATTTGCCTGTGACTGCTCTTGGAGGATCACAATGACACTTTTCGATGGTTTGCGTCTGCTTCAACAGGGTCAGTGGGATGCTGCGCACCGCATCGCTCAGGCCGATGCGAGCCAGCCCGGTTCCTGGTTGCACGGCATCGTGCATATGGCCGAGCCGGACGAGTCGAACTCTCATTACTGGTATCGCGCGGCGGGCCGGCCGTTCCCCGGCATGGCCGCGCTCCAGGCAGAGATGGCCGCATTCGAGAAGGCGTGGCAAGCCGAACGGTAGTTTGGGCTTGAATTGGCGATGAAAGAGCTACTTATGCTGCGACAACGAAACCACTTTCGCACAGTGGTCGCCCTCTGCGCCCTGTTCGTGATATTGACCATCCCGGCGATGCTCATCTATCCGGGCGGGACGGTCAACGATCCGACGACCACGAGCTATTCCTTCTTCACGAACTTTTTCAGCGATCTCGGCCGCACCGTGACCCCGGCCGGGAAACCGAACACGACGGCGATGCTCCTGTTCACCGTCGCGCTGACATCCGCCGGCCTGGGTCTCGCCTTCTTCTTCATCATCTTTGCCGGGTTTCTGAGGCTGTCGAAGCTCGGCCGGGGCCTGTTGGTCATCGCTGCGCTGTTCGGCGTGGCCTCGGGCGTCTGCTTCGTCGGCGTCGCGTTCACTTCGGCGAACCTCTATCGCAGCTTGCACGGCGAGTTCGTGCGCTGGGCGTTCTATCTGTTCCTGGCAGCGGTCCTTTTCTGCATCCCGGCCACCCTGCTCGCCCCCGCCTATCCTCGGCGGCTGGCGCTGGTCTTCGTGGCCTTCGCGCTCTTGCTGGCGGGCTACATCATCCTGCTCACCACCGGGCCAAAGGCGAGCACCCCGCAAGGGCTGCTGATCCAGGCGACGGGCCAAAAGGTGATCGCGTACGCATCGGTCCTCACCGTGCTGATCCAGGCGCTGGGGGCGCAGCGGCTCAGCGGGCGGATTCAGGCGGACGGCTAGGGGGCAGCGAGCGATGCGTCCGTCACGTATTCTGCTCATCCTGTGCATCCTGTTGGCGTTGTGGCAGGCCGTGCATTACGCGCCGTTGCTGCCGGAGCGGGTCGCGTCGCACTTCGACGCCGCGGGCCGGGCGGACGGCTGGTCGCCCAAAGGCGATTTCTTCGCGCTCAACCTGGCGTTCGCGGTTGGGATGGCGCTGCTGTTCCTGGGGTTGAGCGCCTGGTTGGCGAAAATTCCTATCGAGTGGATCAGCCTGCCGCACAAGGATTATTGGCTGGCGCCCGAACGCCGGGCTGCAACCCTCCAAACGCTCCAGCAGCAGATGGAGTGGCTGGCCGCGGCCACGGTGGCGTTGTTGGTGGGCATCACCCAACTCACAATCGAAGCCAACCTCGCCGGAGGACAGGCGTGGCCGCAAGACACTTTCTGGCTGTTGTTCGGCGGCTATATGGCATTCTTTGTCGTCTGGCTGGTGTGGCTGTTGCGCAAGTGGTATGCGCGGCCTGCACAAGGAGCTGACACCCCATGACCAACACCCTCATGTCCGGCAAAACGTGCCTCATCACTGGCGCGACGGCGGGCATCGGGCTGGCGACGGCTGCGGCGCTGGCCCGGCAGGGCGCGACCGTGATCGGCGTGGGCCGCGATGCGGCGAAATGCGCCGAAGTGCAGGCCCGGCTCAGACAGGCGGCCGGCGCCCCCGCGGTTACGTACCTGACCGCCGACCTGGCCAGCCTGGCCGAGGTGCGCCGTTTGGCCGGCGCGTTCACCGCAACCTATCCGCGGCTGGACGTGCTGGTGAACAACGTCGGCGCGTTCTACATGGGGCGCCGCCTCAGCGCGGATGGCATCGAGATGACCTGGGCGCTCAACTACCTGGGCGTCTGCCTGCTGACGGATTTGTTGCTGCCGGCGCTCAAGACCAGCGCGCCGGCGCTCAAGACCAGCGCGCCGGCGCGCATCGTCACCATTTCATCCGACATGCACCGTTCGGCCCGGCTCAACTTCGACGATCTGCAAGGCGCGCGGCAGTTCAGCGGCATGAAGGCCTACGGCCAGTCCAAGCTGGCGCAGGTGATGTGGACGTATGATCTGGCCCGGCGGCTGGCGGGGACGGGCGTGACGGCCAACGCATTGCATCCGGGCTTCGTCGCCAGCGATCTGTACCAAACCAGCTTCGGCAATCGCAAGTGGCTGTCGGCCCTGCTCAAGCTGATCGCCCTGAGCAACGAGCAGGGCGCGGCGACCAGTGTATACCTGGCAAGCTCGCCGGAGGTCGAAGGGGTCACGGGCCAGTACTTCGCCAAGAAGAAAGCCGTGCGCTCCTCGGCCGCGTCGTATGATTCCGCAGCGACCGCGCGGCTGATGGAGATCACGGCGGGGATGGTGGAATCAGGCGCGGTGGCTTCCCGGTGATGGATCGTGGCCTGGTTTCCCTGTTGGATGGCGTGGCCCTGATCGGCGCGATGCGGGAGGATATGATTGCGTTCCTCCGGCGTCACGAGTGTCTGCACACGGTCGGACACTGCTTGCGCGTCGCTGCTGAGGCGAAAACGCTGGCCCTGTGTTTCGACGCCGACCCCGCGGGGGCGGAGATCGCGGGCTGGCTTCACGACATCAGCGTGGTGATCCCCAACGACCAACGCGTGGCCCTGGCCGAGCAGCTCGGCCTCGCTATCCTCCCCGAAGAACGCCAGTTGCCGATGATCCTCCATCAGAAGCTCTCGGCGATCTTCGCACGTGATCTGTTCGGCATCCACGATCCGGCCATCCTGAACGCCATCGGCTGCCACACCACTCTGCGGCCGGCCGCGAGCCGACTGGACAAGGTGGTGTTTCTCGCGGATAAGATCGCGTGGGATCAGCCGGGCCAGCCGCCCTACTTGGCCGAGGTCAACGTTGGGCTGCAATGTTCGCTCGACCAGGCCGTGTTTGGCTACGTTGACTGGCTGTGGCGACGGCGCGAGACCCTGCCCGTGGTGCATCCGTGGCTTGCCGCGGCCTATGCGGAACTGTCGGGTGGGTCGCATCGCGCCGGTTGGGATGAACGATTTCAGGCGATGAGTGCGGCCGGCGATGATCGCCTACTCGATCCTGAAAGCGGCAGCCTGACCCGATGGGATGCAAACGATTGGGAATGGTCTTGAATTGTTAGATGCTCTGGCTCTCCCCTACGCCCTCGCCGACCTGACCGCCCGCGACCCGCGGCTGGCCCGCATCGTGGCCGATTTCGGCCCGCCGCCGCTTTGGGCGCGCGCGCCGGGCTTCCCTACGCTGCTGCACATCATCCTGGAGCAGCAGGTGTCGTTGGCGTCGGCGAAGGCTGCCTACGATCGCTTGCTGGCCATCGCGACGCCGTTGACGCCGGCGCGCTTTCTCGCATTGGATGACGCGACCCTCAAGGCGGTCGGGTTCAGCCGCCAGAAGGTCCGCTATGGTCGCGAGCTGGCGCGGGCGATTGAGGAGGGCCGCCTCGAGTTGGCCGGGCTGGCGACCATGGACGACGATGCGGCGCGCGCAGAGCTGGTCAAGGTGATCGGCATCGGCCGCTGGACGGCCGACATCTATCTGCTGATGGCGCTTGGCCGGCCCGATGTCTGGCCGGTTGGCGATCTGGCGCTGGCGACCGCTGCGCGCGACGTGCTCGACCTGCCCACCGCGCCGCCGCCGGCCGAGCTGGCCGCGATCGGTGAGGCGTGGCGACCGTGGCGGGCCGTCGCCGCGCGCATACTGTGGCATCACTATCTCAGCGCGAGCACAAAATGAATCCTGCACAGCTCAGCTTCGTGATTCTTGTCCTGTCAGGGATGGCGATCCTGCTCGGCTTCGCCGCGTTCGGCGTCCAGAGCCTGCGCGAGCGCGAGCCGCGCGCGGCCCGCATTGCGTTGGCCCTGGCGATGATCGGACCGTTGATCGTCGCCCTCGCGCTGCTGGCGCCCCCGCTCGGCAGGCTGCTCCTGCTCGGCATCCTCGGCGCCGGCGCGACGGCCGCGATGGTTTTGTTTCTGTGGCCCATCGGCCGGATCGCGGCCGGCCGCGAGACGCCGACGATCCGCTTCGACGAGCGCGACATCATGTTCGCGCGGGCGCGGCTGAAGCCGGGCACGCCGCAGCACGCGGCATACTACGCGCTGCGTCCCGCCAACCGGGCCGTGGATGACGAGATTCGCAAGCTGCCCGGCTTGCTCGCGGCGCACGCTAAGAAAGCCCATCCGTTGCACTTCGCAACGGCGGCCGCGTGCTTCACCGTGCCGGCCGCGCTGCGCGAGTGGGTGGACGGCCAGATAGCAGGCACGGCCAGAGAATTCGAGCCGGCCCGTATCACCGCCTATCTGAAGGGGCTGACGCGCTACTTCGGGGCCAGGGCTGTCGGGGTCGCAGAGCTTCGACCCTATCACGTCTACTCGCACATCGGCCGTGGGAGCGGCGAATACGGCGCGGCGATCCAACTCGATCACCGCTATGCCATCGCCTTCACTGTGGAGATGGATTACGACATGGTCGGCCCCGCGCCCGCGGCCGTGGAAATGGTGGAGACCGCTAAACAATACTCCGAGGCCGCGCAGATTGCCGTGCAACTGGCCGCGCTGATCCGCTCGTTGGGCTATCCTGCCCGCGCTCACATTGACGGCAACTACCGCGTCATCGCGCCGCTGGTGGCCCGCGATGCTGGACTGGGCGAGATCGGCCGGATGGGACTGGTGATGACGTCTGATCTTGGCCCGCGCGTCCGGCTGGGCGTGGTGACGACCGATCTGCCGCTGATCCCGGATGCAGCCAGCCCAGACACGTCGGTGCTGGATTTCTGCCGCATCTGCAAGAAGTGCGCCGAGAATTGCCCCAGCCGCTCGATCCCCTTCGACGACCGCCGGGAGATCGAGGGCGCGCTCCGCTGGCAGATTGATGCGGTAAGCTGCTTTCGGTATTGGAACGTCATCGGCGCGGATTGCGGCCGCTGTCTGACGGTCTGCCCCTATTCGCATCCTGCCAACCTGGCGCACAATGGGGTGCGGTGGGCGATTCGGCGCTCTGGCTTTGCGCGGCGCGCTGCGCTGTGGCTGGATGACCTGTTCTATGGCCGCAACCCCGCGCCGCGACCCGCGCCGGGCTGGACCGCGGCCGCCGACCGGTAGAGGGCGCTGCGACGCTCAGCACACCGGATCATCGGTCTCTGAGGCGACATGCAAACGAATTGGGTGAACGGCTGGCGCGAGGTTTTGGCTCGCGTCTTCGCCGGTTTCGACATCGAGTATGGCCTGATCCCCGAATGGTTGGTAAACCCCGAGACCAACCGCCGGCTGAAGCTGGACTATTTCATGCCCGAGATCGCCGTGGCTGTGCGCTTTATCGGTTTGGAGGGGACGGCGCGCAAGCGGCGCAAAAGCGACGAGGAGCTGGCCGATGAGGCTGACCGCGAACAGGCGCGCGCGGATGTCTGTCGCGCACACGGGGTAGTGCTGGTGAGCATTGACCCCAACGGCGAGCCGGCCGTAGCTTTGCGTGGCCTGGAGATGGGGCTGGCGCGCGCCGCCTCGCAACTGGCGCGCGGCGCGGCGACTCAGGCTGCAAAAAAACGCCTGATGCCGATGCTCAGCCAGGCCCGCCAGCGCGCCGGCGAGTTCACCACGCGGCTCACCAGCCCAGAGAGGCTGGGCCTGTATGCCGAGATGTGGTGGGAGCGGCAGGCCAGCCTGGCGACCCAGGCGCCGGCTGAGCGGTCGAGCGGGCCCATTCGCTCCTATCGGGTGGGGATGGCGGTGGAGCACACTCGCTTCGGTCCTGGCCAGATCATCGCGGTCGAGCCGGATGGCGGCGATGTGCAGGTGAAGGTCGTCTTCGAGGGGGGCGAGACGCGCAGCTTCTACGCCAGCCTGGCGCGGGATAAGCTGATCCCCTGCTGAACGTGGCTAAGAATCCCTGGTTTCTGGCCGCCTGGCGCGCCGCGCCGGGTTGCGTTCCGCAAAACGTTGCGCCAGGGCGATGAAGTCTTCGGTCGCTCCAATAACCTGCCAGTCGAGCACACTGGTCAACTGCGTGTCAACGACCCCTGGCAGGGTGCGAATCCAACTCATCACGTAACCGGTGAGCGCGGTAGTGCGCTCACCCAGTAACAACACCTGGAGATCGGCGTCTGTGGAGTGATACAACTTCACCACCCACACGACCTCGACCTGCTGATGCGGCGGCAGGTGGGTCAACGCCTGATACACTTCGCGATCACGGCCCGGCTGCGACTTGACTGTCACGGTCGCGGCCGCGCGGCGATCCCACACCGAGTTCTGCAGCGGCAAATCCATCAGCGCATCGCAGCGCACGCTGCCGTCGAAGGCGAGTTGTGCGGCCGTGCCGCGCACGCCAGGCACCGCGCGGATCACATCCACCAGGAAGTCGTCGAAGCGCATCAGGTCGTGCACCAGGCAGACCACGCGGAAGTCGGCGCGCTCGCGCAACCAGTTCACCCACAGCGGCGTGATACATTCGGTTTCTGAGTTTGCCAGGTTCTCCAGAAGACCCTCACGCACCGCCTCATCCTGACCTGCGAAGATGTCAATGTCAATGACCGCCAACGTCGGTTCCATGGGCAGCTCCTACGGCTTGATGCCCCTATCTTAGCATGAATCGCGGCGCGCGCCAAAGCCGTCACCTGACGCCGCGTCCTTTTTTCCGATGACCCAAAGAATGCTATAATAGCTCACAGTCCGCGCGCGAGGAGTGCAGCAGTGCCCAGAACCACGTTCGACGCCGAATTGGCCGCGCTGAAGGAGCGTCTGCTCAGTCTCAGCGCCATGGTCGCCAACGCCCAAAAGCTTGCAGTGCAGGCCCTGGCTGAACGCAACGAGGAGCTGGCGCGCGAGATCATCGCCAGCGATCCGGCCATCAACCAGGTTCAGCGCGCCATCGAAGATGAATGCTTGTTCTTGATCGCCAGCCAGCAGCCGGTCGCGCGCGACCTGCGCACGATCTTCGCGGTGGCTTCGATTGCGACCGATCTCGAGCGCATGGGCGATCATGCCAAAGGCATCGCGGTGCTGGCCACACGGCTGGCCGACCAACCGTTGCTGAAGCCGCTGATTGACGTGCCGCGCATGGCCGAGATCGGTCGTGACCTGCTCGCCGGTCAACTACAGGCCTTTGTCAACGGCGATGTGGCGGCCGCCCGCAGCCTGGCCGCCAGGGATGACGAGGTGGACCAGCTCTACGATCAGGTCTTTCGAGAGTTGCTCGTGATCATGATGACCGACCCGCGCACGATCACGCGGGCCACCTACCTGTTGTGGGTCGCGCATAACCTCGAACGCTTCGCCGATCGGACGACCAATATCGGCGAGCGAGTGATCTTCTTGATGACCGGCGTAGTCACTGAACTGAACGAATGAGGACTTATGGATCTGACACAATTGAGCCAGATGGTCGCGTGGCTGGATGAAGAGCACCGTCGCGACCGGGAAGAGATCGCCAGACTTGATCAGCGTCTGCAAACCATGGTGGTCGAAAACCAGGAGCAGGCGCGGCGAATTCAAGACCTCGAGGGCCGGCTGGCGAATACCCAGGCCCAGCTCACGCGCTTCACGCAGATCGAGCAGGCGCTACAGCAGCTCAAGAACGAGGTCGTCGTGATGCTGGACAAACATGCCGACGCGCGGCTCCAGTCGGAGCGCGAGAGCGAGCGCGCCCGGCTGAGCGACCGCGAGGCCATCTCGCGCAGCGTCTCCGAAATCCGCAAGGAATTGCCGCGCCTCGGCCGCATCGAGGAAGACCTGGCCGGCCTGCGCGCCGAAGATCAACGGCTGGGCGACGTCGTGTTGGCGCTGCGCCAATCGCTCAGCAACGTCAGCAAGGATCTTGACGAGCGCACGCGCACCTTGCCCTACATGGTCGAGCAGCGCAGCCAGGACAACAAGCGCATCGCTCAAATCCAGGCGGAGAACGTCGAGCTGCTCAAGCGCACCGACGCCATCGCCAGCAAGCTGCCGTTGTATGAGGAACGCATCCAGCGCGTTGACCGCGAGCTCCAGCGCATCCAGCCGATCCCCGACCAAATCCGTCGCGAGCAACAGGCTTTCCTCGAAGCGCAGCGAGTGGCGGATGTGGACCGGGTGCGCCAGATGACCGCATGGGAGGCGGAGTTCGCCCAGCAGCGAGAGCTGCTGGAGAAGCAAGTGGTGCGGATCCGCGAGTTCGCGGCGCAATACGAGGCCGCTGGCCGCGCGCTCAAGGCGCTGGAGGAATTCCAGGCCGCCCTGGTGCGCGATCAGAAGCAGGTTTCTGAGCTGCAGCGGCTGGCCGAAGAACGCCAGCGCAAAGAGTTGGCTGAGTGGCAGGCCGAAAACGAGCAGCGTTGGAAGAAGGAACTGCTGCGTTGGGACTATAACCAGCAGGAGCAGCAGAAGGCCACCCAGAAGTTGACCGACCGTTTTCCGCCGGTCGAAAGGGTCGCTGCGCTGCTGCAGCGGGAGGTCGAAGCTCTCTGGAAGCTGCAAGAGAACCTCGGCGCCCAACAGTCGCGCGAGGCACAGCACCTGTTGGACTTGATCAACAAGGCGCTCGAGGCGCGGCCGAAGAGCGCAACGTGAGCCCGCGTGCGTCGCCAGGCATAGGAGAAACCCATGCGCGTCATCGGCACCGCCGGCCATGTAGATCACGGCAAGTCCAGTCTGGTGCTGGCCCTCACCGGCATTGACCCCGATCGTCTGCGCGAGGAAAAAGAGCGCCAGATGACCATTGACCTGGGCTTCGCCTGGCTGACGCTGCCGCCGCCGGCCGATGCGCCGGCCGGCGCGCCAGCCGAACAGGTAGGGGTCATTGATGTGCCGGGTCACATTGACTTCATCAAGAATATGCTGGCCGGGGTGGGCGGCATTGACGCCGCGCTCTTCGTCGTCGCGGCCGACGAAGGGATGATGCCGCAAACGCGCGAGCACCTGGCCATTCTCGATCTGCTCCAGGTGCAGGCCGGAGTGGTGGCCCTGACCAAGACCGATGTCGTTAGCGAAGAAGGCTGGCTGGAGCTGGTGGAGGCCGATGTCCATGACTCGCTCGCTGGAACCTCGCTGGCCAACGCGGCGATCGTGCCGGTCTCCGCGCGCACAGGCGCCGGGCTGGAGGAATTGAAACGCATCCTCGCAGATGTCCTGGCGCAAGCGCCGGTGCGTCGTGATCGGGGCCAGCCGCGGTTGCCGATTGACCGGGCGTTCAGCGTCGCCGGGTTCGGCACAGTCGTCACGGGCACGCTCAGCGATGGCGTCTTTCGCGTGGGCGATGAGGTTGAGATCGTGCCCGGCCATCTGCGGACGCGCATTCGCACGCTGCAGACGCACAAGCGCGCAGTGGAAAGAGGGCTGCCGGGCAGCCGGCTGGCGATCAACTTGACCGGGGTGCACCCCGACCAACTGGCGCGCGGCATGGTGGTCGGCAGGCCGGGCGCCCTGCGAACAACCGATCTGCTCGATGTGCGTATGCGCCTGGTCGCCGATCAGACAGGGACAGCCGCGGCCATGCGGCTGCGCCACAACCAGATGGTGGATTTCTTCAGCGGCGCGGCCGAGGCGCCGGCGCGCGTGCGGCTGCTGAGCGCCGAGGAGATCGGGCCAGGCGGGACCGGTTGGGCGCAGTTGCGCCTCGACTCGGCCGTCGCGGTGGTCGCGGGCGATCGCTTCATCATCCGCCAGCCATCGCCCAGCCTGACGATCGGGGGTGGCCAGGTGGTGAATCCACACCCGGCGCGTCGCTGGCGGCGGTTTCAGCCGCAGGTCATCGCGCAGTTGGAGACGCTGGCGCGTGGCACCCCCGAGGATCTGCTGCTGCACGCCCTCGCCGCGGGCGAGCCAGGGTCGCTGAAAACCGCGGTCGAGCGCAGCGGGCTGCCGGCCGCGGCTGCCGAGGCGACTTTGGCCCGGCTGATCGCCGAAGGCCAGATTTTGCCGCTTGGCGTAGTGCAGCCGCCGCTGGCGGCCAGCGCAACCCTGGCCATCTCGCTGGAGGGCTGGCGCACGCTGGCCGGCCGTCTGGCCGACATCCTGGACGACTATCACGGTCAGTTTCCGCTGCGGCCGGGCATCGGGCGGGAGGAGCTGAAGAGCCGGGTGCAGGGTCGCGAGCGATGGCCGCCGAAGCTCTTCAACGAGCTGGTCGCGCGGGCCGCGAGCGAAGAGATAGTAGCGGAGACCGGCGACTACCTTCACCGCCCCGGCTTCCGCATCACCTTCACTGCCGAGCAGCAGACGCGGGTAGATGCGCTGTTGGCCGCATTCCGCCGGCAGCCCTACACGCCGCCCTCGATGGCCGAATCCGCGGCGATGGCGGACGCCGAGATCGTCAGCGCGTTGATGTATGCGGGAACGCTGGTCAGGCTGAGCGAGGACGTGCTGTTTCTCAAGGAAACTTATGATGAGATAGTCAGCCGCATCGTGGCTTACATCAGGGAAAAGGGCAGCATGACCGTGGCCCAGGTGCGGGATGCGTTCAACGCGAGTCGCAAGTATGCCCTGGCGATCATGGAACACCTGGACGAGCGCAAGATCACGCGACGCGTGGGGGATGAACGGGTATTGCGTTAGGTCGAGGTCGAGATTGAGGCTAAGGTTAAGGTCAAGGTCTCAACCTCAGCCTTAACCTCAACCTAAGCCTCGGGAACCCTGCAGCCCCAGGATGATCACCTCGACCAACCACAGGGCCGCGGCCGCCAGCAGGTCCAGCGCCAGGGTGAAGAGAAAGCCCAGTGTGAGCACCTGGAACGCGCCCGCCGCCTGGCTGGTCAGCGCGGCGGGGAGCACCGGCAGGCCGGCCAGGACATACACCACCACCAGCGCCAGCCCAATGTAGAGGCCAGCGACCAGCCACGGCTGGCGATCGGCGGGGCTGGGGGTCATGGCGTTGCTGACGACGAAGATCATGTAGGCCCACCACCAGAAGTCGGGCACACGCCAGATGCCGTTCACCTCGCGCCACACGCTCGCCCAGCCCCCGGCAGCCCACGCCTGGCCCACCGCCGCCACGTCGAAGACCTGGTAGCCCACCAACAGCAGCACGGCTGTTCCGGTCAAGAACGGCGCCAGCCCCACCAGGCTGTCGCGCAGCGAGCCGCCGCTGCCGACCGTCACCGAGCCAAGCTCGATCACTTTGCTCCGGGCTCGCCGCCGCGGGCCGAGTGCGAACTTGCCGACCTTCAGCCCGACCAGTCTGGCCATCCCGGCATGGCTCAGCTCGTGCAGCAAGATGCCGGGCAGCATCACCAGATAGTAGATGACCATCGCCACCTGCTCCGCGCCCGTCACGCGCATGCCGAGCGTCAGCACCTGCCGGTTGATCCACCGGCTGAGCACGATAAGCGCCGCTACGGTGAGGGAGAAGGTGAAGAGGGGCGGCAAGAGGGACATGCCGTCTAGCGCCGTTCCGCGGTGATGCGCACCATGGCCTCGAACACATCGGCCTTCAGGCTGGCGCCGCCGATGAGCGCGCCGTCAATATCGGGCATCGCCATCAGGTCGCCGATGTTTTTGTCGTTGGCGCTGCCGCCGTATTGGATGCGCATGGCCTGGCTGAACCCCGCGCCATACAGCCCGGCGATGGCGCGGCGCACCACCTGCCCACACACGCGGCTGGCGTCCTCGGGCGTGGCGTTCTTGCCGGTGCCAATGGCCCAGATCGGCTCGTAGGCGATGACGATCTGGCCGGCCTGTTCGGCTGTGAGGCCTGCGAAGGCGGCTCGCACCTGGCCGGCGACCAGCGTATCGGTCATGCCCGCTTCGTTCTGCGCCAGGTCTTCGCCGACGCAGACGATGGGCTTGAGGCCGTGGCCGAGCGCCGCCTTGATCTTCCGGTTGACCAGCTCGTCTGTCTCGCCGAAATACTGGCGGCGTTCCGAGTGGCCAATGATCACATAGTCAACCAGGCCGGCCAGCATCGAGGCCGACACCTCGCCTGTGAACGCGCCGTTCTTCTCCCAGTGCACATTCTGCGCGCCGACGCCGATCCGGCTGCCTGCCAGCGCCTCGGCGACGGCCGGCAGCGCCACGAACGGCGGGCACACGACCATTTCCACCTGCGGATAGCGGGTCGCCAACGGCAGCAGCGCCCGCGCGAACTCTACGGCCTCGGCCGGTGTCTTATTCATCTTCCAGTTGCCGGCGAGAATGGGTTTACGCATGTGGTGAATGCTCCTTTTCGTGTCTCGTATTGCGTATTGCGTATTGCGTATTGCGTATTGCGTATTGCGTATTGATTCGACATAACACGCCATACGGACTACGCACTACGCCATACGGACTACGCACTACGCATCAATTCCTCGTACTCTTCCGCGGTGATCAGTTTGCCGCCCAGCACTTCGCTTTCAATGACATTCTGTTTCCTGGCGTCGAAGCTGAGCGTCACTTCGATGGTCTGGAAGCAGCGGTTGGCGCCGGAGCCGACCAGCCCTTTGCGGACGATCCAGCCTTCGCCATCGTCGGCCTGGCTGGGCTCATTCATCAGATTCACGCGCGTCTTCAGGGGCTCGCCGCAGCGCCGGCATTGGGCGTAGATCCAGTACGTGTTGGGGTCATCGCCAAAGCTGCTCCCGCCGCTGCCCTTGTCGCCCTGGCGTCCGCTCAGGGCCTTGCGCAGGCTGTCCAGAAATCCCATCGCACCCTCCTTTGCGGTCTGCTATCTGATGATGTCGTCTAGCGCCAAGATGACATCGGGGCACGCCAGGGGGCTGACTGTCTCTCCGGGCAATGCCTTGCGCAGCAGTCTGTAGCCTGCCGGCGACGGTTCCCGATAGGCCTCCAGGCAATCGGCGCTCAAATCCAGCAGCCATGCTTCGGCTATGCCGGCGCGGGCATAGGCTGGGATCTTGGCCTCTCGATCGTAATCTGCCGTGGCGTCGGCCACTTCGATGCTCAGCAGCGCATCTTGCGGGCCGGGGTGCTCCGCGGCGTAATCATCCTCCCGGGGATGCAGCACCAACAGATCTATACTCAGCAACCCTGAATGGCCGGCGGAGGGCTGAGTGCATCGGCTCGTCCCACTTCGGCCAGACGCCCGCCTTTGATGACGCCGCAGACGACGGTGTCGCCCCGCCCGGAGTCAAGGCCGGCTGTCGAGGCGGTTTCACGATTGTCTGCACGGCCATGGTCTATTGGGTTTACTGTTCTACCGATCGTTCAGCGCCGCCACGCCCGGCAGCACTTTGCCTTCCAGGAATTCCAGGCTGGCGCCGCCGCCTGTGGAAACGTGGGTCATCTTCTTCGTCACGCCAGCCCTTTTCACTGCGCTGGCGCTGTCGCCGCCGCCGATGACGGTCGTCGCGCCGCTTTCGGCCAGCAGCCGTGCGATGGCGAAAGTGCCCTCGGCGAACTTCGGCATCTCGAACACGCCCAACGGGCCGTTCCACACGACCAGTTTGGCCGCCTTCAGCGCCGCGCCGAACTTCTCGACGCTCCGCGGGCCGATGTCCAACATGCGCCAGCCCGCCGGGATCTTGTCCACATCTACCACCTGGCTGGCTGCTTCGGCGTCGAATTTGTCGGCGACCACGGCATCCACAGGCAGCATCAGCTTGACGCCGGCCTTGGCCAGGATCGCCGCGGCGGTTTGAACTGAGCCGGCCTCGACCAGGCTGTCTTGCATGTTGTAGCCCTTGGCCGCCAGGAAGGTGTTGGCCATGCCGCCGCCGATGATCAGCGTGTCGCACTTGCTGAGCAGATTCTCGACGACTGCGATCTTGTCGCTGATCTTGGCGCCGCCGAGGATGGCCACGTAAGGGCGGGCCGGGTTCTCGGTCGCGCGGCCCAGGTACTCCAACTCTTGTTCCATCAAGAAGCCGGAGACCGCAGGCAGGAAGCGGGCAACCCCCTCGGTAGACGAATGTGCGCGGTGCGCGGAGCCGAATGCGTCGTTCACGTAGACATCGCCCAGGACCGACATGCGCTCCGCGAGTTCCAGGTCGTTCTTCTCTTCGCCCTTGTGGAAGCGCGTGTTTTCGAGCATCAGCACGTCGCCGGGCTTGAGCGTGTGCGCCATCGCCTCGACCGCCGGGCCGACGCAATCGGGCGCCATCTGCACAGGCTTGCCCAGCAGCTTGCTCAGCGTCTCGGCCCCGGCCTTCAGGCTGAACTCGGGATCGGGCCCGCCCTTCGGCCGACCCAGGTGGCTCATCAGGATCACCGAAGCGCCCTGGTCGAGCACGTACTGGATAGTGGGCAACGCCGCGCGAATGCGCTTGTCATCTGTTACCACGCCATCGGCCATCGGCACATTGAAGTCCACGCGCATCAGCACGCGCTTGCCGCGCAGCTCGATGTCACGGACGGTTTTTTTGTTCATGGAATGACTCCTGGGTAGATGAGGAAACAAGTAGACAAGGAAACAAGTAGACAAGGAAACAAGTAGACAAGGAAACAAGTAGACAAGGAAACAAGTAGACAAGGAAACAAGTAGACAAGGAGCCTCTCGGGCGAGCCTCCTTGTCTACTTATTACTTGTCTACTTGTCTACTCGTCTACAGCTTGCTCGCCATCAATGCGGCCAAATCCGCGGTGCGCACGCTGTAGCCCCACTCATTGTCGTACCAGGTGACGACCTTGAGGAAGTCGCCCGCGCCCTTGCCCAGCACGCTGGTGAAGGGCAGATCCACGGACGAGCTGTGCGGGTCGCCCTTGTAGTCAATGGAAACCAGCGGCTCTTCCACGGCCTGCAGGATGCCCTTCATGGGGCCGGCGGCCGCCGCGCGGAACGCCTGGCGCAGCTCCTCGGTGGTGGTCGGGATTTCGACCTGCGCGGTGAAGTCCACCACCGAGACGGTGGAAGTGGGCACGCGCAGCGCGTAGCCGTCGAACTTGCCCTTCAAGTCTGGGATGACCAACGCCACGGCCTTGGCCGCGCCGGTGGTCGTCGGGATGATGCTCATCGCGGCCGCACGCGCACGGCGCAAGTCGCTGTGGGGCAGATCCAGGATCTTCTGATCGTTGGTGTAGGCGTGGATGGTGGTCATCAGGCCGCGCACGATCTTGAACTTGTCGTGGACGACCTTGGCGGCCGGCGCCAGACAGTTGGTGGTGCACGACGCGTTGGAGATGACGTGATGTGTGGCCGGATCGTACTTGTCATCGTTCACGCCCATCACGATCGTCAGGTCTTCGCCTTCGGCCGGCGCCGAGATGATGACCTTCTTCGCGCCGCCCTTGGTGATGTGATTCTCCGCGCCCTGGACGACCTTGCCCTTCTTGTTGACGCCGTCCTTCTTGATGGTAAAGAGGCCGGTGGACTCGACCACGATGTCCACGCCCAAATCACCCCACGGGAGCCGGGAAGGATCGGTTTCTTTGAACGCCTTGATCGTCTTGCCATCAATGACCAGCGCGCCTTCAGCCACTTCCACTGCACCATTGAATCGTCCGTAGTTCGAGTCGTACTTGAGCAGATGCGCCATCGTGGGAAGATCACCGATGTCGTTGAACGCTACCACCTCAAGGGATTGGGGATAGAAATCCCGGATCGCCTTGAGCACCTGCCGCCCGATGCGGCCAAAGCCGTTGATGCCTACCTTGGCTGCCATTGCAGCGCCTCCTTATTTTGGCTAAACAGCCGATGCCACGGTCTGGTCGAGGCCATGAAAAGCGCCGACACGAGGTGCCGGCGCCTTTGTACGGCTGCTGTGGTGTGAATTACGAGCCGTTCACAATCAGCCGCAGTGTAACACAGTCCCCGTGCGACTTGTATGAGCCAGATCACATCTCTTCTGGTGAGCGCGTGCGCACGGCCGCGATCGCCGCCTGGTAGTCACGGTTCAGACGCTCATAGAGCCGGCCGTTCTCGATGGCGATGGCGCTCAGGCTGGCGATCGCCTCTACGAGCTCCAGCTCGGCCGGCGTGAACTCGCGCTGCACCCGGCTGTAGACGCGCAAGACGCCGATGGCCTGATCCTGCACTTGCAACGGCGTCACCAGCACCGAAACGATCCCTTCTTCGTGCGCCTGTTCCCCGTACTGAAAGCGCGTGTCGGTCCGCACATTAGCGACGTAGACCGGGTTGCCCTCAGCCAGCGCCAGGCGATCCACCTCGCTGTGCGCCACATCCACCGGGCCTTTGGCCCGATAGCCGGCGCTGAGGCCATAGGCCGCGCCGAAGAAGAGATGCCGGCCATCGGGACCGAGCAGACGCAGCGAGCACGCTTTGACGCTCAACGCGTTTGCCGTGCTGCTGACGATCATCTGCAGGATCTGCATCACGTCCAGCGACGAGTTGACGGTGCGCGCGACGCCATAGAGGGTCTCGAAATAGTCGCACGAGATACGTTCAGGATTGTCTTCTGTCATGGTTTGACAAACTCCACCAGCGCCTGCGCCAGCTTTGCCGGGTCATGGCGCCACGGATAACGAGGATCCACCAGGTCGCGCGTGATCAGGCGATAGTCTAGCCGCTCCGATCTCGGCAAGTGCACCCAATCTACATCCGCGCCAGGTGGGGGCGACGATGGGAAGGTGTGGTTGGCCAGCACGATCTGAAACAGACCAGGCCCGACGTGGTCGCGCAGCGCCCGCACGTGCTCACTCACGTCGTAGCCGGTTGTTTCGCCGGCCTGGGTGGCGACGTTGCACACGTACACTTTCGGCGCGGGCGCAGCCGCGATGGCCCGCGCCAGATCGCGCACCAACAGGTTCGGCAGCACACTGGTGTACAGGCTGCCAGGGCCGAGGGCGATCAGATCGGCGTCCAGGATGGCGCGGATGGCTTCTGGATACGCGGGCGCGTCCTCTGGCAACAGGTAGACGCGTTGCACCTGGCCGCGCATCGCGGTGATCTGCGACTCGCCGTGGATGCGCTGCCAGCGGCCCTCTGCCGTCGCCTCGCTATCGTTCGCCGCGGGGACCGTCAGGTCGGCTGACAGCACCACCTGGGCCGCGGTGGAGGGCAGCACCCGCCCGCGCACCGCCAACACCCGCCGCGACTCGTCCAGCGCGCTCTGAAAACTGCCGGTGATCGCGGTCATGGCCGTCAGATACAGATTGCCGAAGCTGTGGCCGTCGAGATCGCTGTCATCGCCGAAGCGATATTGGAAGAGCTGGCTCATCAGCCCTTCATCGTCCGACAGGGCCGCGATGCAGTTGCGGAAGTCGCCCGGCGGCAAGATGCCCAGATCGCGGCGGAGCCGGCCCGAGCTGCCGCCGTCGTCGGCCACCGTGACGATGGCGGTGAGATGATCAGTATATTCTTTGAGGCCGCGCAGTAGGGTATTGAGACCGTGGCCGCCCCCGATGGCGACTATCTTGGGGCCGCGGCGGCGCTGTCGGTGGCGATAGACGACGTCCACCACTTCGCCCTGGGTATTGCGGCGGAACGCGGCGAGCAGCGACCGGTTCAGCCCTCCTGCTCCCATCGCCAATAGGATGCCGCCGGCCAGGAGGAACAGCACACTCTGGGCCAACGTGCTGAGGACAGACGGCCGCGTTCCCGCCACCAACCTGCGGAGGAGCGGCGCATCTATCAGGTCGGCCAGCCCGGCCGCGCCCGCGCCGATCAGCGTGAGGCCGGCCAAAGCCAGCAATAACCAGCGTTTGACCCCTATCCCCGGCTGCAACCACTTGAGGCGCGGCCAACGTGCGAACCAGCGCTGCATGATGTCCTCGTGGTCTGTGAGGATGCGGCGAACCGATCATTTTCGACAGACATCGCTCATTATAGCGCACGCGAGGGAAGAAGTCCAGAGTGGGGGTGTGCACCGCAACGCACTCAGGGGATGAAAATGGAACGCGGATGAACGCGGAGACCGCGGACGACGCGGCCAATTCAGGCTCTCTCCGCGTTCTCCGCGTCGTCCGCGTCCCGTTTTCTGGACAGATGCCGCAGAGCATAGAAGTTGTGGTAATGACGACTTCAGTCGTGCGGCCTACCGGGGCGCGACTGAAGTCGTGACTACGAATCCGTGGAGTCTCCGGCTGAAGGCGCGATGCGCCTGGCCTACCGGCTGGGAATCATCGGCAAGTACAACGAGCGATACGCATCGCTACGAGGCATCACCACGCTCTGCGGGCCGAACTGCTGGCCCGAGCTCGCATCTTGCAGCCAATACCAGTAGGTCTGGCCGGCCGCGGCCGTGCTGTCCACGTACCGATAGCGGCCATCGGCCGTCGGCGGCAGCGACTTGGCGGTCAGCCGCGCCATCTGTGCGCCCTTGGCGTTGTCCGCGCGCCAGACGTGGAAGCCCTGCGCCGCAAAGCCCTGGATTTCCCAGGTCAGCGTTGCGCCGGTGCGCGCCGGGGTCGCCTCGAACCACTGCACTGTCACCGCGGTCGGATAGGCATAGCCGAAGTCGAGGGTCAAGTCTTGTGTGATGACCACGGTCAACGTGGTGGTCAGCGGACTCTGCGAGGTGCGCTGATAACCGTTTGCCAGGCTGGGCGCGGTCACGGTGTACGTGCCGGGCAGCAGACCCGAAGCCAGGTAGTCGCCGGCCACGCTGGTCTGGTTGGCGCCCACGCTGTTGCCAGCCACATCTGCGCCCGTGATCTGCAACGGCACGTTGTAGAGGCCGGTGTTCTCGCCGGGGTCGCGCACGCCATCGCCGTCGCTGTCCACATAGACGAAGCCGCCCAGCTTCACGTAGACGATCTCGCCGAAGTTGTTGTCGGTGGACGAGCCGCCGGGTCCGATCACGATCAGGTCTACGGTGCGGATGTTGGGCGTGGTGCTCTGCAAGCCGCCGGGCTGCGTCTGCACCACGAAGTAGCGGCCCGGCAGTTGGCCGGTGAAGCTGTAGCCGCCGCCGCTCGCGGTCTGCTGGCAGCCTTGCTGCTGATCGCCGGCGCTGTAGTCGCCGCTGCCGTCGCTGTCGCGGTAGAGGCAAACCTCCACGTTGTCAATCCCGGCTTCGTTCAGCCCCTGGGAGCCGTCGCTGTTCCAGTCGTAGAAGACGACGCCCGATACCGTCCCCTTGCCGGCATAGCCGAAGTCGGCGGTCGTGTAGTTCTGGCCGGCGCTGAGGCTGACCAGCTTGGGTTCGGGGCCGCTCTGGCTGCCGGCGATGAAGAAGTAGCCGGCGAGCGCCGGGCTGGTTTCGTCCACGTCCACCCAGTAGCTGCCTGGCGGGAGCAGCGTGAAGCTGTAGGCGCCATTGCCAGCCGTGACCTGGGTGGCTGTCAAGAGATCATCTGCGCCTGGTTCGAAGACGCTGTCGCCATCATCGCGGTAGAGGCGCAGGGTGACGCCGTTGATGCCATCGGGCTGGCTATCGCCGCCCTCGTCCACATCCTGCAGGCCATCGCCATCCGCGTCGTTCCACACGTAGTCCCCGATGCTCGCAGGCAACACACAGGTGAAATAGACGGAATCCTGATCGCCCGGAACTGGCTGGTTGAAGACGTCCAGCGCGCCGGTCGCCTCCGCAGTGTTATAGCCCTGGCTGCTGACGCCAGTGACGTTGAAGACCACGGTGGTTGTGAAGCTCTGCCCCGGCGCCAGGTCAATGCCGTTGGCGACGGTCAGATCTTGCCAGCGGACCACGCCGGTATCGTTGCTGAACTCAGTTTCCGGCGGCGTCGAGCTCTTGCGATTGTAGGTCAGGCACGTCTTGTCGAAGTAGTCGTTGAGCGGCAGATAGGCGATGTCGCTGCCGCCGGTGTTGGACACTACCACATCGAAGCTGACCGTCTCGCCTACGACGAGGACTGTGCGATTCTGCGGCAGCCGGAACGTCTTGTCCACCGTCAGGCCGGGCTGCGGCAGGGAGGTCGCTGTCGGTGTGCGCGTGGGGGTGCTTGTGGCTGTCGCAGTGCTGGTCGGCGTCGGCGTGCGCGTGGGCGTGCTGGTTGAGGTTGACGTGCTGGTCGGTGTGCGCGTGGGCGTGCTGGTTGAGGTTGACGTGCTGGTCGGCGTGCGCGTGGGCGTGCTGGTTGAGGTTGACGTGCTGGTCGGCGTGCGCGTGGGCGTGCTGGTTGAAGTCGGTGTCCGTGTCGGCGTGCTGGTGGGCGTCGGCGTGGCCAGCGTCTCCACCAGACACATCGCATCCGCCTTGGTGTAGGCGTTGCCAGAGCTATCGGTGTCCTTCAAGATAACCTTCAAGTTGGTCGCGCCGGACGGCGCCGCGGCCGCCAGTGTATAGGGGCCGCCCAGGCTGGGATTCGGGCCGCTGCTCTCCATGTCATAGGTGACGGTGTGGATGGCCGGGGTTCCGACTTCGGTCCCGGAAGCATTGTAGAAGCGCAGCGCGATGGTCGTCTTCGAACTGGGCTCGTGAGAGCCAGCATAGAAGGTCATGGTGTAGAGGGCGCCGGCCGTCACATTAGCCGATTGCGAGAGCACGCCATTGCCGCCGCTGTAGCGCGTCCAGCCGATGCGCAGGCCGTCCGGCTCATTGGGCAGATAGGTCGTGGTCGAAGCTGAGCCGCTCTCCAGCGTCCAGCCGATCGGGAACCCGTTGCCATCCACGGTCTCGAAGCTCGGGTTGGCGAGCAACCCGGCCGGGCAGAAGCCGGCCGGCGGGGTGGTCGGCGTCGGCGTGCGCGTGCGGGTGGGAGTTGGGGTTGACGTGTTGCAGGTGATGGCCGTGTCGCCCACGGCGACGCAGCCCAATGGCTCTTGGGCCGCCGGCGCCTGGGGCGCAGCGAACGACACCAGGGCCAGCCCAAACAGGCTCGCAATCAGCAAGGCTGCGAGCAGGCTGCCGGCAAGCACGGGCCTGGTGAACAGAGAAGTGGGTTCGTGCATGGTTTCCTCCAGATTGGGCTCGACGCCGCATGGGTGCGCCGCTATTCTGACAGTAGTACCACGGTACTAAGCGGCTAGCATTATAGCATGAGAAGGTCCGTGGCAAGGCTTACAATCTGTTTACAATCGTCTTGAGGAGGAGGTCGAGGGGATAATACGCCACGTGCCAGGCGCTTCCGAAGCGCCTGGCACGTAATGGGTCAGTTTCGAGGCCGGTCGCTACTACTCACCGATCAGCGAAAGGAAGGCGCCAGTCGCGTCGTGCGCCAATGCGGCCGCGGCGTGGTTCACTGGCGACGACGCGCCGACCATCGGCAGAAAGACGCGACCTGCGTTGCGCGGCAGGGTGACAGATCGCGGGCCGAACTGCTGCGCTGTCGCGACCTCTTCGAGCCAGTACCAATAGGTCTGGCCGGCCTGCACCGTGCTATCCACGAAGCGATAGCGGCCATCGGCCGTCGGCGGCAGCGCCGCAGGGGTCACGCGGACTGCGCCGGCCGCCTTGTTGTTGTCGGCGCGCCAGACATGGAAACCCTGCGCGGGCAGGCCTACCACTTCCCACTCCAGGATCGCCGCGCCGCGGGCAGCCGACGCCTCGAACCGCTGGATCGTCACGATGGTCGGATAGGCGTAACCGAAGTCCAGCGTGAGGTCTTGCGTGATGACCACGGTCAACGTGGTGGTCAGCGGGCTTTGCGAGGTGCGCTGATAGCCGTTCGCGACGCTCGGCGCCGACACCGTGTACGTGCCGGGCAGCAGGCCCGAGGCCAGGTAGTCGCCGGCCACGGTGGTCTTCGTGGTGTTCACGCTGTTTCCGCTCACATCGGAGCCGGTGACCTGGATCGGCACGTTGTAAAGGCCGGTATCCTCGCCGGGGTCGCGCACGCCGTCGCCATCCGCGTCCAGATAGGCGAAGCCGCCCAGCTTCACGTAGACGATCTCGCCGAAGTTGTTGTTATCCGACGAGCCGCCGGGGCCAACGATCACCAGGCTCAGCGGCCGGGTGTTCGGCGTGGTGTTTTCCAGGCCGGCCGGCTGCGTCTGCACGACCAGGTAGCGGCCCGCGATCTGATCAGGGAAGACGTAACCCCCGTCGCTGTTGGTGCGGGTGCAGCCTATGAACACGTCGCCGCCATCCAGGTGGCCATCCCAATTCGTATCGCGGAAGAGACACACCTCGACATCGCCGATGCCCTGCTCATTCGGGCCTTGCTGGCCGTCCTTGTTCCAATCATAAAAGACCACGCCGGTGATCGGCCCCTTGCCCGCGTAGCCGAAGTCCGCGTCCGTGTAGTTTTGAGCGAACCCCAGGTTCACCGTCTGCGGATGGTTGCTCGTGGTCGGGTAGTAGCCCGCTGCGATCGAGATGACGTCCACCGTGTAGACGCCGGCCGGCAGCAGATCGAACCGATAGTAGCCGGTGATCGTCGTGGTCGCCGTGACCACCGTGCCATTGAACCAGGTGAGCTTGACGACCGCGCCCGCGATGCCCGGTTCGGACGTATCGGGTATGCCGTCGTTGTTCGAGTCATACAGGTCTTGCACGCCATTGCCGTTGGCGTCGTTCCAAACCGTGTCGCCGATGGAACCTGGCGCGGGTTTGATCTCCGAGCATACATAGCTCCGCACGGTCGCCACGGTCGCGCCCGTGTCATCCAGCGCGCCGCGGGCCTGGGCCAGGTTCGGGATCGCGCCAGGAGGACAGGTCGCCCGGTAGCCGAAATCCGCCAGGTTGTAGTCCTGCCCGTCGTTCACCGTCACGGTGGCCGGCTCGTTGGCGGTGGTCAAGCCATAGCCAGAGGGCACTGTGCTGTTGTCCACATCCACGCAGTAGACGCCAGCCGCCAGGCGGGTGAAGTCATAGTCGCCGTCGCCGGCCGTGAGCATGGTCTTCTTGAGCGCGCCGCCCGTGCCGCATGCGCCGCTGAACAGGTTCACGCGCACGCCATTGATGCCTGGCTCGCCGTCATCGTCCGGCAGGCCGTCGCCGTTCAGGTCGTAGAACACCCGGTCACCGATGCTGGCCGTGCCGTGCAGCCAATAGCCGAAGTCCGCCGCGGTGTATTTCTGCCCGCTGTTCAGCGCCACGGTCAACGGCTGGTTGTTGGTAGTCAAAACGTAGTCGGTCGGCACAGTGGTCTGATCAACCACGACCGTGTAGGTTCCGGCCGCCAGGTTGTTGAAGATGTAGTAGCCGCTCGTGCCTGGCTCGGTGTGGGTGGTGCGCACCAATGTGGCGCCCTGATACAGATTGACCACCACGTTCGGCAGGCCGGTCTCGCCAGGATCCTGTACGCCATCCTCATCCGCGTCGCCCCACACGCGGTCGCCGATGCTCGCCATCCCCTTATCCTTGGTAGGCGAGTTGTGCGCCGAAGCCAGCGTCACATTGCCGCACGCGCCGCCCATGCGGCTCTTGGGAATGGAGAACTCGTAGATCATCGCCCATTCCCAGTATTTGCCCGAGGTCTGGTTGTAATTATACGGCGGCGACTGGGTCAGGCTTGTCCAGCCAGAATTCTCCATGTTCCAGTGCAGCGACGTCATGGCGTCCGCGATGGGCGGCGTGCCGGGCGCCGGGCTGCCATCTTTGGTCGTCTGGCCCGAAGACCAGGCGCCGGGCACGCCGTTCAGGTAATCCAGCGTCACGTTGCTGTAGCTGCCGCCGGTATAGGTGATGTTGAACACCACATTATCACTGCCCGTCAGGTTGCTAAACTTGTGCGCTTGCGTCCAGCCATCCAACGACAGATAGGCGCCGAAGGTCTCCGAGTAGACGTTATCGTTGAACGACCGATCCACGACGAGCGCCCAGTAGCACATGCTCGCGCCGGCATAGGCATACAGATTCGCAGGCGCGTCGTTGGCAGGATAGGCGAAATATTGCTGGAACTGATAGTTGCTGTCCAGCAAGCCATCCACGACCGGCTCGGCCTGCAGGCCCGCGACCGAAGCTGCGGCTGCCAGCAGGGTCGTCGTGGTCGCCTGCGTCGCGCGGAAGCGCACGACCACCGCAAACGCCTGGCCAGGGGCCAGATCGCGGCCGAAGCTGGCCGTCAGATCGCTCCAGTTCAGCACGCCGTCATCCAGGTTATCGTTCGTGGCCGGCGTCGCGGCCAGGAAGTCCACCTTGCTCGTGTCGTAGTAGTCCTCCAAGGGCAGGAAGGTCACCAGGGTCGTGCCGGTGTTGGTGATGCGAATCGTGTAGCTGATCTCCTGGCCCATGTAGGTCGGCTGTGCGCTGGTGAGCGTCTTGCTGATCGCCAACTCGCCGTAGGCTGGGCTGTAGCCGAAGTCGGCATCCAGGTATCTCTCGCCCGGATCCAGGTTGAAGACCGGGGTCGGGTCGTTGTTCGTGGTGCTGACGTAGCCCGCTGGCACGGTGGCATCCACCACATCCACGAAGAAATCGCCGGGCGCCACATTCTGGAACAGATACTTGCCGCCCGACCGCGTGGTCTGCGTGCCGACTACGGTGTCCTTGGCGGGGTCGAACAGCCGGTCGCCGTCGTCCCGGTAGAGCTTGACCTGCACGCCATCAATGCCCGGCTCGCCGCCGTCCTGAATGCCGTCGTGATTCTGATCGTGCCACACGAGATCGCCGATCTCGCCTGGGCAAACGCCAGGCTCGGCGTAGATGGTGTTTGTGCCGAGCTTGCTGGGCGATGCGTGGATGTAGGGCACTTCCAGCGAGCCGAAGCCGGCCGCGCCGAAGGCCGCCTTGTCAATCTTCACCTCGTAGATGACGTCGTAGATCCAGTTCGGATAGGTCGGGTTGGCGGTGTAGAACTCGTCGGTGGCCGGCGAATTCACCTTAAGATCGGTTCCGGCCAGGTTGCAGTTGCCGCCCGCGCAGTAGCCGGTGGCGTTCAGACTGTAGGCGAGAGATGAGCCCCACTGCTGGATATGCGCCGCGCTCCCGACGTTGACCTTGCCTTCGCCGCCGCTCACGCCGAGAGACGCATAGCCCGATGGCGTGCCGCTCTTGGCGTCAATGTAGTCGAGCTTGAAGTCCAACACGAGGGCGCCGTTGGCGTCGTAGCCGTAGAACTGGGCATGGTCCGAGCCGTCCAGGTTGCCGAAGGTGTGACCGCTGGGCCAGCCGACTGCGTTCGTGCCGTAGGTGTTGTCCACGAAGTCTTTGTCAATCGCCAACACCATGTAGACCGCGTTGCTCGTGGGCTGGTAGAAGGTGGCCAACTTGCCGAACAGGACGCCGTTGGCGTTGTAGCACACCTGCTGAGCATCCGGCGAGATGCGGTAGATGTCGTCGTACTGGCCGTCTACCACAGGCGGGTTGTTCACGAACACCGTGGTGGTATCGGTCGCCGAGTCGCTCTTGCTTGGCTCGTTGCCCGAGCGCGCGGCGACGACGGTGCGATCCACTGCGCCGGCGGCGGCGCCGGCCCCAACGCGCACTTCGGCCACCAGATAGTAGACGCCGCCAGGGTTGATGCACACCGGGTTCGTCAGCGCCGGCTCGGCCGGATTGCTGGTTTCGTGGACGCCGTTCTGGTTCAGATCTTGCCACAGAAGGACCGTCCAGCCCTGGCTAGAGGTCGCGGTGACGGTCACGCAGTCTTGCGTGTCGCCGTTGTTCTTGATCCAATGGCCGTAGAACACGACCGAGCCGGCCGTGGCATATGCGCTGTTGTCCGGCTGAACGCTCAGGAGCTGGCCCACGCGTGTGACGTCGGCGGCGGTGTCGAAGCGGCCAGTGGCGACCGCGGTCGCGGTGACGGTGGTCGTGTCAATGGCACCGAGAGTTGCGCCCGGCGGGATGTCCACCTGCACCAGGATGGGATAGGTCACGTTCGGGCCGATGACCGGCGTCTGCGTGATGAGCGTGTCTTCGGGATCCTTCACGCCGTTGCCGTTCACATCCCGGTAGACTCGCGTAGTCCAGCCCTTGCTGGAACCGGCGGACAGGCTGACTGCGGTCGTCAGGTTGCCCACCGTTACCACATGCGCATAGGTCTTGGTGGTTCCCGAGACTCCCTCGTCGCTGTTGTCCGGCTCGACAGTGACGCCCGCCGAATAGCAAACCTCGAGCTTGGGACGCTGACTGGCTGTGCCGTCGTCGCTGCTCTTGAACTTGGTCTCGTTCTTGGGGCTGGTGACCGGCGATTCGAGAATGACGCCGTAGTTGGCGGCGGGGTTGCTCACCCAGTTCGCAGCCGCGGCGGTCACATCCCAGGCCGCCCAGTAGTTCTTGACGTCTTTGACGAATGGCTCGGTATCCAACGCAGTGGCGCTGTAGTCGCCGCCCTGGGCAGTCCACAGCAGGTTGGCCGCCTTATCGCGCGCCTTCCAGGTCACCTGAGCCTCATTCCACGAGGCGGTCACCCGCCGGGCGCTGATCGTCACGTTGCCATCCTTGACCTCTTTGACCCACAACGATAGGGTGGCGCTGGTCACGATCGCATCTGCTGGAATGACTGACAGGTCAAAACGCAAGAGCGAGCGGTTGAGCTTGCCGCTCTCGGTTTTGACGCGCAACTCGTTGTCGCCGCCCAGCCGCGAGTCGGGGCTATCTTGTTTGATGTAGGCGTCGAAGGCTGCGACTGGGCCAGGCTGGAGGACCGTGCAGGTCTGGCCCGCCAACTGCGGAGCAGCCGCCGCCACGGCGGACGGGCCAGTCACAACCCCTGCGCCCAGGCTGGCCGTCGCCAGTGTCAGGATCGCCAGCCAACGCACCGCCCAGTGAATCATCCGATCGCTTCGCATGTCAGCCTCCTTAGTGTTACTGATAGGACATACGCAGTGGTTTCCTGTGCCCGGTCATTGCGAGGAGCGTAGTGTGCGACTGCGTAACTCCTGTTACTGAGAGAATTTCGGAAGTCCTTCCGAGACCGCACGTCTTGACCTTGACGGATCTCGTGGGCTTACGAGCTCGCTTGCTCTGCTTATGATAACACATAGTACCCCAGTACTACCTTACAGTTTGCTGTCAGTAGGTTTGAGCGCGTACCATAACGACCTTATTATTCCGCGTCCGGGCCGCGCTGCGCCATGATCCTGACTACAATCGCGGTGCAAGCGGGACCCGCCAAGCGCCAGGCGCTTGGCGGGCGATTTTCAGGACGAGGGGCAACCATGCTTTAGTGATTGATCAGGGTGGGGAAGAAAACCTTGCTTCCTTGCCGGTCAGCCAGCTCAGCCGGCCCGCAGCGAGCGCCGGTCAGGGCGTCGGCCAGCCAGTACCAGTAGCTCTGACCTGGCAGGGCCGTCGCATCTACGAAGCGATAAACGCCGGCCGTCGTCTCGGCAATCGGCTGGCTGGTGAGACGCATCTCGCCGATCCCCTTGCGGTTGTCGGCCCGCCACACGTGAAAGCTGGCCGCCCGACCGGCCAGGGTGGCCCAGGTCAGCACGACCTGACCGTCCGTGGCGACGACCTCGAACTGCTGCACGGCGGTCCCTGTCGGCGATTGGTAGCCGAAGTTGAGACCCAGGTTTTCGGTAAGGGTCGTGGTCAGGGTGATCACGTGGCTGGACGGCGTGGTGAGTATGAAACTGCCGTGCAGACGCGGCGCGGCCACGGTGTAGACGCCGGGCAGCAAATCCTCGGCCAGGAACGCGCCCTGATGGTCGGTCGTCAACGCCAGGCTGATGCTGCGACGCGCCGCGTCCACACCCGCCACCGCGATCGGCAGGCCGCTCACATTCCCGATTTCACCGGGATCAGGCGCGCCGTTCACGTTGACATCCAGCCAGGCGCGGCCGCTCAGCCGCACATATAGCAGGTCGCCGAAGTCATTTCCTTTCGACAGGCCGATGGCCCCGCGCACGATGAGGCGCACGGGCCGGCCGCCGGGCGCGGAGCTGACGAGTCCGTTGCCCGACTCGATCACCACGTAGTTGCCGGGCAGTTGATCCGCGAAGATGTAGTTGCCCTGGCTGTCCGTCAGCGTGAACGCCAACGACGCATCCGAGTCGCGCTGGCCGTCGCGGTCCGCGTCCGCATAGAGGTCAACCCGGATGCCCGGCGCGCCGGCCTCGGTGGGCTGCTGCATGCCGTCCTGGTTCCAGTCGTAGTACACCGTGCCGAGAATCGCGCCGCGGCCGGCATAGCCGAAGTCCGCGGTCAGATCGAGACCGGCCGCGGGCACGGTGACCGTGTAGGGCTGAGTCTGATTGTTGTCGTTGGCGCCCGGCATGGGGCCAGGCGGGGTGGAATGCAGGCTGGTCAATACGCCGAAGTCGTCGTAGACCTGCACTGCATAGACGCCGGCAGGTACGCCCAGAAAGGCGTAGCCGCCATCCGCGCCGGTGGTGGCATAGGCGAGGATGTCTTCACCTTCTAGCAGCGCCAGCACTACGCCCGGCTGCCCGAAATCGCCCGCGCCGGGGTCGAAGCGGCCGTCGCCGTCCACATCGATCCAAAGCTGATCTCCGATCACGCTCGTCCCCGCGCTGCCCGACGGGTAGAAGCCGAAATCGGCCGCCAGGTAGCTCTGGCCGCCGGCCAGGTTGACCGGTAGGGGATCGGCCTGGGCGTGCCCATCGGCGCCGGGGCTGCCCAGGGGCGAAGCGTGGAAGTCCAGCAAGATGCCGATCAGATCGCTCACGTGAACGAGATACGCGCCGGCCGGCACGCCGGTGAACCGGTAGTTGCCGCCAGCGCCATCGAGGGCGGCGCGCGTGGTCGCCGTGGCGATGACCGGCTCGCCCGCATCCCACATGCCGTCGCTATTCTCATCGTGGATTAAGTCAACACTGACTCCCGGCAGCGGCGCATCGCCGGCGTCGAAGATGCCGTCCTGGTTCGCATCCAGGAAGACCAGGTTGCCGATCTCTCCCAGGGTATTCGTGATGGCGCGATAGCCGAAATCCGCGTTCAGCTCTTGCCGTCCGGCCGTGACCGAGACCGTGAGGGGCGTCGCCGTCGTCGCAACCAGGCCAGAGAGTGGACTGCCGGCCGCGACCGCGTAGACGCCGGCCGCCAACTCGAGACGATAGACGCCGACGCTGTCAGTGACCGTACAGACAGCCGCGTCGCCGGCCGGCGTCGCGCAGACCTCCAGGTCAGCGATGCCTGGCTCGCCCGGCTGTTGGAAGCCATCGCCGTCCGCGTCGTGCCAGATGACATCGCCGACCACCGCGCGGTTGGCAGCCGGCGACAGCACATAGGCGAAGTCGGCATCCTTGTTGACCTCACCCTGGCCCAGATAGATGGCGGCCGCGGGATTGGGTTGGCTTTGCATGCCGATGACGCGCTGCATTCCGATCAAGACGCCATGCAGATCACTGACCGCCACGAAATAGACGCCCGGCGCCAGACCTGCGAACAGGTAGCCTCCATTGGCCGAGGTGACCGTGCTCGCGGCCAGGAGGTCAGCCGGCGGATCGAAGACGCCGTTCCCGTCATCCAGGTAGAGATTGACGGTCACGTTGGCGATGCCAGGCTCGCCGATGTCCTCGACGCCGTTGGCGTTGGCGTCGTACCAGATGAAGTCGCCGATGGCGCCCGCCAGGCTGGTCCTCGGCGCAGACTGGCCGCGAGGTTCCCCGTCGTATCCCATCGCGGTGTGAACTGACCACGGCAGCGCGGCGACGCATAGACATAGGAGAGCGATGAATCCTGTGTGTACCCGGATATTCATAGCGCAGCCTCCCTGTGGGACGGCCCATGAAAACGCAAAGGGCAGAGGCGCAGAGGCGCAAAGATATATGGTTTTCCTGGCGTCTTAGCGTCTTTGCGTTGATCTTCAGGGCAGTTGCTCATGCCGTGTGCGCCGCCACGGCGCATGAAAACGTCATTGCGAGGAGCGTAGTGTGCGACGAAGCAATCTCCCGGTTAACGAAGGAGATTGCTTCGCAGACTGCGCTCGCAATGACTGGCGGGGTTGATCTTCGGGACAGCACTCAGCGAGCCTTGCGCAGAATCGCCGGCAGGTAGACCAGATGGTCCTGGCCGGTTCCGCGGGCGTATTTCAGATCGCCGTTGGTGACATCGTAGTAGCCGATATGCGGCCGGCCGGTTGCGTCCAGGGCCAGCGTCACGTGTGCGCCTACATCGGCTGAGCTATCCACGATCTGGCTATCCCAGTTTCCGGCTGCCGGCGCGGGAGCCGAGCGCCGTGCGTATCTAAGCACGCCGGCCGTGTCGTCGTAGTAGGCGATGGCCGGCGCGCCCGAACTATGCACGATGAGCGCATTGAAGCCGGTCGCGCCGGCGCTGGCTGCCGGTTCGCTGATCCAGGCGACGCCGTTCCAATAGGCGTATTTCAGCCGGAAGCCGGTCCAGTCATAGTAACTGACGTGCAGCCCCCCTCCGCCAGCGAGCGCCAGAGATGGGTAGCCGCCCACATCTCCGGCGCTGTCCACAGTCTGGATGATCCAACCGGTCCCCACCCCGCGCGCGTGCTTGAGATCGCCGCGCGCGGCGTCATAGTAAGCCATGTGCGCCGCGTCGTCGCTGGCGATCACCAGCGAGACGAAGCTGATCGGCCCGACGTTGTCCACAACCTGTCTGGTCCAGCTCGTCCCGGTCCAGCGGGCGTGTTTGAGCACACCGGCCGCCGCGTCGTGATAGGCGAGCTGGGGATTGTCGGCGCTGTCCAGCGCCAGCGAGAGCCACCTGGCCGTCGCGCTGATCACATCGGCGGTCTGTATTTCCCAGCTCGCGTCGGTCCAACGGGCCAGCTTCACCGCATGGCTGGCATCGTCGAACAGGCCAATCGCTGGCCGGCCGTCGCGCCCCAGTGCCAGCGACGTGTTCGCGCCGATGGCGCCGCTGAATACCGTTTCGATTGACCACTCGACGCCGGTCCAGCGGGCATATTTCAGGCTGCCCAGGCTAGAGTCGTGATAGCTGATGTGCGGCCGGCCGTGGGCGTCGAGCGCCAGAGAGGTGTAATCGCCCGCGTTGCCGGCGCTGTCCACCGCATCGAGCTGCCAGCGGTCGCCGGTCCAGGCCGCGTGTTTCAGCGCATTATGCGTTAAGTCCAGATAGCTGATGGCCGGCCGGCCAGCAGCGTCCAGCGCCAACGAGGTGAACAGACCCACATCTCCTGCGCTGTCCACGACCTGCGTCGCCCAGCCGGCGCCTTGCCGGCGGCTGTATTTCAGATCGCCGTTGGTCCAGTCGCGATAGCTGATGTGCGCCGCGGCCGCAGCATCCAGCGCCAGCGATGTATGACCGCCGACGTCCGCGTCGCTGTCAACAACTTCGATCGTCCAACCGCCGCCAGCCAGACCGCGCGCAAACTTCAGGCGGCCGAGTGTGGCATCGTAGTAGCTGAAGTGGGGCAGTCCCGCGGCATCCAGCGCCAGCGCCGCGTCTGCGCCCACATTCCCATCGCTATCCACAGTATGGATTTCCCAGATGCTGCCGGTCCAGCGGCCATAGCGCAGATCGCCCGTTGCCAGATCATAGTAGCCGATGTGCGGCCGGCCGGCGGCATCCAGGACCAGCGAGATGTCGCGCGCTGCCGTGCTTGTGCGCACCACGGTTTGCACGGCCCAGGCGGTTCCGCTCCAGCGGGCGTATTTGAGGCTGCGCTGCGTGTCGTCGTAATAGGCCAGCCAGGGCCTGCCCGCTTGATCCAACGCCAGCGCCGCGCCCGCGCCCACATCGCCCGCGCTATCCACCACCTCGATGCTCCAGCCGCTCTGAGTTCGGCGAGCGTATTTCAGATCGCGATTGCGAGCGTCGTAATAGCCGATGTGCGGATCGCCGGCGCCGTCCAACGCCAGCGAAGCGTAGGCGCCGACGCCAGCGGCGGAGTCCACCGTCTCCCGGCGCCACCCGGCGCCGTCGTGCACGGCATAGTAGAGATGGTCGCCGCCGTAGGCGATGGCCGGCCGGCCGGTCGCATCCAACCGCAGGCTGCGATTGCTGATCTCATCGAACACCTTTGGGCAGTCTACGCACTGGATGGACCAGGCGACAGGCGCCATGCCTGGCGATTCGGCGCGGCCGGCCGGGGCGTGGTCCGACCACGACGGTCGCGGGGCAAGGAGGCTGACGATGACCAGGTAAAGCGCAAGGGACCAGGCCGGCTGCCGCGCCAAACTCCTGCGGCGACCAACCGGCCTGCTCGATGGGACCAACCCGGAACTGCGATACCGTTCAGCCATGCGCCACGCCTATCTCGAAGACGTAAGCGCCCGCACTCCGATCGGGAGTGCGGGCGCCGCCGTACAGGATGCGGGTGACAGATCAGCGCCGGCCCTGGTGGGGCGCAAAACGCGACACTCGCCCGTATTCTACCCTGTCAGTACGCGAAGATCAATTCCGCGCTGTCTATCTTGACGTGTTCCTTCTTGGTGACCGTCCCGGTGCGGTTGAACACGTAGAGGCGCAAATCCGCGCTGACCAGTTGGGCGACGGTAGACATGCGCCACAGATCGAAGGTGTAGGTCGCTTTGATGTCCTTGTTCCAGATCGTCGGGACCGCCATGCCCAGGCTGACCTCGCGGCCGTCGGGCAGCATCTGCCGCGCTTCCAGCACCGCGTCATCGTAGAACGCGATGACCTTGATGCGTAGTTGCGGGTCGAACACGTTGGTGGTCGAGCTCAACGAGCCAGGACTCCAGCGCCACATCCAGAGATAGCCATCCGTGATCCGCAAATCCACGTTGTCGCCGCCAGGCCGCAGCTTGGAGGCAACTTCCGTTCCCTTCAACAGAGCGTTCACCAGCGGCATCGTGCCGCGCAAGCCGTAACCGATCCCCTTGCCGTCGTTCAGCGCGCCTGCGAGCTTGCGCACGCGATCGTATTCCTTCTTGGTCTGGACCGATGGAGGCGTCAAGACGGCTTCGATCTCTTTGGCGACCTCGCCGACCGTGGTCCTGGTCGTCAGATCAGGCAGATTCACCGGCGTCTTCGCCAGCAGACGATTGCTGGCCAGGTTCAGGCGCAGGGCCGCGTACTCCTTGCGTGCATGGCCTTCGTCGCCGCCAGCGCCCTTCAGCAAGGCATCTTCTAGCGACACGATCTCGGGGAAGACCAGCGAACTGGCCTGGCCGATTGCGATGAACTGGCTCACCTCCGCCGGAGTATAGTGAGGCTTGCCCTGCTGTTTTACCTCCTTCTTCCAGTCGCCCACGGTCAGCGGCCCCACGGTAAACGGGTCATAGTAGCCGATATTGAGCACGCGGTTCAGGCCGGTAGTGAGGGAAAACCCCAGAGCTGACGCATCCTGGCTGGGAACCCAACTGGCCGGGAGCGTGCCGTTGAGCGTCAGGAGCGCATAGTTGCCGGGCGCTAATCCGGCGAGGGCATATTGCCCGCTGCTATTCGCCGTAGTTGTGACGACCAGGCGCTCTCCTGCGTCCACCTGACGATTGATGTTCGGATCGGCGTACAGCTCGATCTGCACATGGGGCAGGGGCGGCTCTTCTGGATCAATGAACTCATTCCCGTTCCTGTCGTGCCAGATCGTGCCCGAGAGGGACGCAGGCCCGGCGCTCACATCGAGGACTGCCACGTCGAGGTTGGCAGAGAAGCCGCCCACCTCGCTGCTGACGAGGTTCAGCACGTCAGGCTCCTGGCTCGAGAGCGCGCCCGGCGGCGTGACGCGCAGAATCCGGCGGCCGGGCGCAACATTGGTGAAGCTGTAGGAACCCTGGCCGATGCCGCTAGCGGTGACTGTCGAGGCCAGCAGTCTGTCGCTGGCATCCAACTGGCCGTTGCTGTTGGCGTCCTCGAACAACTCGACCAACGCGTCGCCGATGCCCGGCTCCAGCGGCCCCTGCATCCCGTCCAGGTTGACGTCCTGGAAGACCACGCCCATGATCGTGCCCGGCGGCGCGACGCCGAAGCTCACGCCGAAAAACTGACCGCCGAAGCTGATGGTTACGGTCGCGGTATTTGGCGTAGTGCTCACCGTGCCCTGGGGCGGCGTCAGTACAACCAGGTAGGCGCCGTCGTTCAGGTTCAGGAACTCATAGAAGCCATCCGGCCCGGTCGCCGTCTGCGCTATGAGCGCGCCCGTTCCCTGCGCCAATAGCTTTAGGGATGCATTGGCGACCCCGTTCTCGCCGATCGGAAAACCATCGCCGTTGAAGTCCATGAACACTTGACCCGAGATCGAGCCACTGCCGTTCGGTGCGATGGGGTTGGGCTGCGGCTTGGGCGGCGCAGCCCACGCCGGCAGCGACGAGGCCAGGACGAACAACATGACATGCATCAGAAGGCGGGCGCGTGTGAACATATAGTCTCCTTGATTCCGTTATCTCACTTCGATGGCCGAGACCATCGGCGACTTTCGGCCGCCGTTTTTCGCAAAGGTGATGGTCAGCAGACCATCGGTCACGTTCGTCGTGTAGCTCCTGTCGAGAGCGACTGCCGTGCCGACCAGCGCGTACACATCCAGGGCCGATTCCACCACCACACCTTCGATGGCGATCTGCATCTTGCGATCGCCCACGGAGGTTGTGGCGAACTCGGCGAACTTCAGCCCGACCTGGTACGCGCCGTTGGGCACGGTGAAGTCATACTTGCTCATCCCTTCTCGGTACTTCTGATAGAGCAGGTCATCATTCGTGCCGGCCACGGCCGTGGTGGATGACTTGACGCTGCCGCCGGTATAGCCCCACGATCCCGCAGCATAGGCTTTGTCGGCCGCCCACACCTGGCCCTGACCATCGGTATAGGTCGTGCCGCCGGCGTTCACGCGCTGGCTATAGGGCGGCGTGGTCGGAGTGGCCGTGGGCGTGGTGGTCGAGGTCGGTGTGAAGGTGGGGGTGAAGGTCGGTCCACCTGGTGTGATCGTTGGCGTTCGCGTGGCGGTGGGCGTGGCTGTGGATGGCGGCAGCGCGGTCTTGACCTCGATAGCTGAAACCATCGGCTTGTACTTGCCGCCATTCTGGGCGAAGGCGATGGTCAGCAAGCCATCCGTCACGTTTGTGGTATAGGTGCGGTCGAAGGCCACTGCCTTGCCGACCAGCGCATAGACGTTGAGGGCGCTTTCCACCTCCGTTCCCTCGATCGTGATCTTCATGACGCGCGTGGAGGAACTGCTGGCCGCGAACTCGGCGAACTTCAGCGTGACCTGGTATGCGGCGTTGGGCACGGTGAAGTCGTACTTGCTCATGCCCTCTCGATACTTCTGATAGAGCAGGTCATCGTTCGTGCCGGCCACGGCCGTGGTGGACGACTTGGCGGTACCCGAGGCATAGCCCCAGGAGCCGGCCGTGTAAGCCTGGTCCGCCTGCCAGACCTGTCCCAGCGTGTCTGTATACGCGGAGCCGGCGGCGTTCACGCGTTGCACGTATGGCGGCGTGGTCGGAGTGGCTGTGGCCGCGGCGGTCTGAGTCGGCGTGGCGCTCTGTGTGGCTGTCGGCGTTGCCGTAGCCGTCGGCGTGCGAGTCGCGGTCGGCAATGCTGTGCCGGTCGGGGTGGCTGTGGGCGTCGAGGTCGGCGGCGATGTCGGCGTCCGCGTCGCAGTGGGCGAAGCGGTCGCCGTCGGCGAAGGGCTGGCAGTCGGGCCTGGCGTGGGCGTCGGCGTATAGGGGGTCCAGCTTTGCGCGGCGATCACCGCCCCGCCCGCGTTGATGCGGCCGGCGCCGAAGTATTGATCAGGGCCGGGGTCGCCCAAATCCACAACGTTCCCCTGGATCAGGCCGCGCAGGTCCGCGGCGCTCAAGCTCGGTCGGATCGAGAGGATGAGGGCCGCCACGCCGCTGACGTGCGGAGCGGCCATCGAGGTGCCGCTCTGGAAGGCGTAGCCGGTCGGGTTGCTGGCGGTCCAATAGGTGCTGTAGATGGCGAAGCCGGGCGCGGAGATGTCTATCCACCCGCCGTAGCTGGAAAGCGACCATAACTGATCGTAGTTGTTGGTGGCAGAGACGGCGAAGGTCTCGCTGTAGTAGGCCGGATAGTACGGAGTGCTGCTGCCGCCGTTGCCGGCCGCGACGATCATCAGGCAGCCGCGCGCCACGGCGTATTGGACGGCGTCATACAGGGTCGAAGAACTGGTCGTGCCGCCCAGACTCATGTTGATGATCTTCACGCCCTGATCCGCTGCGTAGATCAGGCCGTTGGCGACGGCCGACCAACTGCCGTTGTTCAGCGCGTTGAGCACCTTGACCGGCAGGATCTTGACACCGGGCGCGATGCCAGTGCTGCCCTGGGCGTTGTTCATCGCGGCCCCAAGGATGCCGGCGACATGTGTGCCGTGGCCGTGGTCGTCGCTGGGGTCGCTGTCGGAGTTAACAAAGTCGTAGCCCGCCAGTAGGCGCCCCGCGAACTCCGGATGCGACAGCGAGACGCCCGTGTCCAGGATCGCCACGGTGATCGTCGGCGCGCCGGTGGTGATGTTCCAGGCCGTTTCGGCGTTGATGAGTTGGGGCGCATAGACTGAGTTGGGGTCGCTATAGAGCGGATCGCTCGGCGTCAGGCTCCCACGCACGACGTAGTCGCGCTCCGCGTAGCGGACCTCTGGTAGATGGACCAGGGCCGCGAGAGTGCCTTCGGCCCGGCCAGGCCGCGTTTCCAGGATGTAGACTTCAATGCCAGGGATGCGCCCTGTCACCTGCAAGGCGTGCTCTGCCAGGAGTTGGGCGATCCACTCCGGCGACGCGGCGTCGGTGAAACGCACGAGGATGCGATCGGCGATGGCTGCCGGCTGTTGCGACCGCCTGCCGATCGGCGCGGCCAGCCAGACGGAGCCGCCGCTCACCTCGTCGCTTTCCAGCGGGATACCGATCTGGATCGTCTCGCTGGCGACGCCCGGCGGCTGGATGCGCACGACGCGTGGGCCAGGCCTGAGACCGGTCACGATGTAGTTGCCCTGCACATCGCTGATGGCCGAGCCAAGCACCGGCTCGCCTGGATCGGCCTGCCCGTTGCCGTTGGCATCCTCGAACACTTCGACCAGGGCATCGGCGATCGGTTGCTCGGTTGGGCCCTGGAAACCGTCCTCGTTGCTATCATTGTAGACCGCGCCCGAGACGGTCGCAGGCAGCGCGTTGCCGAAGTCCAGCCCCTGGATGGCCTTGTTGTTCACGGTCACGGTAAGGGTGTTCGGCGTGGTGCTGATGTACGCCTCGGGGTCGGTCTCGATCACGACGTAGTCGGCCGGGGCCAACCCTGCAAAGCTGTAGGTCCCATCAGCCAGCGTGGTCGTCATCGCCAGGTAGCTCTGGCCGCCGGTGGCCGCATCACGAAGCTCGATATGCACGCTGGCGACGCCGCGTTCGCCAGCATCGCGGAAGCCGTTGCCGTTCCGATCGAGAAACACGATGCCGGAGACCTCACCTGTCTCGGTCTGCGGAGCATGGTGCGGCAGAGCCAGAGGCGCGGCTACCGCCGGCAGCACGCCAACAGCCGCCAGAACGCCGATCAGCATTGCGCCGATAGAGATCAAGAGGGCTTTAGTCATGTCAGTCCTCCTTATCGGCGCACTTCGATGGCCGAGACCATCGGTCTATACCTGCCGCCGTTCTGGGCAAACGCGATGGTCAGCAGGCCATCGCCTACGTTTGTCGTGTAGATGCGGTCCAGCGCGACCGCCTTGCCCGCGGTCGCGTAGACGTCCAATGCACTCTCGACCACTGCTCCCTCGATGACGATCTGCATCTTGCGATCTCCGTTCGTGCTGGCGGCGAATTCAGCGAACTTCAAGGTGACCTGGTAGACCCCGTTAGGCACGGTGAAATCGTAGCGACTCAACCCTTCCCGGTACTTTTGATAGAGCAGGTCGTCGCTTGTGCCGACGACCGCAGTGGTGGATGACTTGCCGCCGCCGCCGCCGGTGTAGCCCCACGAGCCGGCCGCATAGGACTTGTCAGCAGCCCACACCTGCCCACGGCCATCAGTGTAGGTGGCGCCGCCAGCGTTGACGCGCTGCGTATAGGCGGCCGGTTGCGTCGTAGGCGTGGGCGTCCCGGTGGGGGGCTGCGCAGTCGGCGTGACGGTCGCGGTAGGCGTGGGCGTGGCCGTGCTCGGCAAACCGACGAGCTTCACTGCGACCGCGGCTACCATAGGGTCGAGCCCGCTGTTTTCTGTGGCCTCGAACATGACCTTCACCTGACCATCGGCGACGGTCGTCGTGTAGACCCGGTCAAGCGCCTGAGCGACCCCGACCAGGGCGTACACATCGAAACGGGATTCCACCTCCACGTCTTCCAGACTGATGCGCATGACGCGTTGGGCCGGCTGCGTCGCGACGAACTCGGCAAAGCGCAAGATGACCTGGTAGGTCCCATTGGGTGCATCGAACAGATACTGCATCCGGTCTCCCTCGCTCCACGCCTGGTAGAGCAGGGTGTCAGTCGTGCCGCCCACCACGACGGCGCTCGACTCGAAGCTGCCGACGGCCGCGTGTCCCCAGGTGGGCGCCTGGCGGCTGTCGTATCGCCGATCAGCCGCCCAAACCTGTCCCTGGGCGTCCACATACGCGTCGCCGCCGGCATTGACGCGCTGCTGGTACGGCGTCGCGGTCGGCGTTGGCGTGGGGGTAGATGACGGCGGCGGCGGGGGCGCTGAACCACTCGCGACTTCCAGCGCGGAAACCATCGGCGCCTTCCTGCCGCCCGCCTGGGCGAAGCTGATCGTCAGCACGCCATCGGTCACTGTTGTCGTGTAGAACCGATCCAGCGCAGTCGCTTTGCCGGCTACCGCATACACGTCCAGCGCGCTCTCGACTACCACGCCCTCGACGGTGATTTTCATCTTGCGGTCGCCGGACTTGTTGGCCGCGAACTCCGCGAACCTGAGCGTGACCCGATAGGCGCCGTTGGGCACAGTGAAGCTGTAGTGGCTCATCCCCTCGCGATACTTCTGATAGAGCGGATCATCGTTCGTGCCGGCCACCGCGGTCGTGTACGATTTGGCGCTGCCTGCTGTGTAGCCCCAGCCGCCAGTCGTGTAGGGCTGATCGGCTGTCCAGACCTGTCCTGCGGTATCGGTATAGGCTGCGCCGCTGGCGTTCACCCGGCGCACGTAGGGCGTCGTAGTCGGCGTGGCCGTCGCGGTCCGAGTCGGCGTGACTGTCGGCGACGGCGTGGCGGTGGGCGTCGGCGTCAGGCTGGGGGTCGGAGAGGCGTGGCCCCAAGCCTGGCCCGCAGCCACGCCCGCGCCGACGTCAATGCGGCCATGGCCGAAGTAGGGATCGGGGCCGGCCGGGCCCAGGTCCAGTGCGGTTTGCTGGATCAGCGCGCGGAGATCGGCGGCCGTCAGATCGGGGCGGATCGAGAGCAACAGCGCGACCAGGCCGCTGACGTGCGGCGTCGCCATCGAGGTGCCCGATAGCGCAGTGTAGGTGATCGGCTGGGTCGCAGTCCAGTAGGCGCTCCAGATCGCATAGGCGGGCGCGGATACATCCACGTAGCCGCCATAGTTGGACGCGGCCCACACCTCATTGGCATCGGTGGTGCCTGAGACTGCCAGCACTTCGGGGTAGGCGGCCGGGTAGAACGGCGAACTGCTGGCGGCGTTGCCCGCGGCCGCAACCAGGAACGCCCCGCGCTCAGCCGCATATCTGACCGCATCGGACAGCACCTGCGAGGCGACCGGGCCGCCCAGGCTCAAGTTGATGATCTGCGCGCCGTGGTCGGCTGCATAGACGATGCCCTGGGCGATGTCGGACCAGAGGCCGCTGCCAGAGGCGTTGATCACCTTGACTGGCATGATTCTGACCTCTGGTGCGATGCCCACCGAGCCATGGCCATTGTCTATGGCGGCCGCCAGAATGCCCGCCACGTGTGTGCCATGCCCATGATCGTCGCTGGCCTCGGCATCTTCGTTCACGAAATCGTGGCCGGCGACGATGCGGCCTGCGAACTCGGGGTGGCCCATCGCAAGCCCGGTGTCTACGACCGCCACGAGCACATTCGGGCTGCCGGTGGTGATGTCCCAACCTGCCTCGGCGTTGATCAACTGCGGCGCGTACACGCGCGTCGGGTCGTTGTAATCGGGATCGGTCGGATGATAGAGCGGCTCGATGAAGTAGTTGAAGTCAACCCAAAGGACTTCGGGCAGAGATCGCAGCCATTGATAGATCTCGTCGGTGCGCCCCGGCGGCGTCCAGATCAGATAGACGTTGAGCGCGGGGATGTGCTCACGGATCTTCAGGCCCTGGCCGAGCAAGAGCTTGTCTACGACGCTTTGCGGCGTGTGGGGCGCAAAGGCGACCAGCAGTTGATTTTCGGCGAAGGGCTGCGGCAGGTGACCGAAGTCAATCCCGGCGGCTGTCTCTCCGAGCGCCCGGAACCAGATCGCGCGCATCGGCTGAGTGCTGAATCTGTGGCCGCGTGGCAGGGTCCTCGCGTCAACGTCCAAGACCAGGGGGAGCGTCTCACAAGTGGCGATGAGGTACTGCCCGCCCTCGGCCGTGACTTGTGTGGCCAACAGCAGGTCCCCTTCACCGACAAGGCCATCGGCATCCGCATCCCGGTGCAGGCGCACCAGGTCCCCTTTCGTGCCGACGTCCGCATCGTCGTAGGCGCCGTTCGCATTCTTATCGAAGAACACGCGGCCGGAGATGACATAGGCGCGCTCGGGCGCGCACGTTTCGTCGCCGTTGACCCCCAGCAGCGGTTCATGATTGCCTGCCGGCCGCGCGGCGGCCTCCGATGCAGCGCGAGCGTCGGCGGCGATCAGCGGCAGGTGCGTCACGCCGCCGGCGGCTTGCAACGGCGGGGCGAGGATCAGGACGCCCACCAGCAAAGCAGCCGTAACACCGAGAAACAAAGCGCGCATGGTGCTCATTTTCCTCTCCTGTGGTCTCATGTTCACACAGGAAGCTGGCATGATTCTACCACGTCCTGTGTGGAAATGGTCTTGCAGTTTCCTTACCCTATCGTTCTGAGAAAGGTCGCGTGTCTTGCCCAAATTAACCGGTAGGCGAATCTGCCATCGTTGGCGCAGTTCGCGCCGCGATTCTGAGGGGGAAACCAGAACCGCGTGCTTTCTCTAGGATTGTCCGCAACACAGGTTACGGAATACATTGCGGGTCAGGTGCTCATGCCGGCCGCGGCGCCAGCCCGCCTTGGCTGCGCCATGCAGGCCAGGATGCGCAGCCTCCCTGTGGGACGGCCAGTGGAAAACGGTCTCGGTTTGGAGGCTTCAGCCGGTTACGCTGTTGGCGAGAGTGACCGGCTGATCCTAAAGGAGGCTTCGCACAGCCTCGAAACCAAGGCAGTGGGCGATTTTCAGGACAGGCGCCCATGTCGCGGCCGGCGCCACGACGTATGAAAATGTTCGTAGTAACGACTTCAGTCGTTTGGCGCGGGCCACGGCGACTAAAGTCGCTACTACGAACCCGCCCATTTTCAGGACAGGCGTTACTTCCGGGTCGCGACCTACAGGCCGCGCCACACGCGTTCTGGGGTGAGGGGGATGGCGGGGATTTGCACGCCGGTGGCGTCGAAGATTGCATTAGCCACGGCCGGCGCGACGCCATCCAACGGGATTTCAGCTACTGCCTTCACGCCGAAAGGATGCGTCGGCTCGAAGGTCTGTACAAAGCGCACCTGCATCTCGGGCATTTCATCGGATGTGAAGATCCGGTATTCGCCGAAACGCGGATTCACCATCCGGCCTGCATCGTCGAAGACCATCTCTTCGCACATCGCATACCCGAGCGCCTGGGCCATGCCGCCTTCCACCTGCCCGGTCGCGGTCGCCGGGTTGACGATCATGCCGCAGTCGAGCGCCATGACGAGCTTGTTCACCGTCACCTGGCCGGTCTGGACGTCCACCGTCACATCGGCGAACTGGACCGCGAAGGGCGCCGGGCTGTCGGGGCTGACCCAGGAACCGACAGCCATGATCTGCCGCTGATGACGATGGTGCAGGCTCTCCAGGGCGACCTCCGCCAGGGTGACGCTGCGGCCATCATTCGCCCACGCCCGCCGGTCGGCCAGCACGATCTCGGCGGCTGGCGCGCCGAGCATCTCGCTGGCCACCTCTTTGATCTGTTCAGCCACCTTGCGCGCGGCTTCGACCACGGCCGCGCCCGAAATGTAAGTCGTGCTGCTGGCGTAGGCGCCCTTGTCGAACGGCGTGAAATCGGTATCGGATGAATAGGTGATGAAATCTTCTGGCGGGCAACCCAACACCTCGGCCGCCATTTGGGTCAGCACGGTATCAGACCCGGTGCCGAGATCGGTGGCGCCCACCAACAGGTTGAAGCTGCCGTCGTCATTCATCTTGATGCTCGCCGCGCCCATGTCCAGGTTGGGGATCGCGGTGCCATGCATGACGAACGCGACGCCCTGGCCGCGACGGAAGGTAGAGGGTAGATTGGTTGAGGGTAGACTGGTAGATTGGTCTCCCAATTTACCGCTTTCCCAATCTACCAACCTACCGGCCTGCCATCCGATCAACTCCGCCCCCACGCGTGCGCACTCTGCGATCGCGTTGGTGCGAATCAGCTCTGGCCGCGCCTCGCGTCCCTCGCTCCAGGCTTTGGACATGACGTGTTCCTCGCCAGCCTTGACCACATTCAGCAGGCGAAACTCCAGCGGATCGAGGCCCAGGCTGGCCGCGATGCGCTCCATGTGACTTTCGAGCGCGAAGAAGGCCTGGGGGCCGCCGTAGCCGCGAAACGCGCCCGAGGTGGGCTTGTTGGTGTAGACGATGTCGGCTACGAAGCGCACGTGCGATTGGCCGTCTGGCCCCTTGTCCGCGGGATAGAGCGACATCCCCTTGTGGCCCGTGTTGCCGGTGACGGTCATGGCATGGTTGCCGTAAGCGCCGGTGTCGCTCAGCACCCGCATCTCGTTGGCGACTAGCCGGCCGTCGGCCATGACGCCGGTGCGCATCCTGATGATCATCGGGTGACGGGAGGTGCTGGCGATGAATTGCTCGGCGCGCGTGTACTCCATCTTGACAGGCCGACCCGTGGCGATGGTCAGGTGCGCGCAGATGTCCTCGAGCATCACCTCCTGTTTGTTGCCGAAGCCGCCGCCGATGCGCGGCTTGATCACCCGGATGCGTTTGATCGGCAAGCCGAGGACCGGGGCCAGGATGCGCCGCGCGTGAAACGGCACCTGGGTCGAGGTGCGGATCACCAGCCGGTCGTCCTCATCCCACCAGGTGATGCAGACGTAAGGCTCGATGGGCGCCTGCTGCACGCGCGACACTTCGTACTCGCCTTCGAACACATGGTCCGCGGTTTTCATGGCCGCATCCACATCGCCCAGCTCGATGCGCAGCCGCGCGGCCAGGTTGCGGCCAGGATCGCACTCGCCGAACGCCACATAGTCTGGCTCGTCGTGGATGATCGCCACGGCCGGCTTCAGGCTGTCGCGCGGATCGAGCACAGCCGGCAGCTCCTCGTACTCGACTTCGATCAAGTCCAATGCGCGTTGCGCGATCTCCTCTGTCTCGGCCGCGACGGCCGCCACCCGATCGCCCACGAAGCGCACCTTGCGGTCGAGGCTGACGAAGTCAAGCGGGCCGGGGATGGGGTCCGATTGACCCGCGGTGGAATGGACTACTCGCGGGATGTCCGCATAGGTCAACACGGCATGAACGCCGGGCAGCGCGCGCGCCCGTTTGACGTCAATCCGCTTGATGTAGCCGTGGGCGATCGGGCTGTGCAGCAGTTTGCCGATCAACAGCCGGCGTATCTCGATATCGGCCGTGAAGGCTGGCTTGCCCTGGGCCAGCTTGAGCGCGTCGACCTTGGGCGTGGGTGCGCCGACGTATTGGGGGGGCGGTAGATTGGTAGATTGGGAATTGGTGGATTGGGAGGTGGTAGACTGGGAAAGCGCGGCCGCCCTCAAGACCGCCTCCACCGGCTTGATGTATCCCGTGCAGCGACACAGAACGCCGGAGAGCGCCTCCCTGATCTCATCTTCACTGGGATTCGGGTTCCTGGCCAACAACGCATCCGCGGCCAGCAGTTGCGCTGGCGTGCAATAGCCGCACTGGATGGCGCCCGTCTCGATGAACGCCTGTTGGAGCGGGTGTAGACCCGCGGTGCGCCGCCAGCCCTGTTCTGGGTGCTCGCCCAATGCCTCTATCGTCGTGACGCGGCGACCGCCTGCCTGCGCAGCCAACATCGTACACGACGCCACCGCCACGCCGTCCAGCAGCACCGTGCACGCGCCGCACTCGCCAGTCTCGCAGCCGTGCTTGACGCCGAAGACGCCATGGCGCCGCAACGCGGCGAGCAAGGTCTCATTGACCGCGATCTCCCAGTCCTGGGGTTTATTGTTCAGGGTGAAGGTGAGTTGCATGGATGTGCTCTGGGTGGTGGGTGATATGGATTGCGTACTGCGTATTGCGTAAGGCGAATACGGAATACGGAATACGAACTACGCAATACGTTCCCACGCGGCGCACAGCGCGCGGCGCGCCAAGACGCCTGCCATCGCCCGCCGGTACTCCACGCTGCCGCGGAAGTCGCCAGCTGGCCGCACCAGCTCGGCCACCTGGGCTGCGGCAGAGGCGATTGCCTCGCCGGAGAGCGGCTTGCCGATGAGATGCTCCTCGATTTCGGGCAGACGCAAAGGGACATCGGCGACCCCGCCGAGCGCCAACCGGGCCGTCTGACATTGGCCGTTGGCCGCAGCGAGCGCGGCCGCGGCCAACACGATGGGCGCATCGGCCGGCGTGCGCGCGACCGAGGCGATGGCGCCGCCGATCGGCGGCGCGGGACATACGATGACCAGGTCGGTGATGAGCGCAGGTATCGCCAGGATGTAGACGCGTCGCGGCAAGAACTCGCTGATCGGCATGGTCTGCACACCGTGGTGGAGGTGCAGCACGACGGTCGCGTCGCACGCCAGCAAGGCCGCGATCAAGGGGTCGTTGGCAGCCGCGGTCGCGACCGCGCCCCCGATCGTCGCACGGTTGCGCTGGACGCTGCCGCTCCAGCGCCGCGCGCCTTCGGCCAGGATGCCGCCGTAGATCGCCTGGGCCGTGGGATCCTCGGCCAATGCCGTGCGCGTGACCATCGCGCCGATGCGCAGGCGATCTGGGCGGCCTGTCTCCAGCGTCACCCGGTTCAGGCCCAGCTCTTGCAGATCAACGACCGCTTCGACGGTTGGATCAGCCTGGCCCAGCAGATCGTTCCCCCCCGCCAGCACCGCGGTGCGCACGTCGCCGCGCGCCAGCAGCGCCAGCGCATTCTGGAACGCCTGCCAATCGTAGCCGCCCGTGGGGCGATGATACTCGCGCAGGTTCAGTAACATAGCAGGACCTCAGGAGGGTTTCAGATAGCTCATGCAACCAGGCTCGATTATAGCCGAACGTGGGCACGACTGCGCCTTTGTCCAGCAGGGTGGTTCTGTGCTATGCAGCCAAGGCGTAGAGGCTACGCCCTACACCGTAATAGGAATCGTATACGTGCAGATACACCGCCTCGCACTTTTTCCTGAACAGCTCGGGTGTATACTCGAGTGGCAGACCGCGATCCAGCGCTTCTTCGATGGCAAGCTTGACCGCAGCGCGGGCCTGCTGCCGCTTCCGCCAGTCGAGCACCAGCCGCTCGGCCTTGAGCGTTTGCAACAACTCACGCGCCACCCGCTTGACCTCCCGCGTTTCGGCCTGGGTCAGCTCGACGGTGGGCCGGGTCAGCAGATCGAAGAGGGCCAACTCTTCCTCGCTCAGGTTTTCGGCGATGCTACGCTGCTCCTCCGCGTCAAGGCCCTGGGCGAAGGCGACCAAATTAGCGAAGAAGGTCTCGACGTTGGCCGCGCCGGTGTTGTACTCGTCAATCATCGCCTGGAACTGCCGCAGGTAATCCATCCGGTTCCGGTTCAGGCGCACCAGGCGCACCAGCCTGGCGTTAAGCGCGCCGCGCAGCTTTTCGGCTTCGATGCGCTTGCGACCCTGTGCAAAACGCCGCTGCAATGCGTCGAGATCCAGCTTGCTCAGGTCGAGCACGTGATCGGGCAACCCCGCGCCCGCCTCCTGGACGGAAGCTGCCGTGGCGCGGATGACGTAGCCGTCCGGCTTGATCGAATCGTCCAGCAGGTCGTTCACCGCATCCATCACGCTGGAGAGGTCCGGGACGGGCGCCAGCGCGCGGATCTTGTCGGCCAGGATCGCGAAAAGGGCGCGTTGCGTGTTGTACTGGTTCGCCGTCGGGTCGGGCAGGATGGCGCGGTAGAGCCGGGCCACGTCGGCAGCCAGAGACAGGTAGCGCAGCTTCGCGGCGTCGTTCGCGATGAGCGCCTCCACCGCGTCGTCCAGGGCCGCGATGCGCCGAAACTCGTCCACCGCGTCCCGGATGGCCGCCAGATCGACGCCCATGCCGATGCAATGGGCTGTCGCCGCACCGATGGCCTGGCCGAGCTGCGCCAGAAGGGCTGACTTGGCCTGGACGGGCAGATCGCCCGCCGCAACGCCGCCACCCGAGGCCGAGCCATAGATCGCGAGCGCGGCCTGCAGGTTGCGGAAGACGCCGATGTAGTCCACGATCAGCCCGTTGACCTTGTCGCCGAAGACGCGATTGGCGCGGGCGATGGTCTGCATCAGGGTGTGGTTACGCATCGGCTTGTCGAGGTAGATCGTCGAGCAGGCCGGCGCGTCGAACCCGGTCATCCACATGGCGCAGACGAAGACGAGACGGAACGGATCGTCCGGGTCCTTGAACTTGGTCGCCAGATCCTCCTTGACCATGCGCAGCCGGTGCGGTCGGATGTCCAGTCCCGGCGCGGCCATGTCCTCGATCTCGTTTTGGCCTTGCGAGACGACCACGGCCATGTCGGTGGACCTGAGCGTGGCGATCTGCGCTTCGAGACCGGGCCGGGTCATGGGATCACAGGTCAGCAGGCGGGCCTCCATCTCCGCGATACGCCTCGCCCAGGCGGCCTGTACCTTGTCGTACATGCGCACTGCGGTGGCCTTGTCCACGCAAACCACCATCGCCTTGCCGGCAAACCCGCGACCGGTAAAGTGAGAGACGATGTCCGCTGCGATAGCACCCAGCCGGTCGACGCGAGTGATCAGGTGATATTCGCGGGCGAACTCACGCTCTAGCCGGACCTCCTGCGCCTCATCCAGCTCGGCCTCTTCCAGGACAGTCGCCATATCGGCGTTGAGGTTTGGGTTGGTCAGTTGCAGCTCGGGGATACGGTTTTCGTAGTAGAGCGGCACCGTGGCGTTGTCGTCCACCGACTGCTTGAAGTTGTAAATGCTGACGTAGTCGCCGAAAACTGCGCGCGTCTTCTCTTCGCCGGCCATGAGCGGGGTGCCGGTGAAACCGATGAACGCGGCGTTGGGCAGCGCATTGCGCATGTTGAGCGCGAAGATGTCGTACTGGCTGCGGTGCGCCTCATCGGTCATAACGATGATGTCGCGTCGGTCGGAGAGTCGGGGATAGGTCTCGCCGCGGTCAGTGTGGAACTTCTGGATGAGGGTGAAGAGGTAGCGGTGGTCTTCCCCCAGGAGTTGGCGCAACTGTTCGCCGCTGCCCGCCCGGACGCGGCTTTCCGGCTCGGTGACCGCGCCCGCGCTGGCGAAGTTGCGGTAGATCTGCTGGTCAAGCTCCTGGCGGTCGGTGACGATCACGAATGTCCAGTTACCCGGCAGCTTGCGCAGGACCTTCTGACTGAAGAAGATCATGGAATAGCTCTTGCCGCTGCCCTGGGTGTGCCAGAAAACGCCGAGGCGGCCTCCCTTCTCCCCTCGCCCGTGCGCGGGAGAGGGGCCGGGGGTGAGGGCACGGAACGCGTTGTTGACGCCAAGATATTGGTGGTTCTTGGCGATCAGCTTGATCGTGCCCCCGCGTTCTTCCACGAAGAGGGTGAAGTTCTCCACCAGGTCGAGCAGCCGCGCCGGAGCGCACGTGCCACGGATCATCGTCTCCAGCGAGACGGCGCCCCGCTCACCTTCGCTGTTGATCTTCTTCCACTCGGCGAAGTGCTCCCAGCAGGAGGAAAGCGAGCCGATTTTACTCGCGCTGCCGTTGGAGAGGATGATGAACGCGTTGTACCAGAAGAGCTGGGGGATGGCGGTTTTGTAGTCGCGCAGGTTATCCCGGAAGGCATTTTCCAGCCGTTTGTGGCTGGCTTTCAGCTCGATGAAGACCAGCGGCAGACCGTTGACGAAACCCACCAGATCGGCGCGGCGCTTGTAGATTTCGCCGGAGATCCAGAACTGCGAGGCCAGGAAGAAGTCGTTGCGGTCGGGGTGATCCCAATCAATGACGCGGACGGTGACGATGTTTTCTTCGCTA
>Ga0194125_10000495_pt1 | contig 65905 bp, 50 predicted proteins | sample TA2KigC250mmetaG_FD_148626 | JGI IMG/M metagenome (GOLD analysis project Ga0194125, IMG submission 148626) | Freshwater microbial communities from Lake Tanganyika, Tanzania - TA2015034 Kigoma Deep Cast 250m | ecosystem: Environmental > Aquatic > Freshwater > Lake | place: Tanzania: Lake...
CCCTCGGCCCGGAGACAGGCTCGAGCTCCTCCTCCGTCTCGAGGGGCGCGACTACATCGATCGGGAGTCGGGGATACCTTCCTCGATCGAGCGCGCGGTCCAGGCGCGCTACGAGCTTCGGGAGAGGGCCGCGGCGCGTCCCTATCTCGAGCAGAGGATCGAATGGCAGGACTACGACAGATCCTCGGGGATCTTCCAGGACAGCAGGAGCTGGGGCGGCGAGATTGGAATCGACCTGCTGGCCGGCCGGTTCGGCGGGCGGGCCGCGCGCGGGGGGCGGGACTCGGGACCCGAGTGGAGAACGCGTCTGGCCGTGTCCTTCGATCTCCAGACCCCGGATGACGACTCTTCGGACAGCCTCTCCGCCGGGGCAGACTACGGAGAATACGGAGGGATCCTGGGGATCGTGCGGGAGGGAGGCGAGCGCTTCTGGCTCGACCTGTCCATCGGGGCGGGACGCAGGGACTACGCACGAGGCGGGGGGACGACCCTGGCGTTCGAGGGATTGAACTTCAGTCTCGCGACGACCGACTACGACTACGTCCGGGCGTCGCTGATCGCGCAGTGGACGCCGATCGCCCGGATCGAGCAGGAGATCTTCGTGCAGTGGGACGAGGAAGTCCATGACGCGAAAGAGGACGACTTCCGCCTCTGGATCGTCAGCTACTCCATCGCCCGCCGCTTCTGAGACGCCCGAGCGCGCAGACGCCCAAACTCGTCTGGCATGACGCCTTCCTCGGTCCTAAGCTATGCGCGTCTCATGCGGAGGTCCGTGCCGGGGGTCCATGATGGCCAGAAGAAAGCGCTCGCTCTTCCACAACGCCGGGATCAAGCTCCTCGCCCTCATCATGGCGCTGGCCGTCTACATCCACGTCTTCTCCGCTCAAGATCGCGAGATGGTCCTTCGCGTTCCGCTCCAGATCGCTCCGATTCCCGGGGACCTCGCCTTGACGGGGGAAGTGCCCGCGGTGGCCCGGATCCGCGTGCGCGCCTCGGGCAAGGATCTGCTCAAGCTGCGCACGCGGCGCTTCCCTCTCAGGGTCGCCCTCGAGTCGCCCCGCGTGGGCGCGCTCCAGCGGCCGCTCTTCGGCTCCGACGTCGTGCTGCCCCACGGCGTCAAGGCCGCGCGGATCGAGGTGCTCGAGCCGGATCTGCTTCATCTTCAGATCGAGAAGAGCAGGACGCGCCAGCTTCCGATCGCGGTCCGCCTGGAGGGCGAGCTTCCCTCCGATCGCGCGATGGTCCGCCGCCCGGTTCCCGAGCCGGCGGCGGTGCGGGCGACAGGGCCGGAGTCGATCCTGGCCGCGCTCGATTCGCTCCACACGGCCCCTCTCTCCGTCGAGGGTTGGCGCGGCGACACCGAGAAGGATGTCCGGCTCGCGCCGCCGAGCGGGATTTCCGTGGAACCCGGTTCCATCCGACTCCTGATCGAGATCGAGGAGCGGGAGGAACGGATGGTCGGCCCGCTGGGGATCAGGATCGATGCGATTGCCCCGGCCAGAGCGGCCTCCATCGATCCCGAGTCGGTCATGGTCTTCTTGAGCGGGGCCGTCTCCGTCGTGAAACAGGTCGACCCGCATGCCCTCGATGTCGTTGCCAGGGTGCGGCGCCCGGTTCCCCACGCGCAGAAGGTTCCACTGGCCGCCGCCCTCTCCCGCCAGGCCTCCCCCGTCCTCATGCGGATCCGGTGCAGGCCCGACAGCGCCGTCGTCGTCCTTCAGAGATAGGGGGAGGGGAGAGGCCGCGGCGGACTCCGGCCGGGCAAACCACGAATCAGATGCAGGTTACTGATTGGGGGCGCGCTTTTTCGCCTTGACACCCCTGGGGGCCGTTGCTAGCTTGCAGTCGCTTGCAGTTCAGCAACTCCGCATGTTCGTTGAGCTTATCTGCGCGAATGGCCTGCGGGCGAAGGAAGGGAAGATCCTTAGGAGGGATGCAGATGACAAAGGCTGACCTCGTCGACGAGATCGCCGATCGCACCGGTCTTACGAAGAAGGATGTGGCGGAGACGGTGGACGAGTTCCTCGAGGCCGTCTCGCGCGCCCTCGTCCAGGGCAAGCACATCGAGATCAGAGGATTCGGCACCTTCAAGGTGAAGGATCGCCGTCCTCGGATCGCCCGCAATCCGCGAACGGGCGCGCAAGTCCAGGTGCCCCCGCGAAAGGTGCCGGTCTTCAAGGTCTCCAAGGAGCTGAAGGACAAGGTCGCCGGCCCGTCCCAGTAGTCCCGTGGGTCGCGAGAGGGCTGGGGGCGGCAGCGGCCCAACCAGCCTGAAGAGGGACCCGGGACACGGTGCCGGCCCGGGCACGCTTTTTCTCATCGCCACGCCTATCGGCAATCTGGAGGACATCACCCTTCGGGCCCTGCGCGTTCTCCAGGAAGTGGACTGGATCGCCGCCGAGGACACGCGGCGCACAGCGATCCTCCTGCGCCGCCACGGCATCGACTGCCGCCTCTTCTCCCATCACGCGCACTCCGAGCATCGAAGCGCGCCGGGGCTCGTCTCGAGACTCATGGCGGGAGAGAGCGGCGCCCTCGTCACCGACGCCGGGACGCCGGCGATCTCCGATCCCGGCTTCCATCTCGCCCGCGCGGCCAGGCGGGCGGGGATCCGCGTCGAGGTGATTCCTGGGCCCTCGGCGATCCTCGCAGCCCTTCTTGCGAGCGGGCTTCCCGCCGACCGCTTCGCGTTCTGGGGATATCCTCCCCCGCGGGAGGGGGCGCGGAGGCGGTTCATCGAGTCCGCCATGAGCCAGGGCTGCACGATCGTTGTCTTCGAGGCGCCCCATCGCGTTCTACGATGCATGGAGGCGATCGCCGCGATCGATCCGGAAAGGGAGGTCGCGATCTGCCGCGAGATGACAAAGAAGTTCGAGCAGATCGATCGGGGCGCCGCGCGCGATCTCCTTGAACGCGCGGGCAGAGGCCCTCAGCGAGGGGAGTTCACTCTCGTGATCGCCGCCGGACGGACGAAGGGCGGCACAACCGCGGCGGACGCGGACGCCGGATCGGGCGGCGATGCGGGATCGTCCACGCCAGACGCGGAGCGGAGGAGATAGGATGGGCGGCTCCATCAAGAGCAGCGTGCGCGCGATGGCGGCCCCCCTCGGAGCCGTCCTGGCGAGAGCCGGCGTGTCGGCCAACGGCGTCACCCTCGCGGGGCTCGTCCTGGCCGGCATCACCGGCGCGATGCTGGCCGGCGGCCGATGGGGATTGGGCCTGCTCTTCTTCCTCGCGAGCTCCCTCTGCGACCTCCTCGACGGGGCCGTCGCGCGCGCCCGCGGCGCGAGCGGCTCCCCGCTGGGCGCGGCCCTCGACTCGACGGCCGATCGGTACGGCGAGGCGCTCGTCCTGGGCGGCGTCCTGATCGACGCGCATCTCCGGAGCGGGGCGGGGGAGATCTACACTTGGATCTGGGTCCTTGCGCTGACGGGATCGTTCCTGACGTCCTATGTCCGCGCGCGCGCGGAGGGGCTCGGCCTTCGATGCGAGGTCGGACTGATGGAGCGGCCCGCGCGTCTCGCCCTGATCGGGATCCTCTGTCTCATCGGTCCGCGGGCCGGCATCTGGACGCTCACCCTGCTCGCCCTGGGAGGCCACATCACTTTCGTTCAGAGGCTGCTGCACGTGCGCCGCGAGTCGATGCGGCCGGCCCGCGATCGGGAGGGACATTGAAGGCGTCGCGGCGCTCCGCGAATCTCCCCCGCTTGAGGAATCTCCCCGGGCTCTTTCTTACATTCGAGGGAATCGAGGGATCGGGGAAGTCGACGCAGGTCGAGATGCTCGCCGCGAGGCTCCTCGCGGACGGATGGACCGTGCGCGTCGTGCGCGAGCCCGGCGGGACCGCCCTTGGAGAGGATCTCAGGCGCACGCTTCTTGCGCAGGCGGAGGAGCCGATCGATTCGAGGGCGGAGCTGCTCCTCTATCTGGCCTCGCGCGCCCAGCTCGTGGAGCGGATCGCCATCCCGGCCTTGCGGAGTGGGGCTCTCGTCCTTGCGGATCGTTTCGGCGACGCCTCGGTCGCCTATCAGGGCGCGGGGAGGGGACTCGGCGAGGCGCGCGTGCGCTCGCTCGTCCGCTTCGCGACCGGCGGCCTGGTTCCGGACCGCACCTACCTGCTCGACCTTCCGCCCGAGGAGGGCCTGCCGCGAGCGCGCGCCCGGGGCGCTCTCGATCGCCTCGAGGGCGAGGACATCCGGTTCCACAGGGCTGTTCGCCGCTCCTACCGGGGGATCGCCTCCCGCGAGCCCTCCCGCGTTCTCCTGCTCGACGGCAGGGTCCCCGCGGACCGGATCGCCGAGCGGATTCTTCGCGACGCCCGCTCTCTCCTTCCTTTTCTCCGCCGATCCGATCTGTGATCCTGAAGAGGGAAGGACTCCGTCCGCCGGCTGCGCTCGATTGGACTTGACTGGATCCGACCCTCGCGGGAGGTGCCCCCATGCGTGCCTATCTGGATCTCTGGACCGGCCTGTCAGGCGACATGATGGTCGGCGCCCTCTTGGACGCGGGCTGGAGCGAGGAGCAGATGCGCTCGACCTTCTCCTCCCTCGGCCTCCCCGAGGCGAGGATCGAGGTCGAGGCCCGTTCCCAGCGGGGGATCCGGGGCCTCGGGATCCGCGTGGAGACTGCGGATGAGCCGCCCGAGCGCTCCTTCGCCGACATACGCCGGATCATCGGCACCTCGCGTCTCGATGCCGGGGTGCGCGAGCGCAGCCTGCGGCTCCTGCATCGCCTGGCGGTCGTGGAGGGGCGGATCCACGGCGTGGACCCCGAGGAGGTCCACTTCCATGAGCTCGGCGGCGTCGACTCGATCGCCGACATCGTCCTTTCTGTCGCGGGTCTGGAAGGGCTCGGCATCGAGCATCTGGCCTGTGGGAGCGTCCCTCTGAGCCGCGGGGAAGTCTCGACCGACCACGGCCTGCTCCCCGTCCCCGCCCCCGCGACGCTGGCGCTCCTCGAGGGGCTGCCGGTCCGGTGGCTGCCGATCGAGGGAGAGTGGCTCACCCCCACCGGGGCGCTTCTCCTCTCCGGGTTGGTCAATTCGTTCGGTCCGCCCGCCGACATGGTCCTGCGCCGGATCGGGATCGGCGCGGGCACGAGGCGATCGGAGGATCGCGCGAACATCGTCCGCATCCTGGTGGGCGATCCCGCCGAGCCGTCCCTGGGAGGAGAGGGGGGAGCCTGCGGCGAGGAGCGACTGGGCTGGGTCTCGATCCTCGAGACGAATCTTGACGATCAGGATCCTCGCCAGGTCGAGGAGGTCGCCCGGCGGCTCGAGGAGGCGGGGGCCCTCGATGTCCTCAGGATCAGCGCCCTCATGAAGAAGGGGCGAGCGGGGACCCTGCTGACGGTCCTGTGCGATCCGTCGAAGGAGGCTGAGCTGGGAGACCTGCTTCTGACACAGAGCACGACGCTGGGGATCAGAATCCGCAGGGAGCCCAGGAGGGAGCTCCAACGGTGGATATCGGTGGTCGAGACGGAGTACGGGAGCGTCCGCCTCAAGTGGAGCCGGCCCGGAGGGCGTCCGCGAGCGGTGGCGGAGTTCGAGGATCTCCGCGCGAGGGCCCGCGCCGCGAACGTGCCGGTCTGGGTCGTCGAGCGGGCCGCCCTCGGGGCCGCGCAGGCCGCCCCTCCGTTTCCGGATGCCCCCCAACTGTTTTCCGACTGAGCAGTTGACACCCCGCGCGTCCGTTCCTATACTGTTGGCAGGCTGACCTACCAGACTGGGCTTTGAGGACATCGCGGAACTGGCTTCTGAGGCGAGAAGGGTCCCCCATCCGATTGCTTGCGGAGTTCGGCTGTCTGAGGCCGGCTCCCGGGAGATGTATAGCTAAATCGCTCACGGCGGGACTGTTCGCGTGTTCCGCCCGGCAAGGGTTCGAGGCTGTTGAGTCTGTCGCGCTTGCCCTGGTTGGGAGGGCCGGTGCAGACGAGCGAGGGAGGTGATGCGGATCCCAACTGCCGCGCCCGGGGATGCGCGGCGGCTCGAGCCGTCCATGCGAGAGAGCGGCGGCGGCGAGATCTCGATCCCCCGATCCGTACGGATAGTCACTTGGATTGGTCGCCGCGAGGGACCGGCAACAAGGGCTGCAGCATGGAGCCGGAAGTCCCCCCGGAGGACCCAAAAGAGAGACGGAGGCTCGTTATCATGAGGATGACTCTTCCCATCCTGATCGGGCTCTTGATTGTGACGGCGGCCGTCGCGGTCGCCGACAACCCGGGTCAGCAGGCTCTGAAGTATGAGCTGGGACTGATGCCTGGGCAGCTTCACAACGATCTCATGATCAGGGACAATGCAGGAATGAGGGCCGACACCACCTGGTGGGGCGGCCACACATGGATCTCCGGGGAGTACTACGCGTCTCCCTACCTGAACGCCAGGGTGGACGCGGTCTACAGCTTCGATCGCGGCACCGGGCCGAACAACCCGCCCGCCCCCTACATCCACAACGGCCAGGGATGGAAGGCCGTCGACCTGACGGCCAACTCGGTCCAGTACTGGCGGGTGATCGACGAGAACTTGGACCTTGGCGAGGGCGTGGTCGCGCCGCTCGTCGCCGGCGTCTACTCCCTCTGGTTCGGCGTGAACCAGCCTGAGGCCGATCAGCTCTGCTGGCAGTGCGGCGCGGGCTACGGCAACGACTACTGCCAGAGGGTGACCTCGCCGAACATCGCCTACAACGGCACGGCCAACATCAGCCTCGAGATGCTCTACTGGAACGACAACGAGGAGTGCTACGACGGGACGACGATCTACCTGAAGCGCGCCGACAGCGTCGAGCTCTCGATGAACCAGCACACGGGCGGCTGCCCCGCGAACCCGGGCTGGGAGACGCAGGGCAAGGGATTCACCGGCCGGATCGGCGTCGACACGCTGACCTGGACCGTCGTTCCCGAGCTGTGGGTCAGCCCCTCCTACGGCACCGCGGAGATCGGCGCGGCCCAGAACATCAACTTCATCATCGAGTTCATCTCTGACGGCGGTCTGTCCAACGAGGACTGCCGCGGCGACTTCCTCCTCGGTGGCTTCGCCTGCGACAATATCGAGTACAAGGTCAACGGCGCCGTGAGCCAGTCGTGGAACTTCGAGGACAACACCTTGCAGGGCTGGACCCGCGGATTCTGCCTCCCGGTCGGCGCCTACGGCGGCATCTGGGACTTGAGCCTCTTCGAGATCCTCGATCCGTGCGCCTGCAGGCTCGAGAACAACATCCTCGCTCTTGCCGTCGAGGAGCAGGGGGAGTGGGTCCACCCCTACGGCCAGCATGTGAACCTGATGGGGCCGATCTGCAACTTCGCCAACACCGATCTCAAGACGATCTTCATGGAGTTCGACATGTACGCGGAGATGCCTCGCGAGAACGGAGTCCTGATCCGTCCGTGCTGGCAGTACTACCCGTACCTGTGCGAGATCACCCAGACGATCCAGTGGTCTCCGATCGTCGGGCAGGACGCCTTCAACTACTTCGGAACCGACCCGGTCTGCTCGACCTGGCGCTACGGCGCGACGACGGTCAACAGCGGAGTCCCTGTTCCGAACAGCGCGGAGCAGGTCATTCCGATCATCGAGCTTCTGGGCAACTGCGACACCTTCGCCATCACGAACTGCAGCGGCGTCACCAACTACACGCCTCTGTTCGACAACATCGTTGTCGGCGTGACGGGTGCAGCGAACGCTCCGTCCATCTCTTCCGACAACGGAACGCTCTTCCAGGACATCGGCAGCATGCCGTCGATCAACTTCGACGTGCGCGCCCCCGGCCCTGCGAACGTGACCGTCGACAAGTGGATGGACAACCAGGCCAAGAGAGACAAGCTCGGAGACTCGCTCTTGATCATCGGCCCGGATCCGGGAACCGACGTCAACAAGCGGTGGAACGCGAAGCTCTGGTGGCGTGTCGCCCGCAGGGGCGCCTTCCAGTCGGATTTCGCCGGCGGCTCGCAGACGGCCTACAAGACCTGGAAGGACAGGGTCGCGGACGGCAAGTTGATCGACCGGCCATACCGTCCGGAGTTCACCTGGGGCCAGATGGACTCGAACCAGGTGGGTGTCATCCCGCAGAAGAACCGGCTCATCTCCCACTTCCGCGAGGACGACGACGACTACGTCGCGCCCGAGTCGAACCCGCTGAACGAGATGCTGCTCGATGACATCTTCTACCCGGGCACCCAGATCCAGTACTTCATCACGGCCAGCTACAACAACTTCCCGAATGAGAGGTACTTCTATCCGGATACGCTGGGCGGCAACTACTTCGAGTTCGAGATCCTCCCTGGTGTGCGCACGGCCAACGTGCCCAACTGCGGCGGCTCGGGCTTCAACTTCTGCGCCTTCCATCCGGCGACGCTCTACATCGACTTCTTCAACCGCGGCAGCCAGTTCTTCATCGAGAACGCCTTGGCCACCCTGCTCAACGACAAGGCTCCGTGCCTGATCGAGGACGGGTGCCCGATTCCCCCCGATCGGAACTGGGACCGCTACGACTACTCCGATGGATCGTCGAACTGGAACGCCCCGTTCGCTCGCGGCCTTGTGGCCGGCAGCACCAACGGGATGACGCTGAACCAGATCCTGGGTTACAGGACGATCATCGGCAACACGGGGACCTACAGCGAGGGAGCCACGCAGGAAGAGGACTATCTCCTCTTCGATCAGTGGCTGACGGAGCCGAACTGCGGCGCGAATCAGAACTCGCAGCTCTTCGTCTACAACGGAGACAAGTGCGGCGAGATCCTGATGGCGCTGCCGACCTTCGGCGTGCCGTTCCTCAACAACACGCTCGGCGCCCAGCTGCTCTGCGACGCGTTCAACGGCTACACGACCGACCCGGAGTGCGCGCCCGAGGACAACTCCTACTGCTTGCAGCTGCTTCCGGTCGGTGGCGGGCCGTTCGGCACGATCGTGGCTGTCGACGCCTATGGCAGCTACTGCCCGAACCTGTACGGATTCAACGTCTACACTCCGATCAACGGAGGCGTGGGCAACAGAGTCTATACGGGCGAGGACGGCGGCAAGAGCATGCAGTACGAGCAGGTCGTCCGCACGTCGGGGCCTGACTACAACACGCACAAGTACAAGACGGTCATCGACGGCGTGAGCTGGCACCACATGACGCTGCGGGATCCCCTCGGCACGGGAGAAGGCAAGTGTCCGAGGGACACGCCCGATATCGTCGCCGGGTCTCTCGCCGAGATCCAGGCGGCCATGTGCTGGGGCCACAACATCACCGACCCCAACAACTACCGGCAGCTGCCGCGCCTGACGAGCGCCAAGGACCTCGGGCAGTGCCAGGCCACCTGGTCGCTCCCGGCCGGCGTGGATGACGCGGCTCAGGGCTCCTTCGTCAACCGTCTCTTCCAGAACCAGCCCAACCCGTTCAACCCGAGGACGTTGATCAGCTTCAGCCTGGCCCAGAGCGGCCCGGTTGATATCTCGGTCTTCGACGTGAACGGAAGGCTCGTCCGGAAGCTGGTGGACGGCACGAAGGAGGCCGGCCCTCACTCTGTCTACTGGGACGGCACGAACGACCAGGGTCACCGGGTCGGCTCGGGCGTCTACTGGAGCCAGATGAAGGTGGGTTCCTGGGCTTCCACCAAGAAGCTGCTCTACGTGAAGTAGGAATCGCGCCCTATCGAGGGCTCGGATCCGCGGAGGCCTCCGGCGAAAGCCGGGGGCCTCTCTGCGGCTGGTCGCGCGTTGACAATCTGGCGCGGGGCATCTAGCGTCGCGACTCATGACAGGATGTGGTCGAGCGGGGGCGATGATCTTCGCGGTTCTCTTTCTGGCCGCGGCCGGCAAGTCGGCCGCCGATCCGAGGGAGGCCGCCGTCGGCTCCGCGATCGCCCGCGCTTCCGCCTGGCTCGACGGCGTGCAAGTCGCGCCCTTTCTCTATGGGGCCACCTCTTTCCGCCTCTTCGCCATGGAGATCGAGGCCCGCCACCGCCTCTGGCTCGCGGCGCGAGGGGAGTCCTCCCGGAAAAGCGAACTGGATCAGCAGATCAGGGGCCGCCTTGCGCAGGCGCTCGACGCCGAGAAGCTCCGCGAGGTTCTGACGGGAGAGGACGGAGCCCTCTGTTTCACGGAGATGGCCGTGCTCGCCAAGCGGTGCCGCGACCACGGCCTCGATCCGGCCCCGTTCGGATCGGCCCTGGACGCCAACCTCGATCGCCTGAGGGCGGATGTGGATCGGCTCCCTCCGTCCCTCCAGGTTCTTCACGCGGTTTACCTCCCGGCGGCCGGGATCGATCTCGGTCTCGATGCCGCGCAACTGCGCAGGAAGGGGATGATCGCGGGCCGACCGGCCGAGGCCGATCTCACGCTCGCGGAGATCTACTACCTGACGCACGAGATCTTCGCCCACACCGACTATGGCGCCCTCCCTCTCACGGGTTTCTCGGAAGGGGAGGAACGCTTCCTCAGCCGCGCCCTCTCTTTCTTCGCGATCGTTTACGGCTCCGTGAACAATCTCGACATCCTCTCGGAGATACTGATCTGCATGGCCTCGGCGGGCCTCGCGGATGGCTGGGCTTACGAAGAGGGGATCCGGGTGCTCGTGGAGCGCCAGAATCAGGACGGGAGCTTCGGTGGCCCGGATCCGAGGAGTCTGGGCCGCCCCCTGCTGCCCACCGACTTCCTGCACGCCACCATGAACGGGCTGGGGTGCCTTCTCCTCGATTCCGCCGGCCGCCGAGGCCCCTGAAGAACCGGCCAGGGCCGGGGTTGACACCCCTTCCCGGAGGGCCCTACCATGGGCATCGGCAGGGGGTTGGTCTTGGGGCTTGGGGGTGGTATGTCCGCTCGCCGTGTGCCTACCGGCGCTCGAATAGTTCAGACGATCCAGTTCGGCCTTTCGATGGGCGTGGTCCTCGCCTCGCTCTGGGGTCTTCTTGGCGGCTGCCGCGAGCAATCCACGGTTCCGATCGACCGGAATCTGGCGCCGGAGACCTTTCTGACGTCCGCTCCGGGGGACAGCCAGACCGCCTTCTATCGGGTGGCCCTGCACTGGGCCGGCGTGGACCGGGACGGGACCGTTTCACAGTTCGATGTCGCAGTCACCGACTCCCTCCCCGGCGAAGAGATCCTCTGGCGGAGGACGGCCAGAAGCGACAGCCTTGTCGTCTTCCGAGTGGAGGAGACGAGGGAGGTTCTCGGCCATCGGTTCTACGTCCGCGCTGTCGACAACGAGGGTAGGGTCGATCCGACGCCCGCGTGGATTTTCTTCGGATCCCGAAACAACGTCGCGCCCGAGGTCGACTGGCTTCGAGCGATCGCCTATGAGCCGATCTCCGGGGCGACGAAGGGCCTGACCTCGGAGAACCAGAACTCTCCCACCGACACGATCCCGACGGGGTGGGGCGTGAGGTTCGCGTGGGACGGGAGCGACGGCGATGTGGCCGTGGCGCCGGACGGGCGGATCATCCAGGTGGGGCGTGTCGACCGCTACTTCCACCGCATGCTGCCGGTAGAGTCCGGCTACCTGCCGCCCGGCGGGAGCCTCGCCGACACCGCGGCGGAGTATCCCCCCGACTTCTTCCTGAGAATCCCGAAGGGGAATGTCTATGTGATGCAGGTCAAGGCGATGGACGACGGCGGCCTGACGGGAAGCGGCGCCATCACTCGGTCCTTCGTCTGGAATCGAGACCCTATCACGCGGATCCAGAGATGCGCCTCGCCAGGAAGCGACTATGAGCGCACCTGTTTCACGTCGAGGGGACAGACCTTCTTTTCGGGAGATACCTTGCCGTTGGGGAGACTGAACGATGATCTGCCGAGCCTCTCAACGACCGCGACCGCCTTCGATCCGGACCCGATCGACGGCGACTCGTCGGTCGCCTCGATGGAATGGCGATCGGGGTCGGGGGCAGTCTTCTCGTCCTGGTTGGAGTACGAGGGTGGAGGAGCGCCCATCGAACTCTCGGGCCTGAGAACGGGCGACTACATCATGATGGTCCGCGCGGTCGACCGGCTGGACCGGCTGGAAGGGACTCCGGACAGCCTCCGCTTCTCGGTGAACCTGAAGCCGGTCTTCGTGCTGGAACGCGACGGCTTCAGCCAGACGCCCCGCAACGGCGATGTGTTCCGCCTCTCGGATCTGGCGCAAGGCCTCGCCTGCCGCTTCCTGGTGGAGAACCCCGATGGCGATCCCGCCGAGAAGATCGGCTACGGCATCCGCTTCGAGACTCCGCTGGAGCGGGAGGCCTCCAACTCCTTCGAGCAGGTGCTGAACCCCGATGTGGCCTACGACATCACGAACGCGAAGCCGCGGGGCGGACAGAGGGAGTTCATCGTCGGAGACTACAAGCTCTTCGTCGAGGCGAAGGACAACGCCCAGGCCGGAGGGGACACGCGGGGGGGCAGGGCGAATCGGCGCGAAGTCCGCTTCCGAGTGATTCCTGATTGACGCGGTCACGGGGTCGGTACAGAGGAGATCCTCCCATGAAGCAGCGATGGCTGTTGGTCCCGATTCTTCTGGCGTGCGCGGGGTGTCTGCTCATCCCCGATGACCAGGAGACCGGCACGCGCGTGCCGAACATCCGCCCTCTGGTCAGGATCACCGCCGGCGCCGCAACCGCCGACTCAGCGGGCGTGGACTACAAGGTCAACTTCCAGTGGCGGGGAGCGGATCAGGATGGCATGGTGATCCGCTTCCAGTACGCGACCGACGACACGACGACCGAGGCGGCCTGGACCGACACGACCGCTTTCGGCGCCCTTCTGAGATTCCCTGCCGGGCAAAAGGACCCCAGGGATGTCGCCCAGACGTTCTCGGACTGGCACACCTTCTACATCCGCGCCGTCGACAACGAGTATGCCGTCAGCTCCATCGACAAGAGGCAGTTCAACGCCCGGACGATCGCCCCTCTGACGAGGATCACGTTCCCGAGGCTGGCGGCCGCGTCGGGGAACCTGGTGCGCACGTTCAACGTCGAGTGGGAGGGGGAGGATCTCGACAGCTCCGCCCCCGAGAAGACGCCCGCCCACTACGAGTACAAGCTGATCAAGCTGGCCTCCGGGTTCATCGAAGACGCGGCCATCGTCGACTCGCTCCTGCTCAGGCCCAACGCCTTCCTGGACACCCTGAGGGCCGGGGACAAGACTCGATGGATCCGCGTCAGCGGCGAGCAGAGGGAGCTTCTCCTGAGGGACCTTCCCCTCACCCAATCGAGCGAGGTCTTCGTCTTCTCGATCCGCGCCGTCGACGAGGCCGGGGCGGTCGAACCGGTGCTCGAGCGCGGCGAGAACTGGATCATCTTCCATGTCCAGGACATCCGCAGCCAACCCTATGTGACCGTGACGGAGCGTTCGCTCGGTAGGCACGTGTTCCCCAGGGACGGCGAGGTCTGGTACATCGAGGTTCCCAGCGACACTCCGGTCCGGTTCCGATGGTCGGGAGACGCGGACTACTACGGAAGCAAGGCCGGGGATGTGAACTACGGGATGGATGTGCCGGACCCGCAGGATGACAGGTACCGCGATCCCAGGGGAATCGGCGGCTGGATAGGGTGGGGGAAGTACACGGGCGTCGTCACGCCGCTCATCTTCCCGGCGACCGAGAGCGGCCAGCAGCACGTCTTCTACATCCGCATGATGGATGCCGGGGGTTTGAGAAGCTCGGAGAGGCTGTGCACGATCGTCATGACGGTCGTCGCCTTCACCTTCTCCCGTCCCGCGCTTCTGGTCGACGACGCGAAGGTGGCATACGGTCTCGGTCCGGTGAACCAGGACGCGGTCCACGACGCCTTCATCGACAAGTTCATCGGCCGCATACGGGACTTCACCGGCGGCGAGCTTGATGTGCGAAGCATGTACGCGCCGAGGGGTCAATACAACGAGGGGCTCAACCCGACGGTGAACCGGGCTCTGAAGTTGAGCGACATGGCGCTCTACTCGACGATCCTCTGGAGCTTCAACTTCGCCGGCGGCGAGACGAGCGGGATCTGGTTCCATGAACGCGAGGCGGCGTCGGGCCAGTCCGGAGACGACAAGAGGATGCTGTCCTCCTACCTTGCCGCCGGGGGGAAGCTCTTCCTATTCGGGGGGCGCCCGATCTCGGCGATCATCAGCCGCGTGCAAGGGGCGGCCGGGGGAGACTACCCCAAGCTACCGCCGCAGGCCGGGGTATCGAACGCGAACTTCACCGAGACCTCCTTCATCTGGCGGTTCCTGCACGTCCGGAACATGGTGGTCGGGATCGATCCTCTCGACTGCACCAACTCCCCCCCGAACGATCACCAGTCCTGGCGCGACGGCCTGACGCGGTGCGTGTCCAGAAACCCCGCCTACCCCGATCTGTACATCGACCCGGCGAAATTCAACGGGGAGGTGCTCTCCGGCTGTGAGATGACCCCCAAGCCCCCCACGGGGGGACTGCGCGACTACGAGGGGATCCTCTTCGACCGCCGGTACTCCCCGTTCTACCCCGAGGCCGGCCTGGACACTCTCTATACGAGCGAGACCTACAACTGGATCGGCGGGCCGCCTTCCTACTGGGGCGGCTCTGTCATCGCGCAGCGGTACGAGTCGACGCAGGTCGATACCCTTCGCGGCAATGCGCAGGGAAGGGTGGTCCTCTTCCTGTTCCAGCCTTACCCGTTCTATGAAGGACCGGCCGTAGACGCTGGAACCGCGGCGATCAACTGGCTCATCAAGGGCCAGGACTACTAGGAAGCCCCGGCGATGTGGGGAGGAGTGGGGATGACGTCTGTTGCACGAGGGTTCGTCGTGGCTTGCATGCCGTTGGTCCTGATCGCCTGCATGGCGGGCGCGCAGAGAGCGTCCTTCTCCGGCCCGCCCGTCCTCGATGACCGCAAGATCAGCTGGAGCTGGACCCCGCTCGAGGGGAAGGACCCGTACTTCCTCGGAAACACGGTGCTCGACTCCCTGAAGACGCTGGCAGGACCCGTGTCCGGCCGGCCCCTCCGGCTGTTGCGGGCGATGTACAACGGAGACAACGTCTGCGGCGTCTATGAAGGGGATGACCGGATCTTCATCTGGAACGCTCTGACCGGAGTCGTCCATGCCACGCTTGGCGCGCCGCCCGATTCCCTCCTCGATCTCGACGTGCACCCCAGCGATCAGCTCCTTGTGGGCGGGATGAGGGACGGAAGGATCGCCTTCTGGAATCTGACGGTGGGAACGACGCCGGAGGTCTACACGGGCCACGAAGGACGCTGCCGGAAGGTCCGCTTCTACGGAGCGGGGAACAACACTCGCGATCAGAGATTCGCGAGCGGCGGGGAGGATCGGAAGCTCAGGATATGGCTCGCGCCCGGAACCCCGAGCGTGGCGATTGACGCGGAGCCGGTCGTGACCCTGGACGGCACCAGCGACGGGGCGACGATCGCGACCGGAGACGGAAACGGCGTCATCAGGATCTACCGCTTCCTGCAGAACCAGTGGACGATCGATCGCCGGATCGACGCGCACCAGGGCGCGGTCACCGCGATTCGCTTCTGCAGGGATCATTCCCGCATGTTCTCCGCGGACGCTCTGGGCAATCTGAAGGGCTGGGAGACTCGGAGTTGGAAGGAGACCTTCGATGTCCAGCTCGATCGGATCGAGAGTCCGGTCATCGGAGTCAGGGATCCCGACGGAGCGCTCGCCTACGCGCTCGACGGCGAGGGTTTTTTCCAGGTCTTCGATGGGGAGGACGGGAAGCCATACCGGAGCAGGGACCTGGTGAGGGAAGGGCGGGCTTACGGCCGCGCGGTCGGCGACCTGGGCCGGCGCGTCTTCGTCGGCCTCGCCGACGGCTCCGTCCGCACCTATCGGGCGGGATTCTGCGCTCCGTCCGGGACCAACCCGGAATGCTTCGGCGGCTACATGGTCTATCGGAGCCCGACGCCCTTCCCGGAGCACGCCGTTCTGCTCCGCAGGTACGGCTTTGGAGACTCGACCTGGAGCTTCGTTGGTCTCGAGCGGTCGTTCGTCGACCCCGACTCGATGATCGCCCGCGGAGGCAATCTGGATGAGCCTCTACCGGGACCGCACAACGGATTGCCCTTCTATTACAGCATCGTCGACTACAAGCTGGTCTACCTCAACGGATCGATCTTCGATGTCGGCAACGACCCCGAGTCGATCCGGGCCGGCTTCTTCCGCGTGGAGCCGCTGGGGGATCCGACCCCCGTGGAGGCCCATCCTTCCGCCTGGAGCGCGCCACCCCTGCTCGACAGAGTGATTGTCGTCCCGAACCCCTACGAGGCGGGGCGCGTGCCCTGGGATGCGCAGCTCGGCGAGCATGTCGACTTCATGAACCTCCCCGGGCGGGCGACGATCAAGCTCTTCACTACTGCCGGAGACCACCTGCGGACCCTCGAGCACGGCGCGGGCGCATTCGGCGAATCGTCGAGCAGGGAGTCCTGGGACCTGCGGAACCATCGCGGCGAGAAGGTTGCGAGCGGCGTCTACATCTACCACATCACGACTCCCGCGAGCAAGGAGGAGGCCCAGGGCTACTTCATCGTGGTCCGCTAGAGCGGGTTGACCACATCTCAGAGGCTCGCTTGGCGCGTCCGCGCGGATGAGCTGTGTCGCGTTCCCAATCGCGACCCAAACCGTCTAAGATGGGCGGATCGCCCTGAATCCCACGAAGACCAGCAGGCAATGTCAGTCGGCAACAGGGGACAATCATGACAGACAAGTACGTGTACCGATTCGGCGGCGGCGCAACCGAGGGTAGCGGAGAGATGCGCGACCTGCTCGGCGGCAAAGGAGCGGGGCTCGCGGAGATGACTGCGGCCGACCTTCCCGTGCCTCCCGGCTTCACGATCGTCACGACCGCCTGCGGGCTCTACGCCGCGGGGAGAGGCAAGCTCCCCCCCGAGGTGGCGGAGCAGCAGGAGGCCGCGCTCAGGTGGCTCGAGGGGCTGCTGGGCCGCGGGCTGGGCGATCCCGAGAATCCGCTGCTCATCTCGGTCCGTTCGGGCGCCAAGTTCTCCATGCCCGGGATGATGGACACGATCCTGAACCTCGGCCTCAATGATCGATCAGTCGAGGGGCTGGCCGCCAGAACCGGGAACAGGAGGTTCGCCTTCGACTCGTACCGCCGGTTTCTCCAGATGTTCGGAAGCGTCGTGCTGGGAGTCGAGAAGGACGCCTTCGAGCATCTCCTCGCGCGCTTCAAGGAAGAGAAGGGCGCCAAGATCGACCTCGATCTGTCGGCCGGCCGTCTCGAGGAAGTCGCGGGCCTCTTCAAGGGGCTGATCCGTGAGCGGACCAGAGACGACTTCCCTCAGGATCCCCGCAAGCAGCTCGACATGGCGCGCGACGCCGTCTTCCGCTCCTGGAACAACGACCGGGCCGTCTTCTACCGCAAGCAGAACGGCATCCCCGACGATCTGGGGACGGCGGTGAACGTTCAGGCGATGGTTTTCGGAAACATGGGCCCGCGCTCGGCGACAGGCGTAGGCTTCACGCGCGATCCGGCGACCGGGGCGGCCGAGTTCTACGGCGAGTATCTGATGAACGCCCAGGGGGAGGATGTCGTCGCCGGGATCCGCACCCCGGAGCCGATCCGCACGCTCGAGGAGCAGCTTCCGGAGAGCTACGCCCAGCTTCGCAGGTTCACCGACCACCTGGAGAAGCACTACCGCGACGTCCAGGACTTCGAGTTCACCGTCGAGGAAGGGAAGCTCTACATGCTTCAGACCCGGCGGGGCCAGAGGACGGCGCAGGCCGCGGTTCGCATCGCCGTCGACATGGTCCGGGAAGGTCTGATCACGAAGGAGGAGGCCCTCATGCGCGTCGAGCCGGCGCAGCTCGACCAGCTCCTCCACCCGCGCATCGACCCGTCGGCGAAGGTTGTGGTTCTCGCGCGCGGGCTGGCTGCCTCGCCCGGAGCGGCCGTCGGATCGATCGTCTTCACCTCCGAGGAGGCGGTCGAGGCCCAGAGGCGGGGCGAGAAGGTCATCCTCGTCCGGTCGGAGACCAATCCGGACGACATCCATGGGATGGACGCCGCGGCGGGAATCCTGACGGCGACCGGAGGGATGACGAGCCACGCGGCGGTGGTCGCGCGCGGCATGGGGAAGTGCTGCGTCGCCGGCTGCTCCGCGCTGCGCATGGATGAGGAAGCCGGATCTCTCGAAATCGGAACGCGCCGGCTCGGGAGGGGGGACACGATCAGTCTGAACGGTTCCACCGGCGAGGTGCTCGACGGCGCGGTGCCGACTCTGGAGGCGGAGGTCGCCGACGAGTTCCGGGTTTTCATGGAATGGGCGGATCAGACGCGGAAGCTCGCCGTGAGGGCGAACGCCGACATCCCGCGGGACGCCCAGCAGGCGCGCAAGTTCGGAGCGCAGGGAATCGGGCTCTGCAGAACGGAGCACATGTTCTTCGCGACCGAGCGTCTCCCTCACGTGCAGCAGATGATCCTCTTCGCGCCGATCGCGAAGCGATTGCAGGCGGAAATGCGCCGCCTCGAGAAGGAAGTCTCCGAGGCCGGATCCGCGAAGGCGGAGACCCAGACGAAGCTCGCCGCGACGAGAAAGGAGCTCGAGGAGCCTCAGAGGAAGCTCGATGAGGCGCTGGCGAAGATCCTCCCCTTGCAGCGCGACGACTTCTACGGCCTGCTCAAGGCTATGGAAGGCCTGCCCGTCACGATCCGCACGCTGGATCCTCCCCTGCACGAGTTCCTGCCGAGGCGGGAGGAGCTTCTGGTCGAGATCGCGCGGATGGAGGAGAGAAAGGAATCCGGCCCGGAGCTGGAGAGGAAGAGAACGCTCCTGAAGCACGTCGAGGAGCTTCACGAGTTCAACCCGATGCTGGGGCATCGAGGCTGCAGGCTGGGAATCGCCTATCCCGAGATCACGGCCATGCAGACGCGCGCCATCATGGAAGCCTCCTGCCGCCTCCGGAAGGAAGGAGTCGCGGCGCATCCGGAGATCATGATCCCGTTGGTTGGGGATGTGCGCGAGTTCCTGCACCAGGCCGCGATCGTCAGAGAGACCGCCCAGGCGGTGCAGGAGCGCGAAGGGGTCGAGGTCGACTATCTCGTCGGCACCATGGTCGAGGTCCCCCGCGCGGCCCTGACCGCCTCGGAAGTCGCGAGGGAGGCCGAGTTCTTCTCCTTCGGGACGAACGATCTGACGCAGATGACATACGGCTACTCCCGCGACGACGCGGGGAAGTTCCTCCGCGAGTATCTCGAGCTCGGCGTCCTCGACAGGGATCCGTTCGTCAGCATCGATCAGGCCGGCGTCGGCCAGCTCGTCGCCATGGCGACGGAGAGGGGGCGCGCCGCACGGCCGGGTCTGAAGGTCGGAATCTGCGGGGAACATGGAGGCGATCCCGCCTCGGTCGACTTCTTCTCGCGGGTCGGCCTCGACTACGTGAGTTGCTCGCCGTTTCGCGTGCCGATCGCGAGGCTCGCGGCGGCGCAGGCGGCCCTGCGCGCCCGCGGCGTCGCTGAGACCCGGACGGCCTGACGGAGGACCTTGAAGGAGCGGCGCGAACGGACGGCCCTCGAGCGGATCCTCGGGCATCTCGGAGTCGCGCAACTCACGCACTTCGTCTGGGAACGAGGCCGGGTCGGCTTCCATCAGAACCCCGAGGGGATGCGGGACGTCGTCCGGACGGGATTCCTGATCACGGGGCTCGCCTGGGCCGCGGCGATCTGCGTGACGCTCCCCCTTGGAATGGAGGGACTCCTTCCTCTCCTTCTGGTCACCGGGGTCTGGATCGCCGCCGCGACCGGGCTTCTCCTGCTCAACATCGGGTTCCTTTCGACCCTCTCGGGAGAGCCGGTCCATCGCCTCGGCGCGGCGAATCTGATCACGCTGGCCAGGATCTCGACCCTGCCGCTCCTCTCGGCGCTGATCCTGCAGGGACGATGGACGGCCGCCCTGGTCGCGTATCTGGCGATCGCCTTCTCCGACGTCGCCGATGGGATTATCGCGCGCCGCCGCCACGAGGAGACGAGGCTCGGCTTCATCCTCGATCCGTTCGGCGACATCCTCTTCCAGGTTGTCGTGTTCATGAGCCTCTGGAGCTGCGGTCGCGTCGGCTCGGGGACGGTGGCGGCCGCGCTGGTCCGCTACGGCCTCCTTCTCTTCGGCTGCCTCGCCCTGTATTTCCTGATGGGGAGGGTCTGGATCCGTCCGACGCCGTTCGGCCGGGCGACCGGCGTGGCTCTCGGCGCGGGGACGGTTCTTCTGCTCTACGGACCGATCAGCGGGTGGGAGCGGGACTCGCTCCGGCTCGTCGAGCGGGGCATCACGATCCTCTTCATCGCGGGGGCGATCCAGGTCCTGATGATCGGCTGGGCGAACATCAGGCGCCCGGCGGCGAGCGGCCATGGAGACTGGCGCAAGTGGGGGCTGAAGCTCGCGAGGCCCGGTCCGGGAGAGAGCGCTGCCTCTCGCGGGGATCACGAGGGAGTCGAGGAGGAACGATGATGCGCGGTCCACGATCCGATGAACCCGGCTTCCTGAAGCCCCTGTCGCAGCGCGAGGAACCCTCGGGTTCGCCCGGGGTGTAGGGGCGGAGGATCGGCACGATGCAGCAGCTATCGCTCGAGTTCCTGTCTCCGCAGCGCAACCTCTGGCTCCTACTGGTGCCGGTGGGGGTAGCTCTCGCCGTCTGGGCCTACTACCGCACCGTGGCGCCGCTCGAGCGCCCGTCGCGCACCGTCCTCCAGATTCTCCGCGGGCTCGCGATCCTGATCGTCCTCTTCGCTCTCGCAGAGCCGGTGCTCACGATCGTGCTTCCCGACCCCGGCAAACCGCGGATCGCTCTGCTCATCGACGGCTCCGCAAGCATGGCTCTGCCCGGCTCCGGGCCGGCCGCAGGGAGCAGGGCGGAGCGCGCGCGGGACCTCGCGCGCGAGATCGCCGATCGCCTCGGCTCCGACTTCCGCGTCGACCAGTACGCCTTCGATTCCGCTCTCGCCCCGCGTGAGAGGGATGCGCCGGCAAGGAGCGCGGGGAACACGGCGATCGGGGATGCTCTCGATGCGCTCGCCTCGAGGGAGGGCGGCCGTCCGCTTGGCGGCGCGATCCTGCTCAGCGACGGGATGAACACGGTCGGATCCGATCCTGTGGGAGCCGCGCGCAACGCGGGAGTACCCGTTTTCCCGGTGATGATCGGCGGATCGCTCGGCGCGCCGGATGTGCGCGTTCTCAGGATCAGAACGAACGCCGTCGCTTTCTCGGGCGAGCCGGTCCCCGTCGAGGTCGAGATCGCGAGCACTGGCCAGGACGGTCGCGCCCTCGATCTGGAGGTGGTCGATCAAGGAAAGGTCCTCGCGACCGGGCGGGTCACGGTCGGCAGAGGCGAGGATCTGGAGCAGTCGGTTCGCCTCGATGTGCGCCCGCAGGCGCCGGGGCTGCGCAAGTGGGATGTCCGTCTTGTCGGCGCGCAGGACGCGATCCCCGAGAACGACAGTCGATCGGTCGCTCTGCGCGTTCTCGAGCGCAAGACCCGCGTCTTGCTCCTCGAGGGGCGCCTCGACTGGGACCACGCGTTCCTGAGGCGGGTTCTGGCCTCGGACAGCACCTTCGGCTATCGGTTTCTTCTCGCCGATCGCGCGGGCCGCTGGCTGCCCGATCGCCCAGGAGCGCCACCGCCGCAGATCGGAGATCTGCGCGACTACGCGGCCGTGGTTCTGGGCGACGCTCCCGCGTCGGCGCTTGGCGCGGGATTCCACGCGGCCCTGGCCCGATACGTGGAGCAGGGCGGCGGTCTCCTCGTCCTGGGTGGACGGGCGGGCCTCGCCCGCCTTCGTGGGACGCCTCTGGAACCCCTCCTGCCGGCGGACGTCATTCCGGGAATCGATCAGGAGCGGCCGCTCGCCGCGAGGCTCACGACGGCCGGCCTGACCCATCCGATCACGGCTGTGGAGGAGAGTCCCGCGCGGGCCGAGGCTGTCTGGTCCTCCTTGCCGCCGGTTTGGCCGAGTCCCGATCGCGTGCGCACCAGGGCCGGCGGCGTCACTCTCCTCGAGTTCGCCGCCGCCAAGGGCGGGGAGCCCGCGCTCGTCGCGGGCTTCGCCGGCCAAGGCAAGGTCGCGTTGCTCGCCTCGCACGATTTCTGGAGATGGGGATTCCTTCCGAGCGGCACGGCGGCGGGGGGAGAAGCGGATCTCTTCGGGCAGTTCGCGCTCCGCCTCATTCGCTGGCTCGCGGAGCCGACCCTGCGTGATCGATTCCTCGCCGAGCCGGCGCGGGGCGTGTTCCAGAATGGGGAAGCGCCCGAATTCGCGGCGCGCGTCTGGGACGAGCGATACGCCCCCGTTCCCGACGCGAGGGTCACGATCCGGGTTGTGCCCGCTTCCGATGCGAGCGGCGGAGTCGGAGACTCGTCCGCCCATCCCACCCGGGCGCGGGTCGTCGATCTGCGGCCGAAGGGCCTCGAGGGGACATTCGCCGGGAAGGTCGACCCGCTTCAGCCGGGAGCCTATCGATTCACTGCGGAGGCCGTGAGCGCCGACGGCCTGCGGCAGCTCGGCCGCATCGAGTCGGCTTTCTGGGTCGATCAGAACGGGCCCGAGCATGTCCGTCTCCGCTCCGATCCCGGGACGCTCGATCAAATCGCGCGCGCGAGCGGCGGGACGGCCGTCGACGAGGATGGCTTGGCCGCCTTGCTGGCCCGGCTTCCCGGCACGATCCGCAAGGTCGGCCGCGTCCGCGAGATCGAGATGTGGAATCAGCTCGCCGTCTTCCTCGCCTTCATCCTCGTCCTCTCCGTGGAGTGGTTCCTGCGAAGGAGGAGAGGGCTGGCGTAACCGCTGGAATAGAATCGGGGCGCGCGTTTGAGCGCCCCACCGCGCTCACGCGGCTGTCACTTGGTCAGAATCAGGATCGCGATGTCGCAGGTGTACATCTTGGTCTTGTGCCTGAACTGCCGCGGCTCGAGCTTCCTGATCAGCAGAGGCGCGAGGAAAGGGGCGAGGGGCTGGAAGAGGACGCGCCGGACATACCACGGGATTCGCTGATTCCCATAGAGCAGATTGTGCGCATTGAATCCCGGTTCTCCGAAGTAGTCCGTGCTGAGCAATCGGAGACCGCTCGGCTCCACAAGCCGACTCCGCAGGTTGTCGTCGTTGTAGTAGCGCTGGTAGAACTCCTCAGACTCATGCTGGCCCGTCACATAGACCTTCCGGCGGTAGTACTTGGGTTCGTCCCGGTAGGGGTCATAGGGGACGGAGATCGCGAGCAGACCGTTCTTCGCGAGCAGGCGAGCTAGCTCTCGCATGACGGGGCCTTCGTCGACGATGTGCTCCAACACGCTGATCGCCGCGATCTTCGTGAAGTGCCCATCCGGGAACGGAAGCTCTCCGGCATCGCGGGTATGAAAGGAGAGCTTCCCCTCATGGGCGAGCTTCAGGGCGTGCGGCACCTTCCGCATCATCGCCATCTGCTTCTTCTCGAAGTTCGGTTCCGGGTCGACAGCCGTGACGGAGCAACCGTGGCGCATTGCGAGCAATGCCGGGAAGGGTGAGTATCTGCTGCCGATGTCGAGGACCCTATCGTCGGAAGCGAGGCGAAGGCGCCTTACGACCTCGGGATACTCGACGCAACGCGCGTAGGGCATCCCTTGGCTCAGGGCGACAGGCCCCAGTCTGGAAAGAAAGCGATAGTAGTCCCACTTCATCCGATCATCCCCTCGACAATGCCCAGATAGTAGGGGCTGCCGGCTGCCGTGGCGACTAGCGAAATGCCGCCTTGACCTCTCCCCAGGTGACCCGCCGGGTGGCGGTAGGGCCGCAACCCACGCCCAATGCGCCGATCAGGCCGCAGCCAGGGTTGTTCCCGGGCGCGCACGGGGAGTTGCCGTTGAGAGAGTAGTCGCCGCCTGCGGGATCGCAGAATAGGGGATCGGCATGAATGTTCCCCCGCAGACCAAGCTGTTCCGCAATGCAGCCGACCCAGTCGCCGCCGGCATTCCCATAGACGGCGCAGCAATCGAGCATGGCGCTTGTCCCCGGTTCGCAATGAACGCCGGATCCCTCACCGCTGAACGCTACGATCGTATTGGAGATAGATACGGAAGCGACATTCCTGAGGCCGATCCCGCCCCCTGCGACACACCGGTTGCCGTAGAATGTGCAGTTCTCCAGCGATGCGTTGGAGTAGTTGTGACAGTGAAAACCCCCGCCTCTCCATGTGGCCGAGTTGCCGGCGAAGAGGCAGTCGCGTAGGGTGGCGTACGAGTAGTTGCCGCAGTGCATACCACCCCCGTGTCCTGTTCCTGTCGCGTTATCGGCGGTGTTTTCAATGAACAGGCAGCCAGACACCAGAGGCGCGCAGTAGGACATGCAGGCGACTCCGCCGCCGGCGTAGCCGGACCAGTTGTCCGCGAACACGCAGTCGATCAATGTGGGATCAGATCCATCCAGTATGTAGACTCCGCCTCCGTACTCCGCGGCGCGACCGTTTCTGACCATCAGTCGCTCCAGTATGGCGAGGGGTCCCTCGCCCGATTGGAAGATGAAACCACGACCTTGACTCTGGCAGTCCACAACACATGCGTGTGCGATTCCCCCCTGGGACCGTATGGTGATCGATTTCCCCAGGTAGTCGATGTCACGGTTGCCGACACCCGTGAACACCCCGTTGGTCAACTCGATCGTATCCCCGTGATTGGCTGCGTCCACCGCAGCCTGGATCGTAGCGTAGTCGCCTGAACCCTCGGGATTCACGACATAGGTCGCGGCGGCAACCGTGGCGGGCAGAAGCACGATTGAAACAAGAACGGAAAGCACTGGAAGCGATCTCATGGTTTACCTCCTGGATCCGCGGATGGGGATTCTCCTTGCCGGGGCAATTGTACCCCATTCGGGCGCAGGTATGCGGGGGAGAAGTGCTCGCGGCAGCGATTCCGCAGAAGCTGCTGGCGGAGGGTTGGCAGTGCTCTGAAGCTGACGTGGGAGCAGTCGGATGGTTGGGTCGCCGGGGTATCTTGGGTGGGCAGGGCTGTTTCGTAGTGCGTGTGGGACGGAGATTGGCGTTCGGGAGGTGGGTCGAGCCTGCGAGGTGGCGATGGGGCCAACTCGAAGCGGGCAGTTTCAGGGTAGGAGAGACTGGTGGGGCGGCGATTTCACGGTGGCAGGGGCCAAGGCTCAACAGGAGCGCAGTGGTGCAGATCCGCAGCGATGAGGCTTGCCCAATGCAGACACGTGTGCCGGACTCGCAATGCGGGTTTGATCTGCCTGCTGACGAAGGCGTGGAAGAGGTTATGAGCCATCATGACCATGAGCCAGAAGACCTGAACCGCCTTAGGGTGGTGATGGAACAGGTGATCAGCGTGCCAGTGCTCGACGAGCTCGTTGAAGCCCTCGTTCTCGATGGCCCAGCGGCGATGCGCGAGAGCTACAAGCCGAGGGGTGGCGACCCGTGACGGGGACAGGGTAGTGACCCAGACCCAGTCGGCTACCCGGGTTTGGAGGCATCCGTTGGCCTGTGCGTGCCAGGTTGTTGTCTCCAGGCTACGAACGACACGCACCGGGCGCTTCATTGCCTCCCACGAGGTAAAGCCATCCAGATCCCACATGAGTCGCTCGGTGGAGCCCTCCTGCTCTCGGATCGGTGGGATCGCGGCGAACAGAGACAAGGCGTCTTGGAGAAGATCCCGTCGATCGTCTTTCAGAACAGCGACCACATCCTTGCCCCGCTCGATCGCGGTCCGGAAGAACTCGGCGCGCGCATAGAGGCCATCTACCAGCACGATGTCGAAGGCGCGAGGAAGGCGGGCGGCCACTCGCAGGAACAGGCGCAGCGCAGCAGCAACCTCATCCTCATGAGGCAGCTGGGGTTCCATGTCGAGTAGGAAGCTCACCTCGCCGACCTGCAGCTGCGCCATGACCGAACGATGGTAGTACTGAACGTGCTCCTGCCCCCCGATCGTGATCTTGCGCTGCAAGCAGCCGGGACAGTGCCGCCGGTAGCTGGCGGAGGACTCGTGCCCGTCGATAATCAGCGAGATCGACTCCCCGTGGGATCGGGCCAGAACCTTGTTGCGCCGGAAACGAGAATAGAGGCCATAGAGGACCTCTCGCAGCCCGGGCAACTCTAGCTGAGCGCAAACCCGCCCGATGGTGTCCGCGGAGGGAGACGCTTGGCCAAGCCATCGCTTCCAAAACGAGTAGCGCCTTGTCTGCTCGAGTGCGTGCAGGCTGGCCATGCGCGCCCAGAAGGCAAGAGCGGCTACCGCGTTCTGACGGCCGGCAGCGGCCTCGAGGCCCTGAACCTCTGCAACGCCGCATCGCCGGGCATCGTAGTCCTGGACCTCCGCATGCCAGGGCTCGGTGGCCTGGACACGGCCAGGGAGATCTCGAGGCTCTACCCCGAGATCCCCGTGATCATCCACACCGCCAGCGAAGGGCTCCTGCGGTTCGACCTGAACCGCATACCGGCTCGTGCCTTCGTGGCGAAGTCGGAGAATCTCGAGGGGCTGAGAGCTGCGATCGCCCAGGTGCTGCTGCAGCGCGATCGTCGCCAGAGTCGGCCCGCATGATCCGTTGTCCGGTTCCATGCCCTTCATCGCAAGCAGCACAATGAGAGGCTCGTGTGCGAAAACTCAGCTCGGTCGTGCTGACATGCCTGACCCTGACGATGGCCCTGTTGCCTCTCCTGTGGTGGCAAGAAGACTGTGAGGCCCACAAGGGAAGCCCCATCGGCCGGGGCCGAACAGCCCGAAACACGCCAACCGGTCACGGCTCCCGAGCGCGTGGAGGCCGTCTCCTTTGAGGAGGTCTACTTCGATTTCGACACGTACGTGTTGCGACCGGATGCTCTGGCGACTCTCTCTCGGCATGCCAGGACTCTGTCGGAGCGGACGGATCTGACCCTCCTCGTGGAGGGGCACTGCGACGAGCGCGGCAGCGTCGAGTACAACCTGGCTCTGGGCGAGAAACGGGCGCGCGCCGTTGTCGAATACCTGACGGGCTACGGTGTGGCAGCCGGTCGCCTCGCGGTGGTAAACTACGAGGAGGAGAGACCAGTGGACCGAGGGCACAGCGAGTCGGCATGGGCTCGCAACCGGAGGGCTGCGTTTGCGATCACTGGGCAGCGCTGAGGCGCGACCCTTCACTTCGGCAGGGCAGAACGCATGGAGCGACGGAGCACGGCGGGTTTCCTGCAGGTGACGTCAGCGCTCATGGCGATGGCGTTCCTCGCCATGCTGGCCGGTTCCGTGGAAGCCTCGTCGGAGCACGCAATCACTCCCGTGGGGTCTGCCGTCCCAAAACCACAAGCATCGTGGGCGGTGCGGTCCGCGGCCGGCTGGCTTGACGCCGCCTGGGCCTTTCGCCGAGAGATCAGGATCGACAACGGAAGCGGCGAGGTCGCTTTGGCCGACTACGCGGTTCGTTTGCAGGGCGACCTGATTCCACTCGCGGCGGCGGAGCGTGCCGGCGTGCGCTTCACAGATGCGGATGGAGTGACGCTCCTGGATCACTGGGTAGAGGGTGGCGTCTCAGGGGCTCCTGCCGCCTTCTGGATCAGTGTGCCAGTCATTCCTGCGGGGCTGCAGCACTCGATCTACGTCTACTATGGGAATGATAGAGCGCAAAGCACGTCGAACGCCCCGCAGGTCTTTCTCTTCTTCGATGACTTCGAAGGCAATCGATCCTATCCGACGATGTTCGGCACAATGCGTGGCAAGCCATGGAACAAGCACGATGTGAATCCGATTCTCTCGAAATCGCTCGTCGGGTGGGACTCCTACGGCCTGCGGGATCCGATGCTCATGCTGGACGGACGGGGCCGGCTTGCCACTGACGATGGGCAGTACGTGATGTACTACCGCGGCAACGAGTATGATCCGCAGTTCCTTGAGTCTGGCGACCACATCAAGCGGCAGATCGGAAGGGCGGTGTCGACGGACGGCATCAACTGGATCAAGGACCAGGACAACAACCCGGTCTTGCGGCTTGGCGAATCCGGGAGCTGGGATGATGGTTTCATCGGAAGTGCCTGGGCAATCAAGAACGGCGACCTGGATTACAGGCTCTACTATGACGGCTACGATGGCGCAAAGTCCGGCATCGGCCTCGCAACATCCCTCGATGGAGTGAGATGGACGAAGTGGTCCGAGAACCCTCTCCTGCGGGCCAGAGACTGGGCAGGGATCGACGACAGCGCTGCGGTCGTCGCCATTGTCAGCGTGCTCAAGAGAGATCGGGGAGACTATGGCCTGTTTGTCGAGGTTGGTCCGCCTGCGAGGGCCATATACGGCGCGTTGTCGGAGGACGGGATCCACTTCACTCCCCTGAACGAGGGTCGGGCGCTGCTCACGGGCAGCCCAGGGGAGTGGGACTACCTGCAGGTAGCCAATCCGAAGGTCGTCGAGGTTTCCGCGGGCAAGTACATCATGGGCTACAATGGGCGCGGCGGACTGATGCACCAGCTTGGATTTGCCACAAGCACGGATCTGGTCCACTGGGAGAGGTATGCGGAGAACCCTGTGATGTTTCTGGGCAGGTCAGGTGCGTGGGACGGTGGACGAGTGGAGAACGCATTCATCGCCAAGGATGACCTAGGCACGGACACCGTCAGGATGTGGTTCTTCGGATGCCCTACTACGCATGGAGTGCGAGACTGTGCGATCGGCTACGCGGTGGCTCCGCAGTACGGCACCGCGGGCCCGCTGGGATGGTGGGCCGTCTACGGCGCCCCAGAAGCATCTTCGGATCGGGTCTTGTCGGGAAGAACCGCCATAAGGATGGACGGCAGCGATCGCGACTGCATCAGGAGATTCCAGAACCATCTGGGTTCCTTCACGGTGCAGTTCCATCACTTCTATGAGACCGGCCATGGCCGGGCAAGCGAAGTCCGGATAATCGACGGTGCCACGGTCGGAATCAGCATGAAGTACGAGGGTGGCCATCTGCATTACCAGGAAGGCGACTCATGGATCGATCTCGGGCCCGTCGCACCGCGCGAATGGCACAAGATCGAAATCGCCGCCGACACCAGGGGAAACAGGGTCGCCATCTACATCGACGGGGTGCGCGCCGGAGTGCATCGGCCTGCCTCAGCGACGATATCCGGTCTCACCTATCTGGAGATGGTTGGCGCATCAGGAAGCGCCTACTACGTGGAGGATGTCTCGGTGCGCAACCTGATTCTGCCAGAGCCAACAACAGCGGTCGGCCCTGAAGTCAGCATGTCAGCCTGGGCTGGCGTGGGCTCGGTATCCGCCTGGGCCAGTCCTTCGATCGAGATTGTCAGCCCCAATCCCGCGTCGACCAGGTTGGCCTTCCGCTACGTCCTGCCAAGGGAAGGCGAAGTTCGCCTCACGGTCCTCGACGCGGCTGGTCGCAGGGTGAGGACTCTGCTGGATGGGCATGCCGATGCAGGGATGAGCACATTGCTTTGGGATTGTCGCGACGATGGGAGAAGGGTCCTGCCCTCCGGTATCTACTGGGTTCTCCTTCAGTGCAACGACGGCCAGAGGGTGCGGAAGCTGGCCATCGTCCGGTGAGGATCTCCGGCTAGGCACGTAGGCGCCAGTCGCGAAGATCAGCTTCCTGTCGCTCCCGTGGCACATCTATTGCCTCGGGATTCCACCTCATGGATCCCTCTTCGATGCTCGCCCGCGGGGTCGCCTGCCGGTTCTCCCTGCGGCGGGCGATGCTCGGCCTTCACATATGCCTTGCACTTCTCGCTCTCGCTTGGAAGCCCGCGACCCCCGCGATCGTCATCAACGAGATCCTCTACGACCCCGCAGGGTCGGACAGCGGGCGCGAATTCGTCGAGCTCGCGAACACCGGCCCCTTCGCCGCGTCGCTCGAGGACCTCGCTCTCGAAGCGGGCAACGGCGGCCGCGCGAATGACTGGAAGGTGATCTGGAGGGGCGGGGCTGATCGATGGATCCGGCCGGGGGGGCTCTATCGGATCGGTCTCGATGGGCCGGGGGACGGAGAGCCCGCTGAATTCAACATCCAGAACGGACCCGACGCGCTTCGGCTCGTGAAGCAGGGTTTCGTCCTGGATCTCGTGGGGTGGGGGGACCACCTTCACGCGGAGTACTACGAGGCGCATCCGACGCCGCTCGCGCGATCCGGGCGCTCCCTGGCGCGGGCGGTCGATGGTGTCGACACCGACGACAACCTCGTCGACTTCGCCGTCGCGCAGCCGACGCCCGGGCGGCCGAACCGTCCGCTCGATGACTGGGCCGTCCGTTTCTCGACGCCGAGCCCCGAGCTTCCGCGTCCGGGGGATCGGATCACCGTCGCTCTTCTGCTGGACAATCGAGGTGTCGAGACGCGGACTCCTCCTCTCACGGAAGTGATCGAAGGCAGGCGCTCGATTCTTGTCGGTTGGACCTCGGTCGTGGAGCCGGGTAGCTCGGCCGAGGAGACGCTTCTGCTGGACGCGCCGGCGGACACGGGCCGCGCGACCTGGCTCGCCCGCATTCTCCAGCGCGATCAGGTTCCCGAGAACGACTCCGACTCGCTCCGTCTCCGTGTCGGCCATGGCCCGGTCCGCATCGTCGAGATCCTCGCCTCTCCCCTGGTCGGCCAGCCGGAGTGGATCGAGCTTCGCGCGGACGGCCCCGCCGGACGTCTCATCGCCGGCCTCGTTCTCGATGCTCATGGCCGGCGCATCGAGCTTGCGCCGCGGCGGATCGACGCGGAGACCCGCATCGGGTTGGTCGTCGAGGATTCGGCGGCGATGCGCACGCAGTTCCCGAACCTCTCCCCCTCCACGATCTGGAGTCACAAGGGCGCCTGGCCCCGATTGCGCAATGGCGGGCGGGGGGGCGGAATCTCCGATTCGCTCAGACTGATCGGCTCCGACGGCCTTGTCTGCGAGATCGCGTTGCCCGGCCCTGCCCCGGGGCGCGGCGTCTCTCTCGAGCGCCTGGCGGCGGACCTGCCGGAGGGGCCCGGTTGTTGGGTTCCTTGCGGAGAGCCAGGCGGATCGACCCCGGGCCGGGATTCCGAGGCCTCCGCCTCGCGCCTCGCCGGGGAGGCCTTCGCGGTCCGCCCCCGCGCCGTCCGCCCGGGAGAATCCGTCTGCACCTTCGAGGGGAGCGTCGGCTCGCGACCGGGCGAGGTGAGGCTCGACCTGTTCGATCTGAGCGGTCGCCCCATCCGCTGCCTCTTGCGGGATCTCTGGGCTGCGGGACAGGTCGTCGCGACCTGGAACGGCAAGGACGAGATGGATCGCGCTGTCGCGCCCGGACTCTATGTGGCCGTCCTCGAGATCGCGCGCGGGTCCGGGGACGTCGAGCGCCATCGCGTCGCGGTGGCCGTGGCGCCGTGAGAGTCTCGATCGCGGTGCCGCTCTCCCTCCTCCTCGCATGCGGGGGAGGCGCCGCATCGGCGGCCTTCGAGTGCCTCCCCGGGCCCGCCAGAGGCGGACTATCGGACTGGCTCTGGGATCCTGCCGGGCCGCGGAGGGGCTTCGCCGGTTGCGCAGCATTCGGAAGCCCCGCCGCCATACCCGACCTCGGATGGAGCTGGGCCGAGATCCGGTTCGGGACCGGGAGGCGCGGCCTCCGGAGCGGTCTCTACTTCCTGCGCTTCGCGGACGTCTACCGTGAATCGGTTGCCGGTCTTGTCCTTGACCACGGCAGATTCTCGATCGGCGCGCGGCGTTGGGAGGTCCTCTGGGACGACGACGCTCTTGCGGATCTTCCGGCTAAGCGCCATGGATGGACCGCTTGCGCCGAGGCCAGGGCGAGCTGGAAGCGCGCCGTCCTCCGTCTGGCGGGGGAGGGGGTCGCCCTCGGCCGGCCGGACGCGGCCGCCCCGCCTCCTCGCTCCTCTTTTGATCTCGACCTGGGGCTCGGCGGCGGCATCCGCGCCGGGGCCGCCGGATTCCGCACGAGAGACGGCTCCGGATGGATCGGGCGGGCGTCCTTCGCTCCCCTGCAGGTGGTCACCCTGCGGCAGGAAGTCGTGTGGCCGGGAAACGCCCTGCGATCCGAGATCGAGATGCGGGTCGGACGGATCGGAACCGATCTGTGGATCGAGCCATCGACCGCTCTCGGCCCGCGCGTCGGCGTGCGCTGTTCCTTCCAGTGAGACCAGGAGGTCCTGCCCTCATCCGGCTCCTCGGGGCCATCATCGTCGGAGTCCTCATCCTCGCCGTCGCGGCACGCTGGAGCGCTCGCCCCGCGCGCGCGCATGCCCGATCCGGCGATCTTCGACGCGAGGCGCCGGCGACTGACTCCGAAACCGGGATCGGATTGCAGGAGGAGCTGCGGATCGATCTCAGCGATCAGGATCCCGATCGTCTCGACGATCTGCCCGGCATCCTCGATCTGGAGACCGACGCCCTGAGCGGCGTCGCCGGGCCCGGTTCGGAGAGCCTGGGAGATCGTCTTCGCGCCTCGGGGATCGACCCGCGCCGGCTCAGGGAGTGGGCACCCTACCTCCGGGTCTCTTCCTCAGGGGACACGCGGGCATCGTGGCTCATTCGATCGACACATCGAGTCTCCGGATCTGCGATGACCTCGTCGCAGACGCACCTGCGCGGCGAGCGGTCGCCGCTCCGCCTGGAGATCGTCGTGCGGCATCAGGCGAGCCGGTCCTCGGCGGCCTCCGCCCGCGACGCGGCGTACGGAGCTGCTCCCGAGGCGCGCCTCTCCTGCCGTCTGAACGACCACTCGGTCCTCTGGGGCGGATCCCTGGCGGGAGGACTCGTGGGTCCGGATCCATGGGATGATCCCCTCCGCCGATGGCAGGCTCCGGTTCCCTTCACATCTGCGGTTCGAGTCTCGCCGAAACGCACGGCGCGCGGCCTCCTTTTCCAAGGCAAGCCGCTCAGCGCCGGCGCATGGAGCGATGAGAATGCCGGAATCGGCGCGGCCGTCTCGTGCGAGATCGCCTCGGCCGGCGGATGGCTCGGCTATTCCGAGAAGCTCGGAAGGGGATGTGGAGCGAGGCTCGCCGCCCGGGGAGTCGCCCTCGCCGGCTCCGCCAGCCTGCCGTCGGGGCATGCCCCCGTGCTCGCGCTGGGGCTTTCCTCTGAGCGATCGAGGGCGCGGCTGGCTGGGGCATGGTCGCTCGGCGATCGGGCGGACGGACGGACAGGCCTCGTGGAGGGGAGGCTGACCCGATCGATCGGCTCGATGGAGTCGCGGATCGAGGTCGCCGCCCGCGGGAGCGCAGATGGACGAGCGGGGCAGACCCGCTGGACCTCGAGCCTCCGAGGGCCCCTCCTTCCAGGGTTTCTCATCGCCGAGATCTCGCGCGGCGGCACGACCCTCAACCTCCGTGGAACGTGGGAGCGCTCCTGGACCGACGATCGCTCTCGATCGATCGCTTCCCCCCGCTCGGAATCCGACGCAGTCGGATCGGGCGACTCGATCCTCACAGGGCGCGGAATCCCGATCGCCGGGCGGGCTCCGCAGCGGATCTCGGCCATCAAGCTCCAGCTTCGAGCGACCCGCGATCGGGCGAGGAGCGGGGTTCTCCTCGGCGCGGGCGGCCAGGCGGTCGCGGGGGGGTGCAGACTCCACGCGTCGGTCTTCGGGCGCACATCAACGGTGGTCGGATGGCCGGGCTCAGCGGGCGGGACGACGCCCATGCCGTGGCTCTGTCGGCTGGAGATCCGGATCCCGGGCCGCGCGGGCGGCATCAGGCTGGCGGCGTCTCTTCCCCTCGCCTTCAAGCATCGCGCGCGCACGGGACCACCCATCTTCGACCTCTCGATCGAGCAGCGCCAGGAGCGCAGGTGACGCGCTCGATCGGATGGCGATCCGACCGGGGGAGCTTCCCGCCGCGGGTTGACTTCGCGATCGGGCGCGAATAGCCTCGAGTCCGTACGAATGAACGATTCGCATGGATCACCGCGGGCGCTCCGTCATTCCAAACCTCGAGGGCCCGCGTGAGTAGTCGCGGAGACCTGCGCGACTCGCTTCACCGCGGCATGCTCGCGTCGGGCCGCGGCTGGTCCTCCGAGGAGATCGCGCGCGCCGCGCTCAAGATCGTATCGCGCGCGGCGCAGGCCGATCGGATCGTCGAGGGCATGCTCGAGGGGGATCCGCGTTTCAGCAGGGAAGGGTCCCTGTGGTCTGCGCTCGCCGTCCCGAAACCTCCTCTGGCAAGTCTCTCCTTCGTCCTGGTGGACGCTCCGCCCGCTGTCATGAAGAGCGAACCGGTTCCCCTCTTCCTCCGTCTCTACGATCCCGGCTCGGGCGCTCGGGGAGAGATCATCAAGATCGCCCCTGACGGATCGGGGCTGGAGCGGGGAGGCGGCGCCATCGAAGAGCGCCTGGCGGCCAGCCTCACGGCGGGCGCGGCGCGCCGGCAGCTCCATCGGCTGGAGCGGTCGCACGCGCTTCGGGCTTCTTCCGACCGGCTTCTCGATCTCGCCCTGCTATCGCGCCGCCTTGGTCTCGCCCTACCCGACGCGCGCCGCGCCTGCCCCGATCCATCGATCGAGGAGAGGCTCCACGCATGCGGGAACGCCCTCGAGAGAATCCTCGCCGTCGCGGGCGAGCGCACTCTCGAGCAGATCGAGGCCGACCTCGGGTCCGAGAGCGCCAACGTCGCCGTCGACTTCTCCTCCTTCCGCTTCGGAAGGGAAGTCCTTGATTTCCTCCCGGCCCGGCCCGGCGTCTATCGATTCTACGGAGAGGACGGGAAGCTGCTCTACATCGGCAAGTCCCGCGATCTGTCGCGCAGGGTCTCGAGCTACTTCTGTCCGCTCGCGCCCGATCACGCGCGGCGCGCCAGGCTCCTCGCGGAGATCCGGGATCTCGAGTGGGAGACGACGCCATCGGAACTGGAGGCGCTCCTGATCGAGGGAGAGACGATCCGCGCGCAGAGGCCCTCCTACAACATGCAGGTCGAGATCCATCCCTCAGGGGAATTGGTGCCCCATCCCGAGAGGGATCTCCTCTTCGTCCTCTGTGAGGGGGATCCCGACGAGGTCTCGGTCTTCTCCGTCCGCGATGGAGCCGCGCGGGGGCGCGCCCGCCTACCGCGGGGTCCGGCGGAGGAGGCCGAGCGCGGCGCCCTTGTCCTGGCCGGCTCCTGGCTCGAGGACGCCTTCGATGCGGCATCGGGCTGGACGCCGATTCCGGAGCCCGAGGCGATCCTCGTCTTGCGCTATCTCCGCCTCCACGGAGACGAGATCGACCGGGTGCGCGCCTCCGACCACACAAGCCCGATCCAGGCCGCGGAGAGCCTGGCGCGCCTGGCCCTCCGCGAACGGCCGGCGTGGGATCCCTGGACCCTGCGCCCGGCCTCCGATCGCGACGGGGAGCGTTCCCGCGGCTGACGGGTCGGATTGGTCGGCCACGGATCGCCGGTCCATGACCCGGAGCGCCCGCTCGCGCCCGTGTCGCTCCGATGGCGTCGGGGCGCCGCCGGCGCCGCGTCGGTTGGGCCGATCGGGGGCGCATGCTACAATCTCCGGGTGTTGGCGTGGCTCCACGCCGACGCGCAGGTCGGGCGCGCCCCACTTCTCTCCGCGCAGTGCGGGGGGGCGCTGGAGCGCGGGGATCCGGCGCGGCAGGGCCGCCCGTCGTCCCCGACGGATTGGGGCAGGCCCGCCGGGCGTCGCCCGGGGGTCTGAGGGAGGAGGAGAGATGTTCGCCAGCAGGATGTCACGCCTCGGCACCGAGACCGCTTTCGAGGTTCTCGCGCGCGCCAAGGAGCTCGAGCGCCAGGGGCGCGATGTCGTCCATCTCGAGATCGGCGAACCCGATTTCGACACGCCGCGCTTCATCAAGGACGCCGCGATCGAAGCGTTGAACTCGGGATACACGCACTACGGCCCGTCAGCGGGCCTCGTCGAGGTCCGAGAAGCGATCGCGCGGGTCGTTTCCGAGTCGAGGGGGATCCCGGTCGATGCCACGAACGTGGTCGTGACCCCGGGCGCCAAGCCGATCATCTTCTTCACGATCCTCGCGGTCCTGGAGGAAGGAGACGAAGCGATCTACCCGAATCCCGGATTCCCGATCTACGAGTCGATGATCAACTTCATCGGCGCCAAGGCGGTCTCGCTCCCCTTGCGGGAGGAAAGGGATTTCTCGATCGATCTCGACGAGCTGAGGTCCCTCGTGACCGACAGGACGAAGCTCATCATCCTCAACTCCCCCCACAATCCCACCGGCGGGGTTCTCACCCGACGCGACATGGAAGGGATCGCCGAGATCGTCCGCGACCGCGATCTCTTCGTCCTCTGCGACGAGGTCTACTGCAAGATCCTCTACGAGGGCGAGCATGTCTCACTGGCGAGCCTGCCCGGCATGCAGGACAGGACGATCATCCTGGACGGCCATTCCAAGACCTACGCGATGACGGGCTGGCGGCTCGGGTATGGAGTCATGCGCGCGGATCTCGCCGCGCACGTGACGCGCCTCATGACCAACTCCAACTCCTGCACGAACGTCTTCGTCCAGCGGGCCGGAATGGAGGCCCTCACCGGACCGCAGGACGAGGTGGATGCGATGGTCCGGGAGTTCCGCCGCCGTCGGGATGTGATCGTCGACGGTCTCAACCGGCTTCCCGGCGTCAGCTGCAAGAAGCCGAAGGGGGCATTCTACGTCTTCCCGAACGTGAAGCAGGTGCCGATGGACACCGCCAAGCTGGCCAGGGAGCTCCTGGACGTGGCTGGGGTCGCGGCCCTCTCGGGGACCTCGTTCGGAGCGAACGGCAACGGCTATCTCCGCTTCTCCTATGCGAATTCGGTCGAGAACATCGAGAAGGCGGTTTCCCGCGTCGGGGAGTATCTGGCCAAGCTGAAGGGGTAGGGCGGCGGAGCCTTTGAGGGCTCAATCGACAAGAAGGCCCGGTCGAAAAGATGGTTGGAGGCGGGCCGATCCACCCGCTTCCAACTAGCCGAACTCGGATCCCTTCCCAAACCATCCTACCCTCGCGGGTAGGATGGGCATTTTCAGGGAGGAAGGATGACGCGCTCGTTCGTTGTCTCCATCGGGGGCAACGCGCTTCTCCCCGCCGGATCGGCGGGGACCATCGAGGAGCAGTACCGGATCACCAGGAAGACGATGGCCCCCATCGTCGATCTGGTGCGAGAGGGTCGTGTCGTCCTGACGCATGGAAACGGTCCCGTTGTCGGCAACATCCTGATCCGCAACGAAGCCGCCCGCGCGCAGGTTCCTCCGATGCCGCTCGACGTCTGCGGCGCTGACTCCCAGGGCGGCCTCGGCTACATGATCCAGCAGACCCTGCAGAATCTCCTGGTGGAGGAGGGTCTCGCGCATCAGGTCGTGACCGTCGTCAGCCAGGTCGTCGTCGATGGGGACGATCCCGGATTCAGGAATCCGAGCAAGCCGATCGGACCTTTCTATGGCGCCGAGCAGGCGCTGGAGTTCGAGGGGACGAAGGGGTGGCGGATGGTCCAGGACTCCGGGCGCGGCTTTCGGCGCGTCGTCCCCTCGCCGATGCCGAAGCGGATTGTGGAGATGCCTGCCATCCGCACGCTCTACGACGCCGGACACGTCGTGATCGCCGCCGGGGGCGGAGGGATCCCTGTCGTCGAGGATCCGGCCGGAATGCTCCACGGCGTCGAGGCCGTGATCGACAAGGATCTCGCGTCCGTGGTTCTCGCGACCGCCCTCGGCGCGCGGTCCTTGCTCATCATCACCGCCGTCGACGCGGTCGCGATCGACTACGGCAAACCAACGCAGCGCTGGCTATCCAGCCTGACGCCCGAGGATGCGGCGCGACACCTCGAGGAGGGGCAGTTCCCCGAAGGGAGCATGGGACCGAAGATCAGGGCGGCGATCCGCTTCCTCTCCGAGGGGGGGGGCGAGGTCTGCATCACCAGCCCTTCGCGCGTGCTCGACGCCCTGGAGGGGCGGGCGGGCACGTGGATCACGCGGACGACCTAGCGCGAGGAAGTAGCGACGATCTCGCCTCTTTGGATGACCTGCGAGACCGTCTCCACGTTGCCGATCTCTTCTAGCGGGTTTGCCTCCAGGATGACGATGTCCGCGTCGCGACCCACGGCGATCGATCCCGCGCGATCGGCGATCCCGAGCCACGCCGCGGGATAGATCGTGGCGCCACGGAGGATCTCGGCCGGCTCGATCCCGCAGGCCCGAAGCCTCCGCATCTCGGATGCGGTGCCCGCCGGATCGGCGCCGTCCTGGCCCACGAGCATCCTGACCCCGCCGGCGGCCAGCTCCCGCACGAAGTGGACGCTCACATCTTCCATGGAGCGCGTCATCCGCCGGATCCCCTCCAGCATCGGCGGCGGGATCTCCTCGATTCCCTGTCGCTCCTTGCTCTGCTGGATCGCCATCTCTTCCATCGACGCGAAGACCTCGAGAGTCGGGCAGAGAAAGACCGCCTTCTCGACCATCCTCCGTCCCAGGCTCTGAAGCCTCTCAGGGGAGATCGAGCCGATCCCCATCCCGACCACCTTCATCATGAAGGCGCTCCGGGCTCCGGGTTCCGGCGGAGCGGACAGAAGGCTGTCGTGCTCTCTCTTGAGATCGTCTCGCAGGACCGCCGGCCACGGAGCCTTCGCGTGCTCGATGCTCGTGATCCCAAGCTCGATCGCTTCATCCATCGGGATCCTGTGGAAGAGGGGCGTGCCTGGATCGTGAACGATTCGCAGAGAGAGGGAGTCGGCGACCCTCACCAGATGGCGGTAGACGTCCCGATCGAGCTTGTTGAAGGTCTTGACCATGCTCGCGCCGCCGCTCGCGAGGGCCGGAAGGAGGCTGTCGACCGCCTCTCGGGAGTCGATGGCGACCGTGAAGCCCGGGAGCTCGGCGTTGAACTTCTCCCATGTCAGCGGGCTCCGCTCGAGCATCGGCCCGGTGTAGAAGATCGTGGGGCCGGGGAGATCGCCATCGTCGACGCGGCGTCGCATCTCGGACAGCCGGTCGATCGGGCCCCCGACATCCCTGACATGGAGGATTCCGCGCTCGACGAATCCCCCGAGCGCGAACCGCAGGCTGTCCTCTCCCTTGGGAAGGAGATGCGCCAGGTGGGTGTGGCAATCGAAGAGGCCGGGGATGGCGAACCGGCCCGCGCCGTCGATCTCGCGATCGGCGCCGGAGATTCCGGCGAGGTCTCCTATCCGCGCGATGGTCCTTCCTTCGATCAGGATCTCCTGCGGCGGCGACATCGATCCGCTCTCAACATCGAAGACGCAGATGTTCCTGATCAACACCGTTCGGGGCGACATGTCAGAGGCCTCGTTTCTCTCGCCTGCGGCGATCTGCCCGCTCTCGAGCGCCTGTCCGAAGAGAGCGGGTCGGGCACCGGGCCAGAGGATTGCGACGGCGCAGCCGATGCAGAGCATCATCAAGGATCTCATGGGCGACCTCCATGCCGGTTCCTCGAGCCGCCCCAGGCCATGATCGCGACGGCTCGATCGACCCTGCTCCACGATGACGGTTGCTCGAGCAACCCTACGCTACCACCTTTGCGGTCGGTTCTCACGCCGGGAATCGCTCGCGCGCCGCGGCGCGTCTCTTGCTTCCACGCCGCTCTTCGTCGCCGGCCGTGGGGGCCGGGGACGCGCGCCGCCTTCGGCGGCGGGGAGGTGTCATGCGATTCGTCTTGCTTGTCCTGTTCGGGTGCGTCGCCTTGGGTGGGTATGCCGGTCCGGCGAGCTGCGGTCCGGTCCTGAACGAGGTGATGGCGGATCCCGCGCGGGACTGGGATGGCAGTGGAGCCTACAACTACCGCGATGACGAGTGGGTCGAGATCTACAACCCCGGTCCCGGCACGCTCACGCTCGACGGATACCTGATCGGCGACGGAGACGGGTCGCCGCTCTACGGGTTCACGGGGACTCTGGCCGCGGGAGGGCACCGCGTCGTGTACGGAAGCGCCGCGGTGGTCTATCAGCAGGCGCACGGACTGGGCGTCTACGGCCTACGACTGGGGAACGACGGCGACACAGTCACGCTCTTGCAGGTCGTCGGGTCCGACACGCTGCTCATCGACAGCCGCTCGTACAACACGTACGAGGCCGAGGATGACCGATCCTCCGGCCGCTCTCCCGACGGGTCTTCGACCTGGGAGATCTTCGACTCTCTCAACCCGTACGGCGGCAGCACCCCGCCGCTCGGAAACGGCCTCCCGCCGACGCCGGGGCAGGCCAACGGGGCCCCCGCCGTGGCGGCCGTCAGCACGACCTGGGGTCACGTGAGGGCGATCTACAGGTAGCGGGAATCCCGCGCGCCGGCTCCCGCCTCCCCAACCGGTCCTCGACCGGGGTTCGGGGTCTCGGGGGCCGGAGCGCGGAGGGGCATGCGAAGTCAGATGCCGGGGGTGAGAGATGTCGGGCGGGGGGGCGTTCTCCGCCCGCGGTCTGGATCGCGCGCGGGCATGAAAGGGCTTGGCGAGGTCAGGGGTATGACATATAGTCATACCAGGAGGCCCGAGATGGCGCGATCCAAGGTGGCGATATCGATCGACGAGATCACGTTGGAGCGGCTCGACCGCCTGGTCGAGCGCTCCGTCTTCCCCAGTCGCAGTCAGGCGATCCAGATCGCGGTGGAAGAGAAGCTGGAACGGCTCGAGAGATGCCGGCTCGCGCGCGAGTGCTCCAGGCTCGACCCGAAGTTCGAGAGGGCCCTGGCGGAGGAGGGGATGAGCGAGGATCTATCCGAGTGGCCCGAGTACTGAGAGGCGAGATCCGGCTGGCAGATCTGAATCCCGTTCGCGGGCACGAGCAGGCCGGCCAGCGACCCGTGCTCGTCCTAAGTCATGACGTCTTCAACGAGCGCTCCGGCACCGTCATCGCCGTCGCCCTCACGAGTCAACCGCAGAGAGCGGGCTTCCCGCTCACTCTAGAGCTGAGGGCGAGGACTCTTCCCAAGCGATCCTGGGTGAAGATCAGCCAGATTCGAACCCTTTCGGTGGAGCGGATCGGGAGGCGAGTCGGTCGCGCCGCGCCGGAGGAAGTCGCTCAGGTGGTCGAGGGCCTCCACGAGATCATCGGGGCCTGACTGCACGGATGCGCAGAGCGGGCGTCTCGGACGCGCCCGAGACGGCCTAGGCAGACTCCGCGATCGGCAGCGCCGGCCTCAACTCATCTCCCTCCGGGTGTCGCATCGAGCCGATCGCGGCACGGCTCCGGCGCCACAGCCAGAGGATCTGAAGTCCGTTCGCGATCACGGTCGTTGCCAGCGCGACGTAGAGGCCGGTGGCTCTCCCCATCCGGATGCCGAGGAAGAGGAGCAGGATGCTCGTCAAGAGATAGACCGCCACCGCCTCCGTGACTCCCCTCGTGCGGTGGGTGTGGACGAGAATCCCCTGGTGCCAGCTTTGCCAGACCCCGAAGCACGGCATCAGGATGACGATCCAGAGCGCGTTCCCGGCAAGGGCGGCGAGGGGCGGCGCCAGCGCCGAGAGCTTCCCGAAGTAGATCGGGGCGAGAGGCGTGGCGGCGACGATGAGCATGAGCGACGATGTCGTCGTTCCCAGGATCAAGGCGAAGCGGCGGAGGCTCCTCCGGGCGCCCGGCTCTCCCAGGAGAGCGACGACGACCTCGTTGAAGGCGATCCCCACGCTTCGAAGCGTGAAGCCCAGTCCCGAGATGACGGGCCAGACGGCCAGCGAGTCGAGCGCGCGCGGCATGCGGCTGATCGCGGCGCTCCCGATCGGGGTCGCCGTGAGCGCGATGAGCGGCGTCATCGCGAGAGGAACGTAGAAGTGCAGGAATCGCGAGACGGTCAGCGGCCTCTCGAGAGGCGGCGCCTCTCGCAGCGGACCCTTCAGGACCGGGCGCACGGTGACTCCGGCGAAGATCGCCTCGCATGTCACCCCGGTCGCGACCGCCGCCGCTCCGACGACGATCCCCGGTATGTCCCCCACGAGGTAGCCGATCGCGAGGACGAGGCCGTTTGAGCCCAGCCGGACGGCGGTGCCGAGGCCGACCAGATGCGAGCGCCCGAAGCGGATCAGGACTCCCTGCTGCAGGCGCCGGTAGGCGATCGCCCAGGTCCAGGGCGTCATGATGATGAGCCCGATGCGGGCAGCGCCCCGGATCTCCTCGGGCGCTCCGATCAGCCGTCCCACGACGAGATCGTAGAGGGGCGTCAGCGCGATCAGCAGATGGATCAGAGTGAGGCCGCCTCCCATCCACATCATGAACCGCCGCTGAAGCCTGTACGATTGCCAGTCCTTGGAGAGAGCGGTCGAAGTGGAGAGGAGCATGATGATCGGGGCTTCCACGATCATCGACAGCGGGAAGACGACGCCGCCGTAGGCGGCCAGGCTGATCTTCGGGTCCGCGAGGCGGGCCATGATGGCGCTCACAGCCGGCAGCTCGAGCCCCATCAGGATCCAGCTGCCGGCGAGCGGCCACCAGGTCCTGAAGACGCGCCGCAGGCTCATGGGGGAGCCGGCCGCGCCCTTCTCTGTCGCGTTCGAGGCCACAAGCGATTCTACACCGGTCGCTTGACCGCACGAGAGTCTCTTCCTAGCTTCGAGTCAATCGGACGCGAGACGGGGGAGGAGTCACCCTCGCGCTCGGCCGTTCGGCCTCGAAAGGAGCAGAGCATGGACTACACGCGTCTGGGTAGGACCGGCCTCAGAGTGAGCAGGCTCTGCCTCGGGACGATGAACTTCGGCCCTCACGCGACCGACGCGGAGAGCTTCGCGATCATGGACAGGGCCCTCGAGCTCGGGATCAACTTCTTCGACACCGCCAATGTGTACGGATGGCGCAAGGGGGAAGGGGTCACCGAGCAGATCATCGGCCGCTGGCTCGATCAGCAGGGGGGGCGGCGCGAGAGGATCGTCCTCGCCACCAAGGTCTACGGCTCGATGGGGGATGGGCCGAATGATCGCCGGCTCTCGGCCTACCACATCCGGAGCGCCTGCGACGAGAGCCTCCGCAGACTCAAGACCGATCGGATCGACCTCTATCAGATGCACCATGTCGATCGCGATACGCCGTGGGAGGAGATCTGGGAGGCGATGGAAGGGCTCGTGCGGGCCGGGAAGGTCCTCTATGCCGGAAGCAGCAACTTCGCCGGGTGGAACATCGCCCAGGCTCAGGGGATTGCCGCCTCCCGCCGTTTCCTGGGGCTTGTCTCGGAGCAGAGCCTCTACAACCTGAAGGACAGGATGATCGAGCTGGAGGTCATCCCTTCCTGTCGCGCCCACGGCCTCGGCTTGATCCCATGGAGTCCGCTGGCCGGCGGGCTGCTCGCCGGCGCGCCGGCGCACGCCAGGGACGGGCGTCGCGCATCGGAGGGCGTCCTCAAGAGCGCGCAGAAGAACGGGCCGCAGCTCGAAGCATATGAAGCCCTCTGCCGCGAGATCGGAGAGCGGCCGGCAGATGTGGCCCTTGCCTGGCTCCTGCGCAACCCCGCGGTGACCGCCCCCATCATCGGTCCCCGAACGATGGAGCAACTGAACGGGAGCCTGCGCGCATTGGCCCTGTCCCTTCCGGAGGATGCCGTCAAGCGCCTGGAGGAGATCTGGCCGGGCCCGGGCGGCGAGGCCCCCGAGGCATACGCATGGTGACGATGCGCGCGCGGTCATGTCCTCTGAGAGCCCCTGTCCCGCTCTTCATCGCCTGTCTGATGATCTTGGCCGCGAGCGCCGTCGCGGCTGCAGCGCCGGCATCCCAATCGGGCGACGGCGCGCGGATCGAGGGCCTCGACACGCTCGCGACCCGGACTCTCTTGCGCGCCTTCGATGGCCTCGGAATCGCGCCGGTTGAGCTCGGCTTCGACAAGCTCTATGCGGAGGACGACACCTTCCGCCTCGCGATCGTCGAGGAACTCCTGAACGATCCACTCCGTCTCCCGAGCTGGCAGGCGAGGACGGTCGAGGGAATCCGCCGCATCGTCGACGGGTGCCGGGACTCCCCGCACCGAATCGGGGCTCTGATCCAGGACCTGGGGGAGATCGGCGAGGCTTCGATCCGCCCGGCCCGGAGCGCGCCCGGAAGTGACAATGCCTCCGGCGCGGTTCGAATGCGCCCTCCCGCGAGCCGGCGCCACCACGGGCGATGGGCCGGCGAGTGGGGCCGTCGCTCGGACGACAATCGCGCCGCGCCGCCGGTCTCGAGGTTCATCGACGGATGCCTCGCGGCCGAGCGGGACCTCGATCGAGCCTTCGCCCGGCTGACCGACCGGGACAGGACGACGATCCTCCTTCTGGCGCCCGCTTTCTGGGGGGACTGGGAGGATCCCGACTCCCCTGATCGATTGCGCAAGGGCGCGCTCCACCGCGAAGTCGGCTCGCCGATCGACACGACGGGAAGAGTGACCGCGGATCCGATCCTCGATGCCGCGACGCGGCTCGATCGTTCGGCGCTGACCCTTGCCGCCTGGGAGTTCGTCAAGGCCTTCGCGGTTCTCGGCGAGGGGATCGCCGCGGGGCGCTTCGGCGAGGGGACCGCGGCAGGAGGCTCTCCATCGACAGCGGGGCGAGGCCTCCTCGACCGCGTGAGCGGCAGCGGCCGGAAGATGGAGGGGATCACAGGGAGGGTCCGCGGCGTCCACGACACTCCATGGGGACTGCTCGTCATCGGCGGAGATGGGCCAAATGTCTACTCGGCCGAGGCCCTCTCGCGGATCGCCTTCCTCATCGAGCCGGGGGGAGACGATGTCTACCGCGGCCGGATCGCTTCGGCCCTCGGCGGGCTGACCCGGTCCTTCTCGGGGATCTACGACCACGAGGGGAACGACCTCTACGACGCGCACGATCGTCCCTTCGCCCTGGGCGGGGCCGTTCTCGGCGTCGCGGCGCTCATCGATCGCTCGGGCGACGACGTCTATCGCGGAGATGACGGCGCCCAGGGAGCCGGCTTCTTCGGAGTGGGGCTTCTCTACGACGGCGCCGGCGTAGACTTCGTGGAGGGGCGCAACTTCTGCCAGGGGGCGGGAGCCTTCGGCCTCGGGGCGCTCATCTCGAACGGCGCGGCGACGCCGCCTCCCGCGCCGAGCCCCGAGGAGGATCGCGCCTTCGCCCTGGGAATCGTGAAGGTCCCCGGCACGGGGGCCTTGCCCGTCCGCTACGACGACAACGACATCTATCAGGCCGCGCGGCAGTCGCAGGGATTCGCCTCGACCTTCGGCGTCGGCCTCCTCCACGACGAGACGGGCAACGATCTCTATCGCGCCGGCGGCCGTTACCTCCACCGCCCGCTGCGCCCGAACGACTTCCAATCCCTCTCGCAGGGATTCTCGATCGGCTTCCGTCCGCGCGCCGCGGGAGGGATCGGGATCCTGATCGACGAGGAAGGGAACGACTTCTACAACGCCGAGATCTACGCGCAGGGGGTGAGCTACTGGTACTCGATCGGCCTGCTGCACGATCGCTGCGGCAACGACCGCTACCACGCCACCCACTACGCCCAGGGCGCGGGGGTCCATCTCGCCGTCGGCTCGCTCTGGGACGGCGGAGGCGACGACCAGTACGTCTCGCAGTTCGGCGTGACGCAGGGGACCGCCCACGATCTGTCGGTCGGCTTCCTGCTCGACGAGTCGGGGGACGACTACTATGTCGTCGACGGCGGCCAGGGGATGAGCATCACGAACTCCTCCGCCATCTTCATCGACGCGATGGGCAACGACCTCTACGCCACGACCGGTGGGGGGCAGGGGACGCTCACATGGGCGCGCGGATTCTGCGGGGCGGGGATCTTCCTCGATCTCGAGGGGAAGGACACATACCCCGCGCACTCCGGCGGGAAGGACGGCGCCGTCTGGAGCCACGACCTCTACGCCCTGGGGATCGACCTCGATCGCGACCTGCAGCTTCCCGGGGAGACGACTCCTGACATCGTCCTGACCGCGCAAGACACCGTGCGCTCCGTGAAGGATCTCTTCGCCGAAGCCTCGATCTGGGAGGTCGGAAGCGCGCGGGAGAAGGTCCGCCGCGCCCGCAAGGCGCTTTCCACGAAGGGGCGCGAGGCGATCGAATACGTCCTGCGGGAGAAGATGGCGAGCGACGACGGCCTCGAGTACCGGGCGATCCTGGAGGTCGGGCAGACCGACCCCGAGCTGTTCACCCGCCGCATCCTGGCGCGCCTCGACGATCCGAACGGGCAGGTGCAGCGCAACGTGATCGCGCTGCTGGGAGAGATGACGCGGAAGGAGGGGCGCCTGCCTCTGGAGGGGTTGCTCTCGCGGGCGGAGCAGGAGAAGAACTGGACGAGAGTCGTCCAGGCGTTGGGGAGGATAGGCGAGCCGGTGTCGGCGCCCGCGATTCGACCCTTCCTTGGCGATCCGTCCGAGCGCAGGAGGATCGCCGCCTGCGTCGCGCTCGCATCCATCAAGGACACCCTCTCCGTTTCGGCGATGGCGGCCCTCCTCGATGATCCGCTCCTCACGGTCCGATCGGCCGCTTCCTCGGCTCTGCAGTCCCTCGGGGCGGCCGCGGTGGCTCCGACGGCCGAAACCCTGGGCGGCGCCGGCGGTGGCCGGCCGGCCGGAGAGTCGGACCCGGCGCGCGAGCATCAGATCAGAGTCAAGGTCGAGACGATCGGGAAGATCATGGTCGCGTTGGAGGGCAAGGCGGACGAGCGGAGCCTCCGCGCGCGCCGACTCGCCGTCGAGACGCTTCTGGCGGAGATGGATCGGCTGCCGCCTCACGCCCCTGCGACCGCGGCTTCCGCGGGAGCGGCCCGCGCCGCGGCGATAGGCGCCTTGATGAAGGCCGGCGATGAGAAGACGAAGGAGGCGGTCGCCGCGCGCATGAAGGGCGAGACCGATCCGCTCGTGCTGCGGACGTACGAGATGGCTCTCTCCAGGGAGTAGGAGGCGCTCTCCGGGATGCTGAATTGACTAGGGCGGCCTCTAGCGGCCGCCCTCTGTCGCTGTGCGGAAGGGGGGAGTTGAACCCCCACGAGGGAACCCTCACTGGACCCTGAACCCAGCGCGTCTACCAGTTCCGCCACTTCCGCAAAACCCTGGGATTCCGGGGCCGAGATGGTATGCTAGGCGCTCGTCACCATCGAGTCAAGCGGAGGTCAGAATGCCCGCCCCACGCGCCGGCGTGACGCCGGAGGGGATCCAGAAGGTCGTGCAGAATCGGCGGGCCCGGCACGACTACTTCATCCTCGAGTCGATCGAGGCGGGAATCGAGCTGCGGGGCACCGAAGTCAAGAGCATCAGGGCGGGGAAGGTGAACCTTGGGGACGCCTACGCGCAGGTCATCGGGGACGAGGCGTGGCTGCTGCAGATGCATGTCAGCCCATACGAGCAGGGGAATCGATTCAACCACGACCCCCTGCGCAAGCGAAAGCTCCTCCTCCACCGCCGTCAGATCCTCCGCCTGCGCCAGCACACGCAGGAGAAGGGGCTGACTTTGATCCCGCTCTCCCTCTACTTCAAGGGCCGGCACCTGAAGATCGAGCTGGGGCTCGCGAAGGGCAAGCGCTACCACGACCGGCGCGAGGATGTCGCGCGCCGGGACGCGCAGAGGGAGATCGACCGCGCGATGCGGGGGGACCGTGAGAGGTAGGCTCGATCTCGGATCCCGTCTCCTCCTGGCGGCGCTCTTCCACGCGCTCCTGTGCATCTCCAGCTCCTCCGCTCTCGCCGCCCCGGCCTTCATCGACCCCGACTCCGTCGTCATCGTCCTCCCGCAGGACGGCCGGCCGCCGCAAACCGTCCCGATCGTCGATCGGGAGGGCCGCCGCTATCTTCCCCTGGTCTCCGTGGCGCGCGCCCTCGGCGTTCCCTTCTCGTGGGATCCCTATGCCTACAGGGGTTGGCTCGAGACCGATTCGGTGCGCACCCGTTTCACATTCGACAGTTCTCTCCTCCTGCACGGCGCGGATCTGGTGCAGATGGACGACGCCGTCTCCTACGATCGTCACGGCGTCCTGATGCCGATCGACTACCTCGCCGTGCTCAAGGAGGCCCTGAGCGCGGGCCGGTCGATCTCCTGGAGGAAAGCGGAGGGGAAGTTCGTCTGGGGCAGCTCCTCGCCGCGATTCAGCCATGTGCGCCACGCGCAGGTGGGGCATCGCAGCAGCGTCCGCCTGAGCGGCCCCCGCCCGGATCGCAGCATCCTGCTCTGGTCTCCCGTCGCCGGGCTCGACGTGCTGTTGGAGGGCGTCGCGCCCCATGCCGAGAGCCTTGTCGTGAGCCCCGCCCGCGGCCTGCTCGACGTGAGAGAGGTGACCGGATGGGGTCGCGGGAGCCGGATCCACGTGCATGTCGACCCTCGCGCCCTCGGCGCTTCGATGAGCTACGACGAGCGAGAGGGATTCCTCGAGCTGGCCGCGACGACATCCATCGATGAGGTCGACCGGGGGAGGTTGCGGCCTCTCCGCCGCGCGGAGATGCCACGATCTGCCGGGGTGGAGGGCCCGATCCTCCTCTCGACCTGGACGGACGCGACCCGCGATCCGGCCGAGGCGGCCTACGCCCTCGGAGACATCGCCGACAGGATCGCGCGGATCCTGGCCGATACGCTCGGGCTGGAGGCGCTCTACATCGCCGATGTCGCCGCCCCGGAGGAGTTCGCGGCTCGCGCGAACCGCGCGCGCGCGCGTTGCGCGGTCGCCTTCAAGCTCGACTCCTACGGAACCGGCGCCGGACAGGTCCAGGTCTGGGCGCCCCTGGCCCGCTTGCGGTGGGAGGCGCTCAGCCAGGATGAGACCGCCCGATCGGCCGCCGCCCGGCTCCTCCTCTGGAGCGAGACGCCTCTTCTGTCCGCGGGCGCATCGGAGCAGCTCGCGGCGACGATCGCCTCTCACCTCGAGTCGCTTCTCGCGCCCGATGTGGTCGTGCGCGGGCGCCGTCCCTCCCGCTGGCTCGAGGGATTGACGATGCCCGCGGTGCTCGTCTATCCCGCCCTCACCAACGACCCGATCTCCCTCGAGAGGCTCCTCGATCCCATGAAGCGGGCCGAGTTCGCCCGCTCGATCGCCTTTGGGATCTCCGAGGCCCTCACGCTCGGGACCTACGAGGAGGTCCGTCTGTGAGGCGGCTGGGCTGGATCCTCGCGCTGGCTCTTGTCGTGGCCGGCGGCCTTCTGCTCGTGCGTGGGCTCGCCCGCCTCATCCAGCAGCCGCAGGAGGTCGAGGCGCGCGGCGTCCCGCCCGGCTCTCCGCTGCGAGCCGTGCGACTCTACTTCGGGGCGACCGACCATGTGGGGCTCGTCTCGGAGGAGAGGGTCATCCTCGATCCCGGGAGCGTCGAGACGCTCGCCGCGGCCGTAGCGACCGAGGTCCTGGCGGGCCCGACGGACGGAGTGACCGGTTTCTCTTCAGCGACGGCCGTCCGCGCCTTCTACCTCACTCCCGACGGCACCGGCTACCTCGATCTTTCGCAGGATGTCCTGAGGCGGTGGCCGCGCGGCGACGGTCTCGAGTGGGTGAGCGTGGGATCGCTCGTCCGCTCGATCGCCGAGAACGTCCCGGCGGTGCGCGCGGTGCAGATTCTCGTCGAGGGGCGGGTGGTGGAGCGCACCCCGGGCTCGATCCCCCTCGATCTTCCGCTCGTCCCCGAGGCGTTCGGAACGACGGGCGAGGTGCTACCGTAGTGGGACGATGGCAGCGCGACCCGCTTGGGCGCCGCTCCGAGTCGCTAGATTCCGTCTAGGGGGATTCCGATGACCGATTCGATGGCCGCTTCACGGGACAGAGGGGAACCGCGCGATCAGCGGGATCTGCCGATCGGCGTCTTCGATTCGGGGATCGGCGGGCTCACGGTGGTGCGGGAGATCCTCCGCCAGCTGCCCGGCGAGAACGTGGTCTACTTCGGGGACTCCGCGCGCGTCCCCTACGGCGGCAAGTCGCCCGAGACGGTGACCCGCTTCTCGATCGAGAACACCCACTTCCTCGCGCGGCGCGGCATCAAGTTCCTGGTCGTCGCCTGCAACACGGCGAGCGCGCTGGCCCTGCCCGTCCTGCAGCGGAGGTTCGATCTGCCGATGATCGGCGTGATCGATCCGGGCGCGCGGGAGGCCGTCCAGAGGACGCGGAACGGGAAGATCGGCGTGATCGGGACGACGGGAACCGTCGGCTCGCGCGCCTATGACCGGGCGATCGCCGAGATCGCGCCCGACTGCTCCGTCGAGGCCGCGGCCTGCCCGCTCTTCGTTCCCCTCGCCGAGGAGGGCTGGACGGAAGGGGAGATCCCCCTGGGCATCGCGAGGACCTACCTCGATCCCCTGCGCGGAAGCGGCGTCGACACGGTGATCCTGGGCTGCACGCACTACCCGCTTCTGCGGGGTGTGATCGCCGATGCGCTCGGCGCGGAGATCCTCCTGATCGATACGGCCGAGGTGACCGTGGCGGAGGTTCGCCGCCGGCTCGAGGAGCGGGGGCTCCTGCGTCCCCCGGGCGCTGGGGACGGCGAGCGGCATTTCTTCCTGAGCGATGTCCCCGTGCGTTTCCGCGAGATCGGCGGCAGGTTCCTCGGCGAGCCGATCGACGACCTCGCATGGATCGAGCAGTCGGACATCCCATGGTACGAGAGGTGACGGGAGCGATGGCTACGCCGAGACGGGGCGGGAACCCAGGAAGCGAGCTCGGGGCCGGACGCGAAGGCGCCGGCGCGCGCGCGGACGGTCGCGGAACGCTGCGGATGAGGCCGATCCGCATCCTGCGCGGCGTCCTGGCGCACGCGGAGGGTTCGGCTCTCATCCGCATCGGCAGGACGCAGGTCCTCTGCGCGGCCAGTGTGGAGGAGAGGGTCCCGGTCTGGCTGCGAGGCCGCGGGCAGGGGTGGCTCACGGCGGAGTACGGCATGCTCCCCTGCTCGGTTCCCAACCGGGCGCAGCGGGGAAAGACCTCCGGACGCTCGTTCGAGATCCAGAGGCTGATCGGAAGGAGCCTGCGGGCGGTGACCGACCTCTCCGTCCTCGGGGATCGCACGATCACGATCGACTGCGACGTGATCGAGGCCGACGGCGGGACCCGTGTCGCCTCGATCACGGCGGGATGGATCGCCCTCCACGATTGCGTCGAGCGGCTCCGCGAGAAGGGGCTTCTCAAGAAGGATCCCCTCAAGGACCGCGTGGCGGCCGTCAGCGTGGGGCTCGTCGACGGCGCGGGGATCCTCGATCTCTCCCACTCCGAGGACTCGCGCGCCCAGGTCGATCTCAACGTCGTCGGCACGGCCGGGGGGCTCCTGGTCGAGGTCCAGGGGGCCGCGGAGGGGGATCCGTTCCGGGAGGAGGATCTGCGGATGTTGGTGCGGATCGGCCGGCGCGGCCTGGCGGCGATGCTCCGCGCCCAGGAGAAGGCCCTGGCTCGCCCGCCCTCGCCCGGCGTCGACCTGGTCAAGGCGCCATGAGGATCGTCCTGGCGACCGCCAACAGGGACAAGGTGCGCGAGCTGCGCCACGCGCTGGAGGGGCTCGCTGTCGAGATCCTGACGCGCGACGACTTCCCGGGGGTCCCGGATGTGACGGAGGACGGCCGCACGCTCGAGGAGAACGCCCTCAAGAAGGCTCGCGCTCTCTGCGCGGCGACAGGGTTGGTTGCCGTGGGAGATGACACGGGGCTCGAGGTGGCGGCCCTCGGCGGCGCGCCGGGGGTCTACAGCAGCCGGTTCGCCGGCGCAGGCGCCACCTACGCGGAGAATGTCCAGAAGCTCCTGCGGGAGATGGACGGGGTGCCGATGGAGCGGCGCGGAGCGCGATTCCGCTGCGTGATCGCCCTCATCGAGCCGAGCGGGGCGGAGATTCTCGTCGATGGAACCTGCGACGGGACGATCCTGACCGGGCCGCGCGGCGATGGGGGTTTCGGCTACGATCCGATCTTCTCGGTTCCGCCCGAGGGTCGAACCTTCGCCGAGATGACGATGGAGGAGAAGGACAGGATCAGCCACCGCGGGCGGGCGATGGCATCCATGAGGAGGCTTCTCGCGGAACGCTTCCTGCTTGGCTAGGCTGGCGCGCCCGGAGGGACTCGAACCCCCGACCCGCGGATTAGAAATCCGCTGCTCTATCCACCTGAGCTACGGGCGCGTGTTGGCGTGGCCGGAGGCCTGGCAATGGGAATGGGGTGGATGATGGGGCTCGAACCCACGACATCTGGAACCACAATCCAGTGCTCTGCCAATTGAGCTACATCCACCGCCATGTTCTTGTGGAGAAGCCTTCGGGGTGAGAGGATTTGAACCTCCGACACCCTGCTCCCAAAGCAGGTGCGCTACCAGGCTGCGCCACACCCCGAAAAGGGACTGCCATGGGGCGCAGAAGGAAGCCTACGGCACCCGGCCCGGGTTGACAAGGGGCTTGGACCGCCGGCCGGATGGGCCGGGAAGGAGCTGGATTCGATGGGAAGTCTGAACAAGGTCATGCTGATCGGGAACCTCGGGGCCGATCCTGAGATCCGCCGCACCCAGTCGGGGCAGGTCGTCGCCACCCTGCGCCTCGCCACGAACGAGAGATGGGGCGACCGCGACGGGAACCAGCAGGAGCGGACCGAATGGCACCGCGTCATCGCCTGGGGCCGGCTTGCGGAGGTCTCAGAGCAGTATCTGCGGAAGGGGCGCCAGGTCTACGTCGAGGGACGCCTGCAGACGCGCCAGTGGCAGGATCAGGAGGGGAAGACCCGCTATTCGACGGAGGTGGTCGCGCAGAACCTCCAGATGCTGGGATCCCGGGGCGCCGGAGGCGAGCCCGACATGGAAAGGGATCGGGGAGCGATGCCGGCCGGGGTGTCGCGGACGGCCGTTCCCGAGGGGCAGCCCGAGTACGACGATTCCGGCCCTGTCGGCCAGGGGGACGACAGCGACCTTCCGTTCTGAGCCGGTCCGCTCCCCTTGACCCCCGGGGGAGCGGTATCTACACTTGGTTCTTGTCTGTTCGGCTGAACATGCGCCACTAGCTCAATTGGCAGAGCAACTGACTCTTAATCAGTAGGTTCAAGGTTCGATTCCTTGGTGGCGCACCATCTCGATGGAAACTGGGGGCGCCTGGTTTCGACGGGGGGAGGGAAGCCAGAACTGCGTGCCGAGCTGTCATGGCCTCGTAAAACCCATGGCAACGTTCAACTGCCAACACTGAATTGGCACTAGCCGCCTAGCGGCTACGTCCTCTGCGGTTGTGCCTACTGGGTCGCAGAAGGACGTCGTTACAGATGGCTAGTCGCGGAAGCGTCTCGGTACCGCGGCGAAACTAAACGAGGCTGGCCCTGACTGGATCCTGACGGCCGGAGCTTGAGGGGCGAGATACAATAGACCGCATACGCACGTAGAGGTTCTCGCAGATCTCCTTTCGGACGCGGGTTCGATTCCCGCCGCCTCCAATTATATGTAGGGCAATAATTTACGGCTGGACGATGCTCTGTGCCTCAATAGAGGGTCGTCATACATGCCTGTCGCCGCTCTCTTGTCGGTCGGTCTCCGAGGCCTGATCTGGTTCAAGGGCGTGGGCCATCCGGAGCGTGAGGAATGCCACCATGCGCTCCTCTTCGGAAGAGGCACGATGCTCGCGTGAGGCGCGGGCAGCGATCCTCACACTTCAGCTCACGCGATCGAGGTAGCCCCGCCTGCCAGAGCAGGTCCGCCCGCCCGGCGCTTTGTGCCTTCTGAGGGTCGCGTTGTTGCTCGTATGGCGAAACTCCTTGCTGCACGCGGGACATCGGAACACGTACGTCGGTCCGACGCGATGCGTCCTGGGAGAGGTCGTCGTCCGCAAGCGCCGAGTCGGCGCTGCGGCATGACGCTGGGGAATCGCAGACGGCAGGATCGGCGCGAAGCCGCCGGAGACGAACTCGATCCGGTACCGAGGCGTGAAGGGCTGATCCGTCGGCCGCGCGTTACGGATCTCGGCAGTGTTGAACGCCTTGATGTGTGTTCCCCCAACCTCCCAGGCGTAGAGGAGGATGTTCCCGGTTCCCGCTTGCCGTAGTGAGTAGGGTTCGACCAGCCGGTCGCGTCCGTGGTAGGTGAAACGAATGAGAAGCCGGTTCGACCCGGCGAAGCGGATCGCCTCGAGTCCGAGGCCCCGACCCCAGTAGCGGATCCCAGCAGGCGCGATCGACTCAAGATCGCCTGGAATGGGCGCCCGAGGGAGTGCAGCGGCGGGAATCGGAACAGGAGTGTCGATCCACTGCAAGGAGGCGGGGACGCCTTCGAGCATGCTGTCGATGGGCGGAAGCTGCGGCAGTTGGTGCCGGAGCATGTTCTCCCACTCGGACCTGAGCTCTTCCGCCGTCCGGACATGAGCAACGAGTCGAGCGGATGTCGGGATCTCAAGTGCCTTCGCCTGGCATTTTCCTCGGAAGAGCTCCCGCGTCCGCTCGAGATTCAGACCGACGTCTTGGTTGTTCAGGACGTAGACGACGTCATAGAGGTCCCGCGGGCGCGTGCGCTCCTGAAGCGCCCGGGTCTTCTCAGCGAGAAGCTCTTCGAGCGGATAGGCCCGGATGCTCGCCGGAAGCGGGAGCGTGTCCGGATACGGATGGAAGATCGGAGCGCCGACCGGTTCGCTGAGGAGGGGTTCGTGCGCGGTGAGGTCGAAGAGGATCCGGCGGGGTTCTCCCGGGAAGGCGAGCGGTCCCTTGTATCCGAGCCGCGCCTTGAAGGTCGCGCGGCCCTGTTTGTCGTGCCTTTCGTCGACGACGATAGTATCCGCGGAGATCTCGATGCCGCTCTCCTCCGCCACGGCATGGGCGACCTCGCGCAAAACCGTGAGGATCTCGTCCCGCGCGTACGGTGCTTCCGGCCGCAAGGTGAAGTCGAGATCCTCGGAGAACCGGTACGTTTCGAAGTAACACTTCTTGAGGCAGGTGCCGCCCTTGAACACCCACATCTCGCTGACGACGGGATGGCGTCCCAAGCCCCAGAGCAGCCAGCCTAGGACGTAGTCCTTCTCGACGACCTCGGGCCGGAGTTGCCACTCGCTCGCCCGATCGAGGATGTCCTGCTTCGTGATCATTCGTCGTCTGATGAGGGGATCGATGCGTTCACCCAGAGTCCCCAACGCTTCAGGAGGCGCCCCTTGCTCCGAATCGACGGATCGAGTCGGATGACGCCAGTGCTCCGCCGGGCATGGGAGGTCAAGATGAGCGCCGTTTCTGTAGGGAAGAGCCGTTCGAGAAGAAACCCGAATCTCTTGATCCCAGCGGCCCGTGTCGCGTCACCGAGGTATTCGAGGATCTTCGGGAAGTTCGAGCTCTTCTGTGCGGCGTATGTCTTCAGGATATCGGTGAGGTGCCGGATTCCGCCAGCCCAGGTCGGATCAACGAGGGCGTCCGCGATCGTCCGCTCACGGTCCGAGACCGGAACCCGAACAGCCCCGCGCCACACCGGCGCGGTTCCGACAACGCGATCCGGGCGGACTCGGACGAGATGGAACTCCGTGCCGAGAAGACGCGGCGAGCGATTCCGAACGGCGGCGGCGGTCACGACGAAGGTGGACCGGAAGAGCTGTTCGGTCAGGCCCCAGTGCTCGGCCGCGCTCCAGCCGCCGATGTAGCACGGGGAGAAGAGACGGAGAGCGAGCACCCAGGGGTCGGGCGCGACCACAGCCTCACCGGCGCTCGACTCAAGCGGCAGGACGTAATAGAGTCCGCGATGCACGCGGGCGAGCCAACCCCGCCGGGCCAGGGCGGCCAGGCGGACGGCCGTGGATCGGCGGCTCAGGCCGAAGAGCGACGCGGCTTCGTCGACGGTGACAATCCCGCCGACGGCATTCCGAGCCAGGACCGTCAGGACAGCCCTTGCTGACGTGGACTCGCCCATTGCCTTATTTCGTAACGAGTTAGGTTCCATGGTATGATGCGAATGCCGTTATTCCTCTATTCCAGATACAACTGCACTCGCAGTGTACCCCTGTGGATCCCCCTGTCAAGACCGTCGGTTCAGAAGATCGCGACGCCGGGACAACGACAAGCGCTGCCCAAGTCCAAGGCCGCCGCGACCACTGCACGGAGCGCGCGCTGAGAGTCGCGGTCGGCGGTCCGCGCGAGGAGCCGTTCTTCCTGGCGCGCGCCACGCTGCGCTGGAGCGGGCGACAACAGAGAGAAGGATGATGAAGAAGATCGAAACCGATGCCGAGGAATGGGTCAAACTGGATCAGCTCATTGCGGAGATCACGGTCCATGCGCAGGGCGACGACGAGCAGTTCCAGGCGTTTCGGCAGATGCTCGCAGCCCGAATCAGTCTGCCGTCCGACGGGTTCGTCATCGGTGAACCTGTCTCGGTCGTGGGGTTCGAATACGATGGAAACCAGCGGCGCGGGTTGACGGTGCGGTGCCGGCGCCATGACGGCTCCGAGCATGTCGTGGTGGCATCTGAAGTCATACTTCCCGCAAGCACGGGCGGGGCTCGCTACCTTGACGCTTACCGGATGTGGATGGGCCTCGATCCGTCGCCTCGCGACGTCGCAACTCCGCCCTTCCGCAAGCGCCAGCACAAGGTCAAGGCGGCCGACATCGACCTCGGCGGTCCCGTCGAGCTTGTCGTGCTGTCCGTCGCGCAGAACGCGGCGCGTTGCAGGCTCCTGGGCAGCGATCGGGTCATCACGCTGCGCCCGAGTCGTCGCCTCTGGGATCTCGTTCCCGGCGAAATCGCGGTGGTGAGTCCGCGCAGACAGTGGAGCTACGCCGGTCACCCCTACCTGTCCGGCGAGATCGATTCAACGCGACTCGACGCCGCTGCGCTGGGCCTCGTGCCGCTGAAGCTAGAAGACCAGGGCGCCTGGACTCCTGGCGAGGACTACTGGGGTGAGGAGGATGAGCCGATCGAGGACTGGGCCAAGCCGATCATCGCCCATGGCCCCAGGCGAGCATTCGAGATGGAACAGGTGGTGCCGGGGAGAGACGAGCACGATTTCGACTCCGACCCGATCTGCGAGTCCAACGACCTCAAGGATGCTGGTGATCATGTAGCCGCGCACAAGATCCTCATGGGGCTCTGCTGGGCGGATCTCCGTTGTCTGGATGCCCATGCACATCTCGGCAACCTGGTCTTCGGCCATGGGCTGGGGGAAGCGATTCGTCACTACGAGGTCGGGTTTCGGATCGGCGAGCTGTCGCTGGGCCCGAACTTCGATGACCTCCTGCCCTGGGGACATATCGACAACCGACCGTTCCTACGTTGCATGCACGGCTTCGGCCTCTGCCTGTGGCGCCTTGGCCGATTCGAGGAAGCCGCGCGTATCTTCGACCGGATGCTCTGGCTCAACCCGTCGGACAACCAGGGCGTGCGCTTCCTAATCGACGACGTGGGGAGAAAGAGGGCCTGGGAAGGCCGGGAAGGGAGGTGACCAAGTGGGGAAGAAGTTGATGAGGCTGGGCCCGAAATCATGAAACGATACAACGCTGATGGAGGAATCCCCACGCTCCAAGTCGCGCTCACTGAGTACATGAACGCGGACGACCTCAGGAAGCTCGCCGCGCTGACCAAACAGAAGCTGCCCACCAGGAAGGGCGACCTCAGCGACCTCATCTTGCGGCATCTCGGCGGGGAGCGGTTGCGCACAGCCTGGCAATCCCTCGATGAGCTGCAGCGCGCGGCCATCGCCGAAGTTGTGCACTCGAGCTCGACCCGGTTCCTCGCCGATCGGTTCCTCGCCAAGTACGGACGAGATCCGAACTGGGGCACCGGCGACAAGTACGGCTACCAGCGCAGCCCGTCGATGCTGGGCTTCTTCTTCTACGGCAACGGGGTGATGCCGGACGATCTCAAGGCGCGGCTCAAGGCGTTCGTACCTCCCCCTGTCGAGGCCAGAATCAAGGTGATCGCGGACCTGCCGGCCGCCCACGCCCTTCCGTTCTCCCGGTGGAACCCGAAAACCCATGCCACGGAGAAAGGCACCAAAGAAGTCCCGCTCGCGGTTCACGAGACCGAGAGAACCGCCCAGCGGGAGCTACTCTCCATCTTGCGGCTCGTTGACGCTGGCAAGGTTTCAGTGAGCGACAAGACGCGTCGTCCCTCGTCTACGGCAATCGGCATAATCACGAACATCCTCGAGGGTGGCGACTACTACCCACGCCTCCCGGTCAAGGACAAGTGGCACGACGAGAACGCCGGGCCGATCCGCGCGTTCGCCTGGCCTCTTCTCCTCCAGGCCGGCGGCCTGGCTCAGCTCTCGGGCTCGAAGCTGCAGCTGACGAAGGCAGGCCGAAAGGCGCTCGCCGAGGCCGCTGCCGAGACGATCCGGACAATCTGGACGAAGTGGGTGGACACGACCATTCTCGACGAGCTGTCACGCATCGATTGCGTCAAGGGCCAGAGCGGCAAGGGCAAGCGTGGGCTCACGGCCGTATCCGCGCGGAGGGACGCGATCGCCAATGCGCTGGCCGAGTGTCCGGTCGGAGTCTGGATCCTGACCGATGAGTTTTGCCGCTTCATGCGAGCCTCGGACAACGATCTCTCGGTGACGCGTAACGCCTGGAACCTCTACATCAGCGAGCCCCAGTATGGTTCGCTGGGCTATGACAACAGCGCGCGCATTCTGGACGAGCGCTATCTCTATTGTCTCCTCCTGGAGTACGCCGCCACGCTCGGTATGATCGATGTCGCGCTCATTCCGCTAGTTGGCGCTCGCCGCAACTACGGCAATATGTGGGGCACGGACGGGCTGGCGTACTTCAGTCGCTACGACGGACTGATGTACTTGCGAATCACCCCGCTCGGCGCCTACTGCCTGGACGTCTCATCGAACTACCAGCCCACGCCTGTCGACGTGAGACCCGTACTGCGGGTGCTGCCCAATCTGGAGGTTGCGGCCATCGGTGCGGAGCTCGAACAGAGCGACCGGCTTGCCTTGGATACCTATGCAACCAGAGTGTCGGATCTTGTATGGCGGCTGGACGCCGACAAACTCCTCGCCGCCACGGAGAAGGGCCGGCCGGTACGTGAGATCCTGGAGTTTCTGATCGCCCGGAACGGCGATGCGGTCCCCGATACGGTCACCCGCTTGCTCGATGATGTCGCTGACCGAACCTCAAAGATCCATGACCGTGGCCTCGCGCGCCTTGTCGAATGTGCCGATCCCGCACTGGCTGCGCTCATTGCCAACGATTCGCGAATGCGAAGGTACTGCATGCGAGCCGGGGATCGACATCTGGTTGTGCCGGCACCTTCGGAGGCGGCATTCAAGCGCGCCCTGCGCGAGCTCGGCTACCTCCTGGCCCTGGGCGGGGCTCGACCTGCCAAGGACCACCGCCCGAGTTCAGCGGACGACGAGACACCGCAAGCAACTGAGGTCTGACCGCGTGGCGCTGTCGCCCGAAAACGCCCTGATCGTACAGAGTGACCGCAGCGTCCTCCTGGAGGTGCGCACCCCGAGGGCTGAGGACGCCAGGGTAGCGGTTGCTCCCTTTGCCGAGCTTGTGAAGAGCCCTGAGCATGTCCATACCTACCGCCTCACGCCGCTGTCGATCTGGAACGCCCGCGCGGCGGGGCTCTCCGCCGAGATGATGGTGGCTGCGTTGCGCGAGCACGCCCGGTACCCGGTGCCTCCGAGCATTGAAGAGGAAATCACCGACCTGGCGGCGCGCTACGGCCGCGTGGTCATCACTCTGGAAGGCGGGTCGCTGCGATGCACATGCGCGGACGAGGCGACGGCCGAGCTTCTCCGCCGAGATCGAAACGCCGGCCGGTACCTCGCCGACCGCGTGGACGGGACCAGCTTCCGCGTCGACCTGGGGCAGCGCGGCGCCCTGAAGCAGGCCCTGGTGGTCGCCGGATTCCCGGCCGAGGATCTAGCCGGCTATGTGACCGGAGACAGCCTCACGATCGCCCTGCGGGAGCGCACGGCCTCCGGCACGTCGTTTGAGGTTCGCGAGTACCAGAGGCGGGCGGCGGAGTTGTTCTATGCGGCGGGTTCCGAGCGCGGCGGCAGCGGTGTGATCGTCCTTCCCTGCGGCGCTGGCAAGACGATCGTCGGGCTTGCTGCCATGGAATTGGTCGGCCAGACGACGCTCGTGCTCACAACCAGCCTCACGGCGGTCAAGCAATGGCGGCGGGAGCTGCTCGACAAGACCACCGTTCGTCCGGACGACGTCGCCGACTATACAGGCGAACAGAAGAACACGGGGCCCGTGACGCTGACCACCTACCAGATGCTCACTTGGCGAGCGGATCGGGAGGACGAGTTCCAACACCTCGAGCTCTTCCGGGCGCGCTCGTGGGGTCTCATTATCTATGATGAGGTTCATCTGCTGCCGGCTCCGGTGTTCCGCGCGACCGCTGACCTGCAGGCATGCCGGCGGCTGGGGCTCACGGCCACGCTCGTGCGAGAGGACGGCCGCGAGGGAGACGTGTTTGCCCTGATCGGACCCAAGCGCTTCGACGTTCCCTGGAGGGATCTCGAACGGCAGGCCTGGATCGCCACCGCAACCTGTGTCGAGGAGCGCGTACCCATGAGCGCTGAGCGGCGGATGGAGTACGCCCTTGCGGACAGACGGTCGCAGTTCCGGATCGCTGCCGAGAACCCGGCCAAGATGGCTCGACTGCATAGACTGCTTGATCGACACAGCGACGGCAGCGTGCTGATCATCGGGGAGTACATAGCGCAGGTTGAGGCCATCGCCGAGGAGATCGGATCCCCACTGGTCACGGGCAAGACGCCGCAAGCCGAGCGCGAGCAGATCTATGATCGTTTTCGTCGCAACGAGCTGCACTGCATCGTGCTCTCAAAGGTCGGGAACTTCGCCATAGATCTTCCCGACGCCGACGTGCTCATCCAGGTATCAGGCATGTTCGGTTCTCGGCAGGAGGAGGCGCAGCGGCTCGGTCGCATCCTGCGGCCCAAGGGTGATGGCCGCGCCGTGCACTTCTTCACCCTAGTCTCACGCGATACCCGCGAAGAAGAGTTTGCCCACCACCGCAAGCTTTTCCTCATCGAGCAGGGCTACTCGTACCAAGTGGTCACCGCCGATGGCGGGTGAAGACCGAGAGGCGCACTCCCGCAAGGAGCGCCGCTCCTTGGTGGTGCCCTGGCCGCAGAGCGCATGATTGCCGAGTCTCGGCTCCTTCCGAGGGCCTTGTTGGAGCATCGAGGCGTCAGGACCTGAAGGCGGCGTGCGATGGGCAGTCATTGTCCGGCGGATCAGCATGTTCACGAAGATTCAAGTGGACCCTGGTTTGATCTGGACGGCATGAAGTGGATCAGGCAGGCGGCGGGACCCTGCCCTGCCGCCTCCAAAATGCCTCCACGACCGGGGGGGACTCGGGGGGACTCCAGGGGATAGAGGGGCAACGGAAAGGCGGCGGTAACTCGTGGTTTTCGAACCCGATCCGTCCGAACTCGCGCAGCGCCATCCGGTTAGGTTCTTGCCCGTAATCGGCTTCGATTCCCGCCGCCTCCACATCCCGAAGCGTCATGTCCCGGCGTTCAAAGGGCGCACGCGCTCCAGAAGCTGTACGCACGCGATTGCCCGGACCCGCTCCGCCAAGGGAAACGTGTCCCGCCCCGCGTGAACGATCTCCAAGCGGTCCAGTTTCAGATCCACCAGTGCGGAACGCATCGACGGGGTGACCTTCGGCGCATCCGTGCGTTTGAATTCGAAACCCAGACGCCGGTTTCCGCGCACGACTAGAAGGTCCAACTCCGCTCCCGTGTGGGTCCGCCAGAAGAAGCACTCCTCCGGTCGGGCCCCGAGCCGAGCCACCACTTGCTGCAGGCAGAACCCCTCCCAGGATGCGCCGAGGGCGGGATGCGATTGCAGCTCGTCGCGCCCCCGGATGCCGAGCAGTACGTGGAGCAGCCCCGGGTCAGAGAGATAGACCCGGGGCGCCTTGACTTGGCGTTTGCCGAGGTTCTCAAACCACGGCTGGACCTGGCGGACGACGAAAGCCGCCGTCAATAGGTCGAGGTAGCGGCGCACCGTGGTGTCCGCCACGCTGAACGCCCGGCCGAACTGAGAGGCATTCCATGGCTGCCCGTGGACATGGGCAAGCATGGACCAGAACCTGCGCAGGGTGACTGCCGAGACCCGCAGCCCGAAACCAGGAAGGTCGCGCTCGAGAAAGGTGCGTACGTACTCCTCCCGCCATTCCACCGAACGCGCCTCGGAGGAGGCCAGGAAGGACCTGGGAAGTCCGCCCCTCAGCCAGAGACGATCCAGGCGGTGTGGGCCGACTTCATCAAGGTCGAAGCCGCCGACCTCGTGGTGGGCAATGCGTCCCGCCAGAGTCTCTGAGCTCTGCTGCAGGAGCTCAGGAGAGGCACTTCCCAGGACCAGGAATCGCGCCGGAGTCCGCCTCCGATCGGCCAGTACGCGGAGGACAGGGAAGAGATCGGGGCGATGCTGGATCTCATCCAAGATCACGAGTCCGCGGAGATCCTCCAGTGTGAGCATCGGCTCCGCCAGGCGGGCCGCGACCCGGGGATCCTCAAGATCCAGGAAGGTGATAGGCCCGCGATGCCTCGCGGCCAGCATGTGTGCCAGGGTGGTCTTGCCTACCTGTCGAGCCCCGAGCAGCGCCACGACCGGGTGCCGGCTCAGCAAGGACTCAACCTTTGTGAGCTGTCGAGCTCGCTCCATGTCACCCTAAGCTACTATGAAAAGTCGGCGGCAGCCACAGACATTTCATGGTGACTCGCATGTATGACCCAGCGGACCCGCAGCGTCCGCGATCCGAAGTCCGCACTCGCACCTTCCGATCGGTTCGCACGCTTCATCAAACAGCTACAGCGGGCACCGGGACACGGGAACCTGCCCTGCCGCCTCCAGAATGCCTCCGCGACTGGTGGGGGACTCGGGGGACTCGGGGGGAATGACGGAGGCCGCGGTAACCAACCATTCTACAACCCGATGCGTCCGAAATCGCGCGGCGTCAACCGGTTAGGTTTTTGCCCGCAATCGGGTTCGATTCCCGCCGCCTCCAAAGTCATCTGCTGAGACTCCTCGGAATCAGGTCGGCGCACTCGCGCATGCCCCGGAAGCACTAGAGCGCGGCCCACGGGTGCACGACAAAGCCCTGCCTCCGATATGCCCGGTCCCCTGCGTAGACCAGGGCTCCCGGCGCGTCCGGTTGACCGCTCAGCTTCCTCCAGTACTCCAGGCCCCGGAAGAAGTCCGAGGCCACCGTCATCCCCGACTTGATCTCGATCGGCATGAGACTAGGGCCAAGCTCGAGCAAGAGGTCGATCTCATGCCCCGTCGAGTCACGCCAGAAGTAGAGATCACTCTCTTCTCCCTGGTGCAGCCGATTCTTCAGCAGTTCAGACACGATCAGGCTTTCAAAGACGGCGCCACGGGATGCGTGCCCGTGAAGCTCATCCGGGGAACGGATTCCGAGGAGGTAGCAGAGCAGGCCCGTGTCGAGGAAGTAGAGCTTGGGGCTCTTGATCATCCGTTTGCTGAAGTTGCGGTGGTGTGGCCGCAGGATGTGGATCAAGAAGCTCGCCTCCAGGATCGATGTCCACCGGCGAGCCGTGGTGTGCGTGATCCCGCAGTCGGCGCCGAGGGCGGAGAGGTTGAGGAGTTGCCCGTTGCGTCCGGCACATAGGCGGATGAAACGCCCGAAGATTTCGAGGTCGCCGACGTTGAGAATGCTACGAACATCCCTCTGAACGTAGGTCTGATAGTAACCTCGCAGCCACTGCCGGGGCTCCAGTCCCTTGTCGTGGATTCTCGGGTAGAATCCCCGGAAGAGCGTTTCCATGAGGTCGGGAACGGGTCCCCTTCTCTGCCGCGGCACGGTTCGCCCCAGTCGGGATACCGCGAACGGCCTTCTACCGTCCAGCTCCGACATCGAGAACGGAAGGAGATGGAGAATGGCGCAGCGGCCCGCCAGGGACTGGCTGAGTTTCTCCAGGAGCAGGAAGTTCTGAGAGCCACTCAGGATGAAGCGCCCCGGCTTCTCCTTCTCGTCCACCAGGGTCTGGATGTAGGAAAAGAGGTCCGGCGCGCGCTGCACTTCGTCCAGGATCACAGACCCGTTGAACTGGTGCAGGAAGCCCCGCGGATCCTCGCGTGCGAAGCGGCCATCATCAGGGTCCTCGAGCGAGACATACCGGTGACGTGGAAAGGCCGTCCGAGCCAGCGTGGTCTTGCCCGACTGGCGGGGTCCCGTCAGGGTGACCACGGGGTACTGCTCCGCGGCTCGGTGAAGGATGGGCAAGAGAGAGCGCCGAATCATCGGATCCTCCGTGAAGCGTCCGCAGATTGAATTTACGATATTCAATCTGTAAGATCCACTTGCCCGAGTCAAGGACCTTCCGCGACCCGGGACGCGGGAACCTGCCCTGCCGCCTCCAGAATGCCTCCACGACCGGGGGGGACTCGGGGGGACTCCAGCGGACTCGATGGGGATAGGGAGGGCAGCGGTAACCGATCATTCTGCAAACCGATGCGTCCGAACTCGCGCCGCGCCAACCGGTTAGTTTTTTGCCCGCAATCGGGTTCGATTCCCGCCGCCTCCAATTCTATCCGTGAACACTTCAGGCGAGAGGGCCTCTGCTGCATATTGGGAATCCGATTCCCAATTTGCTTGACATGGGACCGAAAAGGGAACAGGTTGTTCGCATGGCGGCGGCGAAGTACCTGACACGCACCCTGACCCCGGTGCTCCGGCGTGTTGCCCGGGAGTTCCCGAGCGTGGTTCTCACCGGTCCCCGGCAATCGGGCAAGACGACCCTGGTCCGGCGGATCTTCGGCGCGACCCACCGCTACTGCAATCTGGACGATCCTGAGCTGCGGGAACAGGCGCGCCGCGACCCCCGATTGTTCCTCGACCGATTTCCTCCGCCTCTCATCCTGGACGAGATCCAATACGCACCCGACCTGCTCTCCTACATCAAGATGGACATCGACGAGCACCGCTCGAGGAGAGGTCGTTACATTCTCGCCGGATCGCAGGTCTTCCCTCTCATGCAGGGAGTCACGGAGTCGCTCGCGGGGCGAGTCGCCGTTCTCCATCTGCTTTCCCTCTCCCTGCGCGAAGCGGCGGGAAGCCCCGATGAGGCTGCGGCGTGGCGGGCCCTGCTCTTCCCGGCCTCTGCGCCGGCTCCGACGGGCTCGCCCGCTCGGATCGCGCAGATCATCCTTCGGGGAGGCTATCCGGAACTCAGTGTGAGCCGAAGGACAGATGCCAGGCTCTGGCATTCCTCCTATGTCAGTACGTACCTGGAGCGGGATGTTCGCTCCCTGCGTTCCGTGGGTGACCTGGGTGATTTCCAGAGGTTTCTTGTGGCGCTGGCCTCGCGCACCTCCTCGTTGATCAACCTCGAGGACATCTCCCGTGATCTGGGTGTCACCGGCAAGACGATCAAGGCGTGGATCTCCGTGCTGGAAGCGAGTGGCCAGGTCCATGTCCTCCGCCCCTTCTTCGAGAACATCGGGAAACGACTGGTCAAGCGGCCCAAGATCTACTTCCAGGACACGGGGACCCTGGGCTTCCTGCTCAGACTCAGCGAGGCGGACCAGGTCCTGGCTGGAATGTCGGCCGGCCCCCTCTTCGAGGCCGCCGTCTTCGGGCAGATCCTGCGGCTTCTCCAACACCGCGGGGAACCGGTGCGTCTGGGCTTTTGGAGGACGGCCGCCGGTCACGAGGTTGACTTCGTCGTCGAGGATGGCCGTCGCCTGATCCCCATCGAAGCAAAGGCCACGGCCACGCCGACCCGTATGGACGCCCGTGGAATCGAGGAGTTTCAGAGTCTCTTTGGTGAGAGAGCCGAGCGGGGCCTCCTTGTCTGCCTGTGCCGGGAGCGCTTCCCACTGACTCGCACCGTCGACGCCGTGCCCTTCGGGAGTTTCTAGGCGGATCGGGCGGACACTGGGAGATCGGCCCCGCCACTCTCAGTCGCACCGGGCGCACAGATGATGCATTCGTCGACCGCTGGGAGAACGGAGCGTACAGGCCAGGACGCGGGAACCTGCCCGGCCGCCTCCACAGGTGTCTGCTGTTGCGGCTTGATGTCAGATGACGAACTCCCGGCCCGCTTTGCAGCTGCCAGTTGTCTCGTCTCTCGAAACCGCTGCAACCGAAGCCGCGCCCGTTGCGGGCTCACATCCTCGGCCCCGCGCCCCTCCCTACCGCCGAATCTGAGGCATGAAGTGAACGTGCTATCGGAGCCTCACGACCCGCACGGTCTTCCCCCCTCGCGTGGCGCAGTAGACGCCGGCCGGGACAGAGCCCCCGCGCTCGTCGCGCCCGTCCCACACAGGAGCCGCTCCATGGAGGA
>Ga0194125_10000496_pt1 | contig 65886 bp, 48 predicted proteins | sample TA2KigC250mmetaG_FD_148626 | JGI IMG/M metagenome (GOLD analysis project Ga0194125, IMG submission 148626) | Freshwater microbial communities from Lake Tanganyika, Tanzania - TA2015034 Kigoma Deep Cast 250m | ecosystem: Environmental > Aquatic > Freshwater > Lake | place: Tanzania: Lake...
CCACCGGGCCGTGACGCGCGTCTTCGAGCAGAGCGTCGACCTCAAACGGGCCTGCGACGGCCTGGTCAACCTCTTTGGCCTCCGCTCGAGCGGCGCGGGCGCCGTGGCGATGCGGTTTGTCCCGGTCGGTCAAGGCGGCATCCCGGCGAATGGCAACTCCATTCTCCGCGACATCGCTCAGGATCTGGTCGTCGACTCTCGCGACGCGTTTCCAATCCGAGAGGCGGGCGCGCGCTCGCATCGAGAAGCGGAGGCGGGCTCGGATCGAGAGACAGACGCAAAGTGGCTGATCGACGCGCCCGTCGAGCCGTCCATGTCGCTCCCGGTCCGTCTCGGGTGGGAAGACGGCGCGAAGGAGATTCCGCTCCCCGCTTTCCTCGAGGAGGTCAAGGACCCGGGGATGGTCACTTCTGCGGGCCGCTCCCGGTGGACCTCGGACGAGGCCGGTCAGCCTGAGAGTCCTCGCGAGGATGATCGAGTCATGATCTGCGCGGCCTCGGAAGGGGTGGGGCCGACGAACGCGCCGGAGGCGCCTGCCGGCGAGTCGTGCGCGTCCGTCGCAGAGCCGGATCGCGCCGCGAAACGGTTCCCGCGGAGGAAGTGGACGGCGGCCTTCGCAGTGGCCGTCGTCATGATGCTCGGGGTGCTCGCCATACCGGGGACGAAGCGCTTCCTAGCCCATCGCGGCTCCGGCGGCGCCGGGGGTGTGTTGCGCATCGAGCCCACGCCTCCCGCCCGGGCGATTTTCATTGACGGCGTCGATCAGGAGACCGGCTCTCCGGCGATCCTCGAGGGAGTCTCACCCGGTACGCACCGCGTGCTTCTCGACCTCGGAGTCTTCGGAGTGATCGAGGAGACGGTGAGGATCAAGAGCGATGGAACGACCGATCTCCGTCCCCGCGCGGTTGGCAGCCTGTCCATAAGCTGCGTGCAGGAAAGGCCGGGAGGGAGGGTCTGGCTCGAAGGAGGCGAGGAGGGGACGCCGCCTTGCGTCTTCAGGTCTCTCCCGGTCGGATCGATCGCCGTGTTCTACGAGGACGACACAGTCCCGCTCTGGCAACGCGAGGCGCTGGTTCAAAACGGCGAGGAGACGTCCGTACGCATCAACAACGCCTTCGCGATGGACCGGGCGCTTCTGAGGGTCGAGGCGTGGCTCTACCAGAGAGGGAGAGGGATGCGGTCGGCGGCGGGCGACAGCGTCTTCGTAGATCGCCGGTTCGTCGGCCTGACGCCCTGGGAAAAGGACGTCGCGCCCGGCCTGCACGGCGTCAAGGTTCTCGGCGCCTCGGGGCAGACCTGGACGGAGGTCGTAGATCTCGAAGCAGGGGGCAACCGCATCGTCGACCCGCGCTTCGGTCTCGAGGCATGGCCGACAATCTCCCATCAGGAACCGGGCCGCGTACTGGTGAGCGGGAGCATCCTCCTGACGGCGGTCTTCACCTCGCCCGACGGGAGCGCGCCGAGGAATCCGCGACTGCGCCTGCCAGGCCTCGACCCGCTCTCGAGGGATCTGCCTCTCGCTCCGGTGGACCCCGAACGAGGCGCGTATGTGGGGATGGTCGACCCCCGGTGGGTCCCCATGGACCGCCCTGTCGTCTACTACTTCACGACGCAGACCTCGGAGGGATCGACCCTCTCCTCGGAGCTCTATCGTTTCACTCCCGTGAGCGAGCTTTCGCTCGCCACGAGCCCCTGAGGACGGAGGGAGCCGCCCCGCCCTCGCCGGCCCTCGCGGCTTCATCGGCGCGACGCGGCCCCTTCTCCTGGCGCGTCCGGCTGCATCCATCCGCTCCGATGAGCTCGGTGGCCTTGACCAGCGGATCTCCACAGGGTATAGTTAGTTAGAGAGTACTCGACGAGACGATCCACCCGGGCTCGCGCCCGGGTCGGGGCTCCATCCACGGACGGGAGGTTCGCCGATGACACTGCGGGTGGTCTCCATGATGCTCCTCTGCGCGGCGCTCGGATCCTGCGGAGAGGCCTGGGGCGATCAGAGAGGGGAGAGCGCTCCTTCTCCTCTGGCGCGTATCGAGACGGCCCTTGCGGCCGGAGAGATCACACCGGCTGAAGGTGCCTTCTACAAGCTGCTCGCCTTGCACCGGTCCGGCCGCCTTCCCTCGCGCTTCGCCGTTCCAGAAGCGCCGCCGATCAAGTGCGGGACGCTCATTGTACAGGAGGCGCGCGCCCATCTCGATGCGATGTCGTCCGAGATGCGTCAGGCTGCGGCGGCTTTTCTGGTGCGGCCGATCCTCGACTCGTACGTCGACACCGACAACTTCCGGATCCACTACGCCACGTCGGGGCTGGACATGATCTACCAGTGGCCCAACACCGCGTACAGGGACGCCGTCGTGGCGGCATGCGACTCGAGCTACAGCTACCAGAATGACCGCCGGGGATGGCCGCATCCTCCATCGGACGGATCCAACGGCGGCGGCATCGGCTTGATCGATTGCTACGTCGAGGACAACGGAGGCGCCTACTACGGAGTCACCTACGCGGAGTCCCAGGTTCCCGGCGGCTACCCGAACGACTGGACGGCCTACTTCTGCATCGACAACGACTACCAGGGCTTCGGCTACACGGACAGAACCTGGCCGATGAAGGTCACTGTCGCGCACGAGTACAACCATGTGATCCAGATCGGGCTGAACGCGGGGGCCGGGTGGTGGATGGAAAACACAGCCACCTTCATGGAGGACGAGGTCTACGACGAGGTGAACGACAACTACGGTTACCTTGCCTTCTATACCAACAACCCGTGGACCAGGCTCGACTACGCGAACGGAGGGTTCGAATACGGCTGCTTCCTCTGGCCGACCTTCCTATCGGAGGCCTTCGGACACTCGGTGGTGCGCGATGTCTGGACCGCGTACGCCTCGAACACGAACCTGTATACCTGCTTCGACAACAAGCTGGCGGCCTTCGGGAAGAACCTGGACACGGCGGTCGCCGAGTGGACCCTCTGGAACTGCTTCACCTCGACCCGGGATGATGGAGAACACTATGTCGAGGGGGGGGCCTACAACCGCCTCGTCGTGCAGGACAACAACATCCTGACCTACCCGCAGACCAATCTTCATCCGACGAGCGGACGCTGGCCGCAGGGGCTCGGCATGAACCTGACCCGCTTCTACAGGCAGTCGGGATCCACGGACAACAAGATCCTCGTGAGCTACCAGGCCCTGAACTCCTGCGGTTACAACCACCAGATCTGGTTTGTCCGCAAGCTCCTCGGACAGCCGGTGTGGCAGATCTGGCCGGTGGCCGTCAACGGCACGGGCGCCGCCAGTTTCGAGGCGACTGAATGGGACGCCACCGAGTACATGCTCATGGCGGTCCCGATGAAGAGGGCCTGCGGGACGACGGGCAAGGACTTCCAGTTCAGCGCCTCCACGACCTACGTGGTCGATGTCGCCGACGGGATGCGCCCCGCGCGCCAGGTGCGGCTGGATCAGAACAGTCCGAACCCGTTCAGTCCTTCGACCGCGATCAGCTTCTCCCTGCCGGAGGAGGGGCCGGTCCGCTTGCAGCTCTTCGATGTGGCCGGGCGGCGAGTCCGCTCGCTCGTGGACGGGATCCTCCGCGAGGGCGAGCATGAAGTCCACTGGGGCGGGACGGACGATGAGGGATCGCGACTCGCCCAGGGGGTCTATCTCTGCGTGATCGAGGCGAACGGAGAGCGGATCGTGCGCAAGATGCAGCTTGTCGACTGACCTGACATAAGAGCGACGGCGGGAGGCCCGGATGGGGAAGCCGATCCGGGCCTTCCCATGTCCGGTGGCATGCGCCGTGCGGCGCCTCCGGGACGTGGACGGCGGCGATCCTTCCCTCTACCCGGGCCAGCGGGGCACCGAAGCGGCGCGCCCGTTCTCCGGAATCGTCTCGTTCTGCGTCGCCCTTCTGCCGCCCTATCTGCTCGGAGGGCGGCTCGGCGTTCCGAACTGGGTCTGCGTCGGCGGAGCCCTCGTCCTGGTCGTCGCGGCCTGCCTGGCTCTGTCCCTTCGGCGACGGAGACGGTGTCTCGCGGACACCCTTCTCGTCGCGATGCTCGTTAGCGTCGGGCTTGCCTTCGGTGCGGAGCGGCGTCCGGCGAGCCCGCTCCCCGTCGGGATACCGGAGCTTGTCGTGCGCGGCAGGGCTCGCGCGGCGGGCGCAGGGCTCGAAGCCGAGGGAGTCAGCTTCGCGCACCAGGGGCGCTGGCACCCGGTGGGCGGGAAGTTTCAGATCCGAGGCCGCGGCCTGTCTGCCGGAGGGTTCGTTGGCAGGGCGTATCTCGTCTCGCTCGAAGAGCCTCAGCCGCGCGGTCTGGCGAATCGCAACGCGGGGCTCAAGTGGCGAATGTACAGGGGCGTGCTCGAGGTCAAGGAGGCCTGGGCGATGCCGGGGCCGGACGCCGCATCCGGGACCGTCGTGCGAGACAGAGTCCGCGCGTGGCTCGCGGGGCGGATCGGCAGATCGCTCCCGGAGATCTTTCGATCGATGATCCCCATGCTGATCTGGGGGGAGAGCGGCATCATCGATGAGGATCTCGAGAGAGTCTTCCGCGCGACGGGCACGATGCACCTGCTCGCCATCTCCGGTCTGCACGTGACTCTCGTCGCCCTTCTCCTGGAGTTCCTCCTGCGCCTGCTCATACGCCAGCCGATGGCGCGGGCGGCTCTCGTCATCGCCGCTATCGGCGCCTACGGCGCCCTGGTCGGCCCGCTCCCGTCCGTCGTCCGATCGATCACGATGGCGGCCTGCCTGCTCGTCGGCAAGGCGATGGGGCGTCCGGCCAGCGTTGCCTCGTCGTTCTGGGTCGCGTTGCTCCTTGTCGGTTGCTTCACGCCCGGGGAGATCTGCAGGCCCGGTTTCCAGCTCTCGTACGCGGGGACGGCCGCGCTCATCCTCTGCCCTCGGGTCCCGGCGAAACTGGTCCCGATCGTCGGATCTGCCGTCGCCGTCGCTGCCACCTCGGGCATTCTCTGGGCGCACTTCGGTGAGAGCTCCCCCGTCGCGATCCTCGCAAACTTGACCGGCATCCCGGCGTTCGGGCCCGTGCTGGTCGCGATTCTCTGGGGGTTCGCATGGGGCGATCCGGCGGACCCGACTCTCCAGGCCCTCGCCTGGGGACCGGCCGGGATCCTCATCCAGAGCTGGGTGGCGCCTCTGCGGCTGTTGCTCCCGCTCGGGGAGTCGCTCACGGTCCGCGCGGGTTGCGGCGAGGCCGTGGGGCTCGGGAGCACCGGCATTGTCCTGCTCCTTCTCCACGCCGCCTCGAGGATGAGGGGACGGAAGGGAGGGTTGCTGTTCGGCGCCCTTGCCCTTCTCGCGGGCTCGGCCGCCCCCGTGCTTCCGCTGGCGGGACGCTGGCTGGCGCAAGCGCCCGTCGAAGCGGTCGTCCTGCCCGTAGGGCAAGGGGACGCCATGCTGATCCGTGCCCGGGTTGGAGGCGACTTTCTCATCGACACCGGTCCGGGCGGACCGGACGGGCTGCGTGGCAAGAGGTTCCTCGCGCCCGCGCTGCGGGCCCATGGCGTGGGCCGCTTGCGCGGGGTCTTTCTCACGCACGGGGACGAGGACCATATCGGCGGCCTGCGCGGCTTGCTCCTGGGCGGCATCGGTGTCGACACCGTCTACGTGAGTCAGGCTGTCGACGTTCGCCTGAGGCTTCCGCGGCGGCGCATGCCCGCCATCCTGCCCCTGTGCGCGCCCTGGAGCCGCGAAGCCCACTCGCTCAGGATGCGCCTCATTCACCCTCGCTCGGGAGAGAAGGCCGCCTCGGGGAATGAGGGCTCCCTGGTCATCGAGATCAGCGGCGGGGCGGGGCGGCTGCTCGCTCCCGGGGATCTCGGCGGCGGCGCGGAGGAGACCCTCGCGGCGATGGGGGAGGGCTTGCGCGCGGATGTCCTTCTCGCGGGACATCACGGGAGCGGCGGATCGACCGGCGACCGTTGGCTGGACGCGGTCGCGCCCCGGATTGTCATCATCTCCTGCGGCGCTAGAAACCGGCATGACCATCCCTCACGGTCCGTGCTATCGAGGCTGTCCCGGCGGAGGATCGAGGTCCATCGCACCGACCGCGAGGGGGAACTGGCGCTCAGATGGCATGGAGGGCGGCTCTGGCTCCGCCCCGAGCGTTGTGGGGGGTGGCGGGCTGTGCTATAAGGACAGTTTGGAGGATAACTGATGAAAGCTTCCTTCTTGGGGCTTGGAGATCTCGGCGTCTCTCCGTCCCGATCGGGCAAGGTCCGCGAGACGCTCGATCTGGGCGACACGCTCCTGATCGTCACGACCGACAGGATCAGCGCTTTCGACTGCATCCTCCCGACGCCGATCCCCGGGAAGGGGAAGTTGCTGAACCGGATCTCCGCGCACTGGTTTCGAGGTCTCTCGTCTCATGTCGCGACCCACTTCGTGAGCGACGGAGAGAGCGACTTCCCGGCCGAGCTCCGCCACATCCTCCCGTCGCTTCGCGATCGGTGGATGCTCGTCCGCAAGGCGCTCCGGATCCCGGTCGAGTGCGTCGTCCGGGGCCACCTTGCCGGATCGGGCCTGCGGGAGTACGCGCAGAAGGGAACAGTGGGGGGGATCGAGGTCGCTCCCGGAATCGAGCCCTACGGAAAGCTCCCCGCCCCTCTCTTCACGCCGACGACCAAGGAGGACGTCGGCCACGACCGTCCCGTCTCCTTCGAAGAGCTGGAAGAGATCGTGGGCGCCGGGCTCGCGGCCGAGCTCCGCAGGATCTCCCTGCGGATCTTCGAGCTCGCCGAGCCGTTCGCCGCGGCGCGGGGGCTCACTCTGGTTGACACGAAGTTCGAGTTCGGTTGGATCGACGGGAAGCTCACGCTGATCGACGAGGTCCTGACGCCCGACTCCTCGCGCTACTGGGACGCCGAACGCCCCGCCGCGGGCGCGCCCGTGTCGCTGGACAAGGAGTTCGTCCGCGAACACCTCATGGGGACCGCGTGGGACCGGAATCCTCCGGCCCCGCCTCTCCCTCAGGAGATCATCGAGGAGACCTTCCGGCGCTATCAGCGGGTCCACGATCGGATCGGGGCGGGAGGATCCGCGCCCGAGTTGGGCCGAGGCCGGAGTTCCGAATGATCCGAGTCCGCAGGGCGTTGCTCTCCGCCTTTCAGAAGGAAGGTCTGGAGGAGCTGGCGTCCGCCCTCACGGAGGCCGGCGCCGAGATCCTGAGCTCCGGCGGCACGGCGGAGTGGCTTCGCATGAGGGGCTTCGCCGTCATCTCGCTGGAGGACTGGGCCGGGCTTGCGTCCATGTTTGGCGGTCGGGTGAAGACGCTCCATCCCCGCGTGCACGGCGGCATCCTCTATCGGCGAGGAGTCCCCGAGGACGAGGCGGAGAGGATTCCTCACGGAATCGAACCGATCGACATGGTGGTCGTTCATCTCTACCCGTTCGAGGAGACGATCGCCCGCCGCCCGGACGATCGGGAGGGCGCCATCGAGATGATCGATGTGGGCGGACCGGCGATGCTCCGTGCCGCGGCGAAGAACCATCGCTCGGTCGTCGTCGTTTCCGATCCCCGCGACTATGCCCGGGTCGCGCGGGCCCTGCGGGAGGGGGCGGGATCGATCGACGAGTCGATGGCTGCCGAGCTCGCCGCCCGCGCATTCCGGGCGACGGCCCTCTATGACGCGGCGATCGCCTCCTACCTGGGGGACGGAGAGGGCGGCCTGCCTGACTCGATTGTCCGGGGAGGCAGCCTCCTCTGGGAGCTGCGCTACGGAGAGAATCCGTCGCAGCGCGGCGCCTTCTACGGTCCGGCGCGCGGCTTTCCGGGGGGGCTCGAGAAGCTCCAGGGAAAAGAGATCTCCTTCAACAACCTGCAGGATCTCGAAGCCGCGATCTCGCTGGTGCGGGACCTGGGACCGGACCCTGCCGCCGCCGTCATCAAGCACGCGACGCCGTGCGGCGCGGCCACCCGGCCCGATCTCGCAGACGCCTTCCGGCGCGCCCGCGATTGCGATTTATTGAGCGCCTTCGGGGGCATTGTTGCTCTGAATGGCGTGGTCGACGCAGCCTGCGCGGATGAGATCGGCGGGATCTTTCTCGAGGCGGTCGCGGCGCCGGCCTTCGATCCGCAGGCCCGCAAGCGGCTTGAATCGAAGAAGAGCCTGATCCTGCTGCAGGGCGACCCCGGGCTCTTCTTCAACGCAGAGGGGCCGCGGAGCCCCTACGCGTTCCGCGACCTGGGGGCGGGGATCCTCCTTCAGGATCGGATCCCGCTACGCCTTGGGGAATCCGGATGGAGGACAGTCACGCGCCGACCCCCGACCGTGGAGGAGGAGCGCGTCCTTCTCTTCGCCTGGAAGGTCGTCCGCGCCGTCCGATCGAACGGGATCGTCCTGGCGATGGAGGACCGCGCGATCGGCATCGGGGGCGGGCAAACGAGCCGCATCGACTCCCTCTGGATCGCGATGCACAAGGCGCGCAGGGCGGGACATCGGCTGAAGGGCGCGGTCATGGCCTCGGACGCCTTCTTCCCCTTCCCCGACTGCGTGGAGGAGGCGGCGAAAGCCGGCGTCACTGCAGTGATCCATCCGGGTGGATCGAAGAGGGACACCGAGTCGATCGAAGCCGCCGATCGGTGGGGGATGGCGATGGTGCTGAACGACGCGCGCTGCTTCAGGCACGGATAGGGCGAGATGTCGATCGTCGCGGTCATCGACTTCGGGAGCCAGTACAACCTCTTGATCGCCCGCCGGGTCCGGCAGCTCGGCCTCTATGCCGAGCTCTTCCCCTACGACGTGGACGCCGAGACGCTCCGCTCGCGGGGCGCATCGGCCCTCATCCTCTCGGGAAGCCCGGCCTCGGCCGTCGACGGCCGCTACCTGCCCCGTCCCGAGATCCTCGCTCTGGGCCTGCCGGTGCTCGGGATCTGCTACGGCATGCAGGCAGTGAGCCACCTCCTCGGCGGCCGCGTCGTCAGGGGAACAAGCGGCGAGTACGGCAGGCAGCGGCTTGCGGTCATCGAGCCGGGCGGGCTCCTCGACGGGCTGGAGGAGCCGATCGAGGTCTGGATGAGCCACGGCGACCAGGTCGTCGAGCTGCCCGACGGCTATCGGACGCTCGCCCGAACCGCTACCTGTCCGCACGCGGCGGTCGCGAATCCGGCGCGAAAGATTTTCCTTGTCCAGTTCCATCCCGAAGTGAGCCATACGCCGCAGGGGATGAAGGTCCTGTCGAACTTCCTGTTCGGGCTGGCAGGGCTCTGCACGAACTGGAGCCTCGAGGACTTCACGAAGCAGTCGATCGAGTCGATCCGCCGCCAGGTCGGCGACGGCGTCGCGGTCTGCGGCGTGAGCGGCGGCGTCGACTCGACCGTGGCCGCCGTCCTGTGCCAGCGGGCCCTCGGAGAGCGCCTGCACGCGATCTTCGTCGACAGCGGGCTGCTCCGCCTGGGCGAGGTCGAGTGGGTTTGCGAGAAGCTGCTTTCCCTGGGGATCCATGTCCATCTCGTCGAGGCCTCCGATCGGTTCCTGGCCGCTCTGGCCGGAGTGGAGGATCCGGAGGAGAAGCGAAAGCGAATCGGCCGGCTCTTCATCGAGGTCTTCGATGAAGCGGCGCAGCGCCTTGGACACGCCGATTTCCTTGTGCAAGGCACCCTCTACCCTGATGTGATCGAGTCACAGGGCGCGGCTGGGCCCTCCGCGCGGATCAAGAGCCACCACAATGTCGGCGGCCTGCCCGAGCGGATGAGATTGAGGCTCGTGGAGCCCCTCCGCGAGCTGTTCAAGGACGAGGTCAGGGAAGTGGGAAAGGGGCTCGGGATTCCCTCGGAGATGCTCGGCAGGCACCCGTCCCCTGGCCCTGGGCTCGCCGTGAGGATCGCCGGCGAGGTCAACAAGGAGCGCCTCGATTTGCTGCGGGCGGCAGACGCGATCTTCATGGAGGAGCTGCGCCAGAGCGGCACGTACGATCAGGTCTGGCAGGCCTTCACGGTGCTGCTGCCGGTCCGATCGGTCGGCGTGATGGGGGATGAACGGACCTATGGTCTGACCGTCGTCCTGAGAGCGGTGACGTCCGTCGACGGCATGACTGCGGACTGGGCCCGGCTGCCGGCCGAGGTCCTCGAGCGCTCCGCGAACCGGATCGTGAACGAGACGGGCGGGGTCAATCGCGTCCTCTATGACGTCACGAGCAAGCCGCCGGCGACCATAGAGTGGGAGTGAACGGCTCGGGCAGGAGGGTTCGGGGGCGTCCGAGGCGCCTGGGCGGCGTGTGCGGAGCCGCGCTCGGGGCGCTCGTCCTGGCCCGAATCGGAAGTGGCGCGCCGGCATGGCCGGAGCCTTCGATCGATCCGCTGGCGACGGAGCTCGTGCCGGAGGCGTTCTCGGAGTCGGCGCGGGGCATGGCCGACTCCGTGCGCGCGATGATCGACACCCTGCTTGCCGCCTCTCCTCCTCCTCCCGATCGTCCGTCCCCGCTCCTCGTGGGCTGGATCGCCGATCGCCTCGCCTATGGGGGCGCGCAAACGGTTGCCGCCTTCATCGTCTCCTATTCTCCGGTCGACTGGGCGCAGGCCGACCCCTCGGGTCTGCTTCCTCTCGCGGCGGCCCTCGCATGCGCGGAGGCGGAGCGACCTCGCGACGCCCTGCGCTGGATCGAGGAGGGAAGGATGCCGCCGGGTCTTGGGCAGTACCGCGATCTCCTCAGGCTCGAGCTCCTCGACATGGCTTTCGACTCCGCGGCGGCAGCTCTTCACGCCGAGGAGCTGCGCGCCCGCTTCCCGCGCGAGGAATGGACGCTTCCGGCCGCGAGGCGACTGCTTCGCGCGAAAGAACGGGCCGGAGACGCCGAGGGCCTCTTGAGGGAAGGAGAGCGGATGCGCCGAACGCTCGGGCGCGGCGCCGACGAGACGGCCGCGCGTTTTCGCGCCCTTCTGGCCCTCGGAAGGCATGGGGCGGCCCGGGCGGTCGGGGACACGCTCCTTCGCGAGCATCCGGGGACGCGGACCGCGCGGATGGAGGCGCTGCGGAGGTTTCGAGAAGCTCCGGAGCTCGCTGCGCGGCGCGAAGGGGGCGCCCTCTTCCGCGTGCTCATGCGCCATGGGATGCTCGACTCCGCAGAGTCCCTCCTGGTCCTCATGGGCGATCCCGACTCGATGCGAATCGTCTGGCTGGAAGGTCTCCTGCAGGGGCGGCGCAACGGTGAAGTGCTCGATCGAACCGACTCCCGGAGATGCCCGGCCGACCCTTCGCTTGCGGCGAGATGGCACCTGGTCCGCGCTCGCGCCGCGCGCAACAGCGCCCGCTGGGACCCGATGGCCCGCGCCTACGCATCGGCGGCCGCCTTCGGCAGAGAGACGCGGCAGCGGGCGCTGGTCGAGTGGGGAAGAGAGGCGGAGTCGGAGGGGCGTGAAGCTCTCGCCGATTCGCTCTATACGCTTCTCGCCGAGCTTCCCGCGATGGCCTCGGAAGGACGCCTGCGGAGGGCGATCGCCCGCTTCGCCGCGGGACTCTGGGGCGAGGCGCTCCGCGATCTGGATCTTCTCGGCGGAACCGACCAGGCCACAGCGGCGGCCTTCTGGCGATTCAAGATCCACGAGGGTCGCGCCGACTCGGTCGCGGCGAAGGGCGCTCTTGCCGAGGCGAGACGCGGCAGCGGCTACTACGCGAGGCGAGCGGACGCCGAATGGAGGCGGCGGAGCAGGGGCGAGAGCGAGGAGTTCTGGAGGCTGGAGTTGGAGGAGCTCCGCCGCCCAGGCGGCGCGATGGGCGTGAGGGACACCCTGCGCTGCCCCCCGGCCGGGCCGGCAGCGATCGAGCACGCCAGGCTTCTTCGTCTCTTTCGCCGATTCGGTCGCGTCGATTGGGCGGATGACCGGCGGCGCGCTCTCGAAGGGGCTCTCGCTCCCGAGGGGCGCGCTGAGGCGTTTCTTTGCCTGGGCCTGCCGGACCTGGCGATCCGGGCGGGCATTCTCGGCGGCGGCTCGGCGCCCCATCTGCGGTATCCTCGCCCCTACTGGGCCTGGGTTCTCCGGGAGGCTCGGGCAGTTGCTTTGAGGCCCGAGTTCATCTGGGCGCTCGCCCGCAGAGAGTCGCTCTTCGATCCGGGCGCCGTCTCGAGCGCCGGCGCTACCGGGCTTCTCCAGCTGATGAAGCCGACCGCGCGGGAGACGGCCGAACGCTGGGGAATGCCAGCCGCTCCTCTCGAACGAGGGGATCGGAACCTCGCGCTCGGATGCCGCCACATGCGCGATCTGATGGACGACAACGACTGGCCGCTCCCGGCCCTGGTGGCCGCGTACAACGCCGGGGCTGCCAAGGCGAGCGAGTGGGCCGCGCGCTGGAGCGATCCGGACCTGCTCATCGAACGGGTCGGGTGGCGAGAGACGCGCGAGTTCGTTCGCTTCGTGCTGGACGGTTATTGGACCTACTGTTACGCCTATGAGTCGGAACGGGGGAGGACGCGGGAATGAGGTTTCTCTCCGAGGTCCGCCGCAAGGCCTTCCATCTCTCGGGGGTCGTCGTGCCGATCGGCTACTACCTGACGCCCGAGCCGGCGGGGCGGCACATTCTGCTCGCCCTGACCGTCCTGGCCCTTCTCGCCGACCTGGTGCGCCTGAACGAACGGCGGGTGCGGACGTTCTTCTACTACATCTTCGGGAGCATCGTCCGCGACCACGAGAGGAACAACCTCCTGGGATCGACCTACGTCCTTCTCTCCGCTCTGCTCTGTTCTTACGCATTCGATAGAGAGATCGCGATCGCCTCGATGGCCTTCCTCTCCCTGGGAGATGGGATGGCCGCCATCGTCGGCAGACGCTTCGGCCGCCCCCGCCTCTTTGGGAAGTCGATCGAGGGTAGCCTCGCCTGCTTCCTCTCCTGCCTCGCCGCGGCCTGGCTTTACCCGGGCGACCCGTTCACGTGGCGTATGATGTTGGGAGGAGCGGCGATGGCGGCGATCTTCGAGCTGCTGCCCATACCGCTCGATGACAACATGCGGATATCTCTCTCCGCCGGGTTTACGATGACGCTGTTGCGATAGCGACAGGATACGAATCGGCCATGGTTGATCGCCAGTCGAGGAGAGTGGAGTCAAGATGCTGGGATCGTTGAAGAAGGGGGGCGTGCGCGCCGCCACTCGCATCTTCGGGACGAAGTCGGAACGCGACATGAGGGTGCTGAGCCCCATGGTGCAGGCGACGAACGAGGCCTACGGGGCGATGTCGTCGCTGAGCGACGCGGAGCTTCTGGCGAAGACCCTCGAGTTCCGAGATAGGCTGGCGCGCGGCGCCACGCCGGACGATCTCCTTCCAGAGGCGTTTGCGCTTGTCAAGGAAGCCTGCAGGAGGCGCGTCGGCTCATCCTGGCAGGTTGTCGGGCAGGAAACGCGCTGGGAGATGGTCCCGTATGACGTTCAGATCATAGGGGCGGTCGTTCTACACCAGGGCAAGATCGCCGAGATGGCGACGGGCGAGGGCAAGACCCTGGTCGCGGTCATGCCGCTCTATCTGAACGCGCTCAGCGGCAAGGGGTGCCACCTCGTCACGGTGAACGACTATCTGGCGCGCCGCGACTCGGAGTGGGTCGCCCAGATTCTCCGCGACCTGGGCCTGACCGTGGGCGTCATCCAGCACGACATGGACACGCAGCAGCGGCGGGCGGCCTACCTCTGCGACGTCACCTACGGCACGAACAACGAGTTCGGTTTCGACTACCTGCGCGACAACATGGTCATCCGGGGCGAGGACCGCGTTCAGCGAGGACATCATTACACCATCGTCGACGAGGTCGACTCTGTCCTCGTCGATGAGGCCCGGACCCCCCTGATCATCTCCGGGCCGGTCGTCGGCTCCAATCAGCAGTTCGACAAGTTGCGCCCCTACGTCGAGAATCTGGTGCGCGACCAGAACGCCCTCGTGAACCGCTACATCGAGGAAGCCAAGGAGTTGCTGGCCAAGGGCGACCGGGACTCGCGCTACGAGGCCGGGATCCGGCTGCTGCAGGTCCAACACGGAGGCCCGAAGAACAAGAAGTTCCTGAAGCTCGTGAGCGAAGGCGACCTGAAGAAGCTGATCCAGCAGGTCGAGGCCGATTTCATGCGCGAGAAGAGGCTGCACGAGGTCGATGAGGACCTGCTCTTCTACGTGGATGAGCGGGGCCACACGATCTCGACCTCCGATGCGGGCCGCGAGAAGCTGGCCCCTCCGGGCGAGGGAGATCTCTTCATCCTTCCCGATCTCTCCGAGCAGCTCGGCGAGATCGACAGGCGAACCGATCTCAGTCCCCGGGAGCGGGTCGAGGCCAAGGAGAAGCTCCACCTGGAGTTCGCGCAGAAGAGCGAGCAGCTCGCCAACGTCCAGCAGCTGCTCCGGGCCTACACGCTCTTCGAGAAGGACGTCGAGTACGTGGTCCAGGACGGCAAGGTGCTGATCGTCGATGAGTTCACGGGCAGGCTGATGCCGGGGCGGCGCTACTCGGACGGTTTGCACCAGGCGCTGGAGGCGAAGGAGCGGGTCCGCGTCGAGGGGGAGAACCAGACGCTGGCCACCATCACGCTCCAGAACTACTTCCGGATGTACGGCAAGCTCGCCGGCATGACCGGAACCGCGGAGACGGAAGCCGCGGAGCTCTATCAGATCTACAAGCTCGATGTCACCGTGATCCCCACCAATGAGGCGGTTCGCAGAGTCGACTACGACGACCTGATCTACCGGACGAGGCGCGAGAAGTACAACGCGATCATCGAGGAGATCGAGGAGATGCACGGGCGCGGCAGGCCGGTGCTGGTCGGAACCGTCTCCGTGGAAGTCAGCGAGACGCTCTCGCGGATGCTCAAGAGAAGGGGGATCGCGCACAGCGTGCTGAACGCCAAGTACCACCAGCAGGAGGCGGGGATCGTAGCGCTCGCCGGGCGCGTGGGAGCGGTCACGATCGCGACGAACATGGCGGGGCGCGGAACCGACATCAAGCTAGCCGCCGAGGTCGTGAAGGGGCGCAAGTGCCTCGTCAACTCAGGCCATGGAATCGGCGACTGCACCGCCTCGCCGGGCGTCGCGATCTGCCGCGGGGACATGCCGTGCGGACTGCACATCGTCGGCACAGAGCGTCACGAGAGCCGGCGGATCGACCGGCAGCTGCGGGGGCGTTCGGGCCGGCAGGGCGATCCCGGCTCCAGCCGGTTCTTCCTCTCGCTCGAGGACGACCTGATGCGCCTCTTCGGGTCGGAACGGATCGCGGGGATCATGGACCGGCTGGGCGTGCAGGAGGGGGAGGTGATCACCCACCCGCTCGTGACCCGCTCGATCGAGGGGGCCCAGAAACGCGTCGAGGCTCAGAACTTCGGCATCAGGAAGCGGCTCCTCGAGTACGACGACGTGATGAACCAGCAGCGGGAAGTCATCTACGGACTGCGCAACGAAGTCCTCGATGGCGCGGACATCCGCGCTCGCGTCTGGGAGATGGTCACCCGGGCGGTCGACGCGCGCCTTGAGAACCATCTGCCGGAGGGGAGTCGGCCGGAGAGCTGGGACCTGGCGGGATTGCAGGGTGAGATGGAGAGCCTCATCGTCGCGCCGGTCGACCTCGCCGCTCTCAAGGCGTCGGGGCGGGACGAGATCCGGGAGCGGTGCGTCGAGGCCGCTCGCGAGGCCTACGCGGGGCGGGAGGCGGTCTTCGGCCCTGCCATGCGGGAGATCGAACGCAGGGTGCTCCTGTCGGCGATCGACGAGAAGTGGAGGGATCACCTCCACGAGATCGACATCCTGAAGGAGGGGATCTACCTTCGCGCCTACGCGCAGAAGGATCCCCTGCTGGAATACAAGGGCGAGGCCTTTCGGATGTTCGAGGAAGTCATGACGGCGATCGAGGCGGATACGGTGAAGCTCCTCTTCCGCGTAGTGCCCGTCACCCAGCCCAGGTTCGAGTCGGCGGCGGAGGGCCGGGTTCCCGGAGCCTCCGGGCCGCCGGGTGAGAGGGGCGCGACGCGCCTCGAGCCCGCGCTCACGCTCGGGCGTCCGGCCAGAGCTTCGGCCCCGGCGCAGCGGATGGAGAGTCATGCTTCGATGTCGGCGTTCGGGGGGGGGAGTGGAGCGCCGGCGGCGGCGGGCGACGGCGCCCGCACCCCGCAGGCGCGTCCACGCGTCGGCAGGAACGACCCCTGTCCGTGCGGAAGCGGAAAGAAGTACAAGAAGTGCTGCGGCGCGTCCGAGTGAGGTGTCCATGAGCAGTTCGCTGATCATTGTCGAGTCGCCGGCCAAGGCCCGCACCATCGGCAAGTTCGCAGGGAAGGGGTACAAGGTCATCGCCTCGATGGGGCACATACGCGATCTCCCCAAGACGAAGCTTGGAGTCGACGTCGAGCGCGACTTCGCCCCGCAGTACGTCACCCTCCGTTCGAAGGCGAAGGTGCTGAAGGAGCTTCGCGAGAGCGCCAAGGGGACCAAGCGGATCCTGCTTGCTCCCGACCCCGATCGGGAGGGCGAGGCGATCGCCTGGCATCTGGCCGACTACCTGGCGGGGGCAGGGGTTCCGATCCTGAGGATGGAATTCAACGAGATCACGAAGAGCGCGATCCAGGCCGCCCTCAGCCGGCCGCGCGAGATCGATCAGAATCTCGTGGATGCCCAGCAGGCCCGGCGCGTGATGGACCGCCTGGTGGGCTACCAGGTCTCTCCGTTCCTCTGGACAACCGTCCGGTACGGCCTGTCGGCAGGTCGGGTACAATCGGTCGCCCTGAGGATGATCTGCGACCGAGAGGATGAGATCGAGCGATTCCAGGTCGCGGAGTACTGGACTCTGGATGTCCTGCTGCTGACGGGACGGCGGGAGACGTTGCGCGTTCGCCTCGTGCGAACGGACGGCGAGAAGTCCCACCTGCCGGATGAGGCCGCCGCAGATCGCGTGATCGAGGAACTGCGGCGGCAGGCCTTCGCGGTCTCTGACGTCAAGACCCAGACCCGCAAGCGCAACCCGTTTCCGCCCTTCATCACCTCCACGCTTCAGCAGGAGGGGTACAGGCGACTGCGCTTCCCCGCCAAGAAGACGATGGCAGTCGCGCAGGAGCTCTATGAGGGGCTTGCGATCGGAACCGAAGAGACCGCGGGGCTCATCACCTACATGCGCACCGACTCGACGCGCATCGGCGCCGAGGCGCAGGAGGAGGCGCGCGCCTTCATCCAGAGGAGCTTCGGCGCGGAGTACCTTCCGGAGGGCCGGCCGAGCTATCCATCGCGGGCGCGGGCGCAGGATGCCCACGAGGCGATCCGTCCGACCTCCGTCTTGCGGACGCCCGACTCCCTGCGGCGCCACCTCACGGCCGACCAGTGGCGGCTCTATGGGTTGATCTGGAACCGCTTCGTCGCTTCTCAGATGGCGCCGGCCCTCGGGGAAGTGACGACGATCGAGGTGACGGCGGGCCGGCACCTGCTGAGGGCAACCGGCAGCCGCCAGCTCTTCGACGGCTTCACGCGCCTCTACGAGGACAAGCCGGATGAGGACGCCTCAGCGCTCGGTCCCGACGAACAGGGCGGAAGCCTTCCCGAGGTCGCGGTGGGCGAGAGTCTCGAACACCGCTCGGACGAGAAAGAGCAGCACTTCACGCAGCCTCCCCCCCGCTACACGGAGGCGACGCTGGTGAAGGCGCTCGAGGAGAAGGGAATCGGGCGGCCGTCGACCTACGCGACGATCGTCAGCACCATTCTGACGCGCGCCTACGTCCAGAGGGAGAAGGGGAGGCTTCATCCGAGCGACCTCGGCCGGACGGTGACCAGGCTCTTGGTGCACGCCTTTCCCGACATTCTGGAGATCGACTTCACGGCCCGGATGGAGACCGAGCTCGACAAGATCGAGACGGGAGAGGACCAGTGGGTCGATGTCGTCCGCTCCTTCTACGAGCCGTTCAAGAAGGACCTGAGCGCGGCGGAATCGAGCAAGGAGGCGCTCAAGAGCGCCGTCCAGGTGGAGAGCGACCAGGCGTGCGATCTCTGCGGGTCGACGCTGGTCAAGAAGTTCGGTCGCAATGGGCCCTTCCTGGCGTGCCCGCGCTATCCGGACTGCAAGTTCACGAAGCCCCTGAAGGAGGAGGAGATCCCCGTCCCGACAGGGGAGTCGTGCCCGAATTGCGGGTCGCCGATGGTGGTGCGGACCGGCCGCTTCGGCCGCTTCGTGGCCTGCCAGGACTACCCGAAGTGCAAGACGACCGCCTCGGTTCGCACGGGCGTCTCGTGCCCAATGGAGGGCTGCCCGGGACACCTCGTGGAGAAGCGCGGGCGCAAGAGGGGACGGGTCTTCTATGCGTGCGACCAGTATCCTAGATGCAGTTACGCCGTCTGGAACCGGCCGGTCGCGCAGGCCTGCCCTTCCTGCGGATTTCCCCTCCTGATCGAGAAGGAGACCAAGGCGAAGGGATTCCACTATCAGTGTCCGCGAAAGGAGTGCGGGAGCGTGGTGCAGCCCGAGCTTCCGGCCGGGGCGAAGGACTGACGCGTGAAGGAGAGCGAGCACAGGACGGGGGAGGGGGGCATGACGCTCTCCGGAGCGCTGGAGAACTGGATCGAGAGGCAGTTGCTCGCCGTCGAGGGGAAGAGCCCCCACACGGCGAGCGCGTACCGCCGCGATCTGCGCCTCTTCCTGGAATGGGCCGCCGAACACGGGAAGGATGCGTGGGCCGCCTGGCGGCTTCCGGTCCTGCGCGCCTACATGAGCGTGCTGACGACGCGAGGGACCAAGGCCTCGACGGTGATCCGGAAGGTCGCGGCGCTGCGCTCCTTCGGTCGCTACCTCCTCCTCCGCCGCCTGATCGGCGAGGATCCGGCCTCGCGGCTGGTGTTGCCCCGTCCGGGGAAGCGGCTTCCTCGATTCATCCCCGAGCCCGAACTGGCCCGGCTGCTCAACGGCCCCTGGCCGGGCGATTGGAGGGCCCTTCGCGACCGGGCGATCATCGAGCTGCTCTATGGGACGGGGATGCGCCTCTCGGAGCTTGTGGGGCTCGACCTGGAGGATGTCGATCCGAGAAGCGGCACGGCCCGCGTGATGGGCAAGGGGGGGAAGGAGAGGATCGTCTGCTTCGGCCCGCCCGCGGCGGATGCGCTCCGCGCCTATCTCTCCGCGACGGCCGAAGGGGGCAGGAGACGCGAGGGGAGCGCTCTCCTGGTGGGACCGAGTGGAAGGAGGCTCCATCCGAGGACCGTCCAGAGGCGGGTGGCCCTGCACCTCCGCCGGCTGGCGCGCGCGGGAGGGACGTCCCCTCACGCTCTCCGCCACAGCTTCGCGACACACCTGCTCGACCGGGGTGCGGAGATCCGGGCCATCCAGGAGCTGCTCGGGCACGCGAATCTCGGAACGACGCAGATCTATACACACGTCTCGGTAGAGGCCCTGCGAGAGGCCGTCGACCGCTGTCATCCTCGCTCCCGCAGGGGAGCGAGAGTGTGAGGGGAGGGGAGATGGGAAAGACCGACTTTCTGGCGATCGCCGACTTCGGCAGGAAGGAGCTTCAGCTCCTGCTGGACCTGGCGGGGACGTTGAAGGACGCATGGCGGTCCGGCAAGAGCGATCCGAGGCTCGCGGGGAAGGTGCTCGCCTGTGTCTTTCACAAACCGTCGCTGCGCACGAGGATGTCCTTCGAGGTCGGGATGGCGCAGCTGGGCGGCCGGTCGCTCTATGTGACGGACGCGGAGATCGGCTTCGGGAAGCGCGAGTCGATCCACGATATCGCGCGCGTTCTGTCGCGGTACGTAGATGCGATCATGATCCGCACTTTCAGCCAGGAGCATGTGCGCGAACTGGCGCGCCATGCCCGCGTGCCCGTGATCAACGGTCTGACCGATTCGGACCACCCGTGCCAGATCCTCTCCGACCTCTTCACCATCCGGGAGAAGGGAGTCGCGCTCGACGGCCTGTCGGTCGCCTGGATCGGCGACGGAAACAACGTCGCCAAGAGCTGGATCGACGCGGCGCTCGCCTTCGAGCTCGATCTGAGGCTCGCCTGCCCCGCCGGATACGACCCCGATCCCGCGGCCCTCGCCCGCGTCGAGCGCGAAGGGCGCGGCAGGGTCCGCCTCCTGCGCGACCCCGAGGAGGCTGTCCAGGGAGCGCGGGTCCTCTATACCGACACATGGACCAGCATGGGCCAGGAGGGCGAGGCAGAGGAGCGGAGGGCCGCCTTCCGCGGCTTCCGGGTCGACGAGCCGCTTGTCGCCAGGGCCGCGCCCGGCGCTCTCGTGATGCACTGCCTGCCGGCGCATCGCGGCGAGGAGATCGTCGACGCCGTCATGGATGGGCCTCAGAGCGTCGTATTCGATCAGGCCGAGAACAGGCTACACGCCCAGAAGGCGATCCTGGTGCACTGCATCTCCTCGGCCGCGCGCCCGGTCTAGCCGGGAGGCCGCGCCTCATGCGGGCCCTGACGTCGTGCGGACTCTGGCCGATCGCTGCGGTCATCGCAGTCTGCGCGCTCCATGCCGACTGCGCCAAGGTAGTCTCGCCGGGCGGCGGGCCTGAAGATCGATCGACGCCGCGAGTCGTATCCCTCTCGCCGGACTCCGGATCGGTCTGGGCGCGCCCCGAGACTCTGTCGATCCGCTTCAGCAAACCGATGGACCGCCGGAGCGTGCGCGACTGGCTCTTCGTGACGCCGCGCGTCGCAGTCGCGGAGTCGCGCTGGAGGCGGGCCTCACTCGACCTCATCCTGGGCAGCCCGCCCGATACCGGAAGGACCTACACGATCCTGCTCGGTTCGGAGGTTGTCGATCGGCGTGGAAACGCGCTCGGGCCGTATGCGACGGCATTCTCGACCGGATCCCGGCTTGACGGCGGGACAATCGAGGGCTCGATCATCGGCCGGCGCATCAAGCCGGCGGGCGTCTATCTCTATGTCTGGCTCTGGGACGACTCGGTCGCCGCCTCGGGCGAGATTCCCGAACCGGTGCGCATGGGGCAGTGCGATCGAGAAGGGAGATTCCGGATCCCGTTCTTGCCGGCAGGCGTTCCCCTGCGAGTCTGCGCGCACCACGACGCGCGCCGCGACCGGGTTTTCGATCCGGAAGAGGACATCTGGGGCTGCTCCGAGGAGTCCGTTCTCCTGTGCGACTCATCGCTCGTTCGCACCGGGCTCGAGATCTACCTGGTCTGGCCGGAGGAACCGGGGAGCCTCGCGGGTAGCGCGATCGACAGCAGCTGCATCGGCCGCGGGGCCGAGGCGCTGGCGGGCCTCCAGAAGGAGCGCGACAGCCTTGCCGTTCTCCTCGGGCTCCGCAACGGGGAGGCGGGCGCCTCGAACGATTCTCTCCGGGGATTCCGTCCCGATGTCGGCCGTGACCTCGATACGGCGTCGGTCCGCGCTCGCTTCGATGGAATGCCGGCGATGATCGTTGAAGCGCGGCTCGACTCGGCCCGCTGCGCGATGCCGCTGATTGTCAGGCTGGTCGATCCGGACAGCGGGCTGGTCGCCGAAGTCCGTGGGGACGGGGCGTTCAGCTTCCGCGATCTGGCGCCGGGCACCTACCATCTCCGCGCCTTCCGGGATCTCGACGCCGATGGAGTGCCCGACAGCGGCGAGGCCTCCGGGGAGTTTCCTTTCCCGATCGAGCTCCTGCCCGGGCGGAACCAGACCGGGGTCGACTTCCCTCTCCGTCCCCGCCCGTAAGCCGGAGGAGACGGGAGAGAGGCGGGAAGGCGAGGGAGCCGGTGGGATCGCCGGTTGCGCGGCATCCCCGTTTCGACGAAACTCGTGGAGTGGCGATCGTGCTCTGACGTGCATGGAAGGAGGCGGCATGAAGGGGAAGTCCGAGGGGCCGGGTCCGGGGCTCCCCTTTCTCAAGCTGGAGGGAGCGGGGAACGACTTCGTCCTGTTCGACTTCCGGACCCAGGACGGTCCCAAGTTCACCGCGCCGATGGCTCGTTTCATTCTCGATCGACACAGGGGGATCGGGGGAGACGGGCTCCTGATCCTGCGAACGAACTCAGCCGGCCGCGTGGTGGTCGATTACCGGAACGCCGACGGCAGCGCAGCCGAGTTCTGCGGCAATGGAGCGCGCTGCGCGGCGGCCATTCTCCTGGGCGAGGAACAGGGTCCGATCACTTTCCACCTGATGAAGATCGAGGTCGTCGCGAGACGGACGGGGGGCTCGATCGCCGTCCGAGTCGGCGTCGCGGAAGAGCGACCCATGCCGGAGCTGTCCCGCCTCCGCCCGCGACCGGCGGCTCTGATCAAGGCGGGAGTCGATCACTGGATCGTCCCGGTCGGCGACCTGAACGGACTCGATGTGAGCGGTCTCGCCCAGCCGCTGCGCCATCACCCCTGGCCGGGTCCGAAGGGGGCCAATGTCACTTTCGTCGAGAAGCGGAGGAGCGAGATCCGGATCCGGACCTATGAGCGAGGCGTGGAGGGGGAGACCCTGTCCTGTGGGTCGGGCTGCGTCGCGGCGGCGCATTGGGCCCTTGCCGGCAGCCGCGGGCCGCTGCAGGTTCTGACGGAGGGGGAGGAGCTCATGCGGGTCTGGTTGGACGACTCCGGGCTCTACTGGCTCGAGGGCCCGACCGCCGCCGTCTACCAGGGGTTCTGGAGGTTCGACCGGCGCGTCCCGGGCTGGGCGGCGGAGGCGCGACAGACGGCGCGCAGGGGGTGATCTCGTGTTCGAAGGCTTGACGACGGCCCTTGTGACGCCGTTCGCGGATGGCCGTCTCGATGAGGGCGCGGCCGAAAGGATCTTGGAACATCTCGTCGCGGGCGGTGTCCGCGGCTTGGTGCCTGCGGGATGCACGGGGGAAGCCGCGACGCTCGATCTGGCGGAGCGGGAGTGGTTGATTCGTGCTTGCGTGGCCGCCAGGTCGGCGGGGGGCTTCGTGCTGGCTGGCTGCGGGACGAACGTCACGCGCACGACTTGCGACCTCGTGAAACGCGCGGAGCAATGGGGAGCCGACGGCGCCCTGGTGATCACCCCCTACTACAACAAGCCGACTCAGGAAGGGCTCTTCCGCCATTACGAGGAAGTCGCGCGCGCCTCGTCCCTGCCCATCGTCCTCTACAACGTTCCGGGGAGGACCGGTGTGAAGCTCGAGCCGGCGACAGTCCTGAGGCTTGGCGAGATCCCCGGGATCGTCGCGATCAAGGAAGCCTGCGGCTCGCTCGACCAGGTCTCCGAGCTTTGCGCCTCGGGGAGCATGACCGTTCTCTCGGGCGACGACTCTCTCACTCTCCCGATGCTGGCTGTCGGAGCGGCCGGCGTCGTCTCCGTCGCCGCGAACCTCTTCCCCGCGGCGATTGCGCGCATGCTGGAGGCTCACCGCCGCGGCGATGAGGCGCAAGCGAGGCGCATCCACCTCGCGCTCTTCCCCCTCTTCAAGGGGCTCTTCATCGAAACGAATCCGGGGCCGATCAAGCATCTCCTCGCCCGGCGCGGCCTGATCCGCGAGGAGCTGAGGCTGCCTCTGGTTCCCGTGTCGGCGGCGACCGCCGCAGAGTGCGATCGGATCGCCGAGGAATCGGAGCGCCGGCTGGGGGGGATCTGACAGGGGAGATGCCTAGGCCGGCGGCAATCGCCTTGATGGGGGCGGGGGGAAGGATGGGGCAGGCCGTTGAGGCCATGCTGGCGAGGTGCGACGATCTCATCCTCGTCTTCCGCGCCGATCGCGCGCTCAAGGAGACCTCCGGTCCGCCGCGCTCGGGTCCGGACCTGATCTCGCTCGCCCCCGGACAGGTCGAGGGGATCATCGACTTCAGTCAGCCGGAGGGGACCGTCGCGGCCTCGGTGGCGGCGAGCCGCCTGGGTTGTCCCCTCGTCTCGGGGACGACAGGCCTGGATGACGATGCCTTCGCGGCGCTCAGGAGGGCCGCTCAGGACGTTCCTGTTTGCTGGTCTCCGAACTTCAGCGTCGGAATCCCCTTTCTCGACGGCGCGCTGCGCGAGCTGGCCAGGCGATTGCCGCGGGGATGGCAGATCGAGATCGCGGAGACCCACCACGCTGGGAAGAGAGACGCGCCGAGCGGCACCGCCCTCAGACTCGCCCAGACCTGGCGTGACGAGAGGGGGGGAGAGATTCGCTATGGCAGGCACGGTCCGTCGGGGCCGCGTGGCGCGGCCGAGGTGGGGATTCACGCGCTGCGGCTGGGCGACGTGGTAGGCGAGCACCGCGTTCTGCTGGGCTGCTCGGGCGAGACGCTCGAGGTCGTCCACAGGGTGCAGGATCGGACCGCTTTCGCATCCGGAAGCGTCGAGGCCCTGCGCAGCCTCCTGCGCAAGGGCCCGGGGTGGTACGAGTGGAACGATCTCGCTCGCGGGCTCTAGGCCTTCGCTTTGGATCGCCCGACGCCAGCGGCCTTCTTCGCCAAACGGCTCTTCTGCCGATCGACGGTCTTCTTGTGGATGACCCCCTTGCGGGCCGCGTTGTCGAGCGCGGACGACGCCGACTTGAGGAGATCGACGACCTTGCCCGGATCGGCCGATTGACGAAGGGCGCGCGTGACCTTGCGGACCTTGCTCTTGACGGCGGCGTTTCGCTTTCGATCGCGCTCGTTCGTCTTCATCCTCTTCTTGGCCGACTTGTGATGGGGCATCGCGGTGCTTCCTCCCTTTCTGTGGACTGACTCCACGCGGGGAGCTGCCGCCCCGCCGCTAGGACTCCTACCTTAGCCGAGATGCGAAAGCTCGGTCAAGACAGCGCTCCCTTCCTGGCCATCCTGAGCGGGATTCTCTCAGCCCTCGCCTTTCCTCCCTTTCGGCTCGCCCCCCTCGTCTTCGTGGCCCCGGTTCCGCTTCTCTGGGGCCTGGCGCGCGCCCGGGGAGCCGGGCTTCGAAGCTCGTTCGTTCTCGGCTGGTGGGCGGCGTTCCTGCACTTCCTGATCGTCCTTCACTGGATCCTGGCTCTCCCCAGCGAGGAGGTGACGATCCCCGGCCTGATGATCCCCTCTCTGATCTTCATGTCCGCCTATCTCGCCCTCTACTTCGGCGCCGCCGCGGCGGTCGCCGTCTGGATCTCGAGACGGCTGGCGGTTCCCCTTGGGCTCATCTGGCCCGTGTTCGTGACGCTTGCGGACGTGGGACGATCGATCGGGGAGCTGGCATTCCCGTGGGCGTCCCCGGCCTACGCGCTTTCCCGCGATCCGGCGGTTCTCCAGTTTTCGACGGCGACGGGCTTCTGGGGGCTCTCGCTGTGGGTCGCATTGTGCGGCGGACTCCTCTACGAGTCTCTGACAGGCGCCCGACGCCTGCGCTTGCCCACGGGGATCGCGCTCGCGCTCCTGCTCCTCGCTCCGCGAGTTCATGGGATGCTGGCCCTCTCCTCCCGGGAGGCGCGGCCAGATGACGGCGCCGGCGTTCACGTCGTCATGCTTCAGCCGAACACGAGCCGAACGATCAAGTGGGATCCTCGCTACAGGGAGATCGTGGTGGAGGATCTTCTGGAACGCACCAGGCGCGCCGCGGAACGCCGCCCCGACCTGATCGTCTGGCCGGAAACGGCCGCGCCGATCGTTCTGTTGCAAGAGCCCGAGTATCTCACGCGTGTCGTCGAGACGATACGGACCGTGGGAACCCCGGTCCTCCTCGGGACCCTCGATCACAGACTGGAAGCGGGGAGCTACGTCGCCCACAACTCGGCGGCTCTCTTCGACTCCGGGGGCAACCTGGTCGACCGGTACGACAAACAGCGGCTGGTGCCGTTCTCGGAGCGGATGCCGTTTCAGGGCGTCAGCCCCCTGCTTGCGGGGCTCAACTTCGGCCAGTCGGACTTCACGCCCGGCGACCGGTATGTCCTCTTCCCCCTCGGTGGCGCGCGGATCGCCTGTCTGATCTGCTTCGAGTCGATCTTCCCGGATCTCGCGCGGAGGTTCGCGGACGAGGGAGCGAATCTGTTGCTGAACATAACGAACGACTTCTGGTTCGGGGACAATGCCGCCCCGATTCAGCACGCGGAGATGGCGATCTTTCGAGCTGTCGAGACGCGCAGGCCCCTCCTCCGTTGCGCCAACACCGGGGTCTCGATGGTCGTCGACCCCTGGGGACGCGTCATCGAGGAAACGGACACGTTCGTCGAGGCGACAGTGGATAGGCGCGTCGCCCTGGGATCGGGGGCGACCTTCTACGTCCGGCACGGCGAGTGGTTGTGCCGCGCCCTCGCCGCTCTGGCCATGGCGCTCGTGATATGTAGAATCATCGTGGGGAGGGCGCATTGGACTCCTACCAGGTTCAACACCGGATCCACCTGAAGCCGGGGCGGGAGGCCTCCGTGGCGGCCCGCCATCCTTGGGTCTTCTCGGGCGCCGTGGAGCGGGTGGAGTCGCTTGCGGGCGCCGTCGACGGCGGCGTGTGCGATCTCCTCGACGCCGAGGGCGGCTTTCGGGCCCGCGGCACCCTGCACCGCTCCTCGCAGATCCTCTGCCGCATCCTGACCTGGAAGGAGGAGCCGATAGACGACGCGTTCTTCGCGTCTCGCATCGCCGCGGCGGCCGCCCTGCGCGAGAGGTGGATCGATGCGGAGACAACAGACGCCTACAGGCTCGTCAATGCGGAGGGGGATCTCCTACCCGGCCTGATCGTCGATCGCTACGCGGACTATCTGGCCGTGCAATGCCTGACCTCGGGGATGTCGCATCTGGAGGCGCTCTGGTGCGGCGCTCTGGACCGGCTCCTCTCGCCGGCCGCGATCATCGATCGCACCGAGCGCGCAGTGCGGGATCCGGCGCTCGAAGGACGATGCCGGGCTCTGCGCGGGGGGATTCCCGAGGGGGCGATTCCGATCAAGGAGAATGGTCTCGCCTTTCGGGTCCGTCTTGATGCCGGCCAGAAGACAGGCTTCTACATAGATCAGAGGGAGAACAGGGCCCTCCTTGGGCGCCTTGCGCGGGGATGCGAGGTCTTGAACGGCTTCTCCTACACCGGCGCCTTCGGCGTCTACGCCGCGTGCGGGGGCGCGGCCAGAGTTGTCCAGGTCGAGTCGAGCGCTCCGGCGCTCGAGGAGGCAAGGGCTCACTGGCAGCAGAACGGCCTATCCGACGATCGTGTCGAGCACGTGAAGGACGATCTCTTCCGCTTCCTGAGGCGGGAGGAGCGGATGTTCGACATCGTGGTGCTCGATCCTCCGCCCTACGCGAAGCAGAAGGCGGATGTCGCGCGGGCGGCGCGGGCCTACAAGGACCTCAATCTCTGGGGGATGAGGAGGCTGCGGCCGGGCGGTCTGCTGATGAGCTTCTCCTGCTCCCAGCACATCTCTGTAGATCTCTTCCAGAAGATCCTCTTCGGGGCGACTCGCGATGCGGGCGTATCGCTCCAGTGGCTGAAACGCCTCGGCCCCGGCGCCGACCATCCCGTGCACGTCGACCATCCGCAAGGCGAGTACTTGAAGGGCTTCCTTCTACGAAGGCTCGACGCCGGCGGTTAGCGGGGACAATCGCGATGACGCGCCGGGTCATGGAGACGCGCTGGCGGATCGCGAGGACCGAGGAGCGACTCTTCGCGCCCGGGCGGCGGCCGGAGGACGGTCTCCTGGCGGAGCACCTCGCCCGCTATCGCTTCCTCTCGGAACTCGTGGGGGGGCGGGTGCTCGACGTCGGCTGCGGGACCGGCTACGGCGTTGCGGAGCTCGCTCGGGGCCCCATCGCTCGGGAGGTCGTGGGGATCGACGTCTCGGCCGACGCGATCGCCCTGGCGCGGCGCTACCATGCGCATCCGAAGGCTTCATTCTCCCGAGTCGACATCGAGCAGGTCGGCTGGGAGAGAGGTCTGGGCGTCTTCGATGCCGTCACGGCGCTGGAGGTGCTGGAGCATCTGCATCATGAAGAGGCATTCTGGCAGGGGGTCGAGGCAACGCTGCATCCAGGCGGAGCGCTCTGGATCTCGACGCCGCTGGGCAGGGGAAGGGGCCTACCCGCGTCGGATCCGTTTCATGTGCATCAGATGAGGCGCGGTGAGATCGAGAGCCTCTTGCGGGCCGGCTGGGAGGCGCGCATCTACGGGCAGGCGGGACAGTGGATTGAACCCTGGACGGCGGGTCGGCGATACTACACCGTGCTGGCCAGGGCTCGCCGGCGGGCGGATGGGAGGTCTTCACGCGGATGAGGAAGTGGAACGTCGGAGTTGTCGGCGTCACCGGGGCGGTGGGCCGGACGATGCTCGCCTGCCTGCGGGAGGTCGACATGCCGATCGGATCCTTGCTGGGCTTCGCCTCCAGCAGGTCGGCCGGGTCGTATCTCCCCGAGGGGGGTCCGTGGGGGGAGGGGATCGAAGTCAATCTGCCGACGGAGCGCGCCCTGGCGGGACTCGATCTCGTGCTCCTCTCGGCGGGAGCCGCCGTCAGCGCGGAGATCGTGCCGATGGTGACGGCGATGGATGCCTGGGCGGTCGACAACTCGAGCGCCTTCCGGCTCGACCCCGGGGTGCCGCTGATCGTCCCTGAGGTCAATGGCCGACGCATTCCCGACAGGCGCGGACCGATCGCCAATCCCAACTGCTCCGTCATCCAGATGGTCGTCGCGGTTTCTCCTCTCGCGGCCCGCTTCGGTCTCCGGCGAGTCCACGTCGCAACCTACCAGTCGGTCTCCGGGCGCGGCCAGAAGGGGGTGACGGCGCTGCGGGCGGAGCGCGGCGGAGCGCAGCCGGACGCGGGTGTGTTCCCCGACCGGATCGACGGGAACGTGATCCCGCAGTGCGACTCCTTCGTGGGCGAGGGTTTCACGCGCGAGGAGCAGAAGATGGTCCTGGAGACGCGCAAGATCCTCGAGCTGCCCGAGCTTCCTGTCCATCCCACGTGCGTTCGGGTCCCGGTCGAAGTCGGACACAGCGAGGCTGTCCATCTGGAGCTCGAGGAGCCCGCCAGCGTTGAGCAAGTGCGCGCGACGCTCGCCGGCCTCCCCGGAGTCAAGCTCCTCGATGATCCCTCGGCCGAGATCTATCCGACCGCCAGGGCGGCGGCCGGAACCAACGAGGTCTGGGTCGGGCGGATTCGCGTCGATCGAAGCGATCCGAGGATCCTCCAGCTATGGGTCGTCGCGGACAATCTCCGAAAGGGCGCGGCATGGAACGCGGTTCAGATCGCCTGCCTCCTCCACGCCCGCGAGACTGGACATGCCTGTCTACCGCTTGCTGCTCGAGTATGACGGGGCGTCCTACTTCGGCTGGCAAGCTCAGCCGAGTCTGCCCACCGTGCAGGGGGCGCTCGATCGCGCCCTGTCGATCCTGACGCGTGAGGCGATCCGCACGACCGGCGCAGGGCGGACCGACCGCGGAGTCCACGCAAGGGGGCAGGTCGCCAGCTTTCACTCAACGGCCCGGCTCGACTGCCGCCGGATCGCCGCCGGCATCAGGGGGATCTGCGGACCGATGATCCAGGTCAGGGTCATGGAGGAAGCCGACCCCGCCTTTCATGCGCGGCACGACGCCCGCTGGCGGGCCTACAGCTATCGTCTGCTCGAGCGGCCGTCGCCGCTCTGGCGCCACCATGCGCACTGTCCCCCCGCGTTGCCGGGGCTCGCCGAGCTGCGTGCGACAAGCGAGCCGCTCCTGGGTCGCCACGACTTCACTTCCTTCGCCAACGTCAGCGCGGACTCGGCCGACCCGAGCTGCGAAGTCCTCCACGCGGCATGGGAGAGCTGGGACCACGGCCTGCTCTTTCGCGTCCGCGCCGATCACTTCCTCTACAAGATGGTGAGAACGGTGGTCGGCACCCTGCTGCGCGAGGCGCTCCCGGGCGGAGGGGGGAGCGAGGCGATGAGGCGGATCATCGGTGCGCGTGACAGGCGTCTGGCGAGCGCTCCTCTGCCTCCGATGGGACTCTGCCTCGAGGCTGTGGGATACGAGCCCCCGTGGCCCTAGAGCGTTCTGATCGCGTCCGAGGGCGTGTCGAACGCCTCTGGACGACTAGGGCGAGACGAAGATCCGCTTGTGCGACTTGCGTTCTCCGAGGCTCGTCACGATGACGTAGAATCCCGGCGCGACGGTCCGTCCGTCATCGTCGCGGCGATCCCAGGGAACCGAGAGGGCGGCCGAGCCGGCCGCTGCATCGTCGAAGAGAGTCCTGACCTCTGTTCCGTGCAGGTCGTAGACGCGAATCAGCAGCCGCGCCGCGGCGTCGCCTGATGGAGTCTCGATCTCGAGGCGGCAGCGATCCTCCACCGGATGAGGGTAGGGTCCTCGCACGACAAGGCTCGCCCGCGCGGGCGGGGCGACAGGACTGCTCAGGCTTCCCTCATTCCCCGCGAGATCGATCGCGCTGAGAGCGTAAGCCGCGCATCCCTCCGGCACGAGAGCCGTGGTCGTTTCCGGCGGCAGGGGGCTGTCGATGAGGCGGCCCCAGTTCTCTTCAGGCAGCTGCCCGTAGATCCAGTATCCCGCCAGATCGGGCGCCGGCGACGGGCGCCAGCTCAGTCGGACCATCCCATTCGTCTCGCCCTGCTCGATCCGGAGGCCGTCCGGCGGATCGGGAGGGGAGAGGTCGCCCCCGGAGGTCGTGAACGAGATCGGATCCGAGAGGGCGGAGAAGAGGCCCTCGGCGCTGCGGACCCGCACCGCGATCCAGTATTCCGTGCCCGCCAGGAGGCCGCTGACTTCAGCCTCTTGACGATCGCTTCCGGCGCGCGGAGTCACGGCGATCTTCGCGAGCGCGGGCCATGATTCAGCGGTGATCGGCGCGACGGCGACCGCGAGCAGGCACGAGGCGGGAGGAAGCGTGTCGCCGTCGGCCGGCTCATGGAGCCAGTCGATGCGAGCCCTTCCTTGCCCGAGGACGAAGACGCGGAGGCTCTCGGCCGCGGCCGGCGGAACCGGCGTGTGGGGGAAGGTCCGGACGCGAATGCCCGTCGAGAGCGGAGAGATACGGCCTGCCGCGTCGACGGCGCGCAGCGCGATGGCGTGCTCCCGGCCCGCGGCGAGACCCGTCACGCGGTGCGCCTGCTGCCGTCCGGGGAGGGCGGGGCGGGGAAGTCCTTCGGTCGACACAGCGGCGGCGTTCCAGTCTTCATGGCTCAGGAGCGGCGCCTCGATCCTCCGCCCTAGGACGTAGGCCTCGGCGATGCCGTCTAAGCTATCCTCGCCGACCGCGGTCCAGACGAGATCGACCCAATCGGGCCCGACCCGCGATGCCGCCAGGTCGGCGATCGGCGCGGGAGGAGGATCGAGGCCCTCCGGATCCCCTTCCTCGGCCGGAGCCGTCGTGACGAGAATCCCGGAGCCGATCGGGCTCAAGGCGGCCGGAGCGATCTCGGAGCGCACGGCCATCGAATAGATGCTGGAAGGGCGCAGGGCCCCGATCCTCGCCGTCGCTTCCGATCCGGGAGACGCGGGATCGGGCAGCCCTTCGGTTCTGATCTCCGCGTGGGACCAGTCGGCCTCCGTCGCGATTACCTGCGCTCCGGCAAGGATGCCCAAGCGATAGCCCCTGATCGCTCCCCCCGGCGGATCGGTCTCGGGTGCGCTCCATCTCAGATCGCACCAGTCTTCCCCTTGAGCCGGACTGGTCAGATCGAGAATCGGGAACGCGGTGACGCTCGCCGATGGCGGCGTCGTCCAGCGGAGGGGATTCGACAGGCCTCCCATCTGGGCGGAGTCATCCACGGCGCGGACGGCGAGCGCGTAGCCCCTCGCCTCCTGAAGGCCCCGCAGGGTCCACTCCTCCCTGGTTCCCGGGGGAGCCGGGACGGGCGGAGGCGGCTGCTCCACGACCTCTGCCAGCAGCCAGTCGTCCTCCGTCTCGATGGGCGCGTCGGTTCTCAGCCTCACCTCGTAGCGCGATGCCCGTCCCGACTCCCCCTCGTCCCCTGGAGCCGTCCAAGCGAGGCGCGCCGAGTCGCTCCACGAAGCGACGAGGACGAAGTCGCTGATCGCGGCGGGCGGTGAAGGAGGGAGCGCCGGCGTGGAGGTCGTCGCCCGGACGATGTTCGAGGGGAGCGAGAGGTTCCCGGCCTCGTCCTCGCAGCGCAGGACGAAGGCGTAGGAGGTCGAAGGGGCGAGCCGAGCCACGGCGACGGAGTCGGCCGTCCCCGACTCCGCGGGGTAGGGGAGCGGCGCGTAAGCCTCGCCTTCCTCCCAGATCCTCTCGTCCGCAAGGGAGGTCGAAGCGATGCGGAGGTGGTAGCGGACGATGGCCGCCCTCTTGCCCCTGTCCGAGGGGACCGTCCAGAGAAGGGTGACCGAGGCGGAGTCGACCCTGGCCGCGCGCGCATCGAGAATCGGATCGGGCGGGATCGTGTCGGGTCTCTCCGTGAACGCCGTCTGGAGCAGGAGCGCCGCGCCCAGGGGACCGATGTTCCCCGCCTCATCGACGGCGCGGAGGGCGATCCCATACTCGCTTGCCGGACGGAGAGCGCCGATCTCCCCTTGCTGTAGCGCTCCCGAGGAGTCGGGGGCCGGGAAACGGAGACGATCGGGGACTCCGGCCCGCGCCCACGCCTCCTCGCTCTCGATCGCTTCGCCTTCGAGGATGCGGGCCTCGTAGCGGGCCGCCCTGCCCGCGCTCCCGTCGTCGCCCGTCGCGGTCCACTGGAGAACCGCATGCGTGTCGCTCACGGAGGCCGCCAGGAGGGCGCTCAGGACTCCCGGGGGCGTGGTGTCGATCTCGGGCGGGGGCGCGCTCGGACCGGCGCGCGCGAGAACGGGATTCGAGAGGGCGCCGAGGTTGCCGGCCTCGTCATACGCGCGGAGGGCGACGCCGTACTGCATGCCCGGAAGAAGGGAGGCTAGGCTGCAGGCCTGCGCGGCGCCGGGATCGGCCGGCGCGGGCGGATCTCCAACCTCGGTCGCCTCGAGCCAATCTGCCTCCGTGAGGATTTCCCGCCCGTCGGCGAGACGGATCTCATAGCGATCGGCTCGTCCCGCCGTCCCGTCGTCGCCGGGAGCGGTCCAGCCGAGGAGCAGGAGCCCGGGGGCGGGACCGGCCGCCGCAAGGTCCAGGATGGCGGCCGGGGGCGTCCGATCGACGGGGGGCGGCGGCGATGTCGCCACGAGGAAGCGCGCCGGAAGGGGAGAGAGATTTCCTGCTTCGTCCACCGCGCGGATGGCGACGCCATAGGCGGTCCCCGCCGCGAGGCCCGAGAGGCGGAACGACTGACGAGCGCCGGCGACATCGGGAGCCGGCAGGCCGGACGCGGGCGTCGCTCTCGTCCAGTCGCTCTGCGTCTCGATCATTTCTCCCGCCAGGTGGCGCAGGAGATAGGCAGCGGCCCTTCCCTCCGTCCCATCGTCACCCGGGGCGATCCACTCGAGATCGATCCAGTCCTGCGACCCCCCGTATGCCGTCAGTCCCTGGACCTGGCCGGGGGGGACGCGATCGACTTCGGCGGGCGTCGCGACCTTGGTCAGGTTGGAGAGGACCGGCTCGAGCCGTCCGCGCGTCCGGGTGCGGACGGCGAGGAAGTAGGTCCGGCCGTCGTCGAGTCCGTCGATCTCCGCCGCGATCGCGGCGCCGGGGCTGGCTGGGATCGGGTTGCCTCGGTACGGAGCCGCAGCGTCCCAGTTCTCGAGGGTGATCGGTTGCGTGGCATAGCGAAGCTCGAACGAGTCGGCCTCGTTGCGTTCCCCGTCCGGCGCGGTCCAGGTCGCCCGGATGGAGCGGGGGCCGAGCGCTGCGGCGGCGAGATCCTCGACCGGCAACCAGAAGGTGAAGCGGCTGTCGCGGGGACCGACGCCTCCGAGCGAGGCGTCGTTGGGATTCACCTCCACCATGCCCCTGGTGAACTGGCGGACGTAGAGGGTGTCGGCGCCGCCGGGAAGCTCTCGCTGGAAGTCGCCGATCGGCTGGCCGAAGTCGTAGTCGAACTCGCCCGGCCACTCGGGCATCCGCTGGTCGGCGGTGTAGCAGAAGTAACCCTCCCCCAGCATCGCCGTTCCCAGCCCCCACCGCATCTGCCTCTCGTTCTCCTGAGCAGAGCGGCCGGGCTCGATCCAGGCTTGTATGAAGGAGCGATCCCATCCGCGTTGATGATCCTCGGCCCCGTTGTCGAAGGAAGCCTCCGTCCACGCGTAGCCGGCCCCCCAGTTCGACCCCGGCTCCCACGGCGGGGTGAGACCATAGAACTGATCCCACCATGTGAACCAGCTCGGGTTCGAGGGCCGCATCCAGTTCTCGAGCTTCATCCCCGAGAGACGCGTCGACCACCACGGGCCGATGAACTGGTGGTTCTCGTTCATCAGGAAAGCGAAGCTCTCCGGGAAGCGATCCCGCAGCCGGGAGTAGAAGATCTCGTTCTCCTCGCGGAAGAGGAGAGAGAGGGGATCCTGCCATCCGCCGTCCGTGCAGACGCTGTAGACGCCGTCGGGAGCCCCGTCGCGATCGGGGTCGGCATTGGCGTAGGGCTGCCATCCGTAGGAACCGAGACAGTCGACGAGGGTCTCGAACATGACGCCGTTGTAGGCGGAACGGGAGTCCCACGACCACGGCTCCCAGTAGCGCCCGGAGAGGGCGATCGCCGGCAGGGCGACCGAGGCGATCCACTCGGCGGCCCGGAGTCCCCTGGAGCTTCCGTAGACCCCGGGCGGGCAGTGGCGGGTCCAGTTCACGACCCGGTGCGGGCCGGATTCGATGGGCCGCCCGGCGGTATCCCGCAGGTACCAGTCGTTCTTCTCGGCGTAGAACTGGAAGAGACGGCTGACGCTCCAGAGCGTGTCGGCGATCCACCAGGGATTCTCGCCGGCCGGAAGCGTGACGAACTGAGGCGAGAAGGTCCACAGAAACCGGAGGCCGGGGTTTTTCTGGCGGAGGGAGGAGAGGACTTCCGGGCGGTCGGCGCAGACGAGGACGTCGTACCAGGACAGCGTGTCTCGCGTCGCCTCCGGAAGGAGGCCTATGGCCCAGGAGTAGGCCAGGACCTTGGGATAGTTTTCGACGCGCCGCGTGCCCCCGGCCGGGAGGGCGAGGAGCAACGCGAACAACGCTGGCAGGATCCCGTGCTTCACGCGAAGAATCGGTTGCAGGAACTGTTCCGCCTCGGATGCGCTCTGGCGCGGGCCTCGGACCTCGCCCGGAGCGCCGCGCGATGCAAACTGCACGGCCGACCCGAATTCTGCACAAACCGGCCCGGACACGGGGTCCGGCCCCCCGTTTCGTCACTGGGGGGCCTGTGCTATTCTGCCTGCTCCAAGGGGAAGGAGATCCAATGAAGATCTTTCTCGACACCGCGAATCTGGATCAGATTCGAACCTCGGCGCGCTTGGGCGTCGTCGACGGCGTGACGACCAACCCGTCGCTCCTCGCCAGGGAGGCGGGAGACTGGCAGAAGACGCTCGCCGAGATCTGCGCGGCGGTCGACGGACCTGTGAGCGCAGAGGTGATCGCCGAGGACTTCGATGGGATGATCCGCGAGGCGCACCATCTGACGACGATCGCCCCGAATGTCGTGGTCAAGGTCCCGATGACGCGCGAGGGCGTTCGCGCCATCCATGCGCTGGCCGAAGAGCGAATCAAGACGAACGCGACGCTGGTTTTCAGCCCCGCGCAGGCCCTCCTTGTCGCGAAAGCCGGCGCGACCTTCGTAAGCCCGTTCGTGGGAAGAATGGACGACATCTCTCAGGAGGGGCTCGATGTCGTCAGGCAGATCGTGGAGATCTATGAGGTGCACGACTTCGAGACGGAGGTGCTCGCCGCCAGCATTCGCCACCCGATGCATGTGGTCGAGGCCGCGCTGGCCGGAGCGCACGTCGCGACGATGCCCGTAGCCGTCTTCGACGCGCTCTTCCGGCATCCCCTCACCGATCGCGGGATCCAGCTCTTCCTCGATGACTGGCGGAAGGCGCAGGAAAGGCTGAAGGCCGATCGGCGATGAGAGATCCGTCTGATACGGGTGGATCGACGCGGCTTCGCTCCTTCCTTCCCTTCCTTCTCTTCGCCGGCGGCATCCTGGCCGGGGGCCTCCTGTGGACCCTCTGGCACGGCAGGTCGCCGACCCCTCCCCCGGGAGGCAATGGGACTGAGACCGGCGTGGTCGCCGACTCCGTGCGGGAAGCTGCAGAGAACGACTCCGGCGCGATTACGCCTCCCGGCAGAGGACCCTCCGGCGCCGCCGGCATCGGCGAGCAGCGGAGCAACGCGATTGTCGCCGCCGCCGGGGCGGTGGGTCCGGGGGTCGTCTCGATCAGCGTCGTTCAAACGCGCTATGTCCGCGGCCGGGCCGCGAGCGATCCGTTCGGCTTCTTCTTCGACCGCTACCTCCCGGGACCCATCTACCGCGAGCGGGTCCCCGGTCTCGGGAGCGGATTCATCATCGACCGCAACGGCATCGTTCTGACCAACGAGCATGTCGTCCGCGAGGCGGAACAGATCAAGGTGACCCTCACCGATGGACGGACGTTCGACGCCAGGGTCATCGGATCGGATCCGAACTACGACCTGGCCGTCCTGCGCATCAGCGGCGAGTCGCTGCCTGTATGTCCGTTGGGAGACTCGGACGAGATCGTCGTTGGCGAGTGGGCGATCGCGATTGGAAACCCGTTCGGCTTCCTTCTGAACGACTATCAGCCGACCGTCACGGCGGGCGTCATCAGCGCCAAGAACCGCGATATCGCTCCCTCGTCGGGGACCGAGGGGATCTACAAGAACATGATCCAGACCGACGCCGCGATCAATCCGGGCAACTCCGGCGGCCCTCTCGTCAACGGCGAGGGGAAGGTGATCGGGATCAACACCTTCATCTTCACCGAGTCGGGCGGCTCCCTCGGGATCGGCTTCGCAATCCCCATCAATGTCGCCGAGCGGGTCGTCCGGGAGATCCTGCAGTACGGAGAGGTCAGACGCATCTGGATCGGACTGACAGTCATGGAGGTGACGCCCTACCTCGCCGCCTACTTCAATCTCCGGGAAGGGCATGGACTGTTCGTCAGGGAGATCGAGAACGACAGCCCGGCCGATCGGGCGGGCATCGTCGTCGGCGACCTGATCCTCGCCGTGAACGGGGAGAGCGTCTCGCGGCTGAGCCAGGCCCAGAGGCTGATCTTCGGAGCCGCGGTCGGCGACCGGATCACCCTGAGCGTGGAGCGGGCGGGGAGCAGGCGGGATGTGCAGATACGGCTCGAGGCGGTTCCGAGCAGAGGAGCCAGGCCGGGATGATCGCCCGCTACACACGCCCCGAGATGGGGGCTCTCTTCTCTGACGAGCATCGCTTCGCCACATGGTTGCGCGTCGAGATCGCGCAGCTCGAGATCCTCGAGGAGATGCGGATGGCCCCGGCGGGGACGGCCGCCGCGGTTCGCGAAAAGGCGCAAGCGCGGCCATCGCGGATCCTGGAGCTCGAGGAGACGCTGCACCACGACGTCATCGCCTTCCTGACCAGCGTGGGCGAGGAGCTGGGCCCCGAGAAGAAGTGGCTCCACTACGGAATGACCTCCTCGGATCTCGTCGACACGGCCCAGGCGCTGGTGCTGGATGAGGCGGTGGGGAAGCTGCTGGCGGCCTGGGAGGGGCTGGGGAGCATTCTGCGGGATCTGGCGACACGCCACCGCCGGCTCCCCATGGTCGGACGAACCCACGGCGTCCACGCGGAGCCGATCACATTCGGATTCAAGCTGCTCGGCTGGTTCGCCGAGGCCGAGAGGCAGGCGCGACGCCTGGAGGAGGCTCGTGAGGGGATAGGCTTCGGCAAGCTCTCGGGGGCGGTGGGTACGGCGGCCCATCTGCCGCCCGATCTGGAGAAGGCCGTGCTCCTGCGGTTGGGGCTCAAGGCGGAGCCTGTGGCGACGCAGGTCGTCCCACGCGATCGTCACGCCCACCTGCTCTCCGTCCTCGCGGGGATGGGTGGAAGCTGCGAACGCTGGGCGCTGGAAGTCCGACATCTCCAGAGGACGGAGGTTCGAGAGCTGGAAGAGCCCTTCGGCAAAGGGCAGAAGGGCTCCTCTGCGATGCCGCACAAGCGCAATCCGATCCTCTGTGAGAGGATCGCGGGTCTTGCGCGCCTGTTGCGGGGCTACGCGCTGGTGGGGCTCGAGAACGTGCCCCTCTGGCACGAGCGCGACATCAGCCACTCCTCCGCGGAACGGGTTGTCTTCGCGGACTCATGCACTGTCCTGGACTACATGATCGACCGGATGAGGTTCGTTCTCGCGAACCTCGGTGTGCGGCCTGACGCGATGCGACGCAACCTGGAGGCGACGGGCGGCCTCATCTTCTCCCAGAAGGTTCTCCTCGCCCTCACCGAAGCCTGGGGGGACAGGGAGCGCGCCTATCGCCGCGTGCAGGAACACGCGATGGCCGCTTGGGAGGAAGGCGACTCGTTCCGCGAGAGGCTCCTCGCCGACGGGGAAGTCCTCGCGGTCCTTGGGGCCGGCGGCATGGAGCGCCTCTTCGACGTTGAGTCCTTCTACGCTCACCTCGATCCGATCTTCGACCGCGTCCTGTCATCGGCATGGGGTCGCGGATGACGGACCGGCTGCGCCTGCTCGAGGCGACAGAGTCTGAGGCGACCGAACAGCTGCTCCGGGCGGGGATCCGGGCAGGCCTCGACGAGCTGCGGGCCGTCGCCCGGAAGCTGGGCCGCGACCTCACGCCCGCCGAGGCCTTCTTCATCGATGTCGCCTACAGCGAGCACTGCTCCTACAAGAGCAGCCGGCGGTTCCTGCGCGAGCTCCTCCCTCCGCTGCCGCCCCACGTCCTTCTGGGGCCCGGGGAGGACGCCGGGGTCGTCGACCTCGGAGTCTGGAACGGGAGGCGCTACGCGCTCGTCGTGGCCCACGAGAGCCACAACCATCCCTCGCAGCTCCTGCCGGTGGAGGGGGCCGCGACAGGAATCGGAGGGATCGTCAGGGACGTCTACTGCATGGGCGCGGACGTGATCGGCGTGCTCGACGGGTTGCGCTTCGGCGATCTGGACGGGCCGCGCGGCGAGATCGCGCGGGGCGTCGCGCGGGGCGTCGTTCGCGGGATCTGGGAGTACGGCGACGCCCTGGGAGTTCCGAACCTGGGTGGCGATGTCGACTTCGATCCATGCTATGACGACAACTGCCTCGTCAACGTCGTCGCCGTCGGGATCGCCCCCGCCGATCGGATCATCCGCAGCCGGGTCCCGGAGGAGGCGGGGAGGGAGCCGTACGAGATCGTCCTGGTCGGGAAACCGACCGATCGCTCCGGGCTGGGAGGCGCCTCCTTCGCGTCGCAGATCCTCGACAGCGAAGCGGCCGAGCGGAATCTCGGGGCGGTCCAGATCCACGATCCCTTCCTGAAGCGCGTACTGGTCGAGGCGACGCGGGCAGTCTGCGACCTCCTCGCGGAGCGCGGATGCTCCGCCGGCTTCAAGGACCTCGGGGCCGGCGGCTTCGGTGGGGCCTCCTCGGAGCTGGCCGTCGCCGGGGGATTCGGCCTCGAGATCGACCTGACGCGAATCCCGGCCGCCGACCCGTCGATCCCCCCGGAACACCTGCTCGTAGGCGAGACCCAGGAGCGCTTCGTCTGGGCCCTCCCGTCGCGAGTGGTCCCGGAGGTGCTGGCCCTCTACAACGACGCGTTCGATCTTCCGGGCGTCTATCCGGGGGCCTGCGCCGCGTTGCTGGGACGCGTGAGCGCGGAGAAACGCTACAAGGTCTACTGGAAGGGCGATCTCATCGTCGATCTCCCCTTCGATGTCGTGCGCGACACCCCGGTGTTGACCCGGCCGACCCGGCCGCGCGTGGTGGAGGAGAGGGGCGACGCGTTGCGGCCTCCTGGCGACTGGGCTTCCTTCGTCGCAGCCCTGCTGCGGCATCCCTCGCTCTGCAGCAGGCAGCACATCTACCGGCACTACGATGCGGAGGTGAGGGGCGAGGCGCTGTTGCGCCCGGGAGAGGCGGACGCGGGCGTCTGTCGGCCGATCCCTGAATGCAGGCTCGGCGTGGCCGTCAGCATGGACGGCAAGGCGCGGGCGTGCGACCTCGATCCCTACCACGGGGCCGCGGCCACGGTCCTCGAGGCCGTGCGCAATGTGGTGGCGGTGGGGGCGCGGCCTCGCGCCCTGACGGACTGCATGAACTTCGGTTCGCCGGAGGATCCCGAGTGCCTCTGGGAGTTCGAGCAGGCCCTGCGCGGCATGCGCGACGCCTGCGTCGCCCTCGGCCTGCCGGAAGACCGCTCGCTGGCGCTGCCGGTCGTCTCCGGCAACGTATCGTTCTACAACCAGTCGGCCGCGGGGAGGAGGATCAAGCCGACGCCGATCATCGCCTGTTTCGGGGCGCTCGAAGACTGGCGGAGATCGTTGCGGCCTCAGATGACCCGCGCGGGGCGTCTCGTTCATCTAGTTGCGGATCTGCAGCCGGCCTACGGCGGCTCTCCAGCCCTCGACCTGTTGGGCGGCGCCGGTGTCGCGCCGAGGCACGACATGAGGCAGGAAGGGGCGCGGGCGTGGGCGGTCCTCGCCGCCATCGAGCGGGGCCTCGTGACCGCCTGCCACGACTTCGCCGAAGGCGGGCTTCTTGTAGGGGCGATCGAGACTCTCTTCGTCGAGGAAGGGCCCACGGGCCGAGGACTCGATCTCGACCTGACGAGGCTCGCTCTCGGCGCGGAGGAAGCGCTCCTCTCCGAGAGCGGCGGATTCCTGCTGGAGATCGACCCGGAGCGGGAAGCGGAGTATCGCCGGGTCATGGCGGCGGCGCAGGTCGAGACGCTGCGAGTGGGAGAGGTGATCGCCGCGCCGCGGTTTAGGGCAAGGGAGAGAGGCCGCGAGCTCTTCGACCTCGAAGTCCGTCTCCTCTGGGAAGGGTGGGCGGGAAGGCTGGGGCCATGGATCGAGGGAATGTAGATCTCAGGAGGGCGGTCGCGGTCCTGCAGTTGCCGGGAAGCAACTGCGAGAGGGAAACGCTGCGCGCCGTGGTGTTGGCCGGCGGCCGGGGGGAGATCGTACGCTGGAACGAGCCCGCATCGCGTCTGGGCGCGTTCGGCGCCTATGTCATTCCCGGAGGGTTCTCGTTCCAGGACAGGATACGGGCCGGCGCCGTGGCCGCCCGGCTGCCCGTTCTCGACTGCGTGGCGGCGCGGGCCCGCGAGGGGGCCCCGGTCCTAGGAATCTGCAACGGGGCGCAGATTCTCGTCGAAGCGGGTCTGGTCCCGGGCATCGAACCGGGGCGCTTGGAAGTCGTCCTCGCCCCCAACCGGATGCCGGGGAGGGATGGCTACTACACGCGCTGGAGTCTTCTGGGGCCGGCGGAGGCCAGCGAGCGATGCCTCTTCACGCGCGGCATGGGCGATGCCACGCTTGCCGTGCCGATGGCGCACGGGGAGGGGCGCTTCACGACTCGCGACGCCGGGATCGCTCGCGTGATCGGCCGGTATGTGGCGTTGACCTACAGGACGCCCGAGGGATCTCGAGCGAAGGAGTTCCCCTGGAATCCGAACGGGAGCATGGCTGAAGCGGCCGGGCTGACCAACGCGCGCGGGAATGTCCTGGCCTTGATGCCCCATCCGGAGCGCGCGGTCCTGCGCGCGCAGATCCCCCCCTGGATCGATCCTGAAGCGATGTCCGACCCTGAATCGCCCGGGCCCGGGATGAGGCTCTTTCGAGCCCTCGTGGCCGCGCTGGGAGCCTGATCGATGCCCTGCACGGCGCAGATCCTCGTGACCCTCCGCAATGCCGATCCGACGGCGCTGACAGCGAAGAGCTGCCTGCAACGCTGGCTGGGCTACGGGGAGCGCCTGAGGGATCTGCGCCGGGGGGTGCTCTGGGAGCTGACGGCGTCCGAGGAGGCCGACGTCGAGGGGGGGCTTTCGCTCGTGCGGACGAGCGGCGAGCTGTGGAACCCGAACAAGGAGGTCGCCACGACTCGCATGCCCGGCGCTTCCGACGTGGAGCTCGTTCCGCCCGGGTGCGACAGTCCCGCCAGGTGGCGTTTCGTACTGGCGTGGGATCCCGAGCGGGACATCGACCGGCCGCTCAGGTCCCTGCGCGAGGCGAGGGATCGCGGCATGCGGCTCGCCCGCGGCACGCTCTGGGCGCTGCGATGGGACGCCCTCGACGAGGCCGAGGTCGATCGCCTGACGATCGAGGCGGCCCGCTGCCGGGGGCCAAGGGAGGGGCTCCTGGTCCATCCGCATCTCGAGGATCACAGGATCGTCGCGGCCACGCTGGCGCCGCCCTGGCTTCCGCGGGCAACGGGGTGAGAGGGGATGGAGACTTCGGGGTTCCATGAGGAGTGCGGGCTGTTCGGGATCTACGGACAGGGTGACATCGCCGAGATGATCTACTTCGGCCTCTACGCCCTCCAGCACCGGGGCCAGGAGGGGGCGGGCATGGTCGTGCACAACGGACGCAGGACCCGCGTGCACAGAGGGCTCGGACTCGTTTCTGACATCTTCCCGGAGTCTGTGCGCGCGCATCTGGACGGCCACATGGGGATCGGCCACAATCGATACGCGACGACGGGCAAGGCGACCAAGCTTCGCAATGTCCAGCCGATCCTTGTCGACTACAAAGCTGGCAAGCTGGCGATCGCGCACAACGGCAATCTGGTGAATGTCGTCGAGCTGCGCCGCCAGATGGAGCGTGAGGGAAGCATCTTCCAGACGAGCACCGATTCGGAGGTCGTCCTGCATCTGATCGCGCGCTCCAGGGCGGAGACGCTGCCCGAGCGAGTTCTCGACGCAGTGGATCAGGTGGAAGGAGCCCTCAGCTGCCTCATCATGAACGAGCGGATGATCATCGGCTACCGCGATCCCCTCGGGTTCCGTCCCCTCTCGCTCGGCTACCTCGACGGCGCCTACATCCTCGCCTCCGAGAGCTGCGCATTCGACATCCTCGGCGCCCAGGCGGTCCGGGACGTGACGCCCGGCGAGATGATCGTCCTCGACGGACACGGGGTCCAGAGCCGGATGCACAGGGCGGGAGAGAAGCACGCCTACTGCGTCTTCGAGCAGATCTACTTCTCGAGGCCCGACTCGACCGTCTTCGGGGAAAGCGTCAATGCCGTCCGGCGCCAGCTCGGGCGCATTCTCGCGCGGCGGCATCCCGTCGAGGCCGACATCGTGATGTCGATCCCGGACTCCTCTAACAGCGCCGCCCTCGGTTTCGCCGCGGAGACGGGCCTGCCCTACGAGCTTGCCCTGATCCGCAACCACTATGTGGGTCGGACTTTCATCCGTCCCGGGCAGAGATCGCGCGTCGATGCCGTCCGGGTGAAGTTCAACCCGGTGGAGGAGATCATCCGGGGAAAGCGGCTCATCGTGGTCGACGACTCGATCGTCCGCGGGACGACGAGTCGGCAGCTCGTGCGCCTGCTCTTCCGGGCCGGGGCGCGGGAAGTCCACTTCAGGGTCGCCAGCCCTCCGATCATCAATCCCTGCCACTACGGGATCGACACGCCGCGCAAGGTCGACCTGATCGGCAGCCGGATGGAGATCGAGCAGATCCAGAGCTTCCTCGGCGCGACGACGCTCGGCTACCTATCGATCGAGGACCTGCGCGCCGCCGTCTCCGCGCCCCACTCCTACTGCTACGCCTGCTTCGGGGGAGTCTATCCGACGCGCGTGCCCTCCGAGGCGGATCCCCTCGTGTTCGACGTGGACTGACCCGTGGGATTCGAGCTCTTCGTCGCGCGGCGTCACTTGCTCCCGCATCGGGGAAGGATCTTCCTCTCCTTCATCACCCTGATAACGATCGGCGCGGTCGCGCTCGGTGTGATGGCCTTGATCGTGATCCTCGCCGTGATGAACGGCTTCGAGAAGGAGGTCAAGGACCGGATCGTGGGCACGAATGCGCACGTGATCCTGCTGGCCTACGGCGAGGACGGCATCGCCGAATTCGATTCCCTGGCGGCCCGCCTGGAGGGCGTGGCCGATGTCGTCGCCGTGGCGCCGTTCGTCTACGCCAAGGCGATGATGATCGCGGACGGCAAGGCGGATGGGGGTGTGATCAAGGGGATCGACGCCGACCGCGAGGATCTCGTGACGCAGGTGATGACGTATGTGGAGACGTTTCCGGACGCGCCGCCGCTGAGGCCGGCGCCCGGGGCGACTCCGGGGATCATCCTTGGCGTCCACCTGGCCGACGGCCTCGGTCTCACGGTCGGCGACAAGTTGCAGCTCGTCTCTCCCAAGGGAACCGCCCCCACGCCGCTCGGTTTCATCCCCAAGGTGAGGACCTTCGTCCTCTCCGGGGTCTTCCGCTCAGGCATGTGGGAGTACGACGCGGGGATGGCCTTCATCGATCTCGAGCAGGCGCAGCAGTTCTTCGACCTCGGGAATCGAGTCACGGCCCTGGAGATCAGGGTCCGTGACATGTACAAGGCCCCGGAGGTGGCGGAGGAGGTGCTCGCGGTTGCGGGGGGATTCCCGTACAGGACGAACGACTGGATGGCCCTCAACGCGAACCTCTTCTCGTGGATGGAGACGGAAAAGGAGGTGATGTTCATCATCCTCGCCCTGATCATCCTGGTCGCGGCCTTCAACATCGCTTCCTCCCAGATCATGCTGGTGAAGGTCAAGCGAAGGGAGATCGGTGTGCTCAAGGCGATGGGAGCGACCCAGGGCGGGATCCGCCGCCTCTTCGTCATCGAGGGGGTTGCCGTCGGGGCCGTGGGCATGGCCCTCGGAACCCTCGCGGGGCTTCTCCTCTGCTGGCTCCTCGATCGCTACAAGTTCATCAAGCTTCCCGGGGATGTCTACTTCATCGACACCTTGCCCGTGCGCCTGGAGGGGATGGACGTGCTGGCGATCGAGCTGGCAGTGCTGCTGCTCAGCGCCCTGGCGACCTTCCTCCCCGCCTGGTGGGCGTCGAGGTTCGATCCCGTCGAGGCGATCCGGCATGAGTGAGAAGATCGTCGTCGCCTCCGGAATCACCAAGCGCTTCGTGATGGCGGGCGAGGTTCTCGAGGTGCTGCAGGGGGTCGATCTCGATGTGCTGGCCGGCGAGATCCTGGCGATCCAGGGGGCCTCCGGTGTCGGCAAGAGCACTCTTCTCCACATCCTGGGAACCCTGGACAGGCCGAGCGGCGGCGTCATTCGCTTCGCCGAGGGAAACGTCCTCGATCTCTCCGACCGGGAGCTGGCTAGCTTCCGGAACCGGCACATCGGCTTCGTCTTTCAGTTCCACCACCTTCTCCCGGAGTTCACGGCGCTCGAAAACGTCATGATGCCCGGCCTGATCGCCGCCGCTCCTCGCAGGGAAGCCCGGTTGCGGGCCGCAGAGCTCTTGGCCACCGTCGGCCTTCAGGATCGGGCGCGCCACAAGCCTCAGGAGCTCTCCGGAGGAGAGCAGCAGCGGGTCGCGGTCGCGCGCAGTCTCTTCCAGTCCCCGAGGCTGGTCATCGCGGACGAGCCCTCCGGCAACCTCGATCCCGGGACGGCGGAGCGTCTCCATGAGCTGGTGTATACTCTGGCCAAGGAGCGGGGAGTCGCCTGGGTCATCGCGACGCACAACGAGAACCTGGCGAGGATTGCCGATAGAAGGGGTAGGTTGGTGGGGGGGCGCATGAGGACCGAGGCGGCCGGCCTGGATTCGGCCTCGGCCGCTCGTCCACCGGAGGTGTTGACAGAGTGAAGTGCCAAGTCTGCGGCGAAGCTGAGGCGTCGATCCATTTCAAGGAGCTCAAGAACGACGAGATGCGGGAGCTTCATCTCTGTCCCGCATGTGCGGAGGAGAAGGGGCTCCATGGCGTCGTGGAGCAGGACAAGCTCTCGCTCGCGAGCCAATTCGTCTGGATGGCCGAGAATCTCTACCCGGAGAGCGCGGCCAAGATCGGGGAGATCCACTGCTCGAAGTGCGGGCTCCGCTATACCGAGTTCACCCGCCACGGACGGCTCGGCTGCATGGACTGCTACGGCGCCTTCGACCTGCAGCTCCGCAGGCTTCTGCGGCGGATCCACGGCGCGACTAGACACGGCGGCAAGACCCCGGGGAGGCCGATCGCCCCGTCCGGGGCGCGCACGACCGTCCGCCGCCTCCAGGAGGAGCTGCAGCGGGCCGTCGCGCGGGAGGATTTCGAGAGGGCCGCGGAGCTGCGCGACCGCATTCGGGTCATCGAGGGAGCAGCCGCAAGTCCCGAGGGGAAGACGGAGTGATCCCGATCGATCGGATGCTCGCCGAGGGCGGCCCGTGGCTCAACGGGAGCGGAAGCCGGGCCGACGAGATCCTCTCAACTCGCGTTCGCCTCGCGCGCAATCTGGCCGGCATGCGTTTCGTCGGCCGCGCCTCGGAAGAGGATCTGGAGGCGATCTTCCTGCGAATCGTCGGGGCCGTGCGACTGGTGGAGGCGCTGCGGCCGGGCTCGATGAGCCCGATCGACCAGCTGGGGGTTCTCGACCGGCACTTCCTCCTAGAGCGCCATCTCTTATCGCCCGATCTGACTTCCGAGGCGAAGCACCGCGGCCTGGCGATCTCGTCGGACGAGACGCTGAGCGTCATGATCAACGAGGAGGACCATCTCCGCCTTCAGTGCCTCAAGAGCGGCATGCAGCTCGATGAGGCGTTGCAGGCCGCGAACGCCCTGGACGATCAGCTGAGCGAGCACGTTCCATTCGCCTGGTCGGAGGAGTTCGGCTATCTCACCGCCTGTCCCACCAACGTGGGAACGGGGCTGCGCGCGAGCCTTCTGGTCCACCTCCCCTCCCTTGTTCTGACGCAGAGGATCAAGAGGTCCTGACCGGCGTGGACTCAGGTGGGTCTTGCCGTCCGCGGCTTCCACGGCGAGGGGACCGACGTTGTGGGCAACTTCTTCCAGATCAGCAATCAGGTGACCCTCGGAGTTTCCGAGGAGGCGACGATCGAGAAGCTGCGGGGCGTCGTCCTGCAGATTCTCGAGATGGAGACGAAGGCGAGGGAGGGCCTCCTTCGCGACGCGCGCACCCAGGTGCTCGACAAGATCGGACGCTCCCTGGGAACGTTGCGCTACGCGCGGGTTCTCTCCTCGCAGGAGTGCGTGGCGCTCCTGTCGGCCGTCCGATTCGGGCACTCCATCGGGGTCGAGAACCTCCCCTCGATCGGCACGCTGAACGAGCTTCTGATTTACTGCCAGCCTGCCCACCTGCAGAAGCTGGCCGGAAGGGAGATGGGTTCCGCGGAGAGGGCCGAGTTCCGGGCCAGGTGGATCCAGGAGCGGCTCGGCGTCACGGACGCGCCGCGGGCCTCGACCAAGCCCTAGAGGCGCAGTCGACAGGAAGGAAGCGATGCACGACAAGTTCACCGACAGGGTTCGGAAGGTGATCTTCCTGGCCCGCGAGGAAGCGAGCCGGCTCCAGCACGATTCGATTGGAACGGAGCACCTTCTGCTGGGTCTCCTGCGCGAGGGGGAGGGGATCGCCGCCACGGTTCTGAACAACCTCGGCCTCGACCTCGATGTCATACGCCATGCGGTTGAGAGCATGGTCTCGCAGACGGGGGGGACGCTGACGATCGGCGAGATCCCGTTCACGTCGAACGCGAAGCGCGTTCTGGAGCTCGCCGTCGACGAAGCCAGGCAACTGAACCACAACTACATCGGCACCGAGCATCTCCTGCTCGGCCTCATCCGGGAGGGGGAGGGGGTCGCAGCGAAGGTTCTCATGGACATGGGCGTGGATCGCAAGAAGGTCCGCGACGAGACTCTGAAGCTGCTCGGGGGAGCCTCTCAGGCGAGCCAGGGGGAGGCGGAGGAGAAGGCGGAGACCCCAAGCCTCAACCAGTTCGGACGCGATCTGACCCAGCTTGCCCGTGAGGGAAAGCTCGATCCGATCTTCGGCCGCTCCGAGGAGATCGAGCGGGTGATCCAGATCCTCTGCCGGCGGAAGAAGAACAACCCGATCCTGATCGGGGAGCCAGGGGTCGGGAAGACGGCGATCGTGGAGGGGCTGGCGGCCCAGATCGTCGAGGGGAAGGTCCCGGAGCTGTTGCGCAATAAGAGACTCATAACGCTGGATCTTGCATCTGTAGTTGCCGGAACGAAGTATCGCGGACAGTTCGAGGAACGCCTGAAGAACATCATGAACGAGATCCGCGAGTCGCAAGACACGATCATCTTCATCGACGAGCTGCACACCATCGTCGGAGCGGGCGGCGCGGAGGGGGCGATCGATGCCTCCAACATGCTCAAGCCGGCCCTCTCCCGCGGCGAGCTGCAGTGCATCGGCGCGACCACCCTGGACGAGTACAGGAAGTACATCGAAAAGGACGGAGCGCTCGAACGAAGGTTCCAGATGATCCTTGTGGAGGCCCCGAGCGTCGAAGAGACGATCCAGATCCTGAGGGGACTGCGGGACAAGTACGAGGCGCACCACAGGGTCCGCTATCAGGACGAGGCGCTCGTGTCGGCGGTGAAGCTCTCGGACCGCTTCATCACCGATCGCCATCTTCCCGACAAGTCGATCGACGTCATCGACGAGGCGGGCTCCCGGGCTCGCCTATCGATGTCAACTGTCCCGAGCGAGCTGCACGAGCTCGACAAGAAGATCGAGAGGATCGCGAGCGAGAAGGAGGCCGCCATCCGCGCTCAGGAGTTCGAGAAGGCGGCCTCGTTCCGCGACCGGGAGAAGGAGCTGAGACAGGAGTACTACCGCCTCAAGAAGGAGTGGGCCGACACCAAGAGCGTGCGCCGCACGGAAGTGACCAGCGAGGACATCGCCTTCATCATCTCGCGGATGACCAAGATCCCGCTGGCGAAGCTGGAGGAGAAGGAGCAGGAGAAGATGCTCAAGCTCGAGGACGAGCTGGGCAAGTACATCATCGGCCAGGAGGAGGCCGTGACGGCGATCGCCAAGGCCGTCCGCCGCAATCGGGCTGGCCTGCGCGATCCGAGGCGGCCGATCGGAACCTTCATCTTCCTCGGGCCGACCGGGGTCGGAAAGACCGAGTTGGCCAGGGTGATCGCCCGCTACCTCTTCAGCGATCCCGACGCCTTGATCCGCGTCGACATGAGCGAGTACATGGAGAAGTTCTCCGTCTCGAGGCTCGTTGGAGCCCCTCCGGGATACGTCGGCTACGAGGAAGGGGGGCAGCTGACGGAGAAAGTCAGGCGCAAGCCCTACTCGGTCGTCCTGCTGGACGAAATCGAGAAGGCGCATCCGGACGTCTTCAACATCCTGCTGCAGGTCCTCGAGGACGGCCAGCTGACCGACAGCCTGAAGCGGAAGGTCAACTTCAAGAACACGGTTCTCATCATGACCTCCAATATCGGGGCGAGGCTCATTCGCGGCCAGGGCCGGATGGGCTTCCAGCGGCAGGATGCCGACGTGACGTACAACCAGATGAAGGCCACCGTGATGGATGAGGTCAGGAAGGTCTTCAATCCCGAGTTTCTGAACCGCATTGACGAGATCATCGTCTTCCGCGGCCTCGAGAGGCCCGACCTGGAGAAGATCATCGAGATCCTCCTGAACCAGGTCCGCGACCGTCTGAGGGAGAACGACATTGCCTTGACGATGACGCCGGGGGCCGTGAACCTTCTGCTCGACAAGGGGTATGAACCAGCGCTCGGGGCGCGTCCCCTCCGGCGGGCGATCCAGAAGCTGATCGAGGATCCTCTCGCCGAGCTGGTCATGAAGGGGAAGATCCGAGCGGGGACCGAGGTCAAGATCTCCAAGAGGGGGGAGGAGCTCTTCTTCGAGGAGAAGGTTCCCGAGGTCTCGCGCTGAGACGGAAGGCGGCCGGACCGCCAGGATGGGCAGGTCGGATCGGATGATCGAGTCTCCGCGTCGCAGGGGATCCGGGGGAGCCAGGATGCTGGCTGGCCTCTTCATGGCCGGGGGGCTGCTGGCGATGGCGGTCGATGCGGCCGCCCTGGGTCCGTTCCAGCAGATCGTCGTCGAGGGGAACCGGACCGCCGACACCAAGCTGGTCCTCAGAACGCTCAATGTCCCTCTCGGCGAGCCGGTCTCGCGCCGCCGCCTTCAGGCGGGGGCTCGGGCTCTCCACAATCTCGGGGTCTTCTCGGACATCTCCTTCGTCAGCTCCGCGCAACCGGACTCCGCCGCCTGTCTCATCGTGCGGCTGGCCGAGAATCCGAGACTCACGGCGGTCGACTTCCTGGGCAATGAGAAGATCGGCACCGAGGATCTCAAGGGGAAGATCCTGATCCGCAGCGGACAGATCTTGAGCCGGCCGAGGCTCTGGGAGAGCTGCCGCGCGGTGGAGCGCGCCTATGTCGATGAGGGATACGCCAAGGCGCTCTGCCTGCCGGCTGTCGACGCCTCGGTTCCGGGAGAGGCCGCCGTCACGCTGCAACTGGAGGAGGGGCCCAGGGTCAAGATCTCGCGCGTCGAGGTCGCCGGAAACGCGGCCTTCAGCGACAAGACGCTCCGCGGAAAACTGAGCCTCAAGAAGAACAGCCTGTTTCGGCGCAAGCGATACACGGCGGATCGGGTGCAGGAGGACCGCCAGAAGCTCGAGGACTTCTATCGGAATCACGGCTACAGGGACGCGGTGGTGACGCTGGAGGAAACGGAGTTCCTCGAGGAAGGGCGCGCCGCCGTTCTGAGCTATGTCGTCGCGGAAGGCCGCCCCTATGTGTTCGGTCCGCGGACGTGGCGCGGCAACGAATCCGTCGCGACCACGGCCCTCGAACAGGCGGCGAAGTTCGTGCCCGGAGATCCCTTCAGCCAGGAGAAGCTCGAGCAGACCACGGGCGAGGCGTATGCCCTCTACACCGACCGGGGCTACCTCTTGGAAATCTCGATCATCCCCGAGACGAGCCTGTCCGGGGACACCGTCAGGGTGGAGTACGAGGTCACGGAGGGGCGGCAGTCGCACGTGCGCGAGATCGCCATCCGCGGCAACCGCAGCACCAAGGAAAGGGTGATCCGGCGGGAAGTGCTTCTCTACCCCGGAGACCTGCTGCGCCGCTCCGCCCTCTTGAGGGCCCAGCGTGACATCTTCGCCCTCGGTTTCTTCGAGGATGTCCAGATGGACTACGAGCCGACGGGCGAGGGGACCGACGTCGATCTCACCTTCCGCGTGAAGGAGAGGAGTTCCGGTCAGGCCGGCGGGGGCATCGGCTACTCGGGAGAGACCGGGCTGACGGGAACCCTCGAGCTGCGGCATCCGAACATCTTCGGCACCGGGCAGAGCGTTTCCCTCTTCCTCGAGCGAGGCGGCAAGAGGGAGAACTACGAGATCTCGTACCAGAACCCGTGGATGCTCGGGACGCCGATCTCATTCGGGTTCGATGTATTCAACACGCGCCGTGAGCGGGACCTTTACACGGAGACGCGACGCGGCGGAGGAGTCAGCCTGGGGCGCGTCTGGCCGTATCGCTTCCCCGACTACACTCGTGTCTATGTGGGCTACAACCTGGAAGACTTCGAGTTCAGCAACTTCGACAGGAGCCTCGAGGAGACGGAGTCCAGCACCGACGGCGTGCCGATCGCAGAGAGGCTGCGCGAGAGCGCGGGCGTGATCAGCAGCACCTATCTGCTCGTGTCGCGGAACTCGACCGACAACCCCTTCTATCCGACCTTCGGGGCGAAGACCCTGGCGCGCTTCGAGCTCGCCGGCGGAGCTCTGGGCGGGCAGCAGCACTACATAAAGCCCACTCTGGACCATCGGATCTACTTCCGCCCCTTCTGGAAGCCGGTCCTCATGCTCAGGTGGCGCCTTGGGTGGCTCGCCCCGCTCTCGGGAAAGGACGCCGTCCCGAGCACGGAGACCTTCCGACTCGGCGGCACGAGGGTCTTCGAGAGCCTCCGGGGCTACGACGATTATGACATCGTCCCCGCGGAGAACGCGGCCGTACGCTTCCCCGGCGGGCGGTCCATGTTCGCATTCACGTCGGAGGTGCAGTTCCCGATCGTCCACCCGCTGCACGGCCTCTTCTTCTTCGAGGCGGGGGACACCTGGCGTCATCGCTCGGAGATAGGCCTCACTGGGCTGAGGGCCGCCTTCGGCCCCGGTCTGCGCTTCGAGATCCCGATGCTGGGCCCCATCGGGCTGGACTACGCCTACGGAACCGCCGCCCGGGATTGGCGGTTCCACTTCATCATCGGAACCTCGCTCTGACCGCTTTTCCCTATCGTCAGACGCGCGCGGATCGGCTACCATCCGGGACCGGAGTTGGCGGCCCGGGGAGGGGGTGCTCATGAGACGCATTTGGGTGCGACGGGCGTTCGAAACCGCTCTCATCATATTCGGTTTGGCGGTTTGCCCCCACCTGTCGGCGGGGCAGGAGATCAAGATCGGCTTCATCCGCTCCGCGACGATTCTCGACCAGTACGAAGGGGCGCGCGCGGTCACGCAGACGTTCAATCAGGACGTCACCGCCTGGAATCAGGAGGCGCAGCAGCGCCGGAAGGATCTCGATCTCCTCGGCAAGGAGCTCGAGTCGCAGTCGCCCATGCTGACCGACCAGGTGCGGCGGGACAAGGAGGCGGACTACCAGCGCAAGCTCGCCGAGTATGACCAGTATGTCCAGGGGATCTGGGGCCCCGGCGGGCTCGTCGCGCAGCGAAACGAGGAGCTTCTCCGCGGCCTTGTCGACAAGATCCAGCGGGTGGCGCGGAAGATCGCCGACGAGGAAGAGTACGACTTTGTTTTCGATGCCTCGGGGGGCAACATCATCTATGCTGACAGGGCGCACGATCTCACCCAGAAGGTGATCGAGGGCCTCAACCAACCCGAGTGATGCGCGCTTCTGGAAGTCGACGGAGGGATTGAGGCGGATGCGGATGCTGCTCAGCGAGCTGGCGGGGAGGCTGGGAGCGCTGCTCGAGGGAAACGGCGACGTCGAGATCAGCGGGGTTGCCGGCATACGGGAAGCCCGCGCCGGGCAGATCACGTTCCTTGCCAACCCGAAGTACGACTCCTTTCTCGCGACCACGGAGGCCTCCGCCGTGATCATGCAAGCGCCGCGGCCCAACTGCCCCATCCCGGCGCTCATCGCGCCGAATCCCCAGCTCGCCTTCCTGACCGTTCTGAACATCTTCGCCGCGCAGAGAGGCCCGGTTGCTCCGGGAGTCCATCCGACGGCCGTGATCGGCGAGCGGGTCCGCATGGGCGCGGCAGCCTCGATAGGCCCCCACGTGGTCATCTGCGATGATGTCGTCCTCGGCGATCGGGTCGCCGTCCTCGCGGGCTGCTACCTCGGCGGCGGCGTTCGGATCGGAGACGACGCTTTCATCTATCCGAACGTCGTCATAAGGGAAGGGACCGTGCTCGGGCAGCGGGTGATCGTTCACAGCGGCGCCATCCTCGGGAGCGATGGATTCGGATTCGCGCGCGACGGCGGGAAGATCCGCAAGATCCCGCAGATCGGCAACGTGGAGATCGGATCGGACGTCGAGATCGGAGCCAACACGACGATCGATCGGGCGACGACGGGAACGACGAGGATAGGATCTGGCACCAAGATCGACAATCTGGTCATGATCGCCCACAACGTGCAGGTGGGGGAGAACAGCCTCCTGTGCGCGCAGGTGGGGATCTCGGGAAGCACCATCCTGGGCAGCGATGTGACTCTCGCGGGGCAGGTCGGCGTTGTGGGGCACATCGAGCTGGGAGACGGAGTCCAGGTCGGAGCGCAGGGGGGAGTGACGAAGTCCGTCCCCTCCGGCCGTAGCGTCTCCGGCTATCCCGCGCTGCCGCACGAGCAGGCCCGGAGGGTCTACGCGTCGATGCGCCACCTGCCGGAGATGCTCAGAACGATCAGGGATCTCTGCCGGAGACTCGAGGAACTCGAGCGTCGGCCGGCGAAGCCCGAGGAGAACGCCTGACATGCCTCAGCAGAGAACTCTGGCCGGCCCCGCCACGATCCGCGGCATCGGTCTCCACACGGGTATCGAGACACAGCTCACGCTGAAGCCGGCCGAGGCGGACACCGGAGTCCGTTTCGTCCGCGTCGACATCTCAGGTCGGCCCGAGGTCCGCGTCTGTCCTGAGAACGCCGGGAATCTCGCCTCGGCGATGCGCCGGACGGTCCTCCGGGCGGGTTCGACCGAAGTCCATACCGTTGAGCATGTGCTGGCCTCCTTGGCCGGGCTTTCGATCGACAATGCCGTCCTCGAAATCGACGGCCCCGAGGCCCCCGAGCCGATTGACGGCAGCGCGCGCCCGATCGTCGAGGCCATCCTGGCGGCGGGAATCGCGGAGCAGAAGGCCGAGCGCCGCCCGCTGAAGCTGGCGGAACCGATCGCGCACTCGGAACGGGGCGCGCAGATCATCGGCCTTCCCCACGACGGATTCCGGATCTCCTTCACGATCCACTATGACAGCGCCCTCGTCGGCACCCAGCACGCGAGCTATGAGATCACTCCGGAGACCTTCGCGAAGGAGATCGCGCCCGCAAGGACCTTTGTCCTCTTCCGCGACGTCCAGGCCCTTCGGGACGCGGGAATGATCAAGGGTGGATCGACCCGCAACGCGGTCGTGGTGCATGACGATCGCATTGAGTCGGACGAGCCCCTCCGCTACCAAGACGAGTTCGTGCGCCACAAGATCCTCGACTTGATCGGCGATCTCTCGCTGCTGGGCCGCCCGATCGAGGGGCATGTGCTTTCGCTCCGCAGCGGCCATGACTCGAACGTGCAGTTCGTGAAGAAGATCTGCGCCGCGCAGACCCAGGCCTCGCCGTACGAGAAGCTGGCGGATCTCGTCCACTTCGACATCCAGGCGATCGAGCGGATCATGCCGCATCGCTACCCCATGCTCCTCGTGGACCGGATCCTGTTGATCGAGGAAGGGCGGAGGGTGGTCGGACTGAAGAACGTGACGATCAACGAACCCTTCTTCGCCGGCCACTTTCCCGGCCATCCGATCATGCCGGCCGTTCTCATCATCGAGGCCATGGCCCAGGTGGGTGGGGTCCTGTTGTTGCACACGGTGGATGAGCCTGACGACAAGCTGGTCTACTTCATGGGAATCGACAAGGCGAAGTTCCGCAGGCCTGTCCTTCCCGGGGATCAACTCATCTTCGATCTCGAGATGGCGAAGATGAAGAGCCGGATCTGCAAGATGGCGGGACGCTGCTTCTGTCGCGGCCAGCTCGTGGCCGAGGCCGATCTGCTCTCGATGATCGTCGACCGGTAGGGTGGCGGGGGTTACTCCATGCCGAAGATCGATCCCTCGGCTCGCGTCTCACTGCACGCCGAGCTTGCCGATGACGTCCGCGTCGGACCCTGGTGCATCGTGGGCAGGAAGGTCCGGCTCGCGTCCGGGTGCGTGCTCGACTCGAACGTCCTGATCGACGGAGACACCCATGTGGGGCCGAACTGCCGCTTCCATCACGGGGCGGCGATCGGTACCGCCCCGCAGGATCTGAAGTACCGCGGCGCGCCCTCCTCCCTCATCATCGGGAGCGGGAATGTCTTCCGCGAGTGCAGCACGGTCAATCGCGCGACGGGGGCGGGGGAGGCGACGCGGATCGGTGACAGCAATCTGATCATGTCCTACGCCCACATCGCCCACAACTGCGTGATCGGCAGCCACGTGATCCTGGCCAACTCGGCCAATGTAGCCGGGCATGTCGAGATGGGCGACTATGCGATCGTCGGCGGGGTGACGCCGGTCCACCAGTTCGTGAAGATCGGAGCCCACTCGATCATTGGGGGCGGTTGCAGGGTTCCCAAGGACGTCGTGCCCTACGTGAGGGCGGCGGGAGAGCCTCTGCGCGTCAACGGACTGAACTCGATCGGTCTACAGCGGCGCGGATTCGGAGATGACCTGCGCTCCGAACTCAAGAAGGCATACAGGATCTTCTTCCGCAAGAACCTCCTCGTTGCCGATGCCCTTGCCCGCATCCGCAGCGAGTGCAAACCGTATCCGGAGGTGGAGTACTTCTGCAGTTTCGTGGAGCGCTCTGAGCGCGGGATCACCCGTTGACGGTGCGCGAAGTGGAACCACTCCCCGTCGCGATCGTCGGTTGCGGTCATCTCGGGACCTATCACGCGCGCGTCTACGCGCGGACGCCCGGTTGCCGGGTCGTTGCCGTCGTCGACAGCGATCCGCACAAGGCGCAAAAGCTCGCGGCCGAGTTGAGCTGCGACGCCCTGCAGACGATCGACTCCCTGCCTGGCAGGGTCGCGGCCGCGAGCATCGCGACGCCGACGACGACCCACGAGGAAGTCGCCCTCCCGCTTCTGGCGGGAGGCGTTGACCTCCTCATCGAGAAACCGCTGGCGGCGGATTCCGCCGCCGGCGCGCGCGTCGTCGCCGCCGCGCGCAAGGCGGGCCGGACGCTCGCCGTGGGGCAGATCGAGCGATGCAACCCGGCCTTCCTCGTCGCTCGGCGAGAGCTCAGGACCCCGCAGTTCATCGAATCCCACAGGCTGGCGACCTTCGTGCCCCGGAGCCTCGATGTCGACGTGATCCTCGATCTCATGATCCACGATCTGGACCTCGTCCTCTCACTCGTCCAGTCCCCCGTGGAAGCGATCGACGCGGTGGGAGTTTCCGTGATCACGGATGGAGCGGACATCGCGAACGCGCGCCTGCGGTTCGCGGACGGCCGCGTCGCGAACTTGACGGCGAGCCGCGTCTCGAGACAGCGGATGCGCAAGATCCGCTTCTTCGAGCGCTCGCGCTACGTCTCCATCGACCTGAACGCTCGCAAGGTGGACGTCATCCGCCTCTCTCGGGCGAGCGGCTTCGCCCCGCCGGGGGAGCCGGGGCATGGGACAGGCGCCCAGGCGCCGCTGCCGCCGGAGGCTGCGATGCTCGCGGCGAAGGGGCTCGCCTTGAGCCACGAGACGATCGACGTGAGCGAGGGCGACGCCCTCGAGAACGAGATCGAGGCCTTTCTGGCGGGCTGCCGAGGCCTCGGCCCCGTCGCGGTAGACGGGGAGGCGGGGTTGAAGAGCCTCGACCTCGCGCTGCAGGTGCGCGCCGCCGTCGCGCGCAGCGTGGAGCGACTGGGAGATCTCGACTCGCGATGACGCGCCTCTTGCTCGTCGCGGGCGAGGCCTCCGGAGACCTGCACGGCGGCCTGCTCGCGCGGGCGCTGCGGGAGCGGATGCCGACGGTGGAGCTCTACGGGCTCGGCGGATCCGAGATGGAGCGGGCGGGCGTGCGCCTGATCGCGCGAAGCGACGAGATGGGCGTCACGGGCCTCGCGGAGGTTGTTCGGGAGCTGCCGCGCCTCAGGAAGCGTCTGGGCGAGATGGCCCGCTGGATCGAGACCGAGCGCCCCGACGCCTTCATTCCGATCGACTACCCCGACTTCAACCTCCGGCTCGCCGCCCGCGCCAGGGAGGCGGGGATCCCGACCATCTATTACATCGCTCCCCAAGCGTGGGCGTGGCGGCGAGGCCGGATCCGCTCGATGCGCCGCCTCATCCGGAGGCTGGTCGTGATCTTCCCATTCGAGGAGGAGTTCTACCGGCGCGAGGGGATTGCGGTGACCTATGTCGGACACCCGCTCGTGGAACGAGTCCGCGCGGGGCGCTCTCGCGAGGAGATCCGGCAATCGCTTGGGGTGGGCACCGGCGAATGGCTTGTGGCGCTGCTGCCGGGCAGCCGCAGGAGCGAGATCGAGAGGATCCTGCCCGTCCTGTTGGCCACCAGGGAGAGGCTCCGCGGCGATGCCCGAATTCGGTGGGTTCTCGCACTCGCCCCTGGTCTGGGAGAGAAAGCGATTGAGATCTCGCGAGGGGCCGGCGAGAGCGTGGCCGTCAGGCAGGGGCAGACCTACGACATCCTCGCGGCGGCCGATCTCGCCATCGTCGCCTCGGGGACGGCGACGCTCGAAGGAGCGATTCTCGGAACGCCGATGCTCGTCGTCTACCGCATGCACCCCCTGACATGGCTCCTCGCAAGCCGCCTCGTCCGCGTGCCTCATGTCGCGATGGCCAACTTGCTGGCTGGGGAGCGGGTCGTGCCCGAGTTCCTGCAGGGGCGGGCGGATCCCGTGGGGTTGTCGCGCGAGGTGGTCGATTGGCTCGAGGACCCGGAGCGCAGGCGCGCGACAAGCGAGAGGCTCCGGCTGGCCGCCTCCGGCCTGGGCGACGGAGGGGCGCCAAGCCGCGCGGCCGAGGCGATCCTGGCGGAGCTAGGCTCTTGAGCCGGAAGCCCAACCCTTCGGCGATGGAGAGCCGTCCGCAGGTGCCCGATGCGGACTCGACGCGCAGAGGCGGCCGGAGGCGGGATCGCCGCCCGCCGCCGCCGCGCGAGCTCCTCCCCACACTGAAGTACCGCCTGATTGGGCTGCTCGGAGCCGCCCTCGTCAGGATCTGGGGAGCCACCCTCCGGATCGAGTTCCTGAACGACGATCACCGGCGCGCCGCCGAGGATGCGGGCGAGCGTGTGGCCTACGCCTTCTGGCACGGGATCCTGCTGCCGCTGGCCTATACGCATCGAGGCCGCGGGATCGTCGTCCTGGTCAGCCGCCACGGCGACGGGGAGATCATCAGCCAGATCGTCTGCCGCCTCGGCTACGGCGTCGTCCGCGGCAGTTCGACCCGGGGCGGAGCGAGGGCCATGGTCGAGATGGCGCGCGCCGCCCGCGCCGGGCATCCCCTCGCGGTGACGCCGGACGGCCCAAGGGGACCGAGACGCGAGCTGCAGCCGGGGCTCCTCCACATTGCGCATCGCGGCGGCGTCCCGATCGTGCCGGTGGCGCTCGAGGCCCTGCGCAGAACCGAGCTCTCCTCGTGGGACCGATTCCTGATCCCGCATCCGTTCTCGCGGGTTGCGATCGCGACCGGGCCGAAGATCACGATTCCCGCCGGGGTGTCCGCGCAGGATCTGGAGTCGGAGTGGGCCCCGCGGGTCGCCGCGGCGCTCCGGGCCGTCTGCGAAGCCGCGGCCGCATGGCGCGCGGCCCACGGGAAGGCGTCGTGCTGATCGCTTTCATCGTCTACCAGGCCATCGCCGCGCTCGGCGCCCTGATCGGCATCCTCTACCTTGCGATCAGGCGGCCGGGAGAGATCGGGGAGCGCCTGGGACTCGGCCCGCGGCGGGCCCGGGGAGGGGTCTGGATCCACGCGGCAAGTCTGGGCGAGTTCGAGGCCGCTCTTCCTCTCCTCGGCCCGCAGGGGCTTGCGAGCGAACCGGATGGCATCCTCCTCTCCTGCACCAACGCGACGGCGAGGGAGAGAATCCGCGCGAGACTCCCCGCCGGCGCGCGCGTGCGTCTGGCGCCGATCGACTTGCTCCCGTGCGTTGCCGGCGCCCTCGCGCGCGAGCGCCCGCGTCTGCTCCTCTTCCTGGAAACCGAGATCTGGCCCGCGTGGATTCTCGCCGCCGCGAAGCGCGGGATTCCAATGGCGCTGGCGAGCGGTCGCCTGTCCGACCGGAGTCTTCCGCGCTACCGGCTCCTCCGAGGCGCGCTGAGGCCGGTCCTGTCTCGCTTCAAGGTCATCGGATGCCGCACGGAGGAGGACCGGCGCCGCTGGATCGCCATCGGCGCCCCGCCCGATCGTTGCCGCGTGTGGGGCAACACGAAGTACGCGTTGGGGACCGCGCCATCGCGGCCGCGACGTGGCGCGCGAGCGGCCCGGGAGAGGCGCCTTCTGGTCGGGGGCTCGCTCCGCCGGGGGGAAGAGTCGATTCTGGATCTCCTGGACGGGGGTCGCGAGCGACGCTGGCGACTCCTCCTGGCTCCGCGCCACTTGTCGAGCCTGGATCGCTGGGAAGACTGCCTGCTGCGCCGCGGCGTGCCCGCGGCCCGTCTCTCGCTCGCGGGGATCGATCCGGCTGGGTCTCCGGAGGGGGCTCAAGCGCTCCTGCGCCGCGACGACCGATTGCCGCCGGTCCTCCTCCTCGATCGCATGGGGCTCTTGCAGCCGTCCTATCGGATCGCCGACGCGGCCTTCGTAGGGGGAACGTGGGTTCCAATTGGAGGGCACAACCTCTTCGAAGCCGCGCGTGAGGGGATTCCGGTCTTCTTCGGACCCTCCACGGCCGGCGTACGCGACGCCGCCGAGGCGCTGACGGCAACCGGCGGGGGGAGGTGCGTGGAAGGTCCGCACGAACTTGCCGCGGCCCTCGACGCTCTCGATCGCGATCCCGGGGGATTCGACTCGATGGGGGAGGCGGCGCTGCGCGCCGCGGTCTCGCTTTGCGGAGGGGCTGAGAGAACGCTTCGTGGGCTCGCGGCCGCGGGGCTGCTCACTTCCAGCGCGAGCGCCACACCAGGGGATCTGGGAGAAGCTCCCTCGAGCATGGCGGACGAGGGGAGATCGCGGATGGCTGAGAGATCTCGCCGCGAGAGGGGGCGCCCGTGATGAGGCGCCTCCGCGGATGGATCGATGCGGCCTGGGGGAGCCCGCCAGGCCCGGCGCCGCGCGGGATCTGGCTGCTCGAGACGGCGGCCACTGTCTATCGGGGTTGCGTGCGACTCCACCGTCCCAGGCAGCAGCGGGCGCCGATCCCGGTCGTGTCGGTTGGATCGCTCTGGGCCGGCGGAGCCGGGAAGACGCCCCTCGCGATGGAGATCGCCCGTCTCGCGCGGATCGAGGATCTGGCCCCGGCCGTTCTGTTGAGGGGGTATGGAGGATCGACCCGGCGTGGGGTTCGGGAAGTGCCCGGCAGCCGGGCGGCGGGAGACTGGCGGATCTACGGCGACGAAGCATGCCTGCATGCGGATGCGGGCACTGCGCGGATCTTCGTGGGGCGCTCCAGACTCGATGCGAGCAGGAGGGCTCACCAGAAGGGATGCACGATCGCGATCCTGGACGATGGGATGCAGCACAGGCGCCTCGCGCGCGACTGGGAGATCGTGACCCTTCCCGCCGATCTCCCGCTCGGGAACGGCCGGCTGCTGCCGCGAGGACCATTGCGGGAGGATCCCACGGCTCTTCGCCGGGCATCCCTCGTCATCATGGCCCACCACGCCCGGGCTGCCGTGGCCCAAGAGGAGTGGAGGCCCGTGCGGGCGCTCTGCCGGCCGGGAACTCCGATCTTCTCCTGGATCCCGCGACTCGAGGTCTCGCTCCCTGGAGGGGACGCGCTCGGAGGCGGAGCGACGATCGGCCTTCTCTGCGGGATCGGGAGACCAGATCTTTTCGAGAGGGCCCTTCGCGACGCAGGGTATGCCGTCGCGATGAAGTGCGTCTTCCCCGACCACCATCCGTTCTCGCAGAGCGAGATCGACGCCGTCTTCGAGCGCGCACGAGGCGCGGGCCTGGCCGCCATCGTCACGACCAGGAAGGATGCGGTCCGCCTCGCCGGCATGGAGACGCGGAGAGGGGTGCCTCTCTGCACGGCGGGGATGACGCTCGTTTGGCGAGAGGCCGACGCGGCCGACTACATCAGGAAGCGGCTTCGAGAGCTGCGATAGAGGGACCGACCTGCGCGGTCCGCCACGTCACGAAGGACAGCGGTTCGATCGTCCGGACCGGGCTCGGATCTACTCGTCGCCCCAGTTGGCGCAGTGGACGGGGAGGCTCCCCTTGACGACCACCTCTTCCCGCGAGTCCTCTTCCACCCCGTAGAGGGTGATCTCGGCTGTGAACCTGATCTCGCCGCCCAGGTAAGCGAGTTGATCGAGCGGGGGGGCCTGCTTGTATTCCGCGGGGATGACCGTGACCTCGCCGATCGCGGTCGAGCCGCTCGGGATCCTGAGGTAGAGCCCGCCGGAGATGTTCGGCAGCTCGAGTTCGGAGGGAAGGCGGACGGAGTACCGGTTGAGGACAACTGCGCCGAAGGGGCCGTTCGCCCGCATACTGAGCCCGGCGTCGTGCGGTCGGTTGCGCAGGACGATGGGAACCTGGTCCTCCACGATGAAGTCGTCGTCGGTTCCCGGCTCCCCGTCGTCGCCGTTGTTATAGACGTCGCTGTCGAGAACCTCGTTGCCGTTGATCGATTCGATGTTCACCGACGAGCGGGGAGCCGAGTCGTCGCTACAACCCACGACGAAGAGAAGACCAGTCAACAGACAGAGCGATGAGAAGAAGAGGAACCGCCGTGGCATGAGACGACCTCCCCGGGCGCGATGGCCCGGCAAATCCCTTTGCCGGTAGTATCGGCCGTCGATATACTGCGCTGAATGGAAATGAGGAGCTTCAGCAGAGAGCGCCCGGCCGCCCGCGACCGGGCGGCATCGAGGCGAGGCGCGCCGTGATGGCGTCGGACTTCCTCGTCGTCGGGTCCGGGATGGCCGGATTGCTTTTTGCAATGGAGGCTTCCCGTCATGGTTCCGTCACGATCTTGACGAAGCGGTCGGGAGCCGAGTCGAACACGGTCTGGGCGCAAGGCGGAATCGCGGCCGTCATGGGCGACGACGACGCGCTCTCTCTCCACGCACAGGACACGCTCGCCGTCGGCGGCGGCCTCGCGCGGCCGGAGGTCGTCGAGATCGTCGTGGGCTCCGGCCCTGCTCTGATCCGTCGCCTCGAATCGCTCGGCATCGTCTTCTCGCGGGACGCTGGGGGCGCCCGCCTGGCCCTCGGCCGGGAAGGGGGGCACGGCAGACGCCGAGTCGTTCACTCGGGCGACTCCACGGGCCGACGGATCCAGGAGACGCTATTGGCTCGAGCCCGGGAGAATCCGCGCATCAGGATCCTGGAGAACCACTTCGCCGTGGACATCATCCGCAGCGCGAAGATCCGGCCCGGTTCCGAGGACGCTGCCGTCGGCGTCTATGCGCTCGACGGCAAGACGCGAGAGGTTCTTCCTTTCGCGGCGCGCATCGTCGTGCTGGCCACGGGAGGCTGCGGCAAGGTCTACCGCTACACGTCGAACCCCGATCTCGCTACAGGGGACGGGATCGCGATGGCTTACCGCGCGGGTTGCAGGGTCGCCAATCTCGAGTTCATGCAGTTTCATCCGACCTGCCTCTATCACCCCGAAGCCAAGAACTTCCTGATCTCAGAGGCTGTGCGCGGGGAAGGCGCCACGCTGACATCGGTCACGGGAGAGAGGTTCATGAGCTCCCACCCGATGCAGGAGCTGGCGCCGCGGGACGTGGTCGCGCGGGCGATCGATCGGGAGATGAAGGAGCGGGGGAAGCACCACGTCCTGCTCCACCTCGAGCATCTGGACGGCGACAGGCTGCGGGCGCGCTTCCCGGGAATCTACGAAACGTGCCTGCGCTTCGGGATCGACTTCACCCGTCAGCCGCTCCCCGTCGTTCCCGCGGCGCACTACATCTGCGGCGGAGTTGTCGTCGACCCGTGGGGCGCGTCCGATCTGCCCGGCCTCTTTGCCGCGGGAGAGGTCGCCCACACCGGTCTCCACGGCGCCAACCGCCTGGCGAGCAACTCCCTGCTCGAAGCGGGCGTCTTCGCCCTTCGCGCTGCCGAGGAGGCGGGCAGACGGCTGCCGGGGATCCGTCCGGTCGGCGATCTTCCGGCATGGGAGATCGGGGCGGCGAGCCTGCCGAAGGAGTCGGTCCTGGTCGACGCCCACTGGGACCTGGTCAGAAGGCTGATGTGGGACTTTGTCGGCATCGTGCGCACCGACCACCGCCTGGAGTTGGCCCGTCGCTATATCGAACTCGTGCGGGGATCGATCGAGTCCTACTACTGGGACTTCGTCCTCGACCCCGATCTGGTCGAGCTGCGCAACGTAGCTCTTGTCGCGGAGCTCATGGTCCAGAGCGCGGTCCGCCGAAGCGAGTCGCGCGGTCTCCACTACAACCTGGACCACCAGGAGGCGCGGGAGGACCCGCCCCGCGACACGGTGCTGCGGACGCCGGGCCCGGAAGCGTAAGGCGCATGAGCGCGACCGAGTTCCTCGAGAAGATCGAGCAGATCGCGGAGGCGTCGAGTCGCTACAGGACGCAGGCGTTCTTCTTCGTGCTGAGAAGCCTGGAACATTGCCGCCAGAGATTGGGTCGAGAGGGGCACGTCACCGGGCGGGAGCTCGCGGAGGCTGCGCGCGATCTGGCGATCGGCGAGTACGGGCCGATGGCAAAGACCGTTCTCAATGACTGGGGGATCCGATCCACTGAGGACTTGGGCCGCATCGTCTATCTCCTCATCGATCACGAGATCCTGGGCAAGACCGAAGAGGACTCCCCCGACGACTTCCGGGAGGTCTTTGACTTCGATGCCGCCTTCGTGCGCGACTACCGCTGGTAGCGGCGGACGAACTCTCCTGGCGCGTCTCCATTCGCTGGGGGATGTGGTCCTGACCACCGGCCTCGTCCCCATCCTCGCGGGGCGCGGCGAGACAGTCGAGATCCTGACGGACCCGGCCTACGATCCGGTCTTCGAGGGTCTTCCTGTCGCCCGCGTCTGGCACCGCGACACGATCCGATCGGCCGGAAGCTTCGATTCGGTCGTCGACCTTCAGGCGAACGCGACGTCGCGGCGCCTCCTCCTCGGGCTAGGACCCCGCCGGCGGGCCAGCAGCCGGTCCCTCGCCAGGCGCTGGATCGTTCTATGGGGGCGGAGGGCTCCCCTGCCGGTCGTGCCCCACGCGGTTGGCCGTTATGCCGAGGCCGCCGGCTTCGGGGGGGCCGAGAGCGAGCTTCGGCCGCGCCTCGCGGTCACCGAGGCCGACCGGGCGGAGGCCGCCCGGCATGCCTGGGCCATGGAGACCAGCGCGCGACCCTGCGTCGGGCTTGCCGTCGGAGCCTCCAGGAGGATGAAGCGCTGGCCCGAGGCGAAGTTCGACCTCCTGGAGCGATCGCTGGCGGAGATCGGCCTCGGCAGCTTACGATTCATCGAGCCTCGCCCCGGGGAGAGCGATCGGCGCTTTCCGGGCCCGGGTCCCGTTCGCGCGGGACTGCGGGAGCTCAAGGCCCTGGCTAGTCGCTGCAAGGCCCTTGTGACGAACGACTCGGGCGTCATGCACCTGGCGGTGGGGCTTGGGGTCCCCGTGGTCGCCATCTTCGGTTCGACCGTGACGAATCTGGGGTTCGGGCCGCTGGGGGAGCGCGACGTGGTGGTCGAGAGAGATCTAGCCTGCCGCCCCTGCGCAGTCCATGGCGCGCGCTACTGCTGGCAGGGGCACGAGAGGTGTCTACGGGAGATCGAGCCGCGGGATGTCCAAGCAGCGGTCGTGCGCATCCTTGGACGGAGCCCGCTGAAATGACCGGCGGGGGACCGCTGGAGATCGCCGGCGCCATCCGCCGCCTGCAGCCGGAAGTGGTTGCCAAGATCGCGGCCGGCGAGGTGATTCTCCGCCCCGTCTCGGTGGCGAAGGAGCCGCTCGAGAACGCCCTGGACGCCGGAGCGACGCAGGTCGAGGTCGAGATCAGAGAGGCCGCCGATCGATTCCTCTCGGTCGCGGACGATGGGCGCGGCATGGCGCGGGAAGACTGCCTTCTTTCGGTCGAGCGGCACGCGACCAGCAAGCTCGTCGAAGAGAACGATCTGCTCAATGTGCGGACGCTCGGCTTCCGCGGGGAAGCGCTCGCCTCGATCGCCCGGGTCGCCCGTCTTCGCGTTCTGACTTCGCCTGATGGAATCGCGGGAAGCGACCTGCGAGTCCGGGGGGGGGTGCAGGAGTCGATCCGCCCCGCCGCGCGCGGGCGTGGCACGACCGTCGAGGTTGAGGATCTCTTCTTCAACAGTCCGGTTCGAAAGAGATTCCTTCGTTCTCCCGCAAGCGAGATCCGGCTGGTGCAGCGCCTCGTCGCCGCCTATGCCCTCGGACGTTCCGATCTCTCCTTCCGCCTGATCGTCGACGGCAAGGCAGCGATCGATTACCCGGCGGTCTCCGGCGAGACTCGCCTCGAGCAGGTCTACGGCGCGCGTTTTCGAGAGAAGGTTTTGCCGCTGCGGGGAGATCATCCCCGGCTGCGCATCGGCGGGTGGGTTGGAATCCCGGAGCAGGCCAGAAGCGGCGCCCAGGGGCAGACCGTCCTCGTGAACGGCCGATGGGTGACGCATCCCGCCCTGGGACAGGCGCTTCGGCAGGGGTTCGGGGACCTCATCCCGGCAGGCAAGAGCCCCTTCGCCGTCCTCCTCATCGAAGCCCCCGAAGGCAGCGTCGATGTCAACATCCATCCGACGAAGCGCGAGATCCGCTTCCACGACGAGGGTCTTGTCTTCGCGGAGGTGGTTCGGACCGTCAAGGAAGCGACCCGCCGGTTGATTCCCGCGGTATCGACGGGAGGAACGACGACGGGGCCGACAGGCGGATGGGCGCCGGGCGCGTGGCGCCCCGACGATGAAGCGATCTCGGGGTCCGCGAGCGCCAGCATGCTCGACCTCATCTACGCGCCTCACGTCCTCAGGACGCGATCGGAAACGGCCTCCGCCCCCCTCGTCCGCGACGCGGCGG